>JAEEGH010000463.1_pt1 | contig 163624 bp, 147 predicted proteins | sample 9134181 | NCBI WGS metagenome assembly JAEEGH01 (sample SAMN16246544, study PRJNA631951) | gut metagenome | biome: gut microbiome; feature: rumen; material: DP-attached | host: Bos | place: Iran: Karaj | collected 2018-10 | reverse complement strand
ATGGGCGGCTACGAGTCAAAGGCAGTTAGGCTTGAACGACATGTGAAAGCCAGCGTCTTTAGGCGCTGGCCGGTAACATGGGCTTATAGCCCTAGAGCAAACCACCCGTTCGACGGGTGGTTATGATTTTACTCTTGATCTTGCATCGCTTCCGTTTATCCGCCGATACCAAGTGTCGTGACGTCAGTGGAGATGGTGTCTTCCGGCGGATCATTTGGATCGATGAATTCGAAAAGCGATCCTGTGACACACTCGACGAGGATGTACTTATATCCGTCCTGATAGAAGATCATGGAACCGGCATCGATGCCCTTGGCGTGGAGTTCTTCGGTCGGTTTTTTGCTGTCATCGCGCTCCTTGATGACGGCGCGCTTCTGAAGATCTTCCCATTCGGCCGGAAGCCCGTAAATGACTGTCTTGCCTTCCCATTCATAGGTCTTGCCTTCGAATACGACATACATTTCGGAATTTCTGTAGGGGGCTTCGAGTTTATAGACTTTCCCGGCAATGAAGGAGCTGTAGATCGTCGCTCCGCAGTAGGTGCCCCATAAGAGCACAATGATGACTGACAGAAGCTGCAGCGCCAGCCACTTTTTGAAGTAGGCGGCAATCATTAGCCCCAGCATGATCATGCCCGTGATCGGGAAGAAGTAGTAGATCCGGTAATAGGAATCGTACGATGTCAGGGAATGTACAGCAAAGAAGCAGACAATAGAGAGCACGCCCAGAAGGATGCACTCGACGATCGTTAAGATCAGGATGGCATTATTCTTCTTTTCTTTTTCCGAAGAGATGGTCTTTTGCTTGATCTGCTCGGGAACGGACGGACTTGTGGTTTCAGACATGGACTGTTTTCTTCCTTTCATTAACCGTTTGTGATGAACTTTAAAAGTACATCTTTCGGCATGAAGCCCAGAGTCTTTCTTGCTACTTCACCGTTTTCAAAGACCATCAGGCACGGAATGCTGGAGATCTTATAAGAGAGGGCCAGCTCCATTTCCTCATCGACATTGACTTTACCGACGATGAACTTGCCTTCGTTTTCATTGGCGACTTCTTCGAGAACAGGTCCGAGCATCTGGCACGGTCCGCACCAGGGGGCCCAGAAATCTACGACAACGGGCAGGGAAGCCTGAAGTACTTCTTTTTCAAAATTATCTTTCGTAAGCTTGATCTCAGCCATATTTATATCTCCTTATCCTAAAACCGATTCCGGATCTTCCCGGATATTTTATTCATCTTTTCTTTTATAGTATAGCATGCAGTGGCAGAATCCCTCAAAGTCCGGATCGGCGATCTGATCTCTGAATTCCTTACACATGCACTTGGTGTCTTCGGTCCGCTCGAGACGGCAGGGGCAGTATCCGCCTTTCATCTTCAGGCCTTCCTTGATGGTCTTGACGACGTTCTCGTCGGGGTTTAATTCAATTTTCATAAGTGTCCTCCATATGCTTCGGCGGGCGTCATGTCCTTCCTATATTATGACATAAAAAAGAAGGGATCGTTGCTAAAAAAACGCAAAGATCCCCTTTGATACCATATTATAAGATTCAGTTAAGCTTCAGACGACTCTTGTCTTCATCTTGTCGTAAGCTTCTCTGGCGACAGCACGTACGCTCGGGTCGGAATCTGCGAAAGCGAGTTTCTTCAGATATTCCTCACAATGCTTCGCATTGATCAAGCCCGCAGACTCAGCAGCGGCAGCTCGAACCATCGGAGAAGGATCACGGAAGAGCGGGATCAGGTGCATACCAGAATCATATGTGCTGATCTGACCCATTGCCTTAGCAACTGCTACTCTGATCTCATCCTCGGGATCATCTGCCATCTTCAACAGTGCGCCCAGATTCTGCTTCTTGCCCAGTTTCTCAATCTTTTCAGTTAATCTATCGATCTTTGCCATCCGGATCGCCCCTTTCCTTGTAAGTTTCCATTAAGTTTCTATCTAGATTATGCACTTATTCTTCAACAAATGCTAGAGGTATTTAATAAAAAGGTTGAAAAAATATGTTTCAAATTTGTTAACGCCATACAAAAATCCTAAAGACTTTATTAGATATTCCAAATATTTTTCGGTGGAAGGGTGTTCCGTCCGAAGAAAAGTTTGGTAAACTTAAAAAGTATTCCAGTAGAGGTGGTTTTGAACATCATGAGAAAGATGCGGTTTTTAGCTCTTTTACTTTCCGTCGGGCTTCTTTGTTCTTGTGGCCCGAAAACCCCTGATACGACTGCTTCTTCTGTAAAAGATCCGTCATCGGATCTGCCTGTTTCTTCCGAAACTACCGAAAAACCGACGGACACACCGACCCCGCTTCCGACCGATACTCCGACGCCAACACCAACGCCTGTGCCGACTCCGACGGAGATCACGATAAGTTTCATCGGCGATACGACGCTCGGAGAACAGAGATCCCATGCGGGAGCTTCCTATTGCTTTACTTCCGTGGTTGGTGACAACTATTCCTATCCGTTTTCCAAAGCACTTCCGTATCTTGAAGCCGATGATATGACCCTTTGTAACCTCGAGGGCCCGCTGACGACATCTACGACGCTCCGTCCGGACCGTGAGATCTATCTCAAAGGCGATCCGAAATACGTCGAAGTCTTAAAGCGCGCGAGCATCGAGTGCTGCAACCTGGCGAACAACCACGCGCTCGACTATACCGAGTCGGGACTGAACGAATGCCGGAAAACTCTGGAAGAAGCGGGCATCAAGTGGAGCGACAACACGTCCTTTTCTTCTTTTGAAGTAAAGGGCGTCAAGATCGGCATGGCGGGATTTAACTTTACCTATGAGCGCAAGCCGTATTATCACGCGATCGATTATCTTAGAGAAAAGGGCTGCGATATCGTCATCATCTCCTGCCATATCGGTGTCGAGAGGATGTATGAGCCTGAGCAGTCCGCGATCGACCTGGCTCACGATATCCTTGATTACGGCGCCGATATCTACGTCGGATCGCATCCGCACCGTCTCCAGCCGGTCGAATATTATAACGGGAAATACATCATCTATAGCGAATCCAATTTCTGCTTCGGCGGCCAGCCGTTCTTAAGTGACCCCGATACCGCCATCTTCCAGTGCACCTTCTCGGTCTTTGAGGGGAAAGTCACGGGATCCCGGATGGTCTGTATCCCGTTTTCGATGAGATCTTCCTCATCAGGCAACGATTACTGCCCGATGCCTTACGAAAAGGGGACGGAAGAGTACGACCGGGTCATGAAAAAATTACGGTGGTCGGACGAAAATGAGTAGCAAATGTGATGAAAACGAGTGCTTTTGACGAAATGCAAAAATGCATTTCCCGAAGCGCCGTTTTTGTTTTATAATAGGTCTGTTCTTTTTTTATTGGAGGAAATCAACATGGCATCAGGAAAAGTATTGGTCGTAATGGGCAGTGATTCGGATTTTCCGGTAATGGAAGGCTGTTTCAAGCTCTTGAAGAAATTCGACATTCCTTTTGACGCAAAAGTGTGCTCCGCACATAGAACTCCGGATCTGGCAAGTCAAATCGCATCTTCTGCAAAAGATCAGGGCTACAGCGTGATCATCGCGGCGGCCGGTCTTGCTGCACACCTCGCGGGCGTGATCGCGGCACATACTGTGCTTCCGGTCATCGGCGTACCGTGTAAGGGCGGCGCGCTTCACGGCGTAGATGCGCTTTATGCAGTCGTTCAGATGCCGACAGGGATCCCGGTCGCGACGGTAGCGATCGACGGCGGATCCAATGCGGCGATCCTGGCGGCACAGATGCTGGCGTTAAGTGACGAAGCTTTGAGTCAGAAACTGGTAGAGTATAAGGCAGGCCTCGCCTCTTCGGTAGCGGAGAGAGATGCACGCCTTCAGGAAAAAATAGCAAATCTGGGGGAGTAATGGTATGAGCAGAAAGATTCAGGAAGAATGCGGCGTTTTCGGTATCTTTGATACGAAGAAGACGAATCCCGACATCTCCAAACTCACGTACTACGGTATTTTCTCACTGCAGCACAGAGGTCAGTCCTCGGCAGGTATCGTAGTCAATCACGACGGACAGTTCCTTTGCCATAAGGCAAGCGGTCTGGTCGCAGACGTTTTCGACGATCTGCACCTCGGTACACTGACCGGACATGCGGCCATCGGCCATGTAAGAACTCCGGCTCCGAACGAGTCCGGCTATGATGTGGTCCAGCCGATGCAGATCAAGTCCCACAGCGGACAGCTGGCGATCTCGATCAACGGATCGATCCTGAACGCGGACGAGCTTCGTGATTCTTTAAAGGAGATCGGTGCGATCTTCCAGACCACAGCAGACTTTGAAGTCCTGCTTTCACTTCTTGCGAGAAACCGTGTCTCCACGGATTCCCTTGAGGGCGCGATCCAGAAGATGATGGGTGAGATCAAGGGCGCATATGCGATCCTTCTGATGAGCGAAGACCGTATCATCGGTGTAAGAGACCCGCTCGGACTTCGTCCGCTGGTCCTCGGCAAGAAAGACGATATGTACCTTCTCGCTTCCGAGAACTGCGCATTTGACGCGATCGGTGCCGAGACTATCCGTGACGTACTGCCGGGTGAGATCATCACGATCACGGAAGATGGTTATTCTTCCATATTTACTGTTCCGGAGTGCGATGCTCATAAGAATGGTAAGCTCTGTATTTTCGAATTTGTATATCTGGCAAGACCGGACAGCTTCATTGACGGAACGAGCGTATATGAGTCCCGTGTCCAGACCGGACGCGCACTTGCCCGCGAGAATCCCTGCGATGCAGATCTCGTAGTTGCAGCTCCGGACTCCGGTATCGCCGCGGCGATCGGTTATGCGTTTGAGAGCGGTATTCCGTACGGTCAGGCTCTCCTCAAGAACCGTTATGTCGGAAGAACCTTCATCGAGGGTACACAGGCGGCTCGTGAAATGGCTGTAAGACTTAAGTTCTCTGTTTTAAAAACGGCTGTAAAGGATAAGAAGATCGTGATCGTCGACGACTCTGTCGTCCGTGGTACCACGACCAAACATATCATCTCCTTCCTGCGTGAGGAAGGCGCGAAAGAAGTACACCTCCGTGTCGCTTCTCCGCCGGTAAAATATCCGTGCTACTACGGTGTATCGGCTTCCGAGGCAGATATGCTCCCGGCCCGTTCCATGAGCGTCGAGGAGATCCGCGATATGCTCGGTGCTGATTCTCTTGGCTATGTAAGCCTCGAGGGACTCCGTGCTTCGACAGAGGGTGCACTCTGCGGACACTGTGCCGCATGCTTTGACGGTATCTTCCCGGCGGGCGTTCCGAAGGAAGCCGGAGAAGACTCTCCGCACAAGATCTAAGTAAGATCCCCAAAGTTTAGGATCTGCGGTTTCGCGGAAAACGCGGGCCGAAGAAAGGAACGTCATGAAGATTGCAGTATTTGTGAGCGGCGGAGGCACGAACCTTCAGGCGATCATCGATAAGATCGAAAGCGGAGAGATCAGAAATGTGGAGATCTCCGAAGTCATCGCCAGCAACGATAAGGCTTTTGCCATCGAAAGAGCAAAAAAAGCAGGCATCCCAAGCAAAGTCATCTCGAAGAAGGCTTTGGGAGATGAATACGACGATGCGACCCTTACAGAGCTCAACTCCCTGGGCGTTGACCTCGTGGTCCTCGCAGGGTTCCTTTCGATGCTTGGACAAAAGACGGTAAAAGCTTACGCCAACCGCATCATCAATATTCACCCGGCGCTGATCCCATCCTTCTGCGGACAGGGGATGTACGGCATCCGCCCGCACGAGGCGGTACTGGCCAAAGGAGTAAAAGTCTCCGGCGCCACGGTGCATTTTGTAAATGAACATTACGATGAGGGACCGATCATCCTCCAGAAAGCGGTGGATGTGCTCCCGGACGACACACCGGAAAGCTTGCAGAAGCGTATCATGGTGGAATGTGAACAGGTCATCCTCCCGAAGGCGATCCAGCTCATCGCTGACGGTAAGATCGAAGTAGTTAACAATTTGGTCAGAGTCAAGCCTTAAGACTCGGAAAGGATGTTTTTATGATTAAAAGAGCGATTATCAGTGTATCCGACAAGACAGGCATCGCCGATTTTGCGAGAAAACTCGTGGAATTGAATGTTGAGATCTTAAGTACAGGCGGAACAGCAAAACTTCTCGAGAAAGAAGGCATCCCGTGTAAGGAAGTTTCCGAAGTGACCGGTTTCCCGGAGTGCCTCGACGGACGTGTTAAGACACTGCATCCTCTGCTCCACGGTGGTATCCTCGCTATGCGCGGTAACCCGGAGCACATGAAGAGAGTAGAAGAACTCGGCATCGGTCTTATTGACATGATCGTTGTTAACCTCTATCCTTTCAAGGCGACCATCCAGAAGCCGGGCGTTGCTTTTGAAGAGTGCGTCGAGAATATCGATATCGGCGGCCCGTCCATGCTTCGTGCTGCTGCCAAGAACCATAAGGACGTTACCGTAATCACAGATCCTGAGGATTACGAGCAGGTCCTCTCCGAGATGAGAGCTACCGGCGACACCACTTACGAGACACGTTTCAAGCTCGCTAAGAAGGTATTCGAACACACAGCTGCTTACGATGCTCTTATCGCCAACTACTTCCTTTCCGTATCCGAAGATAAGACATTGCCGAAGCAGTACACCGTTACTTTTGACAAGGTAGCTGAGATGCGTTACGGCGAGAACCCGCACCAGAAGGCAACATTCTTCCAGAATGCACTGCCGGTCAAGGGTTCCCTTGCAGAAGCCAAGCAGCTCAACGGTAAGGAACTTTCCTACAACAACATTTCCGATACAGACGCAACCATCAACTGCCTCAAGGAATTCGACGAGCCGACAGTTGTTGCCGTTAAGCACGCAAATCCGTGCGGCGTCGGTTCTGCAGACAACATCTACGATGCATGGGTCAAGGCTTACGAGGCTGACTCTGTATCCATCTTCGGCGGTATCGTTGCAGCTAACCGCGAGATCGACGGCAAGACAGCTGAAGAGATGGCTAAGATCTTCCTCGAAGTTATCGTTGCTCCTTCCTATACACAGGAAGCTCTCGATATCCTCTGCGCCAAGAAGAACCTCCGCGTTCTCGTTCTGCCGGATATTGCTGCTCCGATCCCGGAGGGTGAGTACAACTACAAGCGCGTAAACGGCGGACTTCTCGTTCAGGATCACGACCGTGGAATCTATGACGAGGCTGAGCTCAAGACCGTTACCAAGACAGAGATCGATCCGGCTCTTAAGGACGATATGCTCTTTGCCATGAAGGTCGTAAAGCACGTCAAGTCCAACGGTATCGTCGTTGTTAAGAATAAGCAGACACTGGGTGTCGGCCCCGGCCAGACCAACCGTGTCGGCGCCGCCAAGATCGCTCTGGATTTTGCAGGTGAGAAGGCCAAGGGTGCCGTTCTCGGTTCCGATGCATTCTTCCCGTTCTCTGACTGCGTAGAGACAGCAAACGAATACGGTATCACCGCGATCGTTCAGCCGGGCGGATCCATCCGTGACCAGGAGTCCATCGATGCATGCGACAAGTACGGCATCGCAATGCTCTTTACCGGCGTACGTCACTTCAGACATTGATTTGCAATTAAAATGTTTCATTTGCAGCCCCGGGCGGAATTATGATCCTCCCGGGGCTCTTTTCCTATGGTAAAGATTTTTTAGGATAATGGTATAATATCGATGTTTGAAAATGAAAGGGGAGAAGGAGAATGGATTTTTCAAATATCAGAAAGAAGTATACAGATGAACTGGCGGCGTTTTATCAGGGCGGTGCTTTTCCCGAACAATCTTCGGCGGACCTGAGATTCGGTCTGGAAAGCCAGAGAAACAGAGTCAGCAAGCTTGGCCTTACCATGGTGAAAAAGTTTGAAAAGGCCGGTTCCGAGAACGCCAGGACCAGACAGTTTGTGAAACTTCCGTATACCTATACGGTCACTTCAAACCGCTGCAACTACGAGACGGATTTTTATAAAGACGGAAGGCGCATATCGCGCTCGGATCTTGCTGAAGAGACGCTCTATATGGGCATCCTCGATAAGCTGGTACCGGGACAGGCGCAAGTTCCGGGTCAGATCCAGTCTCTCGGTCAGGAAAGATACACCTGTAAAAACTGCGGGCACACAGATGTTCTTGCGAAGTTTACTTCGGGATGTCCGATGTGCGGGACGACCTATGAGATGCAGCAGAACTATCCATGTGTTTCCGGGTACTATACAAGACCTACAGTTCTAAGTAAAAAAGTCTATAAGGGTGTTTTGAAATTCGGTTTTCTGTATTTCGGGATCTTCGGCGCGATACTGGGACTGGTGGCCGGAATTTCGATCTCACAGGAACAGGGCTTCGGGATCGGCCAGGCCATCGCCATGTGCCTCTTTGCGATGCTGATCTTCGGCGGGGGACTTCTGCTCTTTACGTTTGTTATGTTTAATCTGATGCTCGGACCGGCACTGGCGGCCAAGAAAGTAGCTCAGAACAATGAAGTGCTGGATGTTAAGGCCGCGGCCGCCACGAAAACGAAAATGGAGACTGACCTCAAAAGATATGTGCCGGATTTTTCGTATGAGTACTTCGAGGAAAAGGTCATGTCGCTTCTTCGTGGAATCGCGTTCTCGGATGACAGAGAAAGCCTTACGATCTATGACGGAAAGGATGACCTGCGTTTCATGGACAATATCGTGGATGTCGAGTATCGTGGTGCCGTGGAATATGTCGGAAGCAGTGTCATCGAGGGCATACTCCGCGTCAGTGTAAAAGCGTATGTGGTGTGTGCCTACTATCAGGATGGAATTATGGTGGATTTCAAAAAGCAGGTCTTTAGCATGATCCTCGCCAAGAAAGTGAAGGAGGAGGACTTCGGCTTTACGATCCATGCAGTCAACTGTAAAAAGTGCGGCGGCTCTTTTGATGCGATCCATGTCCACACCTGTCCGTACTGCGGTTCGGAGTATCACCTGATCGAGGACAACTGGGTCGTCAACCAGATCATCTGTGTGGAAACAGCCCCGCAGAACAAGTGGTGATCGCATCCCCGAAGACAAGCTTGTTCATTGTCGGAAAGACAGTACATTTCGTGCGTTTTTGCCTGTGATTTGTTATAATATCACTCGGGCATGGACGCACGTTTTGTATTCATGCCGGATGAGAAGTAACAATGCCCGGAGGTAATTCATGAAAGTACTGGTAGTCGGCGGCGGTGGCCGTGAACACGCAATTTGTTGGAAACTTAAGCAGAGCCCGAGAGTAACGGAGCTTTTCTGTGCACCGGGTAACGGCGGTATCGCGGAGATCGCGACCTGTGTACCGATCAAGGCGACAGATGTTCCGGCAATGGTGGAATATGCGAAGAAAGAACAGTTCGATCTCGTATTCGTAGCTCCGGATGATCCGCTTGCCCTCGGTATGGTCGATGCGATGGAAGAAGCCGGTATCCGTGCTTTCGGTCCGCATAAGAATGCGGCGATCGTCGAAGCTTCAAAGGCATTTTCCAAGGAACTGATGAAGAAATATAATATCCCGACTGCGAAGTACCAGACCTTCACGGATCAGGACGAAGCACTCGCATATCTTGAAACACAGGAGATGCCGATCGTCATCAAGGCGGACGGTCTTGCCCTTGGAAAAGGCGTTATCATCGCCCAGACACTTGACGAAGCGAAGAAAGCCGTTATCTCCATGATGAGCGACGGTGTGTTCGGAAAGTCCGGAAGCACAGTTGTTATTGAAGAATGCATGGTCGGTCCGGAAATGACGCTCCTTGCATTTGCAGATGGAAAGACCGTTATCCCGATGATCACATCCCGTGACCATAAGCGTGCATATGACCATGACGAAGGATTGAATACCGGCGGCATGGGTGCTGTAACACCGGGTGCGGATCTTACAGAAGATGAGGAAAAGAAGATCTACGATACGATCGTGGAGCCGACGATCAAGGCGCTTGCAGAAGAAGGCCGTCCGTTCAAGGGTGTCATCTACTATGGCCTGATGCTCACGAAAGATGGTGCCAAGGTCGTCGAGTACAATGCCCGCTTCGGAGATCCGGAGTGCCAGGCGATCCTGCCGCGTATGGAAAATGACCTCATGGAGCTCGTGGATGCATGCATCGACGGAACGCTCGATCAGGTAGACCTTAAGTGGAAGCCGGGATGCTCCTGCGTCGTTGTTATGGCCAGCGGCGGATATCCGGAAAAGTACGATAAGGGTTATGAGATCACCGGGATCAAGGAGTGCGGACATATCGTATTCCAGGCCGGTACCGCTCTGAAGGACGGAAAACTCGTGACATCCGGCGGACGTGTCCTCTGTGTTTATGCAGACGGTGCGACGATGGACGAAGCGATCGATTCCGCTTACGAAGGCGTAAAGAAGATCTCTTTTGAAAAAGCACACTACAGAACAGATATCGGAAGAACTCTGGGCTGATAAAAAACGACCTATTTCAAAAACACAAAGAAGAATTATCCATGACCTGCGGATCACCGCTTATCCCGAAAAGAGGGGAGATCCCTCTCTTTCGGGAATAATGGAGGGCAATTTATGATCAAAAGGATTTTGCTGGCAATACTCGGATTTTTCATGATCTTCTTTGGGCTGGGCGTGATCGAAATAGGCTTTACTGACCCCGAATATATAAATGACACGGGAAGCAGGGTAGGCGCCTGTATCGGTGGCATTTGTCTGATTGCCGGCGGCATCACGCTCATCGCTTATCATGGTACGATGCTTTATAAGCAGTACAAAAAGAGCAGCAAGAAGCACCAGATCGCCAAGGAACTGCGCTCCGAGGTCTGTCCGGACTTTTACATCATCAAGGAAGATAATACCGAGATGGGAAAGCTTCTTCGGTCGTTCCGGAATGACTATGCGTCTTTTTTCGATCATCCGGGAGTCCTTCAAAACGACATGATCCAGAAGGACGCGACACAGATGTACTGGCATATCCTCTCGCTTCAGAAAGCAAGGCTTGACCAGAAAGGGCTCGGGCTGGAATTCTCCTCGGAAAGACTTGGCTATGGCGGGATGCCGCCGATCCGTGAAAATACGTATTTTGACGGAAAATATAAGATCACGGAAGTCTCCGAGACGATCCAGGCCAAGCAGAAATTCACAAAGCAGAACGGCAAGAAACTCTTTACGAGAAAGAGCGTCGAAACAGCGGATTACCGTATCCTTGGCGCGGCGGAGAAGACGAGCACCCAGGTGATCTGCCCGAACTGCGGAAGTCCTTCTTCCAAAGAAGACCTGATCGACGGCTGCGATTACTGCGGGACGAAATTCACGATCGAAGATCTCGATAACCGTGTTTCGGATTTCGGCCTTCAGCATGACTGTGACGTTGAGTACGCCAAATATACAGAAAGAAGAGCGAAGTTTATCCCGCTCGTTGCCCTGATCGTCGGTGTTCCGACCTTCGTTTACGTTGTGATCGCAAGCGCTATCAATGCGTCCAGGGAAGAGGGATATGGTCCTTTAGTCGGTATCGCCGGTGTCATGATGGCGGCTCTTGTCGTAACGCCCATGATCATCGCCATGGCTGAGATGCTCTTTATCACGATCGGTTTTCCGATCATACAGGCATTCGCGTCTTTCCGCTTCATGGGAAAGCGCATGATCAAGAAGATGGAAAAGCAGAACAAGACCAATAAGAACTGGGAGACCCAGATTCGGCAGTATGACCCGCTCTTTTCGATGAACGGATTCTTCTCAAGCCTTCAAAACAAACTCGCGGTCATTCACTACGCGAGAGGTCCGGCGGATGCATCGTCATTCGTCGAGAGCCAGACGGCGGAACAGCAGGTCGCGTACTATATTCCGTCCTACCAGAATATCTTTGACATGCAGATCGAACTCATCCAGCTGACGGGCTATCAGGTCAATGAGTTTATTCAGGAAATGCACGTGGCCGTCCGTCTGACGCTGTTCCATGAAATAAAGGGAAAAGTGAAAAAGAGAAAAGAGACAGTGCGCATGATCCTCGTAAAAGACAGCGCCTGCAAATCCCAGGCGGTCTGCGCACCGGCCTTTACGAACTGCCGGCAGTGCGGCGCGCCGATGTCACTTCTGGCGGGAAGGACCTGCAATTACTGTGGACATGCAAGACGCCTCGCGGAATACGACTGGGCGATCCGTTACTATCAGGCTATGGGCTGAGCGGGAAAGACTTTATACTCACGCATCCTTTCGGCGGCTGGGAAAAGTAGTATAATGAATAAGGACTTCGAAAAGAGAAGTCCTTTTCAAATGAAGACAGAAGGAGAAAAAGAACTTGAAGATCGGCATCTACGGCGGAGCATTCGACCCATTTCACAACGGACACCTTTCCATGATACGAGGCGCTCTGAAAAGTAAAAAGGTCGACCGGGTCATCGTGATCCCCACAGGTATGCCGTGCTTTAAGCCCGCGAGAAAAGTCACGCTATCTCCTTACCGATACTATATGGTCAGGGCCGCGCTGAAAGACGAGCCGGACTGCGAGGTCTGCGATATCGAGCAGGTCTTCGGCGAGCCGAGCTATACCGTGACCACATTAAAGAATCTCCGGAAAAAGAAAGTCGTATCCGAAAAAGACGAGCTCTTTTTGATGTGCGGCTCGGATATCCTTTTCGAGTTTGAATCCTGGTATAAGCCGAAGGAGATCCTGGAACAGGCCACGCTTCTTTGCGCCCTTCGCCCCGGGATCGACGAGGGACAGGCGAAGAACGAAGCATCGCATCTTGAAGAAGTTTTCGATACGAATGTCAAGTTCTTTAAGATCGATGGCGTTGAGGTCGCAAGCAGTAAGCTTCGCTCCGACGGAAAGTTCGATAATGTGCCGCAGGCTGTGAAAGAGTTTATCGAAAATCATGGACTTTACTGCGAGGATTCGCCGCTCATGCACGTCTCAGACGAGATGTATAAGACCTTAATGAAGCACTGCTTCACGCTTTTCCATGAGATGAGCGGGAAACGTCTCCTTCACAGCATCAATGTCTGCGTGCTTGCGACAAGATATGCCGTGAGATTCGGTGCGGATCCTGATAAGTGCGCACTTGCCGCGCTTCTTCACGACTGCGCCAAGGAGCTTCCGGAAGACGAGCAGATCGCGCTTTCGGCCAAGATCATCCACGGATATATCCCGGGAAAGCAGATCCTGCATTCTCCGGCCGGCGCCGTGTATGCCAGGGAGCACTACGGAGTCGAGGACCAGGAGGTCTTAGATGCGATCCAGTTCCATACGATCGGAAGAGAAGTCATGACCATGACCGACAAGATCGTGTATCTGGCAGATAAGGTGGAGCCGGCACGCCATTACGATGACCTAACGGAGATCAGAAGACTGGCCGAAACGGATCTGGACGGCGCGCTCATCGAGTGCTACTGTGCCATCAGAGAAAGCTTTGCGGCAAAAGGGCAGGAGATCCACGAGGACACCAAAAAGTCCCTAAAGTATCTCCTGGCGCACCGAAAATAGATAGAAAAGTCCTTCTTGCGCAGAAAGAAAAATGTGTATAATAAAACTATAATAATCACTTCGGAGGATGAAGATGGAGATCAAAGAACTGGCGGATAAGATCGTAGAGATCCTGGAGAACAAAAAAGGCGTAGACATCGAACTGATCCCTGTAGCAGAAAAGACCGTGCTGGCAGACTATTTCGTGATCTGCTCCGGTACCTCGTCCACACACATCAAGGCGCTGGCGGACGAAGTCGAGTATATGTTAAAGCGCGACTATGAGATCACCCCTGACCACATCGAAGGCAGAGAGTCCGGCCGCTGGATCCTCCTCGACTATAAAGATGTCGTCGTACATGTCTTCCATCCGGAAGAGCGTTCGAACTATAACCTCGAAAAGCTCTGGGCGATGAAGAAGGTCGAAGGATAAGATCTTTTCAAGAAGAAAAAAGAAAGGAGATGCTCAAAACGGCATCTCCTTTTTGTTTGGAATCGAAATCGGAATTCCTTATTTTACGATATTCCTGACCCAGATGTTCGAGCGGACCATGCCGAAGGCAACGAAGCATTTCAGCAGCTCGAGCGATTGGACGATGCCGAACATGAGCGTGACGTTGAGTGTCGTGTAGTGGCTCATGAAGAAGGCGGCAACCACCGCGATGCACCATGTGTAGAGACTGTCGAAAAGGACAGTGATGATGGTATTTCCGCCCGCCCTTATGATGAAGTAGGAAGCATGGTTAAAGGCAATGAGCGGCATGGTGAAACCGCAGATCATGATGAATCCCGAAGCCATGTTCCGGATAAAGTCGGTCGTGTTATAAAGAAGCGGGAAGAACGGGGAGACAGCGATCATGAGAACGCCGAAGACGATACCGCAGAGTACGGTAAATCTTCGCATCTTCGTGGCGCTGTCATGCGCGGTCGAAAGTTCGCCTCTGCCGAGTTTATGTCCCATAACGATACCGACGGCTTCCCCCATCGCGATAAAGGCCACGCCCATCAGGTTCCAGATCGTCGACTCGATATTTAGTGCGGCGACGGAATCAAGGCTTCTGTAGGAATAGCACTGGTTGATCGTCGTAACGCCAAGTGACCAGAGGGTCTCGTTTGCCATCAGCGGCAGAGCTTTCCGGAAAAACTTAAAAGCCAGATCCTTCGGGATCTTAAAGTCGGAAAAGGCTCCGCTGATGAAAGGATAGAGATCCGGGTGTTTTCCTGTATGGACGATCAGTATCCCAAGCTCCACGAAACGGGAGATGACGGTCGCGATCGCGGCACCTGTGGCACCTAATGCCGGGAACCCGAAGTAACCGTAGATCAGGATAAAGTTTCCGATGAGGTTGACTACGATCGCACAAAGCGAAGCGATCATCGGAACTTTGGTCCGGCCGAGATCCTTGAGCGTTCCCGCATAGGCCTGGGTAAGACCGATAGGAATCAGGCTTATTAAGATGATGCGCATATAATCGACACCGATAGAAAGCGATTCGGCCGCATCTGCAGGGTTACCTTCGCCTAAGAGGAACAGGTTGATAAGAAAGCGCGAAGAAAACGCGAGCGCGACTGTCGCCAGAGAAGCGATGATGACATTGGATACGATCTTATAACGGAAAGTATATTGGATGCCTTTCGTGTCGCCTTTTCCGTGATACTGTGCCGTGAAGATGCCGACACCTGCAGTCGCACCGAAGATCATAAGATAGAAGACGAAGATCAGCTGGTTGGCGATCGCCACACCGGAGAGTGCGTTCGTACCGACCTTACCGATCATTAAGTTGTCGAGAAGGTTTACGAAATTCGAAATACCATTCTGCACCATCATGGGGACGGCGATCAGAAGGAGTTTCTTATATAATTGTTTGTCATTCTTAAAAGCATTCATATATGTCTATTACCTTATATAGTAGAAACTTCAGTTTGAGCATTGTAGCAAAAAAGAGAGAACAGAACAATATACCATTGCGCTAATCTCTATCGTTATCTTCATAAAGATCAGGAGAGAAGAAGAGGTCATTTTAAGAAATAATTAAGGATCATATAAGGGATAATTCAAGCATTTTCTTTAGAAAAAGAATAGAATGAATATGCTGAAAGGAGGCGCAAACGTAATGTTTTCAGTGCGTAGAAGGATTTTTAGAAAAATCCGGCATATTGTGTTGACATCCAATATTATACGCCGTATAATATAGCCAACGATACAATATGAAAGGAGAAATAGTATGCTATTCCAATTAGGTTCAACATTATTGGATGCTTGTGTACTTTCGGTCTTGTCCAAAGGTGATGCGTACGGGTATACACTTACGCAGCAGGTCAAGACGGTACTGGATATCTCAGAGTCGACACTGTATCCGGTCCTGCGCAGGCTCCAGAAGGACTTTGCACTTGAGACTTACGACGAGCCTTATCAGGGCCGTAACCGAAGATATTACCGAATTACAGACCGAGGGCGGGAGCTCTACAAGTACTACACAGAAGAGTGGAACAAATACAAAGAGTCTGTGGATTCATTATTAGGAGGGGATAACACATGAATAAGGAAACGTACTTACAGGATCTGAGAAAAGCACTGAAGATCCTTCCACAGTCCGATCGGGATGAAGCGATCGAGTTTTATGAAGAATACTTCGAAGACGCCGGTATTGAAAACGAGGCAAAAGTGATCGAGGAATTAGGTGAGCCGAAGATCCTTGCCAAGAAGATATTAGTCGACGTCGTTGACAGAAAATATGAAGAGAGCATCGCATCTTCCGCAGAACCTACTCCGGTTCAGGCTCTGCCGGTCGTAACACCGATGCCGGTAGCTTCCGGATACGACACAAATACAACTCAGGCTTTTGACGCAAATACAGCAGCTTATCAGGCAGCACCCGGAGTCCAGCCTCAGCCGGCTCCACAGTATCAGCAGCAGGAAACAAAGGAAGAGAAGACTTCGGCATTGAAGACACTCATGATCGTTCTCGCAGCGATCTTCGCACTGCCTCTTTCCCCGGTGATCTTCGCACTTCTGATCGTGGCTTTGACATTGATCTTTGTTATGTTTATCGTCTATATCGCATTCCTGGCTTCCGGAATCGCTATGATCGCCGCAGGATTCGGTACGATCGTATTCGGGATCATCGCATTCTTCTTAAACCCGATCGCCGCCATCGTGATCCTCGGATCCGGCCTTTGCAGCTTCGGACTCGGCATCTTCTTCGCAGTCGGTTCGATCGCACTGATCCGCGGAACTGCACATGGCCTTGCTAAGGGACTTTCCAGGTTCGTACACAAGAAGAATAAGAAGAATAAGGCGAAGAACGCTGTCGCTTAATATAAGGAGAAACACATATGAAGACATTTGCTAAAGTATCACTTATCGTTGCAGGGATCTCGCTCTCTGCCGGAATTGCACTGACAGTGATCGGTGGGATCGCTAATAAAGGAAAGCCGATCCGCATGTACTACGATCATGGTTTCCACCTCGATTCTGAAGGAAAGATCATCGAGATGAAAAAGACTGTCGTAGATGATTTTTCGAATATTAAGATCAATGTGCCGGATTCAGATATCATCTTCGTCGAGAGCGATGAATATGCCGTAGAATACAGGATCCGCTCCGTCGAAGTGATCTGTGAATCGGAAGACGGAACACTGAACATCAACACCAACAGAAGAAAGTTCGACATCAATCTGAATTTTTTCAACTTCTCGAAAGAAGACCTCTATGTATATGTTTACTATCCGAAGGGGGCTGAATTCGGTCTCGTAGATCTTGATTCCTCCGCTGGTGACGTAAAGATCGAAAACGGGTTTACCTGTGAAAAGCTCATCGTTGACCTTTCCGCCGGTGAAGCAGACATTAAGAATGTAAAGGGCGATATCGAAGTAGATATGTCCGCCGGTGACTTTGATGCAGATGACTGCGAGTTCGGCTACACAGAATTCGATCTGTCTGCAGGTGATGTAACCTTAAGAAACTGCACCATCGGTGGCGGTAAAGTGGATATGTCCGCTGGTTCCTTTGATGCCACAGGACTGATCCTCCTTGATGACCTGGCTATGGATCTCTCGGCCGGCTCCGTAGAAATCGTCTTCGTAGAAGGCCAGAAGATCGGTTATGATTTTGACCTGTCGGCCGGATCTGCTACGATCAACGGAGAAAAGCGCGGTGATGAGTTCACCATGAAAGATGGCTACGACATCATCCTTTCCGCTGATATCTCTGCCGGTTCCATCGACATCACAAACAAGTAAGGCATAAGAAAACGACAGTAAAATAAGTTAGTTTCAAAAGACACAAAAAAGAGACTGAAAGTGCGCTGAAAAAGCCGATTTTCCCAGCGCTGGCGGTAGCTTTGTCTAAAAATAGGTGAAAGATAATGGGAGTAATTTTTAAACACACACTCAAGAATATGTTCTCAAAGCCGTTTCGGGCATTCATGCTGATCCTTTGCATCCTGATCTGCTCGTTTGCCGGCATGATGACCTTCGATATGAGCAACTCGATAAGAAATGTCCTGGAATCTGCATTCCTTTCGATGTTCGGCGACAGTAATGTAATGGTCACCTCAGCGATCGATCTGAAAGATTCCGATTTTGAAGGCCTTCCGGCACACGATAAGACTTTGATCAGTGCCAACAGCACGACATTCAATGTCCCGGGAAACACGACATATCAGTACTTTAACGAGAAGAGCATCCTCGTATACGGAGCCAGCATCTCCGATGCCGTAAAGATGGATCTTTTCGCTTCGGATATAGAGCTTTCCGATAATGAAGCAGCCATCCCGAAGGCGCTTTCGGAAGAGCTGGGACTTAAGATCGGAGATACGATCGAGCTTAACGATCTTAATGGGCAGCCGCACGCATATACGGTAAAGTCGATCCTTTCTTATAAAGGTGTCCTTTCTTCGAAGTATACCGTGGCTGTGAACGTCAACGGATTTAAGACGCTCCTTAATGATGAGGAGATGGTCTATAACGGTGCCTACGTGCACGTACATGACCGCGATAAGACCGGTGAATTCTGCGAGATGATGGAAGAGAAGACCCAGGGCGTCGTTTTGGAAGACCTTATTAACGGCGAGATGGTCACTTCCCAGATCAATTCGATCACAAGCCTGTTTGCGATCCTTTTCATGATCTGCCTGATGCTCGTGATCTTCGTCACGATCTCCCTTTCCGAAAGGATCATGGTCGAACGCATGGGTACCGTCGGAACACTTCGAAGCCTCGGCGTTTCCCCGAGAAGCACCGCGATGATCGTTCTTTTTGAAAATGCATTATACGGCCTGGTCGGAGGCGTTCTCGGCACAGTCCTTTACGTTCTTACCAGAGACCCGATCTTCAATAACGTATTCACGCTGAACTCCGGTTCGGACATAAAGCTTGAGATGAATCTCGGATCCGTTTCCTGGATCGCCATGATCGGCGTGGTCATAGGTTCTGTCGTTATCGAATGCCTCTGCCCGATCAAGGAACTGGCCAAGGCGACAAAGACTTCGATCCGCGACCTGATCTTCGACAACAAGGATACTGACTATAAGTACACGAAAAAGACCCTTGTCGCATCGATCCTTTTCACTGCTCTGGCCATGACCGGAACGGCTCTGGTTCTTACTAAGACGGTCGCAAATATCGGACTGATCTTCCTTTCCATCGTCCTCTTCGTGGCCGGACTCTTCCTGGGATTCCCGTTCATCCTCCGCGGATTCTCGATCCTTCTGGAAAAGATCCTCAAGAAGATGAACTGCCCGATCGCTGCTTTTTCCTGCGTACAGGCAAGAACGAAGAAATCCTCTGTCGGTATCGCCCGTCTTTTTGCCATGGCGGTCACCATCGGACTTACGCTCTTCGTTTTATCCGGAGCCTATATCTCCTTCGTGAACAAAGCACCGGCCGACGCGGACGTCGTCGTCAACAATCTTACGGAAGAAGCCGGAAGATACAGCTACTTTACGGATATCGACGGTGTGACGGATGTGGAATTCTTCAGCTTCGACTGGGGCGTCCAATTCGTCCTCGGACAGGAAGATGTAGATAAGTTTGCAACTGCCAGCAGTAAAGAAATGAAGGAACTTACCCGTAGTGCCGTTCTGATCGGAACCGATGGTGCCTATAAGCTCAACAAGGCGATCAAAGACCTTCCGGAAACGATAAAAGATGACGAGATCTACATGGATAAGGACGTAGCGGATAAGCTCGGCTACCATGTCGGCGAGCAGATCCCGATGATCCTTGGCGCCGACAGACCGGATCAGGTGAAAAAGACACTGACTCTTGCCGGATACTGCAACACTATAAAGTTTTCAGCCGGATCTCCGGTATATGTCGTAAGCCTCAATAACTATAACGAGATCTTTAAGGATCATCCGACACGCTGCTATATCCGCACAGAGGATCCTCTCGGTACGATTGCTACCATCAAGGAGCGCTCCGGATGCATGATCGAATCCTGCCAGACGATGGACGATTACATGAAAGATGTCAAGGCAGAAGGTGCCGGTCTCATCACACTTCTTTACATGCTGATCGGCATGGGAGTTCTCCTGACATTCATTGCTGTCGTCAGCAACCAGATCATCGGATTCTCCGGAAGAAGAAGAGAATGCGCGGTCCTGGTCTCGACAGCGATGAACCGGGGAAAACTGAAAAAAGCGTTCTTGTCCGAGTCCCTGGTCTCCAGCATTCTTGCGATGGCGGTCGCGGTTCCGTTCTCCGCTGTCGTCACGATACTCTTCCAAAAGGCCCTTGAGATGCTCGAGATGAACTTTGGTTTGACGATCGATCCGATCTCCACATCGGTATTCCTGCTGGGTCTGTTCCTGATCTTTGTTCTTACGGTCCTGTTGCCGATCAAGAACATCCGGAAGATGAGAATCGCCGAGCAGCTGAAGTACGAATGATGAGAAAAGCTAAGACTCGCTACATGACAGAAAAGAAAAGAGGTAAATAACATGAAGACAGCCTATGATAATAACGAAGTAATGATCAAAGTAGATAACGTAAGAAAGACTTTCGGGAAAAAGGGCGGCGTGATCACGCAGGTGCTCGACGGCGCCGAGCTGGAAGTGAGAAAAGGTGAGTTTGTATCTCTGATGGGTGCCAGCGGATCAGGTAAATCCACCCTCCTTTACCTGATCGGCGGCCTCGATCGGGATTTCAACGGTGAGATCTCTATCTGCGGAAATAAAATCCGTAAGATGCGTGAGAGCAAACTCAGCAAGATCCGTCTTGATAAGATCGGTTTCATCTTCCAGTTCTATAATCTCGTACAGAACTTAAACGTCGAAGACAATATCCTCCTGCCGTCCCTTGTCGCCGGAAGATCCAGAGCCTCCCTTCAGAAGGATCTCGATGAGATCCTGGAGATCACCGGACTTACATCGAAAAGAAAGCAGATGCCGAGTAAACTTTCCGGCGGTCAGCAGCAGAGAGTGGCCATCGCCAGAGCGATCATCAGCAATCCGGAGATCATCCTGGCCGACGAAGCCACAGGTAACCTGGACAGTAAGTCCGGTGCGGAGATCATGGATCTTTTCCGGAGGATCAACGAAGAAAAAGGCATTACGATCCTTCAGGTCACTCACTCTCAAAAGTGCGCAGCTTATGGAACAAGGACTGTGGTCCTTGAAAATGGAAAGACCATTACGACCGACACACTAAAGGTTGAAAAATCCGCTGGAAGAGAAGCCCCGATGCAGTTTGCTTTTGCATCGGTAAATTCCTAAGCCCCCCTCTGGTGTGAGGGAGCCGTCACCACACGCGGCCCCTCACACAAACCTCCGAAGGAAATATCTCCTCGGCAGGTCCCATACGACGTTTCCCGGCGCCGCCCCTCCGAATCAGGCGCTGGTAAGCGATAGATAAAAACTTCCCCGGTTTGAAGTTTCGTGTTTTCACCTGACACGGATCTTTACCGGGGAAGTTTTTGTAAGTAGAGTGGGGGGATGGTAGGGAGCGTTTTTAGCTCTTGATCGGCTTTTTGCTGAACATTTCGTAAAGAGATACGATCAGAGTAATGAAAGCGAAGAAGAGAGGAACACCGGCCGGAACATTCTTTCTGTAGTTCATCATAAGTGCAGAGATCGTAAATGCACATACCGAAATCGTTTCGAAGATATTAAGGAGTTTTCTTTCCAGCTTATTCATATGTCGTCACCTCGTAGTTTCTTGTTTCGTGTGTTTTCGTTCTTTGTGATTCCATCTTACCGAAGGAAGAGAAACGGAACTATCGAAGTGTCTTACGCTGACCTTACATTTTTGAAAGAAACGATTTAAGATACTTTCATCTCGACCATTTTTCTGTTGAGTTTCTTCTTTACCACACAGTAGTAAGAGAAGAGAACGATAAACGTCAGAAGCCAGGAGATCGGGTAGGAGACTAAAAGCAGCATATAAGAATGGATGTCGGAAAATGTTGCCCGGAAGTGGTCAAATACTGTAAATACCCAGACCAGACGAAGTCCACAGGAACCCACGACCGTCGCGACCATCGGGAAGACGGATCGCTTGATGCCTCGAAGCATACCGGAGCCGCAGTCCATAAGACCGCACATGAAATCGGGGACCACGACCATCAGCATACGTGCCAGACCGAACTCGACGGAATCCGGTGCATCCGGAAGATACAGCTTCAGAAGTGGTGTTCCGAGAAGATACGACAGTGCACCTAAAGATAGTCCGATAAAGGCGATCGACATCAGTGCCGAGCGGTAGATCGCATTTAAACGGTCGTACTTCTTCGCGCCGTAGTTTTGTCCCGCGAAGGTCATGCACCCCTGGGTAAAGGAGTTCATGCCCGCATAGATAAAGGAGTCGATATTCATACAGGCGCTGTTTCCGGCCATGCATGCAGTGCCGATGGAATTGACCGAGGACTGGATGATGACATTCGAAAGAGAAAAAAGCGTGTTCTGAAGACCGACGGGAAGACCGAGCTTGATGATCTTCTTTAAAGGCTCCTTATGGATCTTCAGTTCGAAAATGAATATCCGGCACTCGCTGTCGAGATGAAGAAGTGCCAGCGTCATGAGGACTGCTGAAAGGATCTGGGAAGATACCGTCGCAATGGCCACGCCAGCGACGCCCAGGCCGAAACCCGCCACAAGAATGACGTTCAGAACGACATTGAGAACGCCTGAGATCGTAAGATAGATGAGAGGTCGACGGGTATCGCCCGTGGCCACGATGATGGCGCGCCCGAAAGTATAGATCATGAAGAAGAAACTGCCGCCGAAATAAATGCGAAGATAAAGGGTCGCCTGGTCAATGGCATCCGCGGTCGTGCCCATCCACTCCAGAAATGTCCTTGCGAACACGATACCGACTATGCCCGTCAGGATGCCGAAGATGATTCCCAGAGAAAAGATCGTATGTGTCAGGTCATGGATGCGCTCTTTCTGATTGGCTCCGAGTACCGAAGCGAGAACGACCGTCGCGCCCAGAGAGATCCCGACGAAAAGATTGATAAGAAGGTTGATGAGCGGCGCACAGGAGCCGACAGCCGCAACTGCCGTTTTGCCGACGAACTGTCCGACCACTACGATATCGGCCGCATTGAAAAGGAGCTGCAGTACCTGGGTCAGTACGATCGGAACGGAATAGCAGATAAGAGGAACAAGCACGCCGCCGTTTAACATATCGACGGTATGAGCCTTCCGAAGCTTTTTTTCTTTGATCTTGCCTACTGTATTATCCCGCATAAAAATCTTCCCGAATCGTCATAGAAGAAATTCTACCATGAGATCCGGGAAGAACCACGCATTTTATATTGTGCATATAATAGAAATCCGAAGCGGTGTTACGGAATTCTCTTGCTTTTTAGTGCATGATGATCTGCTTTGAACCGCAGTACGGACAGTAGGTCTCGGTACGGCTGTCGTTGATCTGAAGCTCAGCTCCACAGCCGGAGCATTTTAAGTTCATGACACGGGTCGTTCCGAACTGTCCTGCCATATTGCTTCCCGGGAAGCCCTGTTTACCGAGGATATAGTTCTGGAAGACCGTCATGGCCTTTCTTTCGTTCTCGGTCACACCGTCAGAGATCTCCGCGATGCGCTGCACGTCCGCCTGAAGCAGATTCAGCGTATCGATGTTGAGCTTATCCAGATACGGCTCGACATTAAGAAAACTCATGGAACGGTCGGCGGCGATCTTCTGAAGTTCTGTTCGAAAGGACGGCGCCGCATTCGGGTTATTCAGAAGACTCGAGCACATATAGTCGAGATCCGTCTGTTCCTCAGGAGAGATGGATCCGTCGGCCTTGGCGATGTAGTAGCACAGGGCGATACGTGCCAGCGCGACATTGGCGTAGTAGGTCACATTTGATCCCTGCATCTGCGCCTGGTTCTGAACCGGTACATAGTTTCCGGCCGTGGCCGCAGTTCTCCTATTTGTCGCATTATTGATGACTTCCGATACCAGGACCGCCCCTGCGCCAAATGCAGCGGCTCTGCCCAATCCTCCGAAGATGTCTCCCGCGAGATCTCTGGTTACGGAACGCACTAAAAGCTTTCCCAGCATGTTATTCTCCTTCCTTGCAGAACTCATCCGCCGGATATACGGCGAAGAGCGTGCCTGTGTCGGTCTTTCCGAAGTAGTAGGTGCCGGAAGAGACCTGATTATAGATATTTAAACTGACTTCCATCTCTGTGCCCGTATCGAGCTGCAGATAGTATTCTGTTCTCTCGGACTTGTGTTTCTCTGTTCCGGAAACAAACTTTCTCGAAGTCTTGTTGAGGACCTTATATTCCGCTACGCGAAAAGATACTTCCTCGGCGGTCTTCGGTTTTGTCCTGGCCAGAGGTCCTAAGCCCTTGATGAACATGATCATTCCGGCTGCGAGCATCGCGCCCGACAGAAGTATAGCGAGGAACTTTTTTACCGAATCCAGCCCGTATTCGCCGTTGATCCTTCCGGTGATGAAGCTTATGATGCTGGTGACAAATACGAAGAAAGCAATCAGTCCGAGGATCCCCAGAACGATCAGCATGGTATTCTTACTACTTTCTTCGCTTTGAAGATATACGTTATAGTCGGAGGTGAGAAGCTCATCCGTGATGACGCGCTTATCGCCGTTCATGACGATTTCCACGTCCTTTCTTGCCTCCTCCATGCTGGTGTTTGTCTTATTGTATTTCTGATATCCGTAGAGCATGGCCAGCGCGATGCCAACAAATGCCAGTACGAAAATGATGATGCCGAGTTTCTTCGATAGCGGAAGTCCGCTCTTTGCGTCGTCCATAATGCCCTCCATAGATAGCGATAAACTTACTATCACATTATAGCAATATTCCCCGTCCGAAAGAAGTGATCCCTTCCGCAAATAAGACCCGCTTATTCTTGGCCGGGAAATAAATTAGCCGCTTTGCCGTATCCTGCTTTCGTACTTTTCTCAGCTTCCGTTTTTCCTAGTATTTCCGCCCTATCTGTTGTAAAATGAAAAACGGCATTTTGGGAGTGCTGATCACGTGATGTAGTGGAGTTTTGGTATGAAAAAGGAAACGATGAAGATCCAAAAACAGAAGAAGAGGATTTTTGGAAAATACAGGACAACGATCGTGCTTACGTCTGTTCTTTTTCTCCTTTTTGCCTGTGCGATCACTTTCTGGGCCGTAAATGAAAGGAAGAACATCATTTCAGATGCGGACGCTATCCTTCAGGACCGAAAAGATCAGTTCGTGGTATTTGAAGCGATCAAACATGCCTCAACGAATAATATTATCTTCTCCGGGGGTGGACAGGCGGTTGCTGTGGTCGATGGAGAAGTGGTGACCTTAGCTGACGCCAGTATTTTGAATGTTTCTAATGACTTAAACGAGTTCGACAAGGCGTATCTTTCGGAGTCAAAGGCGCATGCCATGTATGCTCTTGAAGACGACATGGATCAGACGATCGGGAAATACAAGCTTGATTTTTTTTTCTGGCAACCGGAGTATGGATCGTCCCTGAGATATAGAAATTCATCTGTCATTCTTTGGCCGGATAATTCCCGCTACTGTCTTACCGATAAAATCCATTACTACATTCCCGGTTCTTTTGCATATGAACAGTACGGCTATTCGCTTCCGGAAAACGGTCTCGGCGTTTTTGTTGAAAGCACTTTCCCGCTGAATGCAGCAAGCTTTTCGAAGCAGGATCTGTGGATGGAGACGAACGATCTTATCCAGTCGGCAGATCCTTCCGGGAGCTTTGAAGGTTATCGATATCTGGTCTTCGTCCGTCCGGAAAGTGTTGTTGATGCTTCGGCGTATTTGAATGTAGGAAACATTGATATCTATAATGTACCTTCGTCCCAGTATTCCAAGTTTGCGAAAGTGATACTGTTTGAGGACGTCTCCACGCCGCTTAAGGCCCTTGCCTGGAGGACCGTCAAGTATTCTTCGATTACTTTGGTGATCGTCCTTCTTGCAGCGGTAATTTCTTTTCTCCTCGAAAAGTACCTTTCGGCAGATCTTTCGAAAGCACCGGAGACATCAGCTGATCCGGCGCCATCAGCCGGAAAATCTGTGCTATCCAAAGACGCGGCCAAAGGTTTCTTAGCGAAGATCGATCGTGTCGAGCAGTCCATGGGACCGAATGGCTATCTGGATGAGATCAGGCAGGATCTTGAGAAGATCCTCGGAAAGGATACGAAGAAAGAGGAGTAAAGAAGATGTCAGATCAGATCCGGAAAAGGAAAAAAACTATCCGCGCGACTGCCGTTGTCGCTATCGTTGTTTCTGTTCTTTTTGTTTTTGCGATGGCGTTGATCCACTATTTGACAAGTTCGGATGTCAATAAAGAGATCGATGCGCTTCTCGATAGAAGAAAAGCAAAGGTCGAGTCCTTTATGGTGAGAGACATTCATGGCAGCGACATGTATACCACTATAGACAGTGCATACGACTCTTCGATACCACCTGGTGAGGATTATGACGATTATGTAGAATCCCTTATGGAGAATTCCTATTATTCGGGAAATGCGGATTATATTGATCCGGATGGGGATACCATAGAGATCTGGGATCTTACTCTCGGCGGATACGGCTACAGATCGTTTCTTGGCTTTTCTTTTGGTGTCTATGAAAACGAAGAGAGGCTAGATTACTATCTGATCACTGATTTATCCGGCATTACGGAAGAAAGTATGGACAATAACGATCTTCGTTTCTCACTTAAATCGATCCTTGTAGAAGGAAAAGCCCGCGGCTTTGAAAAGTCTTACCGGTATCTTGTTTTTAAAGTGCCCTGCATTCTTTCCGGGAAACATTATTATGTGGCGACGTCATTAGGAATGTGTGCGTCGAATGATAACCACTATGTCCTGACACCGGATATCGTACCGATGCTTGATAACTCCGACAGTGATTACATGTTTGAAGGCAGAAACGGCGAAGAAATGACATTATATCTTCCGGTTATCCTCTTTGAAGAGACTTCTCCTTATAGGCAGGCCTATGCGTTCCGTATGTTCCGGTATGCCCTGATCCTTCTGGTGATCGGACTGTCGTTCATCCTTTTGACCGCAATCCTCGAGAGAACTTTGAAGGGGAAAACTCCCTCTGATGCAAATGTGGAGGAAGATTTTGATACTGAAACACCCGAGGGCGTCCTATCCGAAGAGAAGGCAAGGACACTTCTATATCATATCGAGCAGGCCGAGCAGTCCATGGGACCGAACGGCTACCTGGAACAGCTTAAAGAAGATATAGAAGATTATGCCGGCATGAAGAAAGAAGAGCCGGAAGAAGAGTGATCAGAAGGATCAAGTTTTCCCATCTACGGGAGTCTGGTTCAGGAATTTCCTGATCTCCGGAAGCCTTCGAAGTGCTTCCTTTCTTCCAATCTGATAAACGCGCTCAAGTTCTTTCGGATCTTTCGATGTTCTTCCGATTCCAAGATCCTTCGGCGGCCGGATCACGATGGCCTCATAGGAGGCTTCCCGGTCACGGATCTCCTTCATCTGGCGGTTATACATCTCATGGCGCTTGCCCATCGCGTTAATCACGGCAGGGTATTTCCGAAGGAAAAGATGAAACAGCGGCATCGCTCCGCTCTTTTTCTTTTTGTACCCCAGGGGCTGTGTCAGTACGATCACGTTTCTTCGGAATCCAAGGTTCTCCATGTACGCATATGGCACGGTGTCCATGATGCCTCCATCGAGAAGGGAATACCCGTCGACATCGACCGCTTTCGAAAGAAGCGGCATCGACGCGGATGCCTGCATCCATAGAAGATCGCGTTTTCCACCATCGGAACACTTATAGTAGCGCGGCACACCGTTGATGACATCCGTCGCCACGATATAAAATTCGAGAGGATTTTTCGAAAAAGCTTCTCTGTCGAAGATATCGAGCTCGTCGGGGATCACCCGGTAGCAGAAGTCCCCTTCGTAGAAATCTCCGGACTTGAAAAGTGAGCGGAAACTCCCGAAACGGTAGTTTTTGCAGTATTTCTTGTTATAGCGGATCGCTCGCCCGATCTGGCGGGACTTGATATTGCATCCGAAGACTGCGCCGGCCGACACGCCTGCCGCCGCGTCAAAGGTGATGCCGTTCTCCATGAGGACATCCGTGACACCGCAGGTGAACATGCCGCGCATGGCACCGCCTTCTAAAATAAGTGCTGATTTACTCTGTTTTCCTGTTTCCATGCTTCTATTGTACTTTGAAAGGTGCATTTTGCAAATGGTATAATGCGAAAAGAAGGGAAGATCTAGGTCTCATTTCCATGGGACCTTACATACGGGGAGAACACCATGAGGACAAGAAGAGGAAGCCTTGCCTTCCTGATTTTACTATCCATAGCGATTGCACTTACCTCCTGCGCGCAGCTCCAGAAGATGCGCGAGGACATGTTAAGTAATGACGTCCAGAAGGAAAAAGAAGCGATGTACGCCTTTGAGGACGACTTTTTCCAAGCTCTTGAAAAAGAAGACCGGAAGGGCATCAAGAACTGTTTTTCGAAGTTTTCCAAAGCTCACGCCGATGACTGGGACGAGGCCATCGATTATCTCTTCACGGTCTATACGGGCGGGAAGATCAAGAAGACGAAGGACAGTAATTCCTCCTATAAGACCATCGAGAAGAAAAAGAACTCCTGGACCGTCAGCGCCTACTGCCAGTTCACGGCCGATGGCAAGGAGTATCAGATCAACTGGACGCAGTACCTGACCTTTGACGAGGATCCGGACATGATCGGTGTCTATTCCCTGTCTTTGGTGGAAAGAGGCGAGCAGGAGATTCCTGATTTTTCGATCGCCGGTATTTTCTGGCCCGGAAAAGAACCGGCGCTCCATGCGATCAGTACGCTTCACAGTATTGGCTATGAATCCGGGAAGACCCAGCAGAATAAGGTCAGAGCTGACCGCACCCTTCCCGACGAGTCTTCTTGGAAAGATCTGTTCGACGACCAGATCTTCGCGTCTTTGGACCAGTCTTCCAAGAATGACCTTATCCTCTTTTTCATGAACTACCAGGGCCAGCATTTCAAGCAGCTCTGGATCGAGGAGCGATCCGATGCGCAGTATCTTTATTCCACGCTCCACTACACCATGAAAGACGGTGTGTTCGGCATGAAGTTTAATGAGGACGGGAAGATCACGGGAATCACCATGAAACTCGGCGTCGATGAACTTAATGAGATTCCAGATGGGATCACCGGGTTTGAGGAGGAGTTGTGAGCTATGACAAAAGTGTAAATATTCATAAAGTATTCTTCAGCCGAACAGTATATTATGCAACAGAAATGTCTTCTTTTCGGAGATACTATAGCCGCCGAGCAGGTAATGAATACAAATGACCCGGAGATGCAGCAGGCTATTGGCAAAAAAGCCAAAAGAAACATGTTTTATTTTTTCAATGTAGTTATCTGATTCCCAGCGCCTTCTTTACCACGCTATCGTACTCATTACGTTCCTTAGAAGTAAGCGGCTTATACGGTACCTCTTCATCTGTGAACAGATACGCACAATCCGATTCATCATGACACGCCCCAATGATGTTAAAGACATGCACATTGGGGTTGTCACTTTCCATGATTTCTGCTATGTGATGAACATCTGTCGTTCCGTTTACGATGATCACTGGTTTTTCTGCGGTCTCGATAGCCCGCACGCGAATGTCGCAGGCGGTCGGATCGTACTTGAAAATCTTTCTGTACTCTTCGTATACTCGAAGATCAAAAAGACCTTCCTCCATATCCTCAGTAATAGAAAGCTTCGCTCCGCTTCCGTCTTTCTCCAGTGCTTCACGTAAGTAGGAGAAGTCATAGAGATAATTTCCATCCTCACGGTACTCCTGGAAAATAAAGTTGGACATACTGGAGTGTAAAGCCTGAAGTACCGGATTCGAGTTTTCTACAGCAATAGCGTACTGCCAGCACATGTAATAGGTACTCAAATGCATACCAAGTGCGTCCTCATATTCCCGAATAGCATCTGGATCGGTGGCATCTTTCATTTTCAGCAGTTTCTCGACATCATCGAAATAGCTATCGAATGCATACTGCCAGCAATAGACCAGATCCAGAACAGCACAGTCGTAAATAAGATCTTCATCAAAGTCGGAGCTGAAGACAGGAACTTCGCGTTCATGACCAACTATATCGGGGGTGAAATATATCTTTTTTACGGCTTCTTTGTGCTTGATCAGTTCTACCTGAAGTTCAAGAAGCAGTTCTCTATACTTCTTTGCAGTCTCTTTCCCGTATCGGTCATCACCGGCTGTGGTATACGCATATTCATAAAGCCCGGGATAGTTTTTGCATTCCTTTAGCGGGGCACATTCCACGACGAAGAGATCTGCATCCTCGGGGTGGCGGCCAAGCTGATATGCAGTGAAATTGCCGCCTTTACTCATTCCTTCAAAAGCCCATTTCCCGGAAAGGAGAGTCTTTAAGCCCTCGATCATGAAGTGGAAATCTTCAGAGGCATTCTCATCCGTCAGGTAATTCCTGTATTCCAGGTTCGTATAGTGCATTTCCTTAAGTCCGGGCTCATATAGACGGAATTCCGGCTCAAAGAAATTGCAATTATACTTTGCAGAGAAAGCACATTCTTCCTCATCCCGATCAAGGGTAGTAAGAGTGATCTCATCGCCAGATGACAATAAGTATCCACCTATAGCGAATGCCAGTTCGTAGCCTCCGCAATAGAAGAGATTCGGTGCATCCTTACCCTTGTAGTACACATACATTCTCTGCGTAAATGTGCCTTTGGAAGGATCTTTGTGATCTAGTGGCATCCCGTAATACACGATATACTGACCGTTCTTGTAACCTTTTTCCTGTTTTACATCGATCACACCCGGAAGTTTCTTCAATTCTTCCATGAAAGCAGTTGATTCTTCGTCTGAGACATATACCGTGCTGGGAATCGTGATACTCTTATGTTGAAGAGCTTCAACTTCGACGGTTTCGATTTCAGTTTCATCAGAAGTATATTCTTCTATGGGTTCTTCTGATGTGGAAGTAGAGGCACTTGTTGAAGTTGCTGTGGTGGCAGATGTTTCTCTTGTTGTTTGTGTTGTGAATTCTTGCGATGACTGTTTTGTTTTGCTGCAGGATGTCAGCAGAAGTCCGATTACCAGTAATAGTGCACCGACTCTTTTTGCCCAAACCATTTTCTTCATGTTAAGCACCTCGATCAGCTTGCTGTAAAAAGCGCATTAATTCCCAATTTCCAATTTCATTATAGCTTTGATAAGAATAGGAGAAATGACGTATGTGTCATTCTTATTTGAGATAATTCAGAGAATCGCTGGCACTGTTTGCTGCAAGACGATATAATGAAACTAGCAAAAAACATTTGTTTTAAAGTGAGGAGAGGCTCGGGTGGACATAAAACCGAAACTTGCGAAGATAAAGAAGAGTACAGTTTTACCGCTGTTGCTGGTAAATCTTGTTTTCGCTGCTTTCTGCCTGATCTTCTGTCATGCCCATTTTGAGAATAACGATGATTTCGTCATGATGGGTGTGGTTTCCGGCCTTTTTGGATCACCAGATCCGCATATGGTCTTCATTAACATATTTATCGGGAAGTTTCTGGCCTTCCTCTATTCGATATCCCGTAGTATTCCCTGGTATGTGATCGGCCACATAGTGACGATCTTCCTGTCATGTCTGGTGATCTCATATGTCATCGTGGATAATAAGCCTTCAGACAAGAGAAGATGGATCTGTCTAGGATTGTTCTATGTATTTTTCGCTTATGAGTGCTATGTGAATATCCAGTTCACAAAGACAGGCGGGATCGCTGCAATCGCTGGACTTGTGATGATCGTTCGGAATGTAACGAAAGAGAGGGTATCATATCCGCAGATCGTTTTCGGTTTTGTCCTTTCTGTGATCGGCTCCATGATCCGTTTTAATTCTTTCATGATCGCACTTTCCGCTGCAGGAGCTTTTTATCTCGTTTACCTTTACTTCAGAAGACCAAAACTGAAAAGGATCGTGATCATCTCGGTGATCCTTGCAGCAGCGGGTGCATTTTCCCTTGGCCTTCGTCTTTATGACACTTATGTCTATGAGCATACGGATGGATGGGATACCTATCGCGAATATAACCTTGAGCGTGCGAAATTCGTGGATCGGCCGATGCCTGCCTTTGCTGAGAATCGGAAACTCTATGATTCCTTAGATATCTCTGCTAATGACATCTTCCTGTTCGCACACTGGACTTTTGATGATCCGGATTTCTGTACGCTCGAACTTATGGAAGAAGTGGATGATGCGAAGAAGAGTCCATCAATCTCTGAGTATCCGGGTATCCTGGTGAAGAAGATTCTTCCCGGGAATCTGAAGTATTCCTTCATGATTGGCCTGATATTGATCAGCCTTCTTGTTTTCTATCAGGAGAAGAGAAATCTGCTTCTTTTAATCCCTTCCTCGTTGGCCTTGCTGTTCTATAATATCGTGTTTATCACGATCGAGAGGTATCTGGTGAGAAGAGTCGATCTTGTCATTGCTATTTCTCTGTTTGTGATGTTCACTCTCTTCCTGAAAGAAAGAGAAGAAGAGGAGAAGATAAAGCCATCCTTCTTTGTGATTCTTGTAGCTGCAGCTTTGGCCTTGAATATCGGTACGATCACGACTGATGTGACCGGTAAAGACCGCGAGATGACGGACGAAAAGCAGGAGTATAGAGATCTTTATGACCGTATGTACGAGGATGAGGAACATATCTATCTGACGCAGACTCTTTCGGATAAAGCCTATCCGATCTATCAGCTTACGGATTCCTATCCGGAGGGGTATTACGCAAATACCTACTGGCTGGGCGAGTGGCTGACGAGATCTCCGATCTATAACGAGATACTCGATGAATACGACCTTTCGAATCCTTTCAGAGATGCTATCGATAATGAAGTGGTCTACATGGTTTCCAATGATTTCTATATGTCCCGCCTTTTGAGATATGTTAAAGAGCATTACTGTCCGACAGTAGAGGCGGAAGTCGTTGAGACAACGGGCGAACTGATCGTATTCCGGCTTGTATCCCAGAGTCAGGGAGCGTAATTCATGCTGTCAGATCTTCCGGGAAAGAAACTGAATACTTACGTTCCAAACTACGTGTTATTTGACCTTGAGACGACCGGTATGTTCTCTTCACGGGATGCTGTCGTGGAGATCTCCGCAGTGAAAGTAAAGGCAGGGAGGATCGTCGATGAGTTTACGACTCTTGTAAATCCGCAGCGACATATTCCTTCCTCTGTCGTCCGAATTCATGGTATATCCGACGATATGGTCAAAGACAGTCCCTGCTTCAAAACTGCTTTATCGGACTTTCTGGATTTTGCAGAAGATGAAGTTCTGGTCGGGCATAACATACAGTGCTTTGATCTGAAGTTCATCTATAGAGATGCAGAAGCCTACTGGGGGAAAACGGTCGGCAATGACTATATCGATACACTTTATTTTGCAAGAAAGATCCTGAAAGGAATTGGCAGTTACAGCCTTGGAAGTCTTGCCAGTCACTATGGTATAAGTACTGAAGGCGCTCACCGAGCTCTTAATGACTGCCGGATGAACCAGCAGGTATTCGAGTGTCTGGCCAAAGAAATGCTAAAGAGAAGAGACTGATAGCTCATGCTCCAATTCCCTTAAAAACGCTTCCATGAGTGCATGCCGCTCATCTGCGATTTTTCTTCCTTCTTTGGTATTCATGGTATCTTTTAGAAGCAGAAGTTTATCGTAAAAATGCCGGACGGAGTCATTAAGACTTCGTCCGTTTTTTCCGCCGTAGGCAAATGTCCTTGCGATACCGATGGCGCCGAGCGCGTCGAGCCTGTCAGCGTCCTGGACGATCTTTCCCTCGATCGTTTCCGGGCTCTTTCCCTTATTCTTGCTGAATGACACGGCATTGATAATGCTGCAGATCTCCTCAATCTTTTTGCTTTCTACGCCCTGTTCCTTTAGAAAAGATCTGGCATTTTCGTTGTTTTCGGTATGAAACAGTTTGTGGTCGTCGACGTCATGGAGAAGCGCGGAAAGGGAGATGAGAAGAAAGTCGCTTTCGGGATAGGAAGAAGCGATCGACTGCGCGTTTTTTAAGACACGAAGGGTGTGCTTCTCATCGTGACCGTCCGCATTGCCTGCAAACAAGGTCTTTATATACTCTTTTGCATTAGTAATGATTTTCTCGTCCATACTTTTCCGTCCGTGCCGCTTTCTGTTTTTAATGGATTAAGTATACTATGAATTCGGCAGATAAGGATAATGGCAGGAAACGAAGAGTGCTCGTCAAGAGAAAACCTTTTGTAAACGATTGGCAAACGGTAAGGTGGAAGAGATTTTCTGTGCTAGAATGAAAATATATTTATAAACTTGTATCCATCATCGGGAAAGGAGAGTTCCCATGAAAGTGTTTACGAAGCGTTATTTATCCATTCTTCTTACGATCGCGATCTGCGCGAGTGTGTTTGCCGGCTGCGGCAAGAAGGAGTCATCCGAAACGAAAAAGAAGAAAACAAAAGCAACCGAGGAGATCGAAGAAGTCGAAGATACCGAGGAGCCTGAGGAGTCGGAAACCGAGCCCGAAGGGGATTTCTCGTTCGAAAAGGAGATCGAAGAATCATTCTCAAGCGATGAGCCTGTCGTTGCGACCGCGGACTTTACCTTTGATTCCACGCTGTCCCTTCTGGACGGGGAACATACCCTGAAGATCCGGAAAGCCAAGTCTTTCCCGAAGATCGATACCGAACAGAAAGACGGCGTCGTCTATGATTTTGAGATCGAAGATGTAAGTGAGTTCGAAGGCGTTCTCGAGATTTCGATCCCGATCAGTAAAGGTAGCGACGAAACGGTAGTGGCAGCCTACTATAACGAGGAGCAGGGGGCATGGATGCCGGTCTGCGCGCAGTATGACGGAGAGAAGATGGTCATTCTTACCGATCACCTGTCCACATACGGAGCTTTCCGTCTCACAAAGCCTAATACGAGAAATGCCAATGGCACATACAGCGTGCTTCTCGATACTTATATCGACACAGTTACCACAGAAGAAGCAGAAGATCTCATCCTCGAACCATTTAAGAACAATTCTGCGACATCTACGGACATCCTCTATGCCTTCGCAGATGGCTGGGGAAAAGCATCTCAGTTCGGAAACGATATCGGCTATAACGCATTAAAGACAGCAGGCTATACGATAGAATTCCTGGAAGATTACGGCGATCTTCTGTCGGAGATCGGCATGTATTTTGCCGCCTATCAGGCGATCAGACAGTGCATGAACGGAAATGCAAGAGAAGGTGTGGGGACGGCGATCAAAGCAACGCACAACTTCGTGGTGGGCCTTGCGGCGGGTGCTCTTAAGTCCGCTATCATGACGGCCTCGATGGCCGCCGTGGCCATATTCGATTTTGCCCTGACCAAACTCTACGAGCGCGTGATCAGCAGCAGAAAAGATGTCTATCGCGGCGGATATCTGAAATACTATTCCAAAGAAGAAAAAGCCAACGGAGGCGGATACCGGTCTGAAAAAGAATGGTTCAAGATCCTCTATCCGATCTTTAAAGACGGAGATAATTCTCCATATAAGATCAAGCTCCTCGTCGGACGCGAAGTCAATAAGTACGTTAAGCAGTTCTGGACAGAAGAATCCGTCATGGAGATGTATTTTGCGGATGCTGCCAATATGGGCTGGACACTCGGCGGCGGTCTTAACGACGACATTATGGAAGAACTTAATAACGAGCACCGCTCCACGCTTTATAACGATATTCTGCCGAAAGTATTTGAAGCCATTCGGGATAAACTGGAGCTGAATGCATGGTCGGCCTACAGTCAGAAAATGTATGAACTCGGAGAAAAGCTGAATGCGAAAACTACACTGTCGTTTAAGGACAGTACGATCGGATCCGGCAACTCCGAGTATGCGGGATGCATCGTGAAGTTTAAAAACGTTCCTTCCGAGATCGAAGATCCGGAAAACTGGCAGTGCACATTAAGTAAGAGCGGAACGGGAAGCATAAGCTTCACGGGATTTGCGTATCTTTACAATAAGTTTGCTCCGGAACTGGTCATCGTAGATCCGGATGATCCGGACAAGATCCTGAAGGAACTGACATTCGGGATCAGCGGAAATAAGGTCGAGATCGACATCGGCGGAAAGAAAGAGCCGGAAGTGACACCGGTTCCGTCGGAGTATGCCTACGATCCGGTCTCCGAATGGGGCGCGTACCATAACGGCGAACCGGAGCCGGAACCGACCAAACGTGATGAGTACTATATCCAGTATGTATTTGATAACCTTCCGAACGGAACCGTCACGAGAAACGGGGATTACTACCATATCGATCTTACTGCGAGCGGGTATCCGATCGAGTACTATACTCTCGATGAGATCAAGATCTCCGGCGACTTCGCAGACAGAGATCCTGAATCGAAGATGACGGCCAGCTATAAGATCACACAGACGTGGACGAATGAGAGCCAGGGCTCGGTATATACCAAGACTATCACCTTTAGTGCCACGAAGTGTTCGGCTTCGTATTCACCGGAATATGGCATTTTCACGCTGTTTTTCCAGGGTGACTATGCCTGGACGCTGATGCGAAGAAGTGTCAAGGGCGGAGACGATGTCCTGTTCGATGAGGGAAGCTTCAATAATTCCATGATGTTCAATATCTATATGCAGATTTAAGTGATATAGTATATCTGAAACAAGGAAATGAGGTTTTAGATAATCTTAAATGGGTGCGATTGAACTCTGTAACGGGATCAAGGCGAAATTCAGCGATATGGTGGAAGGGTACTGGTGCCAGATCGACTGGGACGAGGACCTTGAAGTCGAGCTCGTGCTTTCTTCCGGCGGAAACGAAAAAGCGGTCCCGAAGCTTCAGGATCTTTTCAAAAAGATCTGGGAGGACCGTGTGACCTGGAAGAAGACCTGGGAGGATTCTATACGGAATTTTTTACTCCCTTATCTGAATAAATATCCGGATGCGCTCGAAGATGAGATCACGCCGGAGATGTTCGAAGAAGACTTCGAACTTGAGAATATCTACATCATTGAAGATGAGATGGAAGATGAAGTCCAGGTGAGCTTTATCCGTTTTGGGGAAGGCATCGAGGACGATGATGTCATATGCCTTAGGGGAACGCTGGAGAAGGGCTTTAACGAGTTCTATTTAAACGGGACACCTATCCATTTCGAAAACGAGCTGTCCCCTGTTATCCTCTCAAATGGAACGAGACTGAAGTATTCAAGTAAAGAAGATGCTTTTACCGGCCTTGTTGACTTTAACGGTGTCAGAGATGTGCTTTTATACCTTCAGGTCAACCGCGATCTGAAAAGCGGCAAAGAAGGCGCCGGGTATTTTGAAAAGATCTTAAAAGAAGCGGAAGCATGGGATCAGGAAGCCACCGGGTTTATCGGAAGACATCTCGGGAGAAGGATCAAGAAACTTCGGGAAGAGCATAATATGCCGTTTGTCGAGGCGGAAGATATCCTTGAGGTGATGGTGCTGGATTCCATTTCCATAAACGATCAGGGGGCTGTCACCATGGTCTATACTGATTACGATATTTTCGAAGATACCGAATTCTGCGCGGAAGGGACATTTTATAAAGGTTTTTACCATTTTTATATGAGGGATCCGGATCGTTATGGAAGTGATTGACGGACAATGGTTCATGAGCGGGGTTTCGAAAAATGACCCGCGCTGCGTGCATTCTGCAGAAGAACTCCTTTCGGTCATCGATAAGGTGGGTTTTCTTCCGCTGTTCGAAAACGAAGTACCGGGGTTTTCGGTCGAGAACATTACCCAGGCGAAAAACTGGTGGTGCGGCAGGGAAAAGGTCGATCCCTGGGAATGGAGGGCCATCCTTGCCCGGACAGGAAAAGTTGCATATGGAAAGTTCTTCGGCAAGAAAGCGGGATTCGTGTCGAAAGAATGGTTCCCGGAATTTGCCAATTTCCGCCGGGATGGATATGACTTTGACAGCAGGTACGAAGAAGGAAAAGCCGATCACAGGGAAAAACTCATCATGGATCTTTTCTGGCCGAAGGAAGGGGAGTTATGGGAAGTCGACCCGAAGAAAGCAAAGGAGATGGATCTTTTCTCCTTCGAAGTGAAGGAAAAGGCAGGTTTTGGGAAAAACGGCGAGAAGGGATTTGAAGGGACCTGCAGTAAACTTCAGATGGGTACATATCTTCTTGTGAAAGATTTTGTGCAGAGAAGAAATAAAGAGGGCGAGCCCTATGGATGGGCGATCGCCAGATATACGCTTCCCGAATACCTCTGGGGATATAATTTTGTTACGGAAAAATATACGGAAGACCCCCGGGAATCCAGAAGAAAAATCGTCGAACATATCGGAAAATACTACGATTGCGACGACAAGACCATTTGCAGAGTCATAAAGTAAAAGAAATCATATAGGGCAAAATCATAATACAAATCGGCAATTAAATAGAAGTATTCGATTTTTCATAGTGATACCATTAACTCAGATAAGATCGTCGTGTCATGGTAGAAAGGATTGCTTATGGAAAATTTTGATTTTTATTCCCCGACTTGTTTCGTATTTGGTAAAGAGACAGAAAACCGTGCAGGAGAGCTTGTAAAGCGCTTTGGCGGTTCGAAGGTCCTCATTCATTATGGCGGAGGAAGCGTCGTTAGATCCGGCCTTCTTGACCGTGTCAAAGCCTCCCTTACCGCGGAAGGGATCTCGTTTTTGGAACTCGGCGGTGTAAAGCCCAATCCGCGTTCCGGTCTTGTATATGAAGGTATTGAACTCTGTAAGAATAATGGTGTGGATTTCATCCTCGCTGTCGGCGGCGGATCCACGATCGACTCCTCAAAAGCGATTGCCGCAGGTGTGGTATACGACGGCGACTTCTGGGATTTTTATCAGGGGAAGCGCATTGAGAAAGCACTTCCGGTCGGAACCGTTCTAACGATTGCGGCTGCCGGTTCGGAAGGAAGCGGTGATTCTGTCATCACAAAAGAAGATGGCATGTTTAAGCGTGGCGCTTCGGGAGATGCGATCCGTCCGAAGTTCAGTATCCTGAATCCGGAACTTACGCAGACTCTTCCCCCTTATCAGACTGCATGCGGCATCACGGACATCATGGCACATCTTTACGAAAGATATCTGACGAACTCCAAAGATGTCGAAGTGACCGACAGACTGATCGAAGCCCTGCTTCTTACTATGATCAACGAAGGCCCGAAGGTCATCGCGGATCCGGATAATTATCAGGCGAGAGCGAACATCATGTGGGCAGGTACGATGGCTCATACCAATGCCTGCGGTGTTGGAAGATCCCAGGACTGGTTAAGCCACATGATCGAGCATGAGCTCTCTGCACAGTATGACTGCGCGCATGGTGCGGGTCTTGCCGTCACCATGCCGGCCGTATTCTCTTATGAGCTTTCCCATAACGTCATGCGTTTTGCGCAGGCGGCGGTCCGCATCTGGGGATGCCAGATGGATTTTGAAAACCCGGAAAGAACAGCCAAAGCCGGAATCGAGGCTCTTCGTAATTACCTTTGCTCCATTGGCATGCCGAAGAATTTTGCTGAACTCGGCGCCAAAGAAGAAGATATCCCGAAGATGGTACAAAGCCTCCTTTACGGGGACGGCGGATCAGGCAAGATCTCCGGCTTTATCACATTAGGTGAAGAAGACTGCACGAAGATCTATCAGGCAATGGTATAAGGAGAAAAAGATATGGATATTTCCCACAGAAAAGTCAGCGTTAAGATACAGGTAAAAGATAAGTCCGGAAATCCGATCAGCGGGAAGCCGGTACATGTGAAGCAGACAAATCATCACTTCCTTTTCGGCTGCGGAGCCTTTGACTTCCTGCCGCATGTTATGTCACCTTCCGAAGAGACTAAGAAGATCACAGACAGCTGGCTGGAGATCTTCAACTATGGTACGCTTCCGTTCTACTGGGGCCGTTTTGAGCCGGAAGAAGGAAAGCCGGGCACAGAGATGCTTATGAATACCGCGAAATACCTTCAGAGCAAGAACGTCAAGGTCAAGGGTCACCCCCTTTGCTGGCACACAGTATGTGCCGACTGGCTCATGAAGTACGATAACAAGACCATCATGGAAAAACAGCTCCAGAGAATTGACCGTGAGGTCAGCGGTTTTAAAGGCGTCATTGATATGTGGGACGTCATTAATGAAGTAGTCATCATGCCGATCTTTGATAAGTACGATAACGCAATCACCCGGATCTGCAAAGAGAAGGGAAGAGTCGGACTGATCAAGACGGTCTTCGATGAAGCCCATAAATGTAACCCTGATGCGGTGCTGCTCTTAAATGATTTCAACACCTCCATCAATTACGAGATTCTAATTGACGGATGTCTCAATGCCGGTGTGCCCATTTCGGCAATAGGGATCCAGTCTCATCAGCATCAGGGTTACTGGGGAAGGGAAAAACTGGAAGAAGTCCTCGCCAGATTCGAGCACTTCGGACTTCCGATCCATTTTACCGAGAATACCCTGATCTCCGGTGAGATCATGCCGGCATATATCGACGATCTCAACGACTGGCAGGTCGATGAGTGGCCGACGACTCCGGAAGGAGAAGAGCGCCAGGCAAAAGAGATCGAAGAGATGTACCGCGTCCTCTTCTCACATCCTCTTGTGGAAGCCATTACAACTTGGGACTTTAAAGACGGTGCATGGCTGAAGGCGCCTTCCGGATATCTGCGTCTCGACAATTCGAAGAAGCCTTCTTTCGAGATGCTTAAAAACCTTGTGCGCGGCGAATGGTGGACCGATGAGACTGTTACGACTGATGCCGACGGATGTGTAACGCTGGATGTATTTAAGGGCGAGTATGAGATCTCCTCGGGAGAATCTTCCGTAAATTCCAAGTTCATAAACGACGGAAATCTCGAACTTACTTTATAAGACGGAAAGAAGAAAAACATAAGGAGGTACATCATGAGTATTGACCTGTCCACGATGCCGAAGCTGGGATTCGGCCTGATGCGTCTTCCTGAGGTGGATGGCGTGATCGATCACGAGCATGTCTGCCGTATGGTAGATAAGTACATGCAAGCCGGTATGAATTACTTCGACACCGCATATGTTTACCATGGCGGAAAATCGGAAGTAGCGGCAAGGGAAGCACTCGTCAAGCGATATCCGAGAGATTCCTTTAAGATCGCGACGAAACTTCCCGCATGGGAGATCCATGAGGAAGCAGATATTGAGAAGATCTTCCAGGAACAGCTTGACCGGGCCGGTGTCGATTACTTCGATTTTTATCTCCTTCACTCGATCGAGGATGGAAATAACTATGACACCTATGTCAAGTACGACTGCTTCAAGTGGGGCCTTGAGAAGAAGGCCGAAGGCAAGATCCGTCACTTCGGATTTTCCTATCATGGTACTCCGGAACTTTTAAAAGAGATCCTGGACCTTCACCCGGAAGTCGAGTTTGTGCAGATCCAGCTCAATTATCTGGATCGTACCAATCCGGTCGTACAGTCACAGGCACTCTATGAGATCCTCGCGGAGAGAAATATCCCGATCATCGTTATGGAACCGATCCGCGGCGGAATGCTCGCAAGTCTTGCCCCTGAACAGGAAGCCAAGTTTAAGGCGATCCGCCCCGATAAGAGTATCGCTTCCTGGGCGCTTCGCTTCGTCGGATCACTGCCGGGCGTGATGACTATCCTTTCCGGTATGAGTGCAGAAGAACAGATGGATGACAACATCGGCACATTCACTGATTTCGAGCCGCTCTCCGTTGAAGAGATGGCAGCTGTCGATGAAGTGACTTCCGATATTCTGAGCATGAAGCAGATCGGCTGTACAGCTTGTAAGTACTGCACTCCGGGATGCCCGATGAGCATCTCGATCCCGGATGTGTTCAGAGTCATTAATACACTTCGAAGATACCCGGATGACTGGAGATCGAAAAACTTCTATTCGGGTCTGATCGGAAGATCAGGAAAGGCATCTGACTGTATCGGATGCGGACAGTGTGAAAGTGTCTGCCCGCAGCATCTGCCGATCATTGAACTCCTTTCTGAAGCTGCTGATATCTTAGACAAATAACCAGGGTGAGAAAAATGAAAAAACGTGCACTATTTATCGGCGGTACCGGAACGATCAGTACCGCTATCGTGAAACGACTCGTGAATGATCTGGATTGGGAGGTCTGGGTCTTGAACAGAGGAAACCGCAATCAGGTCCTTCCGGCCGAAGTGGTGTCCGTCGTCTGTGACATCAACGATGAAGAGAAGGTCCTTCAAAAACTTGGAGATACTACCTTTGACTGTGTCTGTGAGTTTATCGGTTTTACACTTCCTCAGGTAGAGAGGGACTATCGCCTCTTTTCCGGGAAGACCAGACAGTATCTTTATATTTCTTCCGCATCGGCATATCATAAGCCCGCTTCCGGATATGTCATCACTGAAGGGACAACGCTCAGCAATCCTTACTGGCAGTACTCTCGAGATAAGATCGAATGTGAAGAGTTCCTCATGAAGAAATATAGAGAAGAAGGCTTCCCGGTCACGATCGTCCGCCCGAGCCATACATACGATGAGCGGAATATCCCTCTCGGTGTGCATGGTAAAAACGGATACTGGCAGGTCATTAAGCGAATGCTGGAAGGAAAGCCTGTCATTATCCAGGGCGACGGATCGAGCCTTTGGACTGTGACCTGGAATGCGGATTTCGCGATCGGCTATACGGGCCTGATGGGCAACCGTCATGCCATCGGTGAAGCGTTCCAGATCACTTCCGACGAGACACTTACCTGGGATCAGATCTATCAAACGGTGGCCGATGCGTTGGGAGTTACACTTCATGCGTATCATGTATCGACTGATTTCCTTTGTGCCGTCGGAGATCCGCTCGGATTCGACTATACGGGTTCGCTCCTCGGAGACAAATCCGTATCGGTCGTATTCGATAACAGAAAACTGAAACGGGTCGTGCCGGATATGGCGACGAATGTGCGATTTGATATGGGTGTAAGGATCGCTCTCGACTATGTTCTTTCCCACCCCGAAGAATGTCAGATCGAAGATCCTGAGTTTGACCAGTGGTGTGACCGTGTGATCGATACGATCGAGAAAGCCAAAGCCGCTTTCTGAGTTTTTGGAGGTAGAAAAATGAAAATGCTGGATATTAAAAACGGTCCGGGCAATGTCTCACGCATTATTCTGGGATGCATGAGAATGCCGGCACTCTCTGTGGAAGAAGCGGCGAAGATGATCACCACTTCCAGAGAGCTGGGGATCAATTTCTTTGATCATGCCACCTGCTACGGTGATGGTGAAGCCGAGACACGTTTTGGTGATGCGCTTCCGCTTACAGGAATTAAGAGAGAAGATATCTTTCTCCAGAGTAAGTGCGGACTGCATTTTGATACCAAAGAATTCAACTGGAGCAAGGAAGATATCTTAAAGAGCACAGACGGGATCCTGTCGCGCCTTAAGACCGATTATCTTGATGCACTTTTACTTCATCGTCCGGACCTTCTTTACGATCCGGAAGAGATCGCGGAAGCTTTCGATGAGCTCTATTCGGCCGGTAAAGTGAAATACTTCGGAGTAAGTAACGTGACCCCGATGCAGCTCGAGCTTTTGAAGAAATATGTCAAGCAGCCTCTGATCTTTAACCAGCTGCAGTTTTCTCTCGATCAATCCCAGCTTATCGATCAGGCGCTGTATCTCAATAACAAGACCACAGACATGTCGATCGACAGGGATAACGGGATCCTCGATTACTGCCGTCTTAACGATATCACCATACAGGCCTGGTCGCCGCTTCAGATCGGCATGTTCAAAGGCTGTTTCGTCGATCATCCGGATTTCCCGGAACTCAACGAAGTCTTATCCAAACTTGGGCAGAAGTACTCGGTGCCGAAAACTGCCATTGCGATTGCCTGGATCCTTCGTCACCCCGCGAAGATGCAGGCGATCGCCGGCACTATGAATCCGGATCATCTGAAGGATATCTGCGATGCTACGAAAGTCGATCTTACCCATAACGAATGGTATGAACTTTATCTGGCATCCGGCAAATTCCTGCCGTAAGATAGAAGTAACGAAATCACAGAAGTATTTAGGAGGTGTCATGTTATGAATGAAACATTGAAGGTGCTTGAGACAAGAAGAAGCTGCAGAAACTTTAAGCCGGACATGATCAGCAAAGAGGATCTTGATGCGATCCTGCGTGCCGGAACATATGCGGCGACAGGCATGGGCAAGCAGAGCCCGATCATCATCGCTGTCACAGATAAGACGCTTCGCGATGAACTTTCGGTCATGAATAAAAAGGTGGTCGGCTGGGATACAGATATGGATCCTTTCTATGGTGCCCCGGTGATCCTGATCGTTCTGGCGAAAAAGGATGTTGTTACACATGTGTATGATGGTTCTCTCGTCATGGGTAACCTCATGAATGCCGCCAAGAGCCTCGGTATCGACAGCATCTGGATCCATCGTGCAAAGGAAGAATTCGAAGATGAATTCGGAAAGAATATTCTGAAGAAGCTGGGTATCCCGGATGAGTATGAAGGCATTGGTCACTGTGCTCTGGGGTATGCCGCTGAGGAACTTCCGGCTCCTGCGGAGAGAAAAGAGAACTATGTGTACTACATCTAAGGAGAGGGTCAGATGAAGATCTACGATATTTCTCAGGAAGTATTCAGCTGTGCAGTATATCCCGGAGATCCAAGTCCTGAAAAGGAAGTGAAGCTGCGGATCGAAGACGGAGAGGTTTGTAACCTCTCCGCACTTCATATGTGCGCTCATAACGGGACACATGTCGATGCGCCTTTTCACTTCATAAATGAGGGAAAGACGATCGATCAGGTGGATCTTGGTAAATTCATCGGATATGCCTGCGTGATCGAACATTCGGGCGATATCACAAAAGAGGACGCGGAAAAGATCCTTCAGAAAGCAAAGTCCATGGACAAGAAGGGTGCCAAGCGTCTTCTCATCAAAGGCGATGCGACCGTGACGGAAGAAGCAGCGAAAGTATTTGCTGCAGATGAAATCTATCTGTTCGGAAATGAATCGCAGACCGTGGGTCCTCTGATGGCGCCAATGAAAGTGCATCTGACTATGCTCGGCGCAGAGATCGTACTGCTCGAAGGTATCCGTTTATCGGAAGTGCCGGAAGGTGTATACCTTTTAAACAGCGCGCCTCTTAATCTCGGAGGCTGCGATGGCGCACCGTGCCGGGCGACACTTTTGAAACTGTAAGCGTTTTTTTTCAGAAGAAATGAAATAGAAAGGAAGATGGCTATGGAGAAGATCAATTGGGGTATTCTGGGGACAGCCAATATCGCACGCTGGGGAACGATCCCGGGCATGAAACTTTCTCCTTCCTGCGAGCTTTACGCAATCGCCGGGAGATCACTGGAGAAAGCAGAAAAGTATAAAGAGACATTCGGGTTTCAAAAAGCCTATGGAAGCTATTCGGAACTGCTTGACGATCCGAATGTTCAGGCGGTCTATATCCCGCTTCCAAACGATATCCATCTTCGATGGGTGACCGAAGCACTTCGGAAGAAAAAACATGTGCTCTGTGAAAAACCTCTGGCCTTAAATGCTGTCGAAGCTGCCGAGATGTACCAGATCGCGAAGAATAACCATGTGATCTTAATGGAAGCCTATGCATACCTGCATAGTCCGTATGTGGCAAGCTTGAAAGAAGACATCGCATCCGGCATCATCGGCGAGGTGGATTATATCGATACGGCCTTCGTCACGCAGGGATATAAGGAAGACTTCCGTCTGCATAAGGAACTCGGCGGCGGAGCGATGTATGACCTCGGCTGCTACTGCACCACGATGATCCTTTCGCTCATAGATTCAGATGTGGATTTCGTAAATGCTTCTTCCGAATTTTCCGATCTCGGAGTCGATGTAAATACCTCCGCGATCCTTCGATTTAAAAACGGCGCACGTGCTTCTTTTTCGATCGGCATGATCCTCGGAGAGAACAGTAATTCAAGATTCGACCGACTGTTCGTTCATGGCACAAAGGGCTCGATCCGGTCCGATGTGGAGTATAACCAGTCGGGAGACGTATCCTATAAGATCTATACCGAAGACGGTGTGATCGAAAGAAAAGTCTCTGTTCCGAATAACTATTCTTTAGAGATCGAGAACTTAAGCCGCGCGATCCTTTACGGAGAAAACCCGCACGTCACACCGGAATTTTCCATGAAGAACATTAAACTCATGGACGAGGTTTTTGAGAAGATCGGATATTATCCGTAAGTTTTCTCATATCTGAAATACTATCACATCCGCTAACAGGAGGATCCGCTATGGAAAAGAAATTCAAGGTTCTGATGATCAATGGAAGTCCGAGAACAAAGGGCAATATCGCGCTGGCTTTTTCGGAGATGGAGAAGGTCTTTACAGATAACGGAATCGAAGTCGAGAATATTCTTATTGGAAAAGAAGCGATCCACGGCTGTATCGCATGTGAATCCTGCCGAAAGACGGGAAAATGTGTCTTCCCCGATATCGTGAATTCTCTCTCGGAGAAATTTGAGAAGGCCGACGGTCTTGTCATCGGATCTCCCGTATATTACGGTTCAGCCAATGGTGCTCTGATGGCGGCACTTCAGAGGATATTCTACAGCACCCATTTTGATAAGAGCCTGAAGGTCGGCGCCAGCGTTGTCAGCGCCAGAAGATCCGGCTGTACGGCGACTTTCGATGAGTTGAATAAGTTCTTTACACTTTCGAATATGCCAGTCGCGACAAGCCAGTACTGGAATAATATCTATGGCTGGGAGCCCGGCGAAGGTCAGGTTGACGAGGAAGGAAAGCAGGTCATGCGCGTCCTTGCACGAAACATGATCTTCCTTATGAAGAGCATTTCTCTTGGAAAAGAAACAATCGGACTTCCAGAGACCGAAGGCCGCGTCTGGACGAATTTCATCCGCTGATATTTCTGGAGAAGTTGCTGTTATAAAACTGCATCCTGTACTGGCGGGGCGTATATCCTGTGCCTTCCCGGAACACCTTGATGAAATGACTTTGTGAACAGAAGGAAAGAGAATAGGCGATCTGGGAATAGCTGTATTCCGTGCGCGTCAGAAGGGCTTTGGCCGTCTCGACGCGGCGGCGGGTGACGTAGTTTGCAAACGTCTCGCCGACTTCCTTTTTGAAAAGAGATGCGAGATACGCAGGGTGAAGATCCATTTCTTTTGCCATATCGGAAAGTGTGATCCGGGTATTGAAATGTGAATCGATATAGTTTAGACATCCCATGATGGGCTTGGAATATTTCTTCTGGGCTTTTGCCTGCCGTACGAGTTCGACGGCCTTGATCCAGTATTCCTTATGGATCTTCAGAAGTTCTTCGATGGTCGTTGCGACATCGGCTCTTCGGATGTGAAGGTCCGAGGACGAATAGATCGTCTCCTGAGGAACGCCTGCTTCGATGACATATCTGGAAGCAAGGCCGATACTTACGATCAGAAGATAGCGGATATTCCTTACCGGGTCGAGAGAAAGCGTTCCCTGGATCTCGGGATTCAGTATCTCTACAGCTTCGTCGACAGCGCGCATGTCGCCCTGCATGAGATAGTGGAACCGAAGGGATTCTTTGCGATAGGTCGTATGCCGAAAATCGTTCTCGCTGTTTTCATGAAGCAGCTGCATGATCTCACTATAGGGGATAAGGGGCTCGCTCATAGGGACCTCCTGATATTTGTTTTGTGATATGAATCTTAATATCATTGTATCGTTGTGGGGGACAAAAACCAAGTTTTTTCTATCTTCTGATGGGGGTTAATGGTAAAATATTTTTGTTGGGGAAATATGGAGGTAGATTATGAAAAAATACGTAGCATTACTTCTGTCTTTCGCGATGGTCCTGAGTCTGACCTCCTGCGAAAGCAGTAAATCGTCCAAAGACGTGGACTCGAAGCTTTTTAACATTGCGGAGACGGAGGAGACCGAGAGCACGGAAACGGATCCGACGCCTACTCTGGTTACGGAAACGACGCAGGAGAGCACATCGGATACAGTTCCGACGGAAACAGAGACGACACCTTCGGATACGGTTCCAAGTGACACGGAAGAGACGGCTCCGGCTCCGGACATTACGCTCCCGAGTGGATTTGCGATCTCCCATAATCTCGAAAAACTTGAGATATATCATGAGACTGAGTATCTCGGAGGCGGTAAAGTCGAGGGTAGTGGAGACGACATGAAAGTCGGACGAGGCTCGGCGACATTAGACTATCTCTACAATATGGGTGAGAATACTCCTCTCGGAAAAGCGCTAAAGAGCCGCTATGAGAAGAATTCGGAACTTGTAGGGAAGGTCTTTTCCAGAATGCAGAAAGAACTCGAACTTACCGGCTCTGGAGAGTACTGGATCGACTTTAACCAGTATTTCATTGAGACGGAAGTACTTCGCGCCGACAGCGAGATCCTCTCTTTTATTGAGAGTGCCTATAACTATTCTTTTCTCGAACTTAAGGAATCGGAGATGTATGAGCCTTCATCCGGAAACTACCGCGTGAAGGACGGTTCTGTGATCGAGCTTACCGATGTGGTAAAAGATCTCGATGCGCTTTCTAAGATCGTGGAGGAGAAATCCAATCCGAGCGAATACGGCTACGATGAGCTGATCAAGTCCGTAAAAGACGGAACTGCAAAATTCGGTATCCTATACGACGGCATCTATCTTCCGGATGTAGGCAAGATCCCGGTCATCGGAAATGAGACGCTTTTCGATCTTTCCTATTTCGGAAACACCACCGCTACAGACTATACTGTCCGCTTCGATCGGGACTGGAAACTGGAGTGGGATGTTGACGGAGATAATGTTTTAGATAAGATCACGCTTTCTATCGCAAAAGATCCGGATTCGGATTCGATCGGAAAACTGAGCATTCTTTTCAACAACGATACGTATGAATATACTTCCGAACAGATCGAGTATCTGGAAAATGATATGGCCTATAACGAGGGGATGGACAGTTTTGTCGCATTTACGGATCACGGAACTTTCCTCTTCGTGCTTCTTGAAGATTTCATGTTCTCCACGCATGCCATCCTCTTTAAGGTAGACGGTGGAAAACTCGTTCTCCTGGACGATTATGTCTGCGGGGTCCGTGAGATCTGGGATCCTTCGGATCTGCTGATCTCGGAAGGCGTCGAGGGGATCGGTATCAATTCCGGAACTAACCGTGTGCGCATTTCGGAAAATGGAGAACTTCTATATAAATCGATCTACTTTGACGTCTACGACGGACCTTACATTACGAGGGTCGATCTTCCGGGTATTATGACTGACCTCTGGGCGACCGACGGCGGAGATACCGTGATCCCGAAAGGATCAGTTGTTTCGATCATCCGCTATATCGACGAATACGATGAATTCGTAGCGGAGGTGCATAACGAGGACGAATCGAAGAGCCATTATGTGCTTCTTCAGAAGGATAGAGAAGGAAAGATCGGCGGGTATTCCATCTCCGAAGCATTTATCGGTGTATCCTTTGGCGAGTAATGTGCTACACTGAAGAAAAGAGTGATTCAGCATCCGTTTTCGAAAGGGGAGAACGATATGGCGGGAGATGAAAAAGCCGAGCAGCGCCATCAGTTATATCTGAAGCAGAAAGCCCTTCTGGATACTTTTCTGGAGAAGAACGCCATCTCGAAAAAACAGTACGAAAAGAGCCTTCACGATCTGACCGAGAAGATGGGTGAAAAGCTCGAAGATACGAATGTCTGACCACTATCTTTACTTTGTGAGGAAGAAAAGATGGCAGAGATGATTTGTTCTTTATGTAATGCAAATATGGAATACGATAGCTTCACGTCGGCTTATGTCTGCCTGGTGTGCGGACATAGCGTCCCCGCGAAAAATGCGGAACCGGAAGCCCCGGCATCCGAGTCTGTCTCTGCGTCTGCGTCTGCAACATCGCCGGCAACGGCTTTTGCGCCCGAACCTGCGCTGTCTCCTGAACCTGAACCGGCACCCGCTCCGACACCAGCGCCCGAACCTGCGCCGGCTCCTGAACCGGACCCGATGCCGATTCCTTCGCCAGTGCTGCCGTTTAATAAGCCGGCCGGAAATAGCGAGGGAGCCGAGCTGATCCGTCAGGTGAAAGCTTTTATGGCAGATCAGAAATATGAGAATGCGGCCGATGTCCTGTCGTTACTCAATAAGCGGAAAATTCAGTTCGCATCACTTTATCCCCAGACATTTCTCCTGACGCTTCTTTGCGGATATCAGGCGAATTCGATCGGAGAGATCTTTTCAAAGATCGGAAAGAACGGATATGCGCTGAAAAAACTTGTTGAAAGACCCGGATGGATGGAGTTTACGAAAGCGCTTGAACTTGAAAACCGTGAGTTCTTCCCGGATATCTTTGAATACAGTGTCATATGCTGTGCTTTTTCCGGTGAAGCGGATCTTATCTTAGGGCGGAAAAGCACGCCCGCAACGAGCCGCGTGCATATACCGGACAGTAGTGATAAAAGGAAAAATGCTTTTGAAGTGGCACTTGCTACCACGATGACCAGGCTTGCCGGTGGCGAGGATCTTGTGCCGAGGAGCATGGAACTTTTCAAGCGGATCACGACCATCGAGAAAGCGATTTTAGCCTAAAAAGAAGGAAAATATTGATATTTCAGTCGTTTCGGGGTATCATGTACGCGTCGTGATATGCGCATTCCCCGAGTTTTCGTGTGCTTTGCGCAAACAACAGCCTATTTTTTGAGAGGTGCAATATGAAAGTGATTGCGAAAAAAACAGCTTGTCTTCTGATCGCTTTGACCATGATCGGCTCTCTTATCGGATGCAGCAAGAAGACCGATAAGAAGACAGAGAACATCCTGGCCGCAGCGGAAGACGTTACTGCTGCCCTGATCAGCAGAAACAGCAAGAAGGTCAAAAAGACCGGTGAGTTCTCCGATGAGACACTTGAGAGTCTTGATGCATTAAAGGACAATGAGGCCGTGTCCGCTGTCATGGATAAGGCTACTTTTGAAGTAGATAAGGACAGCGTCAAAGAGTCTAAGAAGGGTACATCCGTAAAGGTCAATTTGACGCTGCCGGATTACGAAGCCGCTCTCGAGGAAGCAGACGGTGATCTCGATGCTTTCGTCGATGCGATCTCCGAGCAGAAAGAGAAGGAGTATAAGACTTCTGACATTACACTCAAATTCGAAGTGGAAGATGACAGCTGCACACTCACCAATGGTGACGATGTCGCTGAGGATCTTTACAAAGATATCGTATCTGCTGTAGAAGATGCATTCGGTTCCGCAAAGCCGACCGAGCCGCCGACGACTCCGGATACGGATCCGACAGATTCGACTCCGACTACGGATACTGTTCCGACGGATTCTTCTACCGATACAAAGCCGACCGATGCCCCGACGGATACGACAACGGCCCCGATCTCTTCTACGGATTACGATGTCGTGATCTATAAGGACGATAAGATCATCGTTCACTTCGGCAAGGTCGCCAATGACGGTGTGCACTTCAACGTAGAAAACCTGACAGACATTGAGATCGACATCCAGATCCACTCCCTGAGCATCAACGGAATCGGTATTCCGGAGATGGTCATGAGTGATAAAGTTGATCCGAAGTCCACAGGTGAAGTCGTCGCCAAGTGCAAGGTGCAGGGTGATGGAAAAGTCGGTACGATCAGCGGTGAGCTGAGAGTCGTCGACTTCTCTTACAGCTTCGATTCATATCCGGCGCATTTTGATACGACGGTGATCGATTCCGCTGTGACCGTAACTGCTCCGGCTGCTTCCGGTCCGGAACTTTATGCTGACGATAAGGTCAAGATCTACTATAAAGAGGTCACGAAGGACGGAGTGGTATTCCAGTTTGAGAACCTGACAAACATGGATATCGAAGTGGAGCCGAATTCTGTTGCTGTAAATGGCGTCAATTACTATGATGTCAACTTCTATGGTAATGACCTGTCTCCTATGAGCCTGACGGATATCCTCGTGAAGTGTTCTGTCGAAGACGGACTTTCAGCTGGTACAGTCAGTGCTCAGTTCGAACTCGAAGATCAGGCGGATTCTTTTGACGAGTACAGAGCGACGATCGATACGACAGTCGTAGACAGCTCGGTTTCCGTGACGGCTCCGGCTGCGGAAGGTGTTTCCGTCTATGAAGATAAAAACGTGAAGATCTACTGCAAGGGCATGACGGATAAAGGCGTGCTTCTTGAGGTCGAGAACATTACCGAAAAAGACCTGATCGTCCAGGCGGAATCTTTTGCTGTCAACGGTAGATCCATCTATGATGTATTCCTTAGCATCCACACAGCTCCGCACAGCTATTGCCAGGTAGTTGCGAAGGGTGAAATCGATGCCGGCACGAAGATCGGTACTGTTGGCGGTGCGATCATCGTAGCGGACAAGGATAACCGTAAGGGCAACTACTATGCCATCATCGACAACGTGGTCGTCGATGCTTCCGTAAAGGTGGAAGCGAAGGCGGAAGGCACTCTCGTTTATGAAGATGCCAAGGTCAAGATCTACTTTAAGGAAGTCCGTGAGAAGGGCATCGTCTTCGATGTCGAGAATCTGACCGGTATTGATATCTGTTTCCAGTCAAGTGGAATCATTTTGAACGATGAAGAGGTCAAAGTTTCCATGAGTGATGATGTTGCCCCGCACTCGGTCGGCGAGATCATCCTGAAGGGTACACCGAGTTCTTCCGCTCCTGTAACGAAAGTCACCGGCGATATCTCCATCATCTCCTGGGATAGAACATTTGATACCTATCACGCGGAGTTCACGGATGTAGCAGTCGGATAAGACCGTTCTTCCGAAAAAGAAATAGTGAAATGCCGGGGCATGCAGTTTTACGTGTGCCCCGGTTTTTTCGCGTATAGAAAAGAAAAATGATCAGTTTCCTGATCCATGTGAGTAAAATCCGGGTTTGGTGGCATTAATGAAGTGAAAAGAGTTTTTTGAAGCCCCGGCGGAAAAACGCCGAAGCGAAGCTCCGAAAAACTCCGAAAAACACACAATTTAGTATGCCCCACTCCAGACAACCCCTTGATAGGCCTCGGACCACCTCTCCGAGGCCATTTTAATTGTCTTTTTGTGATATGGTAAAATGTATATAAAGTCTTTGGTTTGGGAGAATACTATTATGAAAAAATGTCCTGTTTGCGGATTGTTGTTGAGAGAAGATGCAGTACGCTGCTACATGTGTAATAACGTTTTTTCGGTAGATCCGAAGGCAGAGGTAGCGTCAGGTGCGGATCCTGTGGAAGATGTTGCACAGCCGGCGCCACAGCTTTCTTTAGAAGATGAGATCGATGCGTTTTTTGCAGATAACGGAGAGTCTGATTCCGGAAACATCTTTAAGCCGAAAGGGTAATCTTGTAAATATTTTACGATTACGATATATTTGATTGTAAAGGTAAGTGGTAGGGTCCTTTTATGGACCCGATCTGGGAAAGAGGTAAATATATGTATCCAAAGTATCAGGAAGACGAGGTCGATCGTTTTTTTAGAGAGCAGGAAGAAGCGGAAAAAGCGAAAAACGAACCCGAAGGTCTTCCGACTCCGGGCGGTTTTGTTCCCGCAGCATTCAATCCGTCTGACGCTTCAGATATCGATGAAGACCCCGCATCTTATGACCCGTCCTCATTTAGAGAGCGTGTCAATTACGCAGAAGTCACACACGATCGATATGAGCAGATCAAGAGAGAGACGGAGCACATGGAGCGCGTCCAGCGCTGCACGGAAATGTCCAAGAAATTCATGTGGCTGTTTATTATCCTGGCCGGAAGTGTACTGATCAGCGCAATCATTTCGATCATGAGCTATATGAGATCCAGAGGTTCGAACTTCAGTAATGCGACATTGCTTCTCGTGGTCGGTCTTTCTATAGTTTCCGTCGGGGTCATTATCCCTTATGCGATGATCCTGATAAGTCTTCGAAATCACGTAATGGACTTTAAGCTTGCCGGCATGTATATTATTGCCGCCCAGTGCTTCAGCGGACTTTCCAGTTCGATCGGTTCGATCGGCCTATATATTCTTTTCTCGCTCCTGTCTTCGGTTTTCTCCGTGCTTTACATGCTTAAATTTGCCACGGCCATGAGCTCGAGTTTTGATAATGTAGCTTCCTATATGGCGATCACATGGGAGACTTTCAAGAAGATATATATCTATGTCCAGATCGGTCTTCTTATCTGCTCTGCGGCATGCATCATCCCGATCCTTAATATCTTCGCACTGATCGGTATCCTTCTTCTGGAACTGGCAGCGATCGGTATTTCCATCTGGCAGATCGCACTTTTGTTCCGTTCCTCCCGTGTTATGGATCAGTATGCACATATGATCTATGTGGAATAAGGATCTGACAACATCCTATTTGCATCGACACCAGCGAAGGTTATTGGTAAAATAGATTTGTTGGGATAGGATAATAGGAGCAGAACAATATGAGACTTTCTGAACTTTTACAATTTGACGATATCGTGATCCAGTGCCATGACAATCCGGATGCGGATGCTCTCGCAAGCGGTGCCGCCCTTCACTGGTACTTCACGCAGAAAGGGAAGAAGGTACGGTTTATCTACCGCGGAAATAATAAGATCCAGAAGAGCAATCTCATGATCATGCTCGTCGATCTTCTGATCCCGATCTCCTATGAACCGGAATTTTCCGATGTTCCGCAGCTTCTGATCACGGTGGACTGCCAGTACGGGCAGAGAAATGTCACGACCACCAACGCCAGTAATATCGCCATCATCGACCACCACCAGGTCACTGTACAGCTTCCCGAGTTTGCGGAAGTTAAGAGCAATATCGGCAGCTGTGCGACCGTTGTATGGAATCTGATCCGAAACGAAGGGATGGACATCAATTCCGAGAAGAATCTCGCCACGGCGCTTTACTACGGGCTTTATTCCGATACGAACCGCCTGTCTGAGGTCTCGCACCCTCTTGACCGCGATATGCTCGATTCTCTCGACATCCAGCGAAGCCTCATCACGAAGATGAGTAATGCGAATATCTCGCTTAAAGAACTGAAGATCACCGGCAAGGCCTTTATCGAATACGATTATTTCGATGACCATAACTACCTGATCCTTCGTCCGGAGCCGTGCGATCCGAATATCCTCGGTGTCATCTCCGACTTTTCGCTCGAGACGGACAGCGTGGACGTATGCCTCGCATACTATGTAAGCCCCTACGAAGTCAAGTTCTCCGTTCGAAGCTGTACGAAGGAAGTACATGCCAATGAGCTGGCCGCTTTCCTCTCGGAGGGCGTCGGCGGTGGCGGCGGACACATGTATAAGGCAGGCGGTATGCTCCGTCCTGAAAAACTCGATAAGGATCCGTCGGTATTTCTTAGAGAAAGAATGGCCGAGTACTTTAATATGTTTACGATCCTCTACACGAAGGATACCGTACTCGATACTTCCGATATGCCGCTTTACGAAAAGCAGCCGCAGGAAGTCGGTGCAGTTAGACTTGCGGATCTTTTCGCGCCGCATACAAAGGTGGAGGTCAGAACACTTGAGGGTGATGTGGTCGTCTCTGTTGAGGAGGACAGCTACCTCATGGTCGGCATCGAGGGAGAGGTCTATCCGACGAGTGAAGAGAAGCTCTTCGCGGCCTATAAGAAGCTCGACCGCCCGTATTCGAGAACATTTGACTACTCGCCGAGCATCAAGGATATGTCCACGGGGAAGAAGACGGATGTCATGTCCTGCGCTATGGCGGTCATCAGTAGTGGCGGCGGACTGATCTATGCAAAGCCTCTGGATCACTGCATCAAGCTCTTTACCCAGTGGGATGAAGAAAAATACTATCTCGGCAATATCGGAGATTATATCGCGGTACGAAAAGACGATGCACACGATATGTACATCATCAAGAAGCACCTTTTCCCGCAGCTTTACCGGAAAGTAGAAGGATAAGAAAAGACATAAATAGTATAAACAGAAGAATAAGAGCTGATCGTTCTTTTACGCTTCGGAGGAGATATGGGCGACAAGAAGAGGTTTCACATTGATGAACGATACGTGACCGTCAATCTGACGCTGAGCATTATCCTGTATTCGATGGTCGTGCCTTTCTGTATCTACCTTTGTGTCGACAACTATTTGAGGGGCAGCATGCTCGTGGCTAAGTATGCACTGTTCTGCGCCGTCATGACGGCTTTTGCCACGATCTGTTTCGCGATCTGTAAATTCGGAAAAAAGAAGAGAAGATGGCTTATGCATCTGGCGATCAACGTCCAGTGCTTCGTATACTGGATCACGTTCTATTTCTTCCTTTATACCGGCGGATCGAGCGGAACGAGCATCTTCCTGTTTTTCCTGGCTGTGCCGGTCGTATTCTTCTTCTTTAACCTCTCCTACGGTCTTTACTTCAACATGGTCTTTTTCCTGATCATGATCGTCTATATGAATACGCCGCTTAGAAATTCAGGGTATCAGTTCCCGAAGGCATATTATTCGCGTCTTCCCATGATGTATTTCGTCAATGTCGTGCTTTGCGGCCTTGCGCAGTACGAGACGGTCAAGGCGAAGATCAAACAGGATAAGGCGCTTGAGGAAGCCAAAAAAGCCAGTGAAGCGAAGACGGATTTTCTCGCCAATACGAGCCATGAGATCCGGACACCGATCAACGCGGTGCTTGGTATGAATGAGATGATCCTTCGGGAAACGGCCAAGGCGGAAAAAATGGAAGATGCAGATCCCAAGGCGTATCAGGAAGTTTTTTCTCGGATCAGAAGCTATTCCGGGAACGTCGATAATGCGGGAAATAACCTGCTGTCGATCATTAACGATATCCTCGATTTTACCAAGATCGAAGAAGGAAAAATGGATATCGTGGAGGCAGAATATCAGCTCAGTTCCGTGATCAACGATGTCAGCAACATGATCTATTTCAAGGCCAAAGAGAAGAATCTGTCTTTCGTCACGGACATTGACGTAGATCTTCCGGACCGTCTCTTAGGAGATGTCGTCCGCGTCCGTCAGGTCATTACGAATATTCTTATGAACGCCGTCAAGTATACAGACGAAGGCGGGATCTCGCTTAAGATCTCCGGGAAAAGAGAAGAGGCCACTTCGGACGGAAAGAAGATGCTTCTGCTGATCGTTGCGGTCCAGGATACGGGGATCGGTATCAGCGAAGAAAATATCGAGAAGCTCTTCGGAAAATTCGAACGTGTGGACCTCGAAAAGAATAGTACGAAAGAGGGCACGGGTCTCGGGCTTGCGATCACGAAGATGCTTCTGGACATGATGCACGGTGACATAAAGGTCGAGAGTACCTATGGTGTCGGATCGACATTCACCATCACCATTCCGCAGAAAGTCCTCTCGGAAGAGCCGGTCGGGAATTTTAGGGAGAAATTCGAAAAGAGCCTCGGCGAGAAGAATGCCTACCACGAGAGTTTCCGCGCTCCGGAGGCAAAGATCCTGATCGTGGATGATACGAAGATGAATCTCGTCGTGGCCACGCAGTTCCTAAAGGACACTCTCGTGCAGATCGATACCGCCGGTGGCGGAAAAGAAGCCGTCGAGATGGCTTTTTCCAGAAAGTACGATGTCATCCTCATGGACCAGAGAATGCCGGAGATGGACGGCGAGGAAGCACTTCGGAATATCAAGAGCAAAAAAGACGGACCCAATGCCGATACGCCTGTGATCTGCCTGACGGCCGATGCGGTCGTCGGCGCCAGAGAGAGGTATCTCTCGAAGGGTTTTAACGATTATCTGACCAAGCCGATCGACAGTACATATCTTGAGATGATGCTGAAAAAGTATATTCCGCAGGAAAAGATCGAGATCGTGACGGCGGAAGAAAAGCGCGAAGGAAAAAAGATCCCGGAAGTCGCGGATGGTCCTTTTAAGGATTTAATAGAAGCCGGTATCGACACGGAAAAAGGAAAGACGAACTGCGGCGGGGACGAAACATTCTACCGCTCGATCCTCCTCGAATACTTAAAGAGCGCACCCGAAAAGAAAACGGATCTTACGAAGTTTCTCGAAGATGGAGATCTTAAGAACTATGAGATCCTTATCCATTCTCTGAAGAGCAGCTCGGCCACGATCGGTGCAGAAGTACCGGCAAGACTTGCCAGGGAGCTTGAAGCCAAAGCAGGAAAAGGAGATCAGAAATATCTTAGAACCCATCACGGATCTTTTGTAGTAGAATACGATAAAGTCCTCGATGCGATCGGCAAAGTTGTTACGGAAGATGACGCCGACCCCGATGACGAGATCCTGGAGTTTCTCCCGGAAGAATAACGAAAGGAGCCAAAACTATGGCTAATCCGACACCGCCCTGGGCCGACAGGATCCCGGAAGGCGCTTTTATCACGACTGAACCGACGTATCCGACAGGAAAATATCAGCACCTGTTTTCTAAAGATGAGGCATTCGGCCTCAAATACTATTACTTCGATCCGACGCGGAATGGCTTCCCGAAAAAGAGCGGCTATCCGCTCCTTATCTTCCTTCACGGCCTTTCCAATGCCCTGGTCGGAGATCTGTGCATCAACTACACGGGCGCGGAGATGTATGCTTCACCAAAGTATCAGGAAGCCCTTGGAGGCGCATATATCCTGATCCCTGTGGCCAATGAGTATACGGACGATAACGGCCGCTGTCAGGGCGGATGGGACGCATCCTACACCGAGCCTGCTATGCAGCTGATCGATTCCTTCGTGAAGGAAAAGACACCGGGCGTCGGAGTGCGATTTCTTCTCGGGAACTCCGCGGGCGCGAGATTTACTTTCCATCTGGCATCAGAAGATCCGGGTGCATTTGATGTTCTGGTGCCGGTCGGCACTTCGGATATCCCTGGAGATGAAGTGATCGACGAATTTGACCGCCTCGGCGTGACGCTCTTTTATGCCGACGGCATGCTCGATGAGATCGCGGATCACGAGGTGATCGAGAAGAGAAGACCGCGTCTTGAAAGCATGAAGCACAGCTTTATCTTCACGCCGGATTTCGTCTATAACGGCGACAAAGGCGTCGCTTCGATCAACTTCGGATTTGAGATGGGGCAACACTGCCTTATGAACGGCATTCAGGCCAATCTCATGTTCGATGACGGTACACCTATGGATCCGCGTCTTCCGAACGGTATGACCGGATGGATGGCTGAAGAGATAAAAAGAAGGGCGAAATAACGTAGCTTTTCGAGAAGAAGCAGGGGCAGGCTCTTGCATCCGCCTTATGCGGGGGCAGGCTTAGTTCTCCGCCTTACAAAGCACCCAATAATACATGAGTAAACTGTCATTTCTTTTTGCTCAAAAAAAGGTATAACATTATCGTTAATGGGATATGTTTTAAAATGAGACGAATGGGGGTTCTCATATGAAAAGAATGACAGCAATACTTCTTTCGCTTTGTATCTTCGGATCGGTCATTACCGGCTGCGAAGGAAAGAAGAAGGACGGATCTTTTTCCAAAGAAAAAACAACAACAGTCGCGCCAGAAACATCGGAGAGTGCGGCTTCTTCGGATGCGCCGACGGAGACGGAACCGAGCGAATCTATAAGCCAGGAGACCGAGGGATCCGAGGCTTCGTCCGAGTCTTCTGAGACGAGTGCGGATCAGCCGACGGACCCGGAACAGGCCAAGGCGTTGGATCTTGCGGGGCAGCATGGCCTTTCGGAAGAAGATCTGAAAGGGGAATTCTCGCTGTTTTTGAAGTTTTCTGAGACGGTTGAAGGAAATAGCGGCTTGGGCGATTATCGTGAATTCGTGTATCTGATCTTCCCAGTCGTAGCGGATCATGCGAATTATATTGACGACGAATACTTTTTCGATATGCTCGGTATGCTGGAGATCAAGGTGGGCGAGCTTTCGATCCAGCAGAGCGGCACTTATGATGTCAGTAACGTCATCACTCTATCGGAGACTACGATGAAAGATGAAAAGGATGAACTTCCGCGCGTGCTTTTCCATGAGCTTATGCATTTTCTGGACTGGACGCTTAACGGCATGAAGGTCTCTGTGTTTGTCGTGGACGACAAGCACATGAAACCATCGGATACCGCTTATCTCTCTTTAGAAGAGCAGGAGAAAGTCCGGATCTGTCCGGAATCCTGGATCGTAACGGAAGGCGGGGCAGAGTACTTGACTGCGAAGTATTTTACGGGGGCACCGGGATCATACACTGACTGCGTGGCTTTCCTTACCGGGATCGAATACATCATGGGCGAAGAATACATGGACAAGCTGTTCTTCAGCTGGGACACGGATGCCATTTTCCAGGAATTGTTTTTCGAGGCGGGATATACTTCGGATCAGTACGATCTGGCCAGCAATACATTGAACAGTACGGCGAGATCGGATCTTTACGATTATCCGGATGAGCCTGCGTCAATGGATGATATTCTGATCGATCTTTATACGCATTATAAGGGTGGAAACTGGAAGGAAGATAAGGATTTCCTCGCGATCATCAAGAACTTAAACGGAATCGGCCTTCAGGGCTGGAGACGTTCCAAGAATGCAGATTTTATCGGCAGCATCGTGTACCAGACATTTGAACAGTTTGAGAAGCTTGAAAATGCCTTTATCGAGGATATCCCGGAAGAACCGAATCTCAAACAGGTCTATCCTACGATCTTCATGCGCGACGGCAAGCTCTATCACGGCTCGACGGCGGAGCTCACCGATCCGAGTACGGGCGAGAAATACCATGGCTACGTCACGTATGAATGGGATTACGAGAATGACAAGCGGGTCGGTTATGAGATCAAAAGTGTCAAGCCGATAGTAGAGAAGTATTTCTGATTATCTGGTAAGTAGATAAATCTGAAATAGGGAAATATCTTCTTGTTGATCTTTGATATTCACTAATACCATAATCGTTTTATGGCAATGTGTTGGATATGAGAGGAATTGGGGGGTTTTACATGAAACGACTAACGGCTTTATTGTGCTCTTTTTGTATCGTTGTGTCGCTGTTTTCAGGATGCACCGGGAAGAAGGCGGACGGATCTTTTCCCGAAGAAGAATCATCAGCGGTCATGTCCGTGACTTCGGAAAGTGCGGCTGCTTCGAAGGCACCGACGGAGACATCGGATCAGACTTCATCAGATATCGAATTAACTGAGTCTTTGGTGGTTCCATTAAGTGAAACTTCTGAACTGAGTGAGGAATCATCTGTTGATCTTGATCAGCCTAAGGCGGTGAAACTTGCTGAACAGCACGGACTTGCGGAGGATGACCTGGACGGGCAGTATGCTCTGTTTTTGAAGTATTCTGAGACGATTGAAGGCAATTCTGAATTAGGAGATTATCGTGAATACGTCTATCGTATTTTTCCTGTTGTCGCAGATAACGTGGAGTATTTGGATGAGGAATACTTCTTCAATATGCTCAGTACATTGAATATCCGAGTGACGGAGATCGATGAGCAATATGCAGCCTTGTATGAAGAAACGAATGAGATATTGATTTCGGAAAGATGCATGCAAGAATTTAAATGGCAGCTTTCTTATGTGGTCTTCCATGAGTTGATGCACTTTTTGGACGCGTCGATCAATGGCTTGAAGGATTCACCCGTCATCTTGAACGGAGATCACTTACGGTATTCGGAGTTTGAAGCTCTACCTGTTGAACAAATAGATGGAGCTATTTACTGCGATTATCTCTATGTGATGATTGAAGGCGGGGCAGAGTACTATCAAACTAAGTACTTTTCAGGTGCTCCGAGTGCATATAAAAGCATCATAGATTTTATGGCCGGGATCGAATACATCATGGGCGAGGATTATTTGAATCGTCTGTTCTTCAGCTGGGATACAGATGCCATTTTCAAGGAATTATTACTTGATGCCGGATATTCTGAGACAAAGTATAGGTTAAGAATTGAGTTGCTGGACCGCATAACAAGAACATATATGTACGAAGATGAAGAAGAAAAAGAGTTCACGTATAGTGTGTGTGACATTCTGATCGAGCTTTATGAGCACTATAAAGATGGAGACTGGAAAGAAGATAAAGCGTTCCTCGCCATTCTCCGAAATCTCAATGGAATCGGCATCAAAAACTGTAAAAATTCAAAATATGCGGACTTTCTTTCCACGATCGTGCTCCAGGATGAAGAGCAGTTCAATAAATACAAAAAAGCCTTCGTCAAAGGCATCCCCGAAAAACCGAAATTTGAAAGCGATTATCCCAGAATGTTTATGCGCGACGGGAAATTATATCAAGGCGTCATAGCGGATCTTACTGATCCCCAAACAGGTGAGAAGTATAAAGCTTCTATCATCTACGAATGGGACTATGAAAATGACGAGCGGATCGGTTATGAGATCAAAAGATTCGATCCTATGGTTGACTATCAGCTCGGATCCGAAAGTGAAGACGCAGCGTAGTCAGGGCGATCGCTTGCTTCTGAATCCAGGAATTTATCAGGTGCCGTAAAAATGCGAGAAATCCGATTTTTTCGGTCGTGCACGTATCTGGATCGCTCTGAAGCCCGGATGTTCTGTAAAATACGGCGAACTTGTTGATTTTACAGAAACCCGGACGCTGCCCACATCTTCAGACCATCTTCGCAACAAAAAGGGTGCCTCAATTGAGACCCCCTCATTTGTCTATTAGCTTAATCTTCCGGCTTACTTGTTGTACGACTCCGTGATCTCCTTGCAGTTTCTTAGAAAATCGACATCGAGTTTTCTCAGACGATAGGAGAGAAGGCGCAGGATCAGATCGACTTTTTTCGGGCAGGTGTGGATCATGTCACTTAGATCTTCCGGATAGATGATCTCCACACGTGTGTTGTCGGCTTCGGAGACAGCAGTCGCGTATCTTCTGTCCCAGTTGATCATCTCGAGTTCGCCGAAGCAGGAAACAGCACTCAGATTCGATGTCCTGCGTTCGTCGTTTCCGCCGTAATCACTGTAGAAGCCGACGCTTCCGGAATAAAGAAGATACATGCATTTGCTGGGATCGCCCTCGCTATAGATGACCGCTCCGTTTTGAAAAGATTCGGTGTCTCCGCTGATTCCGTTCATGGAAGCACGGATCGCATCGGTATTCGGCTCATTGATCTGATTCTTATTGGCCTGATACACATTTATGTGTTTCTTGATCTTGGAAAAAAGGGATTCGTTCTGTTTTGCGGCATCCGGTTTTCTCACTTCCTTGAGGAGTTCTTCGGATTCGTTATAGTCATCGGTCATGGCTTTGATCCTGGCACCGAGATGCTTCATGAGTTCGCTGATCTGCTCAGGATTCTCTTCGAAAAAGGTCGTCATCTCATTGGCCGGGATCTCGATCGTGTGCACATTTCCGATAGCAACGACAGTCGCGCTTCTCGGGTATTCCTCGATGATCGCCATCTCACCGAAGTATTCCCCCTCTTCGATCACAGCGATCCGGAAAAGATCGTTCTTGCCGTAATTGGCATACACACCGGCTTTTCCCTCTGTAAGAATGAAAAAACTCTTTCCGATGTCGCCTTCTTTGATGATCACTTCGCCGTTTTTGAATGTCTTTTCCGTTAAACTCATACTATGTCTCCTTATTGCTATCCCCACGATGAAAAAAAGTGCAGGTCAGCCTGCCTGTTCCAATTAAGACCAGTATATCAAAATAATATAAGACTTCAAGGCGAGAAAGGTATCCAGGCCCATATCGCGGGATGAAAAACTGTTGGTTATATTCGATTCTTTGCTATAAAATGGGATAGGACCTAAAATGACGAAAAAGACAGAAGAAAGGTACATCATATGATCAGAAATGTAGTCCTCGATATGGGAAATGTCCTTCTGGATTTTAATCCGGAATTTGTTTTAGATACGTTTTGCTCTTCAGAAGAAGAGAAGGATTCTATACGAAAAGAACTGTTCGAAGGCCCGGAGTGGGCGTTGGGCGACCGTGGAGATATCAAGGATAAAGACCGGTTCGATCTTGTGAAAAACAGAGTTCCGGAAGAATACCATGCGGCACTAAAGAACTGTTGCGATCACTGGGACATCTGCATGGACCCGCTTCCCGGAGCCGGAGAGTTCTGCGAGCATGTCAAGAGCAGCGGCCTCGGGATCTATGTCCTTTCGAACGCAAGTGACCTGTTCTATGAGTATTTCCCGAAATTTCTGCCGCTGGATTTCTTTAACGGCGTTTTTGTGTCTTCCGATTATCTGATGCTGAAGCCGGATGTAAAGATCTATGAAGCTTTCCTTCGTAAGTATGGCCTTTCAGCAGAAGAATGCCTGTTCGTCGACGATCGGGAAGAAAATGTCAACGGCGCAAAAGCCGCAGGGATGAATACATTCCAGTTTAAAGGCGACTACGGAAAAGTCATCGAAAGAATCCGCGAAGACAACCGTTAATGAATTGACCTCATTTCTTCAGATGGGTATAATTTCTGTTGGGGGATGTGCACAAAGGGGTGTATTTGTGCTTCTTTTGCGCTGTCCTGAATTGGAAAGGAACAGCAGGCCATTAATGGATAAGAGGACAATCATTTACTATCAAGACGAACTCAACGACGAGTTTTCGACCTTCGAGACGACACCGCCGAAGATCGACGGCTCTTACGATTATGAAAGAAGATCGTTCTCCAAGCGCCTTTCCCGTTTTTTCCTCTATCGTATCGTCATGTATCCGATCGTGGTCTTTTACGGCCGCGTGATCTTCGGTCAGAAGATCGTAGGCAGGGAGAAACTGAAGCAGTATAAGAAGAAAGGGTATTTCCTCTATGGGAATCATACGCAGCCCTTTGGCGATGCGACGCTTCAGACACGCCTTCCGTGGCCGACAAGTACATATATCATCGTGCATCCGAATAACCTGAATGTCCCCGTGCTTGGCAAGTGGACCCCTTCTCTCGGCGGTCTTCCGCTTCCTGACGGGATGAGTGCATATAAGAATTTTCTTGCAGCGATCAAAAACCGGATCTTAGAAGGACATCCGGTCGTGATCTATCCGGAGGCCCATATCTGGCCGTATTACACGAAGATCCGCCCGTTCCCGGATACCTCCTTCCGCTATCCCGTGGAGATCGGCGTACCGTCGTTCTGCTTTGTAAATACCTACCACAAGAGGAAGATCAGAAAAAGACCGAAGATGATCACTTACATCGACGGGCCATACTTCCCCTCTGAAGAAGCACGCGATATTCATGAAAAGATGAAGAGCCTTCGCGATCAGGTCCATGACCGCATGGTCGAGCTTTCCCGAAACTCTGACGTTGAAGTGATCAGATATATAAGAAAAGAGGCTGCCCATGGTTAACGTTCTTTTCTGCGGAAATGCCGGTGTCTTTGACGGGATGCTCACCTGTGCGCTCTCCATGATGATGCGCTCTGATTCCCGAGAGCCTTATCATTTCTTCCTCTTTACGATGGATCTGACGTCCATTAAGGACAGCTATATTCCGCTTAAGAAGTCGCAGGAGCAGATCTTCCGTGAGACGATCCGGCGATATAACGACGAAAATGAAATGACTGTGATCGATGTCAGTGATCTTTATAAGGAGCATTTCTCCGGCTGTCCGAACGAGACGGCGTACTGCTCGCCATATACCCTGATCCGCCTCTTTGCGGATATGGTGCCGGAGATCCCCGAAAAGCTCCTTTACCTTGACGCGGACATCATGTTCAACCGCGACGTGCACCTTCTGTACGATATGGATGTGTCGGAAGTGGAGTATGCGGCATGTCCGGATCACTATGGAAAATATCTGATCCATCCGCATTACATCAATGCGGGCGTTCTTCTTTTCAATATGAAGAAAGCGCGTGAGACGAGTCTTTTTGAGAAGGCGAGGGGATGGATCAAGAAGAAAAAACTCGTCTTTGCGGACCAGAGCGCACTGATCCGTTCGACGACGAAGAAGAAAGTCCTGCCGCAGCGGTATAACGACCAGAAGTTTCTACATAAGCACACCGTCGTGCGGCATTTTTCCAAAAGGCTGTTCTACCTGCCGTACCCGCATACCGAAAACATTAAGCAGTGGCATATCGAAAAGGTCCATAAGACCTTCCGTTACCACCAGTTCGACGATATATACGAAGAGTATGATAAAATACTTTCAGACTGTGAGGGGATTATAAATGGCTAAGCCGATCATTCCGGTTTTTTATTCATGTGACGAGAAATTTCTTAAGTATTGCATGGTTTCGCTGTATTCTCTTCTGAAGAATGCAAAGGAAGACTGTACGTACCTGATCTATATTCTCCACACGGATATTTCACCGGAAAAACAAGATGAGTTCATCGACAGGCTCGAGAACATCGGACTTTCGGTCTCTTATGATGTATGCTTCGAGGATGTCACCGAGAACCTGAATCTCATCGAGCATGAGTTCCCGCTTCGTGACTATTACTCGAAGACCACCTATTACCGCCTTTTGATCTCCGATATGCATCCGGAGCACGATAAGGTCATCTATATCGATGCCGACACGATCGTGCAGGGTGACATCAGCGCGCTTTACGATGAAGACATCTCGGATTACTATCTTGGCGCCTGTCATGAACAGGTCATGGTGAAGATCAGGGAATACGGCGACTATGTCGAACAGTGTCTTGGAATTTCCCGACATAACTTCTTCAATGCCGGCGTCCTTCTGATCAACTGCGCGGAGTTCCGAAGCAGGCAGATCCTTCATCGTTTCCTCGAAGAACTTCATGCCTATGACTTTGTCGTTACGCAGGATGAAGATTACCTCAATCTGATCACGAAAGATCACGTGAAGTTTTTTGATCAGCGTTGGAATACCGAGCTTTTTCAGGAGCCCGACTATCCGGTCGAAGAGGCGAAGATCCTTCACTACGTGATGTTCAGTAAGCCCTGGCACTATAAGGATTGCCTTTGTGGGGATATCTATCTTTCGTATGCAAAAGAAACACCGGTCTTCCCGGACATCGAGGCGAGTCTTCGCGAGTATTCCGAGGAGGCCCGATCCCGAGATAATGAAGCGGCTGAGCGACTTCTCAAGACAGCGATCCGCGAGACTGAACGTGAGGATAATTATCTCAAGCGTTTAAACCGCGACAAACGTGCAAAAGATCGTGTCGAGATCGTCAAAAAGATCGAGGAGTTTGAGCGTGACGGACGATTTTTCGAGGATGTTGAGGATGATCCGCCGACAAAGCCCCTGCTTCCGGACGATATCGATTATCTTCATAAGACACTCGCGCAGAAGATCAAGACGAAGGTCGCTTTCGCGCAGGCCCATAAGGTCGTTGATAAACTCATCAAGAATAAGCAGCTGATCATTAAGGATATGAAGGGGATCGAGAACTTTCAAAACCTTGATTCCGGCGCAGTCATTACCTGCAACCACTTTAACGCATTCGACAGCTTCATTATCCAGCTCGTGTACGAAGCGGCGAAACAGAAGAAGCGTACATTCTACCGTGTGATCCGTGAGGGGAACTATACGTCTTTCCCGGGATTTTACGGCTTTTTGATGAGAAACTGCAACACACTTCCGCTGTCTTCCGATATCCGTACGATGAGAAAGTTCTTCGAGGCGACGAATACGGTTTTGAAGAACGGACATTTCGTGCTGGTCTATCCGGAGCAGAGCATGTGGTGGAACTACAGAAAACCGAAGCCGCTTAAGAACGGCGCATTTATCTTCTCCGCGAAAAGCGGCGTTCCTGTGCTCCCTTGCTTTATTACGATGAGAGACACGGAGAACATCGGCGAGGACGGATTCCCGATCCAGGAATATACGGTTCACATTTCAAAGCCGATCTATCCGGATACGTCACTTCCATATAAGAAGCAGAGCGAACAGCTTCTGAAAGAGAATTATCGTGTCTGGAAAGAGATCTATGAAAGAGAATATCAGATGCCGCTTTCCTACACGACCGAAGATATGCCGGAAAGTATAACTCGCGGTATTTTATGACGCTTACGTCACAATAGAGGACAACACGTCTGCTAGAATAAAATCAGGTGTTTATGCGGAAAGCAATATGCTGACCGTTAGGGGGGTATCATTCTATGAAGCGTTTTATTCTGGCAAAAAGATAGTCAGCCATTAACCGAAAGATTTTTCTGAAAAAGTGTAACCTTTTGGTTTCAGATTTCTACTTTTAGGGAAAGAGAGACTGGGATGTGATGAAGAAAATGGCTGATTCCGTCATTGTCGATCTTTATCTGGCAAGAGATGAAGATGCGATCAGTGAAACAATGAAATACTATAATGAAAAACTGCTGCGTTTTTCTCTTAGATTTCTTTCTGACAGAAGAGATGCGGAGGAATGTGTAAACGACACCTATGTACGTGCGTGGAACTCCATACCGCCGAATCGTCCCAATAATCTGTTTGCTTATCTTGCGGCACTCTGCCGTAATGCGGCGATGGATGTCATTAAGAAAAATACTGCGCAGAAGCGTTCCGCGCAGATCGTGGAACTGACGGCGGAAATGAACGAATGTATTCCTGATCAGAGCAGCATCTCCGACGAAAGAAGTGAAGAACTTGGTGAATATATCAATGAATATCTTTCTACGCTGACGCCGGATAAACGCGCCGTATTCGTCGGACGGTACTGGTTCAATGAATCGATCGAGAGTATTTCCAGAAAGACGGGTTTTTCTCAAAGTAAAGTCAAGACGATGCTTCACCGGATGAGGGAAGGATTAAGAAAGTATATTGATGGAAAGGATGGGGTGCTATGAACGAACGTGAATATTTAAAAATCACCGGTAACATTGACGAACGATTTGTCAACGAATACCAGAATTATACCGCGAGCCGTGTCGTAAGCATCCGCAAAAGGATCAGCACCGGGCTTTTGGTAGCTGCCGCTGTCGCATTAATGGTCCCCATCGGTGTATATGCAGCAAAGAAACTTATACACCATGATAAGGTAAGCATCTTATACGGCGGAGAAGGCGTAAAGATGATCGAGGATAACCTGGCCGACAGTGAATTTACAGTAGAAAACGACTTTTTCCGACTGACCGTAGATGTTCAGATCTGTGACGGTAATTTCACAGAGGGAGTCTGGACAGTGACGGCGCTGACAGATGAAGCAAAAAAACATCTGAAAAATATAGACGAACGATGTGTGGACACCGTTACCGGTGACCGTATTGGCTTTTCAGGAGACTCTACCCCGGATCTTAACAGTGACGAAGAGGTTACATGGCGCTTCGTCATTCCGGTTACTTCTCATCCGGCAAGGTTCGAGTTCTTTGAAGATGTTCCAACTGGTAAGTACGACTGTTATTTCGGGGCTGAAGTAGAGGAAGACTACACATATTACGAGGGGATCTGCTTTGATGTTCTTTCTGAACCGAATGTTCCTACCAAAGTGCTTCGTTCGCCGGAAGGAAAGGAGATCACACTTTCCCCTTATGGGTTGAGCGTTTACGATGAGACCTCTGATGATCCGAAGAACGGTCAGCCGGAATCCATATCCAGCCTTGTATACATATCGACAGATGGTGAACGTGTGAATATCTTTACGCATCAAATGGACGGCCGGGTAGAAACGGATCTGGATGATGTAAACATAAGTGTGTCAGGCGAATTTGGAACGGGTTATTTCAGCATGAATATCGGCACTGCTTTTATTGTGGATAACATTAGCGGTGTAGAGATCAATGGAGTGCCTTACATGGCAGAATAAAACTTCCTGATAAAACAATAATTTGTTACAGAGGTGTTTTTATGAAAAGATTTGTAAGCTTTTTATTTGTTGCTTGCGCCCTTTTGGGGATGACGTCCTGCAGCAGATCAAAGAAATCAGAGCCATCTTCTGAACCAACTAAAGAGAATTCAGCGCTTCTTGAATCAGATGCAGTAGCGGCCGGATCCTCTGAACAGAGCGGTCAGACTACGGTAGATCCGAATGTTAAGACGATCACCTTTGCCGTTCCTACGCTGTGTCATGCAGAAGATCTTCATTTACTGGAATTCAACGAAGAACTATTAAAAGACGGGTATAACTATCAGCTGGAGGTGAAATCTCTGCAGTATGGCGAATATGGATCTCTTCTTGAAAAAGAATTGAAAGACGGAAATGTAGATGTGGCATTTTTGGGCCTGGATGAAGCTGGCGGGAATATGTTCAATTATATCGATAAAGGATTGATACTTCAGCTTGATGATATACTTTCATCTGGTAACGGGAAAAAGGTTTACGAAGCTTTCCCGGAAACAATTTGGTCACGTGTAAAGTGTAAAGGACATTTCTATAGCCTGCCGTTTACTCCTCACTGTAAGCGTATGACTGGTATTTATGCTGCATTTAACAGAGACTACATATCTGATGAAGTGATCGATAACTGGGACGGAAGTCTTGAAGGTATTTATGAGATCATCAAAAATGCCGAGTGGAAAGAGGAAAGTGTAAATCCCTTTCAGTATTTTCTCACCGATTATGACTTTGATCTGATGATCGGCTGTGAGATCAAGGACGGATTGCTTTATGAGTATGACACCAGGGAAATAAAGAATCCACTGGAGTCGGAAAAGCTTATCGGATATCTGAGATTGCTCGAACAGATGAAAAGTGAAGGTTTCCTTTGGAAGAATGTATCCTATCAGGGTAATAGCACCTATCCGGTATCTGAAAAAGATCTGGAAGAAGGGAAATTCCTCGTGGTGCTTTCTGCTGGTGAACCCCGAAAAACTCTTGAAAAAGAGAACTTCCGAATCAAGGAATTGGATCCAGTGCTAAAGACGAATCTGAATGGCTCCATCGCAATTTCAAGTAAGACAGAAGATGTCAATGCTGTGATGGATTTTCTCGGAACTCTTTATAATGAAGGGAAATATGCCAATCTGCTTATTTATGGAAAGCAGGATGTAGATTATAAGCTCGTTGACGGCTGTGTGGTCAATTTGGACGGATCGGATTATACTGATGTTTTCTTTAAACGGGTTTGTCTGGGGACATATTTAAATACTTATCCTGTTATGGCCGAAGGTGAGGAAGAAGGGTTAAGGGATAGTGAAAAAGAAGCTTACTTAGCTTCCATTAAAAATGCAGTACTATCGCCGTTCCTCGGATTTGCAGCGGATCTGCCGGCTAATAGTAAGATCCCTGATGACATTAATGATTTTCTGGCCAGTCTGAATACTCTTTCTTTGGATGAAGCTTTAGAAAAATATTCTAAAATCCTGGCAGAGGACGGTATGGAGGAATACTTACGTACGGCGAAAGACCAATGGGAGACGTATAGTAAATGATACGTGAACGTAACTGATTCCCCGGAAAATCCTATAAACACATAAGGAAAGAAGAATATGAGACGTACAAGCTTTGAAAAAGTGCTATCTATGGCACTGGTATTTACTATACTCTTAACGCTCACTTCATGCGGAAAGAAAGCATCTGACAAAACGGGTAATAGTGGGCAGACGCATCGGACGATCACTTCAGAAGATCCCTGGTTTGACACAAAGATCTACAGTATTGAGCCTGATTTGGATACCAAAGGAAAAGAAGTTGTTTTCAGAGAACATAGTCTGGTTGGCACGGATGATAAATATATTGTGGTGTTCACAAGAGGATACTTTTTTCAATCGAATTTTGATACGGAGTATAGCGTTAGAGATCACGAATATTGTCTTGCTACCGTAGTCGACAGAAATACGGGAGAAAAGATCCGTACCGTGGATCTGCAGGATTACCTGGAAGGCGACGGAACCATTACTGATGTTTCGTATGAAAATGGCAGAATCACTTCGGCAGTACAAAACTGGAGTTTTGATTATGGAAGTTCCGATGTAGAGATAGAAACTGATGTCCTGACAGGTGAAGTGCTCGAGAAACGCCCGGTGAGCTATTCTGATGACTTTACCTATGACAGGAAAAGAATCGGAATAGGGAAATACACGGTTCTGGCTGAAAATATGCATGACTTAGAAGCGTATGCCGATTATTACCTTCTTACGATCACTGATTCCGAAGGAAAAGAGAGCCAGGTGGAATTGAAAAAAGAGAAAACAAATCTTTCCGGTTCTGCTGTTGTTCTGACCTTGTCTGAAGAAAAAATACTGTTTACGATTACTCAAACATCGGCGAATGTCCCTATTCATTTTGAAGTGGATCTGAAAAATGCAAAAGCGGTCGAAGCGGATGGCAAGGAGTATGACTGGATCGATTTTAAAGAGATCCAGAAAGAACATATCGATAAAGATTGTCAGACGTATTTTCCAACATCTGACGGTATTTCAAAGATCGACATGAAGAATAAGAGAGTCGAAGAGTTTTTTAACTACGATGCATGTTCGATCAATCACACACTTCTCAACGATACGGAATTGGTGGATTGCTATGACGGAAAAGTGATCCTGCTTGGAGGCTGTTATGGCATGATCTCCTCAAGAGGTGTTTCAAAGACCGGCTTTGATATTTATGTTCTTTCGAAGGCTAAGGAAAACCCGCATGCAGGGAAAACGCTGCTTGAACTATACGCTGCCAACGGGTATGTTAATCATCCGGTCGCAGAAGCGATACTCGAGTTTAATGAGAAAAATAGGAATTACTTCATTGAAGTAACCGGCCGGTATACGATCGATATGGTAAGGACCAATTTACCTTCGGAGAGTCAGGATGATGTTGATAATGATATGCTTCAGGCGAATCTGGTGCTTAACGACAGTCTCGCCATGGACATCCTAAGTGGTTCCGGTCCGGATATCCTGCTACTAAGTGGTGACATGGGCAGACTCAGTTATTCGAATTATCTTGTTGACTTAAGCAAGTATTTCAGTGATCTTGATCCGGCAAAGTACTTTGCGAATATTTTTGAGGCGGCGAAGACAGACGGGAAGCTCTATCAGGTGCCTGTTACTTTCGGAATCAAAGGTATACATACCGATGCGAAGAATGCAGGTGCATCCGGTCAGGGATTTACGACCAAAGAGTACGAAGAATTTCTTTATGATACATTGAGCGGCTTTGATCTGATCATTTCGGGACAGGCACTGTATTTTACCACGCTGTTTAACGGGATGAGAGACAAATTCATCGTAAATGGAAAGGCGGATTTCTCAGGCCCTGAATTTGCTGAACTCGCAGACTATGTGAAGAAAAATATTCCGGAGAAGGCGCCTGAATTCGGCTCGGAAGATGCAAATGCCGGCATCGACCTCAACAGCCGTATAGCTCTTTATTCGACCTATAGAACACCGATGAAATATCTTAACGGGATCAATGCGCTTAAAGGTGCGAGGGCGGTTTTAGGGATCCCATCCACAGACGGGCGCGGTCCGCAGATCGAATCCATCTGCTCGATCGCTGTGTCCTCCCAAGCTCCCGATGTTGATGCCTGTGCAGAATTTGTAAGGATCCTCCTTTCTGATGAGGTGCAGTCGAAGATGGCGGATATAGAAGGAATCCCTGTAAATCGTACGGCATTTCGAGAACTTGCAGATTATGTTTTGGAATATGCCAATAGTCCTGAGGCGGAAAATGACTTTTTTTCGTATGTGGATGGGATTCCCGAGCCTGACGTAAGAAGGATCGATTTTACTAAAGACGATATGGCGGAGTTTGAGAAGATCATATTGAGCTGCTCTCATTATGATTCCGCAGATCCATCGATCGATATGATCCTGATTGAAGAGATGCCGGCATATTTCCTCGGGCAGAAGGATCTTCCTTCGGTGATCAAGATCATTACGGACAGAGTGCAGACAGTCCTGAACGAAAGAGGCACGTGACATTTGACTGGGGTTGGATAAAAGAAGGAAGCCTTTTATGGCTTCCTTTTTTGTGGTTAGGAGGTGAGAACTTCGTTATTCCTCAACTGTTTTTTCTTTCTTTAGTTTAAGGATCTTCGATCCGATAATAGCGGCAGGTATAGTGACCAGCAGCGCCAGGCCCCCGCAGATCGCAGTTTTGATTCGGTCCGGCCAGAATACAAACGCCAGGATCAGAGCAAATACGAAAGCATAGTAGTAAGGTTTGATCATCCCTCGATAATACTTGATCCGGTCCTCTTTTTCCGTATGAAGCTCGAACGGTCTTCCGTCGTTTTCCTTTTCCACGATCAGCAGCTCTTTGTTATATGTCGAGCGGGTAGTGGAGATCCTTCCGCCCTTATCCGCCCAGGGACGAATGACCAGCTTGTTAAAAGAATAATCCAGATGCATGTTTTTGTAGAAGACCCGGTATCCCAGATCTTCCAGGAAGGATTTATATTTTTCTTCTTCTTCAAAAGATCTGTCGCCCACAAATTCGACGGTGTATATGTATTTTCCGCTCTCGCACTTTTCGAATACATATTTAAGCTTGCCCGTCTCTACTAGCCGGTATCCATTATCTGCCATTTTGTTCAGCCATCTTGTCTGACTTCCCATGAAGCCCGCAAAATACCTTCTTTTAACTATACTCATTTTTCCCAATGCCTCCTGGTCTCATGATTCTATGATCGTTTCCGCGGTTTTAGTCAGTTCCCGAAGTCTTCGCAGTTCTTTTTCTGCGATCCTTCGACCTTCCGCGGTGATCACGTATTCCTTTTTTCTTCCGTCCGAATCTCCGTACGGTTTGATCCAGCCCTTTTCGGTCAGCGTATTGATCGCCCCGTAAAGTGAACCGGCTCCGAGCAGAAGTCTTCCGGATGTTTTTTCATCAATGAACTGCATGATGGCATATCCGTGTTTCGGCTCGTATAAAGACAGCAGTATAAAGAACGTAACCTCTGTAAGTGCTCCGCTTTTGACATTATCTTTCATGATCTTTCCTCGTGATGAATTATTACGTTTAGTGTACTATTGCTATATGCAATATATCACTAACCGTAATAAATTGTCAACAGGTCAGTCTTTGAAAGACGTTATACTAACAAAACCAGAATAACTGTATGGAAGATGCTATAATGTTTTTCAATACTCTTATGCGTAAGGCGTATTGGTTTAGATGGCAAGGAGAAATTTATGATTCAATATGGTGAATTCATTACAGCTGCTGAATATATGGAATTAAGGAAAACCGTCGGATGGGTGGAGTTTCCGCTTGAGGAAGCACAGGCCTGTATCGACAATGCATACATGGTCAGGTGTGTAAGAGATGACGGGAAAGCGATCGGTGTGGTACGACTTCTTTGGGATGGCGGATACATCGCATTCCTGTCCGATGTAATTGTACATCCGCAGTATCAGGGCCAGGGTATCGGACGAACACTTGTGGAAGCCTGTATTTCGCGTCTGAAAAATGACATGAAGCCGGGGTATAAGGTGAAAATGACTTTAAATTCTGCCGTCGGAAAAGAACCTTTCTATGAGAAGTTCGGGTTCAAAGTGCGTCCGAATGAGGATTCCGGACCCGGTATGGATCAGTGGTTTATCGCGGAATAGGCAAAATGATATAATCGACTTGGGGGCTCCTCCCCCTGTTAGGAGAACGATATGGATAAAGAGGCAATGTTTTCTGCGATCAACGCAAAATACGATGAATTAAAGTCGGCGATCGAGGGCGAAGATCTGATAAAGATTCGGGATCTTACCCTGGAGCTTCATGCGATGGTTCATCCTGCGGAGATATCAGGAAGAGAAGAAAAGACGATAGCGGATTATGTTCTGGATTATATGATGCAGGGAAATCAGAATGAGTTCGTCCAGAGAGAACCCTGGGATACGGATCTGAAATATGCCGGATCCAAGACTGTTCCGATATGCTGGCAATTCTGGCATACATACAGGATCGAAGATCTGGTCAGTAACATTTTGATGGAAAATGGCAAGCAGATCTTTAATGAAGACTGGAAGAACCGGATCGGTTCTTCCATAACAGATACGGGAAATGCCCTGGAACCGGATGAGCTGGTTTCCTGGGGAAAACAGATCAACGTGGAAGCGCTTCGGGAGTATATGATGGAAGTCGGTAAGAATACCCGACGGATCCTATCGGAGTTAACGCTCGAACAGATCAAGTCGATGGTTCCGGAAGAGTGGGTCATGAGGATCCTGGAAGAGGGCGGCGTGACAACGGATTTCCGTTCTGTGTGGCTCCTGGTCTTCTGGGGAAGATTAACGATCGGCGGCATGATACTGAACCCGATGACATCCCATCACATGATGCATCTGCCGACATGCGTGGATCGGATCCTGGAGAAGGGATAACGAGATTTGTCGTTTTTGGCTCGAAAGGTTAAACCAGTCTCTTAAGAGAAAATATGGAAAAATGAATAGGACTGATCCCTTTTAAGTAAGGGGTCAGTCCTATATTTGTTTTTACTGTCCATCAAAGCGGGATGCTGCTAATTGTGAGATCCCAAATTGATTTTACAAATTCTGTACGTCTTACTTGGCTTTTCCGTACGTATACTTATTGATGAGACCGGTGATCATGTTACCCTTGGCATCTTTGTGATACGGGAATACCCAGTAGAAGCTGTACTGTGTCTTCGAAGCCTTCTTATGTGTGAAAGAAGTGCCTGTGGTCATACCGAGGTACTGGTACTTGCCTGTTCCATTCGGAATACCATAGATCAGGTAACCTTCTGCAGAAGGAGACTTGGTCCAAGTCAGCTTTATGCTTCCGCTCTGTGCGGTTGCCTTAAGATTTGTAACTGCTGCGCAGATACCCTTGGCATATACGTAGTTCGATGTTCCGCCTACGACCATTTTCCCGCTTTCGTTATAAACGAACGGGAATACCCAGTAATAGTTATAGTCGGTATCAAGGGCCTTGGTATCAAGATAGGAAAGACCGGAAGTCATAAGACCAACATAACCGTATTTACCATTCTTCTGTGCATAGATCAGGTAGCCATCAGCACCTGCGGATTCATTCCAGTACAGACGGACCATCTTCTTGCCGGCAGAAACAGCACGCAGACCGGTTACGGCATTCGGCTTGAACGCAAGATACTTAAAGTTGATGCCCATTTCCTGAGCAAATGTTACAGACTTCGTTCCCTTATACACATATGCGGTGACATTGTTATTGATTTGGTAGAATACATCACCGCCCCAAGTGGAAAGGTAATACGGGAGATAGATCGTTTTCAGGGAAGAACACTTGGAAAAGGCGTAATATCCAATGTGTGTGACACCATTACCGAGGCGGATCGCCTTAAGAGAAACACACTCTTCAAAACAATAGTTGCCTATCTTTGTAACCGAGTCAGGAATATTGATGCTGATAAGCTGATCACAGTGATTGAAGGCGCTGTGGCCGATGCTCGTTACACATCCGTTGATCGTGACTTTCGTCAAGGAATCGCAGTCACGGAAACAGTTGTCGGATAAGGCGGTGACACCGGTTCCGACGACTACGGAGGTCATACTGTCACAGTTTCTGAATGCATCTGTCCCGAGAGTAGTAACGGAATTCGGAATCGAGAGAGAGCTGAGTGCCGTGGATCGGAATGCTTCATAATCGATCGTAACAAGATTCTTGCCCCATACGATCGTCGAAAGAGAGATGTCGTCCTTAAAAGCACATCCTCCAATGTATACCAGATTGGTACCGAAAGTGACTTTTGTCAAAGCGGCGCAATTGTAAAAAGCCTCATAATTGATCTTCTCAACAGAATTCGGAATAGTCACAGTAGTCAGGCTGGCACACTCTTCGAAAGCATAATTTTCGATCACAGAGACCTTTGTGCCCAGATCCAGTGAAGAAAGACTTTTACATTTGTAAAAGCAGGATGTCGGGATCGTTGACAGGTTGCCGTTGATCTTTACGCTCGTAAGCGAATAATTGTAAGAAAAGGCTCGGTCGCCCAGATATGTTACGGATGCCGGGAGGTTGAGCGTTTCCAGTGCGGTGTCACGGAAAGCGTCAGGTCCGATCGACTGGATATTACTGTTCCAGGTTATCGTTGTAAGAGCTGTATTGCCCCGGAAAGCGTCAGATCCGATCGTGCGAAGATTGGTGCCGAATCTAACATTCATAATGGTTGTGCAGTCTTGGAACGCTTCGTATCCGATAGATGTGAGAGAATTCGGAAGAGTAAGCTTGCGGATCGCGGAGCATCCATAGAAAGCGTCATTTTCGATCTCAACCAGACCTTCGGATAAATAAAGGGTGGTGATACCATAGCAGCCACTGAATGCATAAGGATCGATCTTCTTAACCGAAGAGGGGATAGTCACACTGGTGATTCCGCCTTCTCCGGAAAAAGCTCTACGTCCGATCTCGACAACATTGCTCGGGATCGTGACCGCGCCGCCGGTTCCGGTATAATCGGTCAATACCCCATTTTCAATAGTAAAGGAATTGGCAACTCCGGCATTGTCATTTGACTGCTCGTCGACATCGATGTCTTCGTCCGCAGCTTCGAGAGTTGTTTTCAGAGGATCCACGTAGTCGTCCGACCAATCCAGTTTATAGCCGTCTGAAGACTTATCCTCATTGTTCTCAATACCCATTGCGGATACATCGATTTCTGATGATTCATCGCCTGAATCTGCAAGGACAGTAAATGCAAATGAGCCGATGATCATAGAAACAGAAAGAAAGGTAGCTATGATGCGTTTCATAATGTCGCCTCCATATGATGATTAATATTAAGAGAATTTTAGCACTCGGGAAGGTGCATATCAACCACTGGTATAAATATATGGAGATTAGCAATGCTATGCTATAATCAAGCGTGGGGGTACCCCATATGATCGATCAAGAAAACATTTGGTGAGGATATAACGGATGAAAAGATCGTGGCAGCAGTCAGTGGCCATCTTCCTGATACTATCAATAATGATCGGAACGGTCGGTTGTAAAAAGGCAAAGAAACCGGGCACACATATTATTTCGGAAAAAGATCCGTTTTTTGATGTGGAAGAAGTGGAATGCCAGATCCCTGTTGATGAGTCAAAAGAACTGCAGTCGCTTTGGATCGAGAACGAATCGATCTGTTTCGTCGGAAACACAATTTCGATGACCTGCGAATTCAATTATAAAATGCCGGAAGAACTCAATGAGAAGGTTCAAAAACTCATTTCCGAGGATAAGTGGGATGAGTACTATGCCATAGACAAAGAATACCGGTTTGCAAAATCGGCATTTTTCGACCTTCAGGGTAACCTTCTTCGTATGACAGATGTTGATTTCGGCGCAGATGAAGATGAGCACAATAATCAGACGAGTGATGAAGTGCTTCTTCCTGATGGCAGGATGGTCTGTTCCTCTTACGGGCTCATTACGGTACTCGACAAAGAGGGAAACGTCCAAAAAAGCAAGCGGTTCGATGATGAGGGATTTGTCGGAGTGGTGTATTATCAGCAGGGAAAATACTATGCGCTCTGCTATAAGGTCTCTGATGATCCCTCCGTAAGAAGCTTTAGGTGTTTTCAGGAACTCAATGTCGATACGCTGGAGCTTGTCGGTGAGAAGATCAGGGATCCCCACATGTACTCGCCGATCAAATCCGGTAACGGAAATTACCTGGTGAATACAAACGGAATTATGAAGGTCGACTTAATAGATGCGTCGAAAGATATAGAGATGCTTTCCTGGAGCGATACGGACTATGACCCGGCATCGGTCTTGAACGGATCCATGAAAGCGGTTTCAGACGAAGAGTTTGTCTTTTGGTACAAAACGGAAGAATATGACGAGATCACGTTCAAATCATACTGCCGTGTCTATATTGCTCATGCAAAAAAAGCGGAGAAGAATCCTTATGCGGGAAAGAAACTTCTGACCGCGGCGGGATATGATTCGATCAACCTGGAAGAAGTCATTTCATATAATACGAGTCCCGATGCGAAGTGCCGGATCGCCGTACATAATTACGCGCTGGATATCCCTGCGGACAGTGATAATATGAACAAGAAAGCGGAGCTGATCGATAAGATCTATCTGGATGTTATCTCCGGAAACGGTCCGGACATCCTTTTGAATTTTGCCCAGTTCTCACAGTTTAATTCTGAAAAGGTCTGTGTCGATCTTAATACTTACCTTGATGCTTCAGATGAAAAAGCTCTGGATCGCAGCAAGTATTTTGATAATGTGATCCGTGCGCAGGAAACAGGCGGGAAACTCTATCACATGCCGATATCCTTTGAACTGAGATGCCTGGCTGGAAATCCGGATCTGGTCGGTGCGGAACGATCCTGGACTTTCGAAGAATTCAACAAAGAGATGGATAAGCTTCCATCTGATGTGAGCGTGATGGAAAAAACGGAATACGAGACTCTTCTGGAATGGGTCTTGAGTGAAACGGGAGAAGAACTCATTGATTATGAGAAGAAGGAAGTCCGTTTCGAAGACGATTCTTTCAAGGAAATCCTGGCATTTGTTAAGAAATATGGTGTTGAGAAAAGAGAACATGGTGAGTTCAATGATTATGATCCCCGCGAACTGTTTGTGAATGGGATGCTTGCATGGTGTCCCGTGCGGATCTATAAAATTATCGATCTGGCAGACTTTCAAAAAAACTATGGAGAGGATACCGTATTCTGCGGAGTCCCGAGTTTTAAGGGTGGAAGTATCGCGGTTGATACGACCGGAACGATCGGCATCTCCCAATACTCTCTATGTCAGGACGAGGCTTGGGATTATCTCCGATTCCTTCTGGAAACGCAGGAAGAATCCGGATCTCTGGATGTAAGCGATATCCCGATATCCAGAAGTGCTTTGGATAAAGAGTGCGACAGGATCATTGAAATTGGCGAAGAGAAAATGAAGAACTGGGAACCGATCCCGGGAGATCCGTTTCAACCGCTTGTGGCCACCAAAGAGACAAAAGAACTTCTGATCCATCTGATCGATAATGTACATGTGGTCAGGAATTTTGATCCTCGTGTCATGTCGATCATTCTCGAGGAAGCACCGGCATATTTCCTTGATCAGCGCAGTCTCGATGATGTTTGTAAGAACATACAGAACAGGGCAAAGACATTAGTTTCCGAAAGATAACCGCATGGAAAGTAATCAGAGAAAATACATAGAATACGTAAGGGAATATGCGGAAACCGAGGGGAAGCATATCTGGCTGGGCGGATCTTTTCTACGCGGGGACCCGACACCGTTTTCAGATGTCGATATAAGCGCCTTTATGGGAAAAGACTCCTTGAAAGCGTTTATCTATGGCTATGGAGAACCGATATACATCTCTTATACGACAAATCCCGAGGGCATCATCATAGTCATATATGAAGACGGAGTTGCTGTCGATCTTGAAGTGGTCGAATCCGTGGATGTAGAGGATGATCGTTTCTTCCATCCGGAAAACATCAAGGAGCGTGCATTCCGCCGCAATATCAGTATCTGCAGGGAGATCTGCCGGAGAGATGATCTTCCGTATCAGACAGCGCGTCTTTTTTATCGCAGTCTGATCAAGTATCTGTCCGGGAAGAAAGAAGCAGGCGTCAGTGTAGCAAATGAAATCGCGTCTTTTCTTGATAGTGTTTTTTGTGTTACGGATACCGGCTATAAAAACGGAATCACACAACTTATGGAGCTTTTCCATGAAAAGTATCCGCTCGATACGGAATATCGCAATCTCTGCATGGAATTGATCAGTAATATTCATAACGAAACACATTGATTTATTGAGGTGAAAATGGAAAACAACACAGAAGTCAGGTTTTATGATACGGTCGAGGATGCGCAGATCATCAAGAGAAGGATATCAGATCTATCATGAGGAGAGGCATGTAGGGAGAATAAAGATGGAATTAAAGAAAATCGATTATAAACTGACAGTCTGCAAAGTGACAGATATTTCTGAAATAGATCTCACGGCCGATTTCTATTTCATTGGAAAGACAGATGAAGAGTTATCTCTCGTTTGCAAAACAGAAGATACTCCAATTCATACGATCGAGCGTGACGATGGATGGCAAGGCTTCCGTATTCAGGGCGTTTTAGACTTTTCGTTGATCGGTATCCTGTCAAAACTGTCCGGAATTCTTGCCGCACATAAGATCGGTATATTTGCGGTGTCGACATACAACACTGATTATATTCTTGTAAAAGAAGAAAACTTCGAGCGGGCACTGGAAGTGTTAGCGTCTGAAGGGTATAAAGTGTTATAGGATCCTGGTGAACATGCTCTTTTATGCATCGGACGAATACGTAATAAGAAATAGACTTCAGAAAACAGTCCGGAGGCTCTCCGGGCTGTTTTTCTATGCTATAATCGTTTCTGGTGAAAAATGAAAATGGCTAATTCACTAGTGAGGCAGGGGTATTGATGAATAGCTTGGAAAGAAAAGAATTCAATAAACAGCTTATGAGTCTGGCAGTTCCGTTGGCGCTGCAGAATCTTCTGACTTCTCTCGTCGGAGCGTCGGATGCACTCATGCTTGGACGATTGACTCAGGAGGCTATCGCGGCAGTATCGCTTGCCAATCAGATCGCTTTTGTTATGTCTCTTTTTTATGCTATTGCTATTGTTTCAGCAAGTGTCCTGATATCCCAATACTGGGGCAAGAAAGATTTTCTCAATGCAAGAAGATATCTGGGAATAGCCATTCGATATGCTTTTGTCATAGGGGTCATCTTCACGGTAGGTGCTTATTTTTTCGCAGAACAGCTTATAGGAATATTTACGAATGAACAGGAACTGATCCGGATCGGCGCGGATTACTTAAGGATCGTATGCTTTTCCTATATTTTCACGTCTGTACTTCGGTGTTTCCTGATGATCATGAAGATTTCGGGACATGCGAAGCTGAGCGTATGGATCTCCGTTGTTACCGTAACCGTGGACATGACAGCCGATTACTTCCTGATCTACGGGTTTGGAAAGATTCCTGCTTTAGGAGCAAACGGCTCTGCTTATTCAACGATAGTTGTAGAATTCATTGCCCTGATCTGGTGTGTGATATGGGCGCAGAGAAATGAGACTATACGGCTTGGAAAAGAGACACTGTTTTATTTTTCCAGGGCATATGAGCGAAAACTTTGGAAGATCATTCCCGGTATGACGCTATCCTCTCTGGCATGGGGACTTAGCATACCCATGCACTCCTTTTTCCTGGGACATCTCGGTACAGATGCCACAGCTGCAGCCTCCGTTGCCACAGTCGCCCAGCAGCTGATACAGGGTCTTACACATGGTCTTTCTACCGGCATCAGTATCATGATCGGGCAGCTCCTTGGACGAAATGAACTGGATAAGGCGAAAAAATATGGTGCAATGAGCTGGAAAGTGTCATTGCATTCCGGACTGATAAATGTTCTGCTGATCTTAATAGCAGGCCCGTTTGTTTACTTTTTCTATGTGCTGGAGCCACAGGCGAAGCAATACCTTGTACAGATGCTTATTTTCCTTGCTTTTTATATGGTGGCATTCGCATACAATACCATTATTACCTGCGGAGTATTTCCGGCGGGCGGAGATTCAATGTATGATGGGTTAAGTGTATTGATCGCCACCTGGTGTTTTGCGATCCCGCTGGCTCTTATCGCCTGCTTTGTGCTGCACCTTCCGGTCATTGTTGTTTATGTAGTCATGTGCCTCGATGAAATCGTGAAGGTTCCTTTCATCAGATGGCGATACAATAAATATATATGGCTTAAGAATCTTACAAAAGAAACAGCCGAATAATAGATTATTCGATAAAAATGCATATTAAGGAGTACAAAATGACTGAACAAATGAAACAGGCCATGAAGGCAAGACACACCGTCAGAAAATTCGACGGAACACCCTTATCTGATGCAGAGAAGAGCATTCTGAAATCAAGAGTAGATGAATTGAACAAACAATATGACCTTTCCATCGCTTTGGTCGAGAGCGAGAAGACACCGGTGAATTTTGTCGGTAAAGTGGTCCTGGGCGGAGAAGGCGTGAATTCCTATTTTGTTCTGGCTGCAGATGACCGGGACGGCATAGATGAAATGCTCGGTTATGCCGGATCCGACCTTTGTCTTTTTGCGCAGATGAACGGCCTTAATACGTGGTGGATGGCCGGTACTTTTAGTAGAAAATACGTGGAAGGATTTGTCAGTGGTAAAAAGATCGTAAGCATTATCGCGGTAGGTCACGGCAAGACACAGGGCGTTCCGCATAAGAGCAAGGAGAAGGATCAGGTCAGCAGTTACACGGGCGAGGAGCCGGAGTGGTTTGAAAATGGCGTTGAGGCGGCTCTTCTTGCACCGACGGCGCTGAATAAACAGGCGTTCACCATCACTGGTGAAGGCAATAAGGTTGATCTGACATATAAGAGCGGACCTATGTCCGGCATTGACAAGGGAATCGTAAAGCATCACTTTGAACTTGGTGCCGGTAAGGAGAATTTTGAGTGGGCTTAACGGTCCGCTGAAGAAAGATAATGCTACAATGGTTCTATGGAATGTGATTTATTTGAACCAATCAAATCTTTCTTCGAGGAACTTGGCTATGTCTGCGATGGTGAGGTCAATGACATCGATATTTACATGCAGAAAGACGACAGTTCCGTTGCCGTGGAACTGAAGCAGACTCTTGACTTTCGGGCGATTCAGCAGGCGGCACTTCGTCAGAAGATCGTGGAAACTGTATGCATCGGTATATTTGCTCCGAAAGACCGGTTCTCAAAGTCATTTCAGGATAAACTTTATCTCCTCAAACGGCTTGGGATCGGGCTGATCGCTGTCACCAAAAGAACCCATAAAGTGACGATCCTCTCTGAACCGGTCGTCAGTGAACTATCGAGTTTTCAGGCACGAAACAAGCGGAAAAAGAAAGCGCTGGAGACTGAGTTTCAGAAGAGACGTATCAAATCCAATACCGGTGGCGTGACCGGGGTTAAACTCATGACCAGATACCGTGAGGATGCTCTTTTGGTTTTAAACGCATTGTTTGTGCTTGGCGGAGAAGCCGCCCCCAAGGACGTGAAAAGACTCTCTTTTGTGGATAAGTCAGCGAACATTCTTCGTGATAACCATTACGGCTGGTTTTCCCATGTTAATTCCGGCATGTATGCCATCACAGATTCGGGATACCAGGCGCTGGAGGAATACGATGACACGATCAGGATGCTGAAGGCAACGCCACGGGATTAAAGTAGCAGAAATCAGGAGATATTTGAGATGACGGAAAACAAGATAAGAAAGCTGATGTCAGAATATCCTCAGGTATTATTCGGATTTGCAGACATATCCTACTGCGAATACGGTGAGGAGTATAAGTCTGCCATGATCATTGCGATTCCTTTTGGCGGGCAGCTTACAATGGAGGAATATACGGAAGAACTGTTCGACAAAGGTATCATTGATGCGAGAAATGTCGAAGAAGAGCTGATTCCAAAGATCGCGAGCATTCTTGAGGAGCAAGGAATAAAGTATTGGATCCCGCCGATGGCCCAGCAAAATGAAACGGAACTTCGGGCTCTATTTTCATTTAAACGTGCGGCAGTTCATGCCGGTATGGGCTGGTTTGGCAAAAACGATGTTATCATTACCGAGAAATATGGTCCGAGAATAAGACTTGCGGCGATACTCATCGATGACACTTTTGAGTATGGGGAAGAGATAACTGAAAGCCGTTGCCCGGATGACTGTACGAAGTGTATAGATGCCTGTCCCTGTAAGGCACTCAAAAATCGTAAATGGTCCAAGGGGATCTCCCGTGATGAACTGATCGACTATCACAAGTGTAATAAGATGAGAAGCGCTTTTATAAAAAAGCTTGGCAGGAAAAGTGCGTGCGGATTATGTCTGACCGCCTGTCCCGTTGGAAGAGGAGAGTGAACGATCATGAAGTGGTATATTGATCGATTTGAAGAGTTGAGAAAAACGAAGCCGGTCTACTCGGTCTGCGGGGATGACTGCGCGGTGTGCCCGAGATATCTGGCAAAAACGGACGAAGAACTTCATGCGACTGCGGAGTTCTGGTATCGTGCCGGATGGCGTGACCATGTGGTCAGTAATGATGAGATCCGCTGTACCGGATGCGGCTGCCGTCCGACGTGCAGTTTCATGCTGCTTCCATGTACGAAAGAACACGGCGTGAGCTGGTGTAAAGAGTGCGGTGCTTTTGAATGCGAAAAAGTGAAATCTACTTTTGAACGTTCAGCTGCAAAAATGGAGCAGTGCAGAAACGCGTGCGAAAGTGAAGAAGAGTTTCAGATGTTCGTGCGCGCTTTCTATGAGAAGGAGAAAAACATGCGCTCTGTACCGATGCGGATTGGTGTGATCCAGGCCGGTTCACAGGCAGGGAAGAATGCGCTTCTATTTGAGACGGTGAAAAAGTATGCATCGTATGCAGATGTGATCAACTTCGGTTGCTTCCCGGACGGAAAAGAGAACTATAGTTACATCGAGATATCTATCCTTATCGGTATTCTTCTGGGAAGCGGAGCGGTCGATCTTGTGGTTACCGGATGCTCGTCAGGTCAGGGAATGATGCTTTCATGTAATAACATGCCGGGAGTTCTCTGCGGGTATATCCCGACACCTCAGGATGCTTATCTTTTCGCCCAGATCAATGACGGTAACTGTGTGTCCGTTCCGCTCGGGGAAGAGTATACCTGGCAGGGAGAAGAGAACCTTGAAAAAACAATCGAAAAGCTCTTCAGTGAGCCGTTCGGACAGGGATATCCGAAAAGTGAAGCCGCTCGCAAACTGAAAGATACGAAACTCCTTAAAGACATCAGAAAGAGATCTCAGGTCAGTCTTATCGAACTTCTGAATTCGCTGGATAACGACTTGATCGAAAAGATCCTGAGGAAAAAGGATGTGATCGATTATGTTCTGGAAAACGGACAGGATAAAGTGCTTTTAGCGTGGTTAAAATGACCTGCGATACCGGGTCATATCTGTTGCCCCTTGAAGACAGGATACTCGCAAAGGTGCGCGAATATCTGAATACCCGTCCGCTTTGCTCAGTAACTACGGAGATAATGTATGGTCGAGGATGAGAAGAATACGTGAAGAGAAGTATTAGGATACCGAAAAAGAACAAGCCGGCGGATTAATACTTGCTAATCCCTAAATAATCCAGTGTTAATTTGCAACCAGCTATGAGAATATATATAGGCGTGATCTGCCAATTAGTGCAAAATATGTGTTCAGCAGCGTGAGGTGTGTATATGTCTAAGTGGTTTACTGCGTTTCCCAGAATATATGAGTGGAAACTTATCATGAATCCAATATACTGGATTATTCTTTGTCTCATAATAGGCCCTTTTATGATGATCCTGAGCGGCGTCGATTACGCAAAATACAAACAGGCAACCAAAAATCTTGATTCCGAAATGTATGGCGAAGTGATCAATGTTGAATTTGAAGAAAACTCACTTAATATTTCGGATAGAGAATATGTTGCAACCGTCAAGCCTACAGACTGGAATGTCTTCAATGGGCCTTTGCTTACATCGGGCAAGACGAAGTATGCATATAAAATGGGTGAATTCGTTAAGATATATTACGATTCGTCTAATTTGTCCGAGTATTGTATAGAGCATAATGCTCCGACCAATGGTGCCCTTCCTTTATTGGTCTCCGGAACTGTTGCAACATGCCTCGGGCTTGTCGTTTTAGTCGGTTTCAAGATGTGGAAGAAAAGAACATATTGACCTCTTCGAATAAGCAGTCCGGAGACTCTCCGGGCTGCTTTTCTATGCTATAATCGATTGTATGGGGAGACCCGTGGAACGATATTTCTGATAATTTTGTTTTCTTTAGAGTGCATATGGAAAAGTCTTATTTCGACAGCGATGCTTACGGCATGGACGACAGCGATTATACTGAAAGTAAGGCCAGAAAGGTCTGCATAGCTTCGCTTGTCCTGAGATATGCGGTGCCTGTTGCCATATTCTTCTTAACATACGGGTTTATCATGTTCAAGTTTCGCTTTCAAACTTCGATAAGCGCCAATGTGGTGACATTTCCGACTATCCTGATGTTTGTCTCCTACATCCTTTCGTGGGTCCTCATGGCAAAAGTCCGTTCGCATAGAAGAGAATACAGGTTCGGTAAAATCATAAAGTGGCTCTATATTGCGGATACCCTGCTGGTTATCTTCGGACTGATCCTGCAGATGATCCTTTATACGAATAAGGCAGGAATATATTGACCAGATAAAATGGAGAGCGAATATGAAAGACGAATTTTTTGAAGCCTATCGAGAACTGCAATCTGAAAGGCTCCTGCTCCGGGAAATCACGGAACAGGATGTGGATGACGTGTTTGAAGGAACCCTTCGAAAGCATGAAATGTGCCGGGGCGATTTTGTAGATATTCAAATGTTTAGCTTGTTGCGGGAAGATATGGATCTGTGATGGCGAATTCTATAACCTGCATCAGAATAGTGATCAGCTTTGCTTTATTGTTCTGTCCGGCATTATCTCCGATATTCTTTGGGCTTTATATAGCTGCCGGCTTTTCAGATATGATCGATGGTGCTGTAGCAAGAAAAACCGGTACTGTCAGCGAGTTCGGATCAAGACTGGATACCATTGCAGATATTGTGTTCACGATGGTCTGTCTGATAAAAATTCTTCCTGTACTGGATGTTCCGATTTGGCTTTACATATGGATTTTAGTCATAGCGATTGTAAAACTGTTCAATATCGTCATAAGTTATATCAGACAAAAAGAGTTCGTGGCGGTGCATTCCATGATAAACAAGCTGACTGGAGTGCTGCTGTTCGTTTTCCCGATGACCCTTGCATATATTGATTTGAAATACAGTGCGGTTTTTATATGCTTGGTTGCAACTATAGCGGCTGTGAATGAAGGATATCTGATTCGATCCGGAAGAAAAGTAATGGTTTAGAATCTGAGTTTATACTGATGGAATATTGTGGAATGTGCTAAAAACAGGCATTATTAAGATGACGCAATAGGACACAGTATGAATGAATTAGTACTCGAATGGAGAAATAATATGATAAGAACGAAACAATTTCAGATACTTACTGATATTGACCTGGTATATAAACTCATGACGGAAGTGTATAACCATGAAGAGACCAATGGCCCGGCTGAGCCTTTCTTTGAGTATGCGATCACATCCCCTTGGCTGGAGAGGGACTTTCTTCGACTCAACCGCTTCTGGCTTGACGATGATGTTCCGGTTGCTTTTGTGTTTTACGAGCAGCCTGTCACATCGATCTACTTTGTACTGCGCCCGGGATATGAATATCTTGCGCGCGAGATGATTGAATATGCCGAACAGAATTACCCAAAGTTTGAAGACCCGATGGAACTGGTTCTTATTTCCGGTCAGACAGCATTGATCGATGCGGCAAAAACACTGGGTTATGAACTTGCCTACGAGGAACCGGAACACTATTTTGATTTTCGTCTTGGAAAACTGGAATATCCTCTTCCACAAGGTTATCACTTTGTGGATCCTGTCACTTCTGATCCTCTTAAGACAGCTAAGTGCCTCTGGGATGGTTTCAACAAATGGGAACTGGGTGAGTTTAAAGACTGGGATATTCCGACTAAGAATGAGGGAAGAAGTCCTTTTGAACTCTATCAGAATATTCTTGGCGCCACGATTGCGCCTGCGCCTCATGCGACTTATGAGTATACAACGATCATAGCGGACGAGAACGACGATTATGTCTGCTTTTCCGGTATGTGGTGGTGTCCTGCGACCCATCTGGCATATATGGAACCGCTCTGCACGGTCCCGGAGCATCAGCATAAAGGTCTTGCCGCAGCTGCACTTTCTCATCATGACAGTGTACTCAGACCCCTTGGCGCAGAGGTGATGACCGGCGGCGGAAACGAGTTCTATAAGAAGATCGGATATCAGTGTACGCGAATATACGGCCATTATGTGAAGCAATAACTGATGAAGTGTTTGTCGGAATAACGCGAAAACGGGAGATAGACGTAATATGATTGACTACGAAATTATAAAACTGTCAAAGGATGAGTGGAAGGGAACACCTGTCCCGATGAACTATATGACCGATGGATACTTCGATGTCCAAGTCAGAGATAGTGCTGATTCATTTCACATAGACATTGAGAAAAAGTGTTACGAGACGCAGCAGATGCATTACTGTGACTTCCCGGACTATCTTTTTGCCGACTGGTGGGAAGGCGCAGAGGCATGGGGGATCGTATCGGAGGAGAATGAACTTCTGGCGTGTATCGAATGTTGTCCGGAAGAATGGAATAATCGGCTTATGGTTACAGAACTATGGGTCAGTGATAAGCTTCAGCGTCAGGGGATAGGAACACGTCTGATGGATATCGTCAAGGATAAGGCGGCCAAAGACGGGCGCCGTGCCATTATTCTTGAGACGCAGTCGTGTAATGTCCGGGCAATTGCTTTTTATCAGAGTCAGGGTTTTCAGATGGCAGGTATAGACAATTGCTGCTATGGTAACTTTGATATCAGAGACCATAATGTCAGATTTAATCTTGTCTATTTCATAAGACCTGACATCGTGAGAGCGGAAAAGGGAGATCTTCCTGAGATCCTGGATCTTCAGTACCTTGCATATCAAAGCGAGGCTGCTCTGTTTGGAAACAAAGACATACCGCCTCTTAAAGAGACACTCTCCGAACTGGAACATGAATTTGAAAACGGAGTCATTCTGAAGATGATCGATGAAACCGGCAGAATAATCGGCTCGGTTCGGTCTACGTCCGATGAGACTACCGTGTATGTTGGTAAACTCATGGTGCATCCTGATCATCAGAAAAAAGGATATGGTAAGAAACTTCTGCGCGAGATAGAAAGATACTATCTGAATAAGCGGTTTGAACTCTTTACAAGCACGAGAAGTAAAGAGAATATCATGCTCTATGAAAAGATGGGATATAAGAAGTTTAAGGAAGAAAAAGTGACAGACGAACTTGTATTTGTTTATCTTGAAAAGCCTAAGGAGTAATGCCGTGTATGGAAACTATAAATGATTCGATCTGCATTAAATCAGCTGAAACGGATGAGGAGTTGTGCGGGAGAGGATATGTGCACTGTACGGCATGGCAGGAAGCGTATAGAGGTATTGTATGTGACCAATATCTTGATACGATGACTGTAGAGGCGACAACAGCACGTGCCCGAAAGTTCCCGGATAATACACTTGTAGCTAAGGATAAAGATAAAGTTGTCGGTTTTGCAGTATATAGTCCGTCGAGAGACGAAGATCTGGCGGATGCAGGAGAGGTTGACGCCATTTATGTCCTTTCGGACTATTATGGCCGTAAAATCGGATATAGATTGATGAATGAAGCCATTTCCAGACTTGGAGATGTTGACACTATATTTGTTTGGGTGCTTGAAAAGAATGAGAGAGCCATTTCTTTTTATCACAAATACGGTTTTGAATTTGATGGGGCAAAAAAAGAATGGAATCTCGGCACGCCGGTTTCAATCGTTAGAATGGTAATGAAAAGGAAGTAAACCGTCAGGTTAGTTCACTAAGGAAAAATGGATTGAGAAAGAGAAGAACCGAGGAATATGATTAAAGCGATCGTTTTTGATATCGGACAGACCTTAACCTATTATCCGATCCCGCTTAATTGGTCAAATTTCAGAACAGACGTAGAAGTCTATCCGGAAGCAGAAGCGGTTTTGAAAGGATGGAAAAGGCAACAAGAGAATAACTGGCGGAGGTTGCCGGAAAAGCGGGTTTCAGATTCCTGAGTAAGTGGCGGAGAGATTATGGTTATACGGCGTGCATTAAAAGAAGATGCAGATGTTATTGGAGAAGTTCATTCTGATGCGTGGAGGCAGACATATCAGGGTATTTTCAGCCAAGAATACCTAGATTCTGATTCGCCTGCATCCAGACGTGGAGAGTTTCTCCGCTCTTTGGATGACCAGGATTGTGTGTATATGCTTTTAGAAGAGGACGGTCAGGCGGCCGGAATCGTGAAGCTGGTCAGGAATGGGGATGAGGTTGAGATTGCCAGTATCTATATACTGGAAGAGTATAGAGGCCGTGGATTTGGCCGCAAGGTTCTAGAGTTTATACTCTCCGAATATAACGATCTTCGCTTTGTGCTTTGGGTATTGGAGGCAAACCATAACGCGTGTGCTTTTTATGAGAAGTGCGGTTTTGAATTGACAGACAAGGTCCGTCTTATAAATCGTGGCGGTGAGTTTAAACAGTTGATGTATGTGAGGGATATTTCTGTTAAATAGTAAACAGTCTGCAGGAGAATTGATTATGGAATTAATAAGCGACTACATGAGAGACGAAGAATCACGTCACATGTTGAATGCTTTGACCCAAAAGACTTTCGGATTTGATTTCGAAGGATGGGTTACAAATGGATATTTTGAAGGGGATTACATTCCCTATTCACTGGTGGAAAACGGTGCGATGCTATCTAATGTTTCCGCTAATAAGATGAGGTTCATGCAGAACGGGGTCATTAAAAACTACATTCAGTTAGGCACTGTCATGACCGATGAAAACTACAGGGGACAGGGCCTTGCCGCAAAGCTGATGCAGCACGTCATCAAGGAATATGAGGACAAGTGCGATGGCATCTATCTTTTCGGGAACCTTAGCGCAACAGGCTTTTACAGGAAGATGGGCTTTGACATCGTGAACCAGTACATGTACTTCGTCAAAGAGGAATTCTGCAACTGTGGAAAAGCAGGCGAGCTGTTCATGCCCGTCAGCGAAATGGGCGAAGATATAAAACAGAAGTACAAAGATCTCGTGCGTCTGAGCTGCCCGTATTCGGCATTTGAACAGATGAATAAGTTCGGTCTTCAGATGTTCTACACATCCGGAATGGACAATGTTTACTACTCGTCTGATCTGGATTGTTTCATCGTGAAGGAGCAGGACGGCGACACTGTATTGGGATCTGTTCTTTGCAAGGAAAAGGTCGGCCTTGCAGAAATCTTAAAGCGCATCGATGTCGAGAACAGATTGCGGCTCGGCTTTGTTCCTTTAGACGAAGACAAGGAGCTCTGCGATTGCTCCCTGTATGATGGAGGAGACGATTATCGGCTGTTCTACAGGGGAGCTGAGCTTGAATCAATCGAGCGCGACAAACTGTATTTTCCAGATCTGTCACACGCATAAATAAGCGGAAAATATGAATGCAGTTCGGAGACTCTTTGGGATGCTTTTTTGGGGGGCCGATTTAAACTATAAGGCTACCGCTAAACTATTGTCTCCACTAATGATTCGATATAGTATCAACTATAGATTGTTGCTGGAGGGGAATTATGACACATAAGGACTTAGCACTACAATACTTTAGCGAGCATCTCCACTGTTCACAGGCCGTTCTGGCAGCTTTTGCCTCAGAATGCGGTATTACAGAAGAGCAGGCATTGAGACTTGGCTCCTGTTTCGGTTCCGGAATGCGGAAGGGCGAAGTGTGCGGCGCCTGTACCGGAGCACTAATGGTCCTTGGTCTTCTGTTTGGTCAGATCAAGGCCGGTGATCTTGACGGACGACAGCGATCCGATGAATTGAACGATGAAATGATGCAGCGGTTTGCCGAGAAGTGCGGTTCCTATATCTGTAATGACCTGCTCGGCTGCGATGTCGGCACGCTGCAAGGTAGACAATACGCCCGTGATAATCATCTCTTTACTGAATTTTGCCCGAAGATGGTGGCAAATGCAGTTGATATACTGGAAGAGATTATCGCTAAGAATGGAGATCTATGATAATGAGCAACGATTATATTATTCGTGAGGCCAAGATCGAAGATGCTGAAAGGCTTATCGAGATCTACTCGTATTATGTTTTAAACACAGCGGTTTCTTTTGAATACGAAGTACCGACCATAAGTGCTTTTCGAGATAGAATCAAAGGAACGCTCGAAAAGTACCCGTATCTGGTCTGTGTTCAGGGAAATAAGATCCTCGGATATGCCTATGCCGGGGCTTACAGCTCTCGTTCTGCGTATGATTGGACAGCCACCACATCGATTTATGTGGATAAAGATTTCAACTTCCATAATCGAATGGGATATACGAAGGTCGCGCATATGAAAGCAATCGGCAAGAAATTCGATCGCTGGTATGATCTTCTGTGGATGCAGAAGACACTCTGAATAGTTGATAATTCTAAGTATTGATGGTATAAAGAAAGCGCAAACAATTGAATTAATGGTCACCGGAGGATAGTGTGCCGTAGCACAGGGGATCGCAGATTCATATCTGCAGGCCGCCTATCGGATAAGGTGTCGGGTGAGCCCGGAAAGATGTTTTACATCGCCGGGTTTTTGTATTTCCGGCGAAGATAGGAGGAGAAAATGAACAAAACAAAAGTAGTGCTGGTCCCTTTACATGCAGATGACCGCGAACAATTCATCAAAGACAATCAATGGGCTTTTAAGTATGGCGCAATGAAGGAATTCGGATTGCGTAACGATCAGATGGAAGAAGAAGGCGAGATCATTTCTCGAAAGACGATCGAAGACAGTATTGATCAGGGAGAAGCTTATAGGATCGTATGTGATGGCAAGATTTCAGGGGGCGTTGTAATACATGTTGAAAAGCGCAGAGGCTTTCTTGATCTTCTGTTTACATTACCCGATGTGCATAGCAAGGGAATAGGATATGGTGCCTGGTGTGAAGTAGAGAAACTCCACCCGGAAGTTGAGGTATGGGAAACGTTTACCCCATACTTTGAAACCAGAAATATACATTTCTATGTGAATAAGTGTGGGTTTCATATAGTGGAATTCTTTAATCCTTTCCATAAAGGTCCTTATGAGCATATGGATTCCGATGAAGAGGATTGTGGTGGCACCGGAATGGATTTCCGTTTCGAAAAGGTGGTCAGGAAATGAACATACTTGACATATGTCAGATAAATGGTAGTATAAAACTGACATATGTCAGAAAAGAGGTGCTGCCATGACACGTAAACCAAGATGCCGTTGTATTAGTCAGTATCCGGATCACTGGTCATTTTCTCCTGATGAAGTATCTTCTGATGAGACTATCATAATGAGTCTTGATGAGTTCGAGACTATAAGGTTAATCGATAAAGAAGGCATGACACAGGAAGAATGTTCCAAGCGGATGGGTGTAGCAAGGACGACCGTAACATCAATTTACGATTCAGCGAGAAAGAAGATCGCTGATGCTTTGATAGATGGTAAAAGGCTTCAGATCAGTGGCGGAGCATACCAACTAAAAGAAATGTTCAATATAGGAGCTATTCAGAAAGGAACGAATATTATGAGAATTGCAGTAACATATGAGAACGGAAATGTTTTCCAACACTTTGGACATACAGAACAGTTTAAGCTCTACGATGTCGAGAACGGACAGATCGTAAGCAGCCGGATCGTTGATACAAACGGAAGCGGACACGGGGCTCTTGCCGGATTCCTTAAGGCAGCAGAAGTCGATGCTCTTATCTGCGGTGGAATTGGAATGGGAGCACAGATGGCACTTGCCGAAGCCGGAATTAAACTATATGGCGGAGTTCAGGGCGATACTGATGAAGCGGTAAAAGCTCTTCTTATGGGTAATCTGGTATACGATCCTGAGGCTAAATGTGATCACCATGATCATGAAGAGGGCCATGAATGTGGTCACGGAAACCACGAATGTGGTCATGCCGGCTGCAAAAACGCATGAAAACATCGAGGATTTTAGCGTGATAGGTGCTCTTTTTCTGACATTTTTCAAGATCGGTCTTTTTACATTCGGCGGCGGATATGCGATGCTCCCACTGATTGAAAATATCTGTGTGGAGAAAAAGAAATGGATCACGCATGAGGAAATGATGGATATCACGGTGATCGCCGAGTCAACTCCAGGACCGATTGCAATCAATCTGGCGACGTACGTCGGATATAAACAGAAGAAGACAGTCGGGGCGCTGTTTGCCACTCTTGGGATGGTGATACCATCGTTTTGTATCATATATATCATTTCCAAATTCCTGGACAATTATCTTGAAATCACATGGGTAGCCAGTGCTTTTCGAGGCATCAAAATAGCCGTCGCACTTTTAATTATTGACGCCGCGTTGAAAATGTTCAAAAAGATGAAAAAGAAGCCTTTTCCGCTTGTTATCATGTCGCTGTCTCTTGTTGCCATGATGACCATCAATATGCTTGCGTTGCGGATTTCGTCGATCGTCATTATGCTCACGGCTGCACTGATCGGACTGGTTGCTTTTCTTGCTTCTGGAAATAACCGAAAGGAGGCAGTGAAGAAATGATTTATCTGGAACTGCTTATCGGTTTTCTTGAAGTCGGATTGTTTTCTTTTGGCGGCGGATATGCAGCGATTCCGCTGATTCGGGACGTGGTTTTGTCTCATGGCTGGATGGATGATGCGACTTTATCGCATATGATCGCGGTAAGTGAAAGCACGCCCGGACCGATGATGGTGAATCTGGCAACATATGTCGGAAGTGAGAAAGGCGGGATGCTTGGTGCCTTAATTGCAACGACAGCAGTTGTGCTTCCGGCTTTTCTGTTCATTCTCCTCATTACGGCGTTGCTTAAGAAATTTGTGAAGAACAGGCATTTTCAAGCTGTATTGAACGGGATGAAACCCAGTATTGTCGGTATTATCTTTGCCACAGGCGTATTCATGGCTATGCAAAACTGTTTCTGGAAGATAGAGAGCGGTGTAGATGCGGTAGCGATTGCACTTACTCTTGTACTGGGTGTTTTGTATTTCGGATCCCGTAAGGTGATGGAAAAAGGACTCACACCAATACAGTTAATTTGTATTTCAGCCGGCATAGGTGTGCTTGTGTATGGGATTTGAGATGACACTATAGAAGTTGGAATCGATTCTTCTTGAAGACGATCAATCCCTCATTACGCATCTTACAGAGTTCGTTCGACATGGCGCTTCTGTCAACAGAAAGGAAGTCGGCCAGTTGTTGCCGATTGTATGGAATGGTGATGGAGGCGCTGTTCTGTCGCCGAGCTTCCGCAGATAAGTAGGAAATGAGTTTCTCTCTGGTCGTTCGACGGGATATATGATCCAGTTTTTGAACAAGACTCTTATTCTTTTCGGAGATTGCAAAGAAGAGATTCTGAACAACAAGCGTGTGGAAGCGACAGGCGGACGAACATGTTGTGATAACGCGCTTGGCATCGAAAAAGAAAACAGTGCTGTCCTCTGTTGCGACTACATCGTTGAGAAGCACACCGCTTTTGGGTGCAACATACGCTTCGCCGAAAATCTCTCCAACGTCTATCTGAGCGAGGATACTGCGGTTTCCCCAATAGTCATCTTTCTGGATGTGAAGGCATCCATTGACGAGAATCAGAATGTCAGAAAGGTGCTCACCTTGTCTGAGTACGTATTGCCCTTTTCTATAAGAGTGGGATCGTGCTCCAAGACAGGAAAGCATGAGAGTGATTTCCTCGTCTTCGACACCAGCAAACAGTTTGGTCCTTTTCAATATTGGAAGATAATCTTTCACACCTTGCCCCTTTTGTTGTAAAAACAACGGAATTGTTAGACTTATTATTCTACAATCAAGGTACAAAATCAAGAAGAACAAAGGTGGAGTGAGTTATGATCAGGAAGATAATCAGAATTGATGAAGAGAAATGCAATGGGTGCGGGGCTTGCGCGAATGCTTGTCATGAAGGTGCCATTGAGATGATCAACGGTAAAGCAAAACTCACGAAAGAGAATTACTGCGATGGCCTTGGGGATTGTCTTCCGGCATGTCCGGCAAACGCGATCTCATTTGAAGAACGAGAGGCTCCGGCCTATGACGAAGCTGCTGTTAAAGCATCAAAGGAGAAAAAGTCCGCACCACTCGCATGTGGTTGCCCGGGTACACAAGCAAGAGCGATACAGAGAAAGGAAGTGACTGCTCCGGCGGATCTGCATACTGTAGAGAGTCAACTTTCGCAGTGGCCTGTACAGATTAAACTGGTCCCGGTAAAAGCGCCCTATTTTGATGGCGCGAAGCTTCTGGTCGCGGCGGATTGCACTGCATTTGCATATGGAAACTTCCATAATGATTTTATCCGGAATCGGATCACTCTTATCGGATGTCCGAAACTGGACAGTGTTGATTATTCCGAGAAACTGGCGGAGATCCTGAAAAACAATGATATCCGAAGTGTGACAGTTGTTCGCATGGAGGTGCCCTGCTGTGGAGGCATTGAAAACGCCGTAAAGCAAGCGTTGCTGGCAAGCGGGAAGATGATTCCGTGGCAGGTCATTACGATTTCTACTGATGGGAGTATTGTTGAGTGAGTGCTGCCTGAATTCTGAAGATGGTATAATCAAATGAGGAAGGAAAGAGAGGCGAGAGATGCGTATGGGAAAACTGAAAATAGCATTTTTCGATGCAAAAGAATATGACCGGCAGTCCTTTGTTATTTCTAATGGAAAAAACGGATCGGATAACGAAGAATTCGATATCTGTTATCTCGAAGCCAGGCTCTCGCCGGATACTTACAAACTTGCGGAAGGCTGCGATGCGGTATGTGTTTTTGTAAATGATGACATCAATTCTTTCGTGATCGATAAGCTCTGTGAAATGGGTGTCAAACTAATAGCGCTTCGTTGTGCCGGATATAACAATGTGGATATCGAACACGCATTTGGAAAGATCCATGTAGTCCGTGTGCCGGCTTATTCGCCTTATGCGGTCGCAGAACATGCGATGGCGCTTCTTTTGACTTCGATCCGCAGGATCCATAAAGCCTATATACGTACGAAGGATTTTAATTTCAGTCTGAATGGTCTGACCGGATTTGATCTTCACGGAAAAACAGTAGGCGTGATCGGAACCGGTAAGATCGGCAGGATCTTTATCGATATCTGCCGCGGATTCGGCATGCAAGTGATCGCCTATGACAAGTTCCCGGCTAAGGACTCGGGTATTGAATATGTTACGCTTGATGAGCTTTGGGAACGAAGCGATGTCATATCTCTTCACTGTCCGCTGACGGATGAGAACCGTCATATGATCAATTCAAAAAGTATGGAGAAGATGAAAAAGGGAGTCGTGATCATCAACACTTCCCGAGGTGCTCTGATCGATACCGAGGCGCTGGTGGAAGGAATCAAACAGAGAAAGATCGGAGCAGCTTGCCTGGATGTTTATGAAGAGGAATCTGATGTGTTCTTCCATGATTATTCTAATCACATCGTGAATGATGATGTATTGGCGCGTCTCATTTCCATGCCAAACGTGATCGTCACATCCCACCAGGCCTTCCTTACAAATGAGGCTTTAGGTAATATTGCGGATACTACGCTTCAGAATATCCGCGACTTCTTCGGCACAGGACTCTGTGCAAACGAGGTGTGCTATAAATGTGCCAATATCAGCACGTGCAACCAGAAGCATGAGCAGAAGTGCTTTTGACCGAAAAGGTGTCAAATCAAGAGAAAAACGTATGAAAGCAGTTCAGAGGCGCTCTGGGCTGCTTTTTTGTAGTATTACCAACTGTGCGTACTTGTCTTTCTGAGTGCCGATATATTCGAATCCCTGTTTTTCGAAACGTTTCTTTATCTCGTCTGATGAGAAGAATTCTCCATTGATATTGCGGCACAGAAAGTTCAATACTTTGCGGATTGGATGCGGAAGGTTCGGGTCTGCGATATAAATCCTGCCGCCAGGTCTCAAAATACGCCATGCTTCCTTCTCGAAAGATTCTTTGTCAGGGAAATGATGGTAAGCCATGCAAGCCGTAAGCGAATCAAAGTATTCATCTTCATAGGGAGTGCTTTCGCATGAGCATTCTCTAAAATCCATTTCAGGACACTTCTGACGGGCAACATTCAACATGTTCGGCTCAACATCGATTCCGTGACATTCAATCTTCTTTTTCATGTGATGTGAGATATGTTCCTACCGCCATAGTCAAAAAAGCGAATATAAAAAGCAATGATGGCATCTTCGGGAATATGGCAATTGACAAGATCGCCCCGATAAATGGCGCTAATGCATAGAAGGCTGCTGTTCTTGCAGCACCTATATATTTTTGCGCACATACATAGAAGAATACGCTCATTCCATATGCGACGAAACCCAGAAGTAAGGCCCATATGATGTAAGGTGTGAAATGAATCCGATTGCCAGAAAGAAGGGCTACGATGATTGCCCCAGTACCGGATCCGAATCCTTTGATAATAACTATCTTGGCGGGATCATTATGAGACAGTTTGCGCGTACAGTTGTTTTCGAATCCCCAACATACGCAGGCAAGAATGGCGTACAGGGAATATGATGAGAAGGCAAAAGAGGAGATATCATCAGCTGATAACAGTATCCCTGCTAGAGTGATAAATCCTATACCGCACCACAGACGGGACGTTATCTTTTCCTTAAAGATCAATAGAGCAATAACTGATGTGGCTACAATCTCGAAGTTGTTAAGGAGAGATATGGATTCGGCCTGCGCGTGCTTTATAGCGACCATTAGAAGTATCGGCGCGGCTATATCCAGAACGACCATAGCTGAAAGGTATGGTAGATTCTTGTGCGAGATTATCGATTTGGTTTTGCCTTGCTTGCTGGAAATAAAGTACACGGCTGTCATCCCGATTCCGGCACCAAGATACAGAAACCCGGCTAGTATTGTCGGCGGGAGCTTTTCCAGCAGGATTTTCGAAAATGGCGTGCTGAGTGCATATAGTAAAGCGGCAAGTATGGCATATCGTGTGGCTTTTGTATTGTTCATAATCTCATCTTTCTGAACACAGTGTTCGATAAAATGGTATAATTAGCAAAGATGTCAAACAATAAGCAGAATTCGCGTAATGTCCGATACTGAACAAAAAAGCGAAAATGTACGGGAAGTGATCACTGTATGGACAGAAGAATGCAAAAGACGAGAGCAGCCATCTACGATGCTTTGACAAAGCTTTTAAGAAGGAATCGTTTTGAAGAGATTACGGTTCAGCAGATCATTGACGAAGCGAATATCGGCAGGAGTACTTTCTATTCGCATTTCGAAACGAAGGATCAGCTTCTGGAAGAAATGTGTAACGAGATGTTTGCTCATGTGTTTTCAGATTCGCTTCTTCCGGAACGAAGTCATGACTATTCCGGTAAACATGAAGACATAAGGTCCCTTCTGGAGCATATTCTGTATCACATAAAGGATCACAAAGATAATATCGGGTCAATCATGCAAGGTGAATCTGAAAAGGTTTTTACCAGGTATTTCAGTGATTATCTGGAGAAAGTGTTCGGCGGGGTTATTGCGCACATGCAGTTGAATGTGCCTGATGATTTCAAGAGACAGTTCGTTATCGGGAGTTTTATTGCGACAGTTAAATGGTGGATATCTCAGGGCCTGAAGCAGAGTCCGGAAGAGATTATCAGTGACTATATGATGTGTTTAATTGGAAAGAGGAATGGATAACAAACCAACTATGATAGGTGAAGTATGAAGGTGTTATTCTTTTGCTGTAAGGGATTCGAGACCATGGAATTCGCGCCATTCGTCGATGTGATGGGCTGGGCACGTAACGATTTCAGAATTGATGTGGATGATTATGATGCACTTGCAATACCTAGCGGATTTGAAGAGCTTGGCTTTTATGAGGAGGCGTTGGCAGGAGAATATTTGGCACGCGAAGTGTCAAAAGTAATGGGGTACTGACTATGGAACATACGAAGAATTATATTCAGAATATCAGAAGCAAAGTTGGACATGATAAGATCATTTTGGCATTTGCAGGCGGCTGCCTTTTTAACTCGAATGGAGAAGTCCTGCTCCAAAGAAGAGGCGACAGCAATAAATGGGGCTTTCCGGGAGGAGCAATTGAATTAGGAGAGACACCTCAGATGACAGCTATCAGGGAAGCGAAGGAAGAAACTGGTCTCGATGTTCAGTGCGGCAGAATAATCGGTGTTTATTCTGATCTTGATATAACATACTCAAGTGGAGATAAAGCACAGAGCATCGTTATTGCGTATGAACTTATTCCCGTAGGAGGAGAGTTGGTCTGCGATATGAATGAAACGATGGAACTGAGATACTTTTCTAAAGATGAGAAGCCGGTATTGTTTACTCAGTCTCATGAAGATCTGTGGAATGATATTTTTACACAGAAGGGAGAATAGAATGATGCGATGATATTCGTTTAGTAAATGAGTTTTTGAATGACAAGGGGCTAGACCTCTTGGGAATGTAGAGGCTGAAGAATGACAAGGCTTATTGTTTCAACATATGATGATAACGGAACTGCAAAGTTTGGTTTGTTTTATGACGATAGCAGAGATCTGTATCAGGAAGATTGGAAGCCGGTTCTTTTTGACTCGGAAGATGAAGCAAAGAAGAAGTTAACTGCACTTGAATCAGAGCGTTATCGCGAAATCGCAGCTATTCCCTTCTCGCTAGAGGAGGCCCAAAAGTATGCCGAGAGCCATTACTGGAAGTTCGCGTCGACATATGCCAAGAGTGCTCCTCATGAGTATTGTGTGAAGAAGTGGCTTGCAAGTGAGGATCAACTGCTGTATGAGCGCTTCGTTGCGACAATGAGGAAATACTCTGTTGTTGGGTACTTCTACGGACATAAGAACGACTATCTGTTATTAGGAGATCACTACTACTGGTTTATGCCTGTTCCGGATAACCTTGCCGTTGACCTCATCAACAGAACTACGATGGATTACCTTGAGTTTCGCGATGGCGCATATTACTACAAAGTTGAATGAAATAGTAATACTAGACTAAGATCTCACAGAATAACGCAGAACCGATTTTGGGACATTTTCGAGCCGATTTTTTGTAGTTATACGGTTGTGTCGGTTACCATCTGCAATAGAATCAAGTTTACTTTTTCAGCTTGAACAAGCTGGGCTTGAGATGGACTTCATCTGCAGGTTTTTTAGGATATGATTAAAGTGTTGTTTATATGCGAGGTGAAATATACTACCGGTATCTATGGCACCCCACTGCCAATGGTATAATCAAGAAAACAAATTGTTTGAACCGGAAGGAGTGATTCCCGCAGATATTCTTGATACAGCACTTCTGCTTTATTTTCAGCCGCCCTGTGTTTTTAACATGATACCGGGGCATGATGGTGGACGCAATCTGGCTTTCCTTGTAAAAAAGGACGATGAGAAATATGTTCTTCGTCTCTCTTCGATGGATGACCGTCGGGAGGAAGGTTTTCTCGCAGAAGCAGAATTTATCCACTATCTGGCGCAGCATGGCGCGCCGGTTACAGATGTGATCCCCTCAGTCAACGGGAAACTTGTGGAAGTTGTGACTTCGTCCCCAAAGCCCGTTTGCGCTTGCCTTTTTGAGTATGCCAAGGGGAAGCTTCTTTGTGAGAATCAGTACCGTTACCGGGAAGGAGTGCCGATCGAAGAATATTTCTATAATACGGGAAAAGCACTTGGTGCGATCCATCGTCTTTCCAAACAATATGAGCCATCTCATCGAAGGATGGACTATTCGGACAAGTATAACAAAGAGTATATCGATCAGCTGATCCCGGATAAATACAAGGATCTGAAGCAGGCAATTCTCCGCAGACTGGATATGTTCGCTGAATTGCCGCGTGAGGTGGAGAATTACGGACTTGTTCACTTTGATTTCAGTGACGGGAACTATCACATAGACTTCAGCACAGGGGATATCACGGTGTTTGACTTTGATAACTCTCTTTATTGCTGGTACATGTTTGATCTTGCCAATCTCTGGATCCATGGCGAAGGCTGGTGCCGCTTCATCCGCAAAAAAGAGGATAAGAAGGCATATTGGCAGCACTATTTCGATACGGTCCTGGAAGGCTACAGAAGCGAGACGGATGTTTCCGAAGAACTTCTTTCAAAACTCCCTCTGTTTATCGACATGGTCCTGATCGAAAATATCGTAGATGAGTTCGAGTGCTGTGCAAGAGAAGGCGAGAAACTTGATTTCAAGGACATCAAGACCAAGGCCCAATGCCTGATCAAAGACCTTCCCTACTTCGGAGAGACTGTAACCGGAGCGATGTAATCTGATAAGGAATAAAACAGCATAAGGGAGATACAAATGAACTATATCAATAGGGGAAAAAGGGATGTAATCATCATACCAACGTTTAGTAATGTACAAATTCTGGAAACGATCAGAAAAAAGTACGATGAACTTTACGGTATTGTGCCACCTCATATTACACTTGCTTTCCCGTTTGATAGCGATATCTCAAATGATGATTTAGAACGTAAATTGTCCGAAATTGCAAGTGATTTTACACCGTTCAAAATCAAACTTAAAGGGATTTCTTTTAGGTTTGATACCCGAGTAAATACTTATTACATTTTCCTGGATTTTGTTCAAGGAGAAGAGATTATTAGAGCTCTTCACCACAGGATCTATAGTGAGATTTTTAAAGAAGAACTACCATTTGAGTATAGACCCCATATTACATTGGGATGCACAAAGGAAAAGATCGATCTAAGCTTGGATGAAGAATTCGAAACGATAGTTGATCAATTATCTGTTGAGTTAATTGGCGAAAACGAAGAATCAAATATCATAATCCGGATTAGCTTATAATGCATCATGAAAAATCATCAGTAATTAATTATGGAGAAAAGAATTAGAATAGAAGAAGGCGAAATACTGATACACGGCATAGAAGTGGGGGATAAGCATGAATGCAAGAGAATACCTTGATATATTGCATGTAGCCGAAAGACTCAAAGATACGCCCAGACATTGTACGACCACCAACGGAAGACCGGAGAGCGTGGCGGAACACAGCTGGAGAGTATCGCTCATGGCTTCACTTCTGAGACATGAGTTCCCTGATCTGGATATGGATAAGGTCGTGAACATGTGTCTGATTCACGATTGAAACAGTCTCATTCTCGAAATGGCTCACAGATCTTCGAGAAGAGATCCTTAAGGATACGATTGAAAAAATCGAAAAGGAGAGCGAATAAATGGAAAACATAGTTTTTAGAGAAGCAACAATGGATGATGCAGAGGAAATGATTTCCTATCTGAACATCGTTGGGGGAGAATCCGATAATCTCATGCATGGATCAGACGGGTTTAAAGCGCCGGTCGAAGCGGTAAAACGGCGCATCCAGGCTTCTCATGAGTCGGATAACAGCGTGATTATGATTGCCCTTTCAGATGGGAAGATCATAGGTCGGGCAGAGCTGGCCGGCTATCCTGCTGCGAAATTACATCATAATGCCACGTTTTCCATTTCTGTCCGAAAAGACTACTGGAATATGAAAATCGGCACCAGGCTGATGACAGAAATCATTGAATGTGCGAAAAAGATGAATCTTCGGAATATTGATCTGGAAGTAGTAGTTGATAATAAGGCAGCCATTGCGCTTTACCATAAAATGGGATTTACCGATATCGGAGTATACAAGAACTACTGGTATGCGAATAATACCTATAGCGATGCCATTGTCATGCAGAAATGCTTGGATGAGAGCAAATGATTACTGTTTACGAGATGCAATGGAATAAAGAAGAGATCCCCGGATCAGACCATAAGAATTTAAAGATGTATTGATTGAACAGGAAAAAATACAGAACAGTGATGCAATTGTGTTTATATATCCTGTATTTTGGACGGAAGCACCCGCGAAGCTTGTGGGTTGGTTTGACCGGGTTTGGACAACAGTTCAGAATTAACTAAGGTATCGATACGTAGTATGTGTGTAACGTTCTCTATTGTTGACATAAATCGCGAAATACGTTTATAATAGAAAACACAAAAACGACGCAAGAGGGCGTATATTATGAAAAAAGCAGCGTATAATATTGTACCGGCAACAGAAGAAATATTAAAAATTTTGGGAGAGCAGATAAAGTTGGCAAGACTGCGCAGAGACTTGTCAGCGGAATTGGTTGCAGAGCGTGCAGGAATCAGCAGGGCTTCTCTGTGGAAGGTGGAATCCGGTAATCCCGCTGTTGCTATGGGAATATATGCTGCTGTTTTACATGCCCTGAATAATATGGACAAGGATTTGCTACTTGTTGCCAAGGATGATGAATTCGGAAGACAGATGCAGGATTTAAGCCTTATGACAAGAAAGCGTGCTTCAAGGAGAAAGAATTAATGGCGGGAGTAGATAAAGCAATTCTTGTTTATGATGATTTTTCATCTGATGCACCGATCCTTATGGGAAAACTGTATGTTGGAGTAATAAAGGGTGGGGAATCGTATTCGTTTGAATATGACAAGGAATGGCTTGTGAAGAATAAGCTATCGATTAATTTAGATCCGGAGCTTCGTCCTTTTGCCGGACGACAGTTTCCTTCTGGCAAGAGTATATTTGGACTGTTCGCTGATTCATCTCCGGATAGATGGGGACGTGTTCTTATGAACAAGCGAGAGAGATTGCTTGCAGAAAAGGAAGGCCGTAAGCCAAGAAAACTGTTTGATAGTGATTATCTTCTTGGCGTGTATGACGAAACTCGAATGGGAGGAATACGCTTTAAACTTGAGTATGATGGAGCTTTTCTTTCAGATGATAGAGAAACAGCTGCGCCTCCATGGAGCTCACTTAGAACTCTGGAAGAAGCATCGAGAAATCTCGAAAAGAATGAAACGGGAATCACAGAAAAGTGGCTTAACCAGTTAATCAGACCGGGGTCTTCACTTGGCGGTGCAAGACCGAAAGCAACTGTAGTTGATACCAAGGGAGATCTTTGGATAGCAAAGTTTCCGTCAAAAAATGATGAGAATGATACCGGGGCATGGGAAATGGTTGTTCACGATCTGGCAATGCTTTGTGGACTGAATGTTCCCGAATCTAAACTTGAAATGTTTTCGAAGTATGGAAGTACTTATTTAGTAAAGAGATTTGATAGAGATAGGGAGCGGAGAATTCACTTTGCGTCTGCAATGACTCTGCTTGGAAAGTCAGATGGATCTTCTGCTGCAGACGGAACCAGCTATCTTGATATCGTAGGATTTATTAAGTCTTATGGTTCCGATCCCAAAAATGATTTGGTTGAACTATGGAAAAGAATAGTGTTCAGCATGGCAGTAACCAATACAGACGATCTTCTTAGAAATCATGCTTTTATTCTGTCTGAGAATGGATGGAAGCTATCACCATTATACGATGTAAATCCGGTTCCTTATGGTGACGAGCTTTCGCTGTTGGTTGATGATGAAGATAATAGCATTTCGATTCCGCTTGCAATAAGTGTTGCCCCAAGATTTGGAATAACAGAAGCAAAAGCAAAAGAACTTGCTGAGGGGATTCAACAGGTGGTAAAGAATAACTGGGAACGTATAGCCAAAGGGTATGGATTAACACGAGGGCAGATAGAAAATATGAGACCAGCGTTTATTGATTACAAAATGAATAACTAAAGAATTGCCAAGAGGTGAATCTTCGAAAGGTGCTTAAATACAAGGTTTTTTGGATATGATTAAAGTGTTGTTTATATGTCACGGCAATATCTGCAGATCGCCGATGGGTGAGTTTATATTGAAAGATATGGTCGAGAAACTGGGTATTTCTGATCAGTTTCATATCGAGTCGCGTGCGACGAGTACGGAGGAGATATGGAATGGTGTCGGAAGCCCTGTATATCCGCCGGCGCGGGATGAGCTGAAAAGAAGAGGTATCGGGAAGACGCCTTTTACGGATTTTTCAAAAAAGCGGGCGCAACAACTGAAGTATTCCGAATACGATGAGTATGATTTTCTGATCGGCATGGACTCGATGAATATGCGAAATATCGAGAGAATGACAGGCCACCAAAGAGGCGATGGGAAGATATTTAAGCTTTTAGAGTTCTGCGGATCGGATAAAGATGTCAGCGATCCCTGGTATACCGGGCGCTTTTCGGAAGTCTTTGATGAATGTGTTCAGGGTTGTGAAGGTTTACTAAATTACCTTCGAAACGAAAGGATACTTTAGTGATATAACTGGGCAAAATCGTTATACATGTTTCTTCGGGGTTCACTTATAATGCTTAGGCGTAGAAATCTCCGTGTATTTGAAGACGGGGATCGAGGATAAAGGATCCATGTGAAGAAATGGCAAATAAGAATGTAACTGACATGACGGTGGGAAATCCTGCCCGACATATCCTGAAATTCACATTGCCGCTTCTGATCGGCAATCTTTTCCAGCAGCTTTATAACATGGTCGACTCGATCGTGGTCGGACGCTACGTAAGTGCGCATGCCCTGGCGGCTGTTGGCGCATGCGGTTCGCTGAATTTTCTGTTCTTTTCCTTAAGCTCGGGACTTGCTGTCGGTATTGGAATCATCGCGTCGCAGTATTTCGGTGCGAACGATGAGCAGCAGCTCAAAAAGACCATCGCTAACTCAATCTATGTTCTGTCGTCGGCGGCACTTGTCGTGACACTGATCGGTGTTCTTTTCGCCGGACCGATCCTAAAGCTCCTTCAGACGCCGGATGAGTATATCGCCGATTCTATTTCGTATTTTCGTGTGACCTGCCTCGGTATCCTGGGTATCGCGATCTATAACGGCGTAGCCGCACTTCTTCGGGCTGTCGGTGACAGTAAGACACCGCTTTATTTCCTGATCCTCAGCAGCATCATCAATGTATCTCTCGACCTTGTATTCGTCATCTGTTTTGAGCTCGGGGTGGTCGGCGTTGCACTGGCGACGATCATCGCCCAGGCTGTCGCTGCGATCGTATCGATCATCTACGCGTACCATAAAGTCAGTTATTTCCGCCTTCGCAAAAAGGACCTCCGTCCGGATTATTCGATGATCCGCGACTCGTTCCGTTTAGGCGCGCCGGTTGCGATTCAGAACTCCATGATCGCGGTTTCCTGTATCGCGCTTCAGGCTGTTGTCAACGGATTCGGACCGGATGTGGCCTCGGCCTATACGATCACCGGACGTATCGAACAGCTTGTCCAGCAGCCTTACGGTTCTCTCGGTATGGCGCTGACCTCCTACTCCGGTCAGAATATCGGAGCGAAGAAGAAGGAGCGAGTGATCGAAGGCTTTCGAAAAGCTACGCTCATCGTTCTTGTTTTCTCCCTGATCATGCTCCCGCTGTTCTTTTTCCTCGGAAAATATATCTGCGGCATCTTCGTAAAAGAAGAAGCGGCCGGTGTCATATCGCTTGGCGCCAGTGCGCTTCGTATCACGAGTCCATTCTACTTCGCCCTCGGTATGATCTATGTTCCGAGAGCGGTCCTTAACGGCTGCGGCGACACGGGTTTTGCCATGATCAACGGCCTGACCGAAGTCGTCTGCCGTATCCTCTTTTCGAACATCTTAACGCGCATTCCGATCCTCGGGTACTGGGGGATATGGATCACGACAGGGCTTACCTGGGGCGTGACCGCGCTTGTCTGCGTGATGCGCTATAAAGGCGGAAAGTGGCAGTATAAGTCTCTCGAACGCGCTTAGTGACGCATCTCTCATTTTGGGAAAACGAACTTTTGTGTTATAATAATACAACTGACTTTTTTCAAGGATGGGAGGAAATAAACATGGATGTTGATAAGATTGCGAAATATTCTTCGAACCTGCAGCCGCTCCTCGTTAAGAACGACACGATCGAAGATGCGCTGTTCGAAAAGTACGGCGTTAACCGCGGCCTGCGCGATATCAATGGAAAAGGCGTATTGACCGGACTTACCAGAATATCGAAGATTGTTTCCTTTACTTCCGGACCCGACGGAAAGCAGGTGCCCTGCCCGGGTGAGCTTTGGTATCGTGGGTATAACATCAAGACATTGATCAGAGAACTGGGTGCGCAGGAGTTCGGTTTTGAAAAGACCGCTTATCTTCTGCTTTTCGGCGAAAAGCCGACGGAAAGCCAGCTCATCGATTTCCAGGAGATCCTGGACGAGTGCAGATGCCTTCCGACAAACTTCACCCGTGACGTCATCATGAAAGCACCAAGTAAAGACATCATGAATTCGATCACCAGAAGCGTTCTGACACTTGCTTCCTACGACGATGATTCGACTTCGTCGGATATTGCGGTCAGCACGAGACAGTGTATCCAGCTGATTGCGCAGTATCCTATGCTCTCGGTGTACAGTTTCCATGCGTATAACCACTATGACAACGACGAGAGCATGTATATCCATCGTCCGAGAAAGGGAAGATCCACTGCGGAAAACTTCCTTGCTATGCTGCGTCCGGATCAGAAGTATACGGCACTTGAGGCGAAAGTCTTAGATGTCGCGCTGATGCTGCATATGGAGCACGGCGGCGGAAACAACAGCACCTTTACGACGCGCGTCGTTACCTCTTCGGGTTCCGATACGTATTCGGCCATGGCGGCGGCGATGTCATCTCTAAAGGGCCCGAAGCACGGCGGTGCCAATATCAAGGTCGTCCAGATGATGGAAGACATCAAGGAGAACGTCGTAAACTGGGAAGACCGTGAAGCCATCAAGGCATATCTCATGAAGATCTTAAGAAAGGAAGCTTTCGATAGAAGCGGCCTGATCTATGGCATGGGACATGCGGTCTATTCCATGAGCGATCCGCGTGAGGAAGTACTGGATGCGTTCGTTGAAAGACTTGCCAAAGAGAAGGGCATGGAGAGAGACTACATCCTCTATAAGAACGTTGAGGAGCTCGCACCGGAGGCGATCGCCGAGACCAGAAGGATCTTCAAGGGCGTAAGTCCGAATGTCGATTTCTACAGCGGTCTCGTTTATAAGATCCTGAATATCCCGCCGGAGCTCTACACGCCTCTGTTCGCGACCGCCCGCATCGTCGGCTGGAGTGCACACCGCATCGAGGAACTCATCGGCATGAACAAGATCATCCGTCCGGCGTATAAGAGCGTCATGAAAGAGATCGAGTGAGCGGATCTTTTCGCATCAAAAAGAATCGGAAAACAGCAGAAAACAGCCTCCTGAATTGAAAACGGGAGGCTGTTCTGTTATATTGACATTGGATCTGTTGGGGAGAAGGGGGATAATGTATGAAAGTTTCGCGAAGAAATCGATTGTTCGCTATACTGCTGAGTCTGGCACTCTTTTTCTCTGTATTTCTGATTCCCAATTGCTTTTCAACGACGGTTTTTGCTGCTGGAAAAGTGAAGATCAATTCTGTGACCCAGGGGGAATACGACGATTACACTGTTAGTTTTTCTTTGTCTGGATACAAAAAAGACGAAGTGGTTACAGTAGAGTTCCTTTTCGATTCGTCTGACATTGTAATTTCGTATGATAAATCTCAAGGCATAGAGTTGTTGACTCCTAAACAGACGGATCAAATGATGTGCAAGTTCAAAGTCACAGGGGGAAAGGAAGGCCCAAATAAAACTTTCTCTTTTTCTTTTTCAACAATGTCAGACAATGGTATTCAAATCGGCGAGATAACCGTAGAAAAGAAGAAACCGGATGATCCCGGTGGACCTGGTGGACCTGGTGGACCGGGTGGTCCCGGTCCTGGTCCTGGCGGTCCGGGTGAGAAGACTAAGACTCCGACTCCTACGAATACATCGACGCCGACTCCGACGCCGACAAAGTCTGTGTCCAAGACACCGACGCCAACTCCTACGAAGGCGCCTACCAAAACTCCAACAAAGACACCGACTAAGACGCCTACAAAGACTCCAACTAAGACACCGACTAAGACACCTACTAAGGTGCCGACAAATACTCCTACAAAGACTCCGACGAAGGTGCCTACAAAAGCTCCTACGAATGCGCCCACAAAGGCGCCGACGAATGCCCCGACAGAGACACCTGTACCGGGCGGCGCGGTTGCTACGTCAGTAAGTCCGGTCCCGGAAACTTCGGGAACACCGTCACCGACAGTTCCGCCGGAATCCACGACGGCTGCATCTGAAAGTAAGCAGGATGCGACGTCGGAAACGAAAACGGATGGAACTTCGGAGACACTTGAGGCCACGATTCCTGAGGATTCTTCGGAAACGGAAGTGCCTTCCGAAGGAGATGTAACGGAGCCAGTTTCTTCCGGCGATGATTCGGGTTCCGATGTACCGCCGGTGATCGCACCCGGAATCGTGGATGATACGGGAAATACTGATCCGTCAGAGGAAGCCTCGGGAGACCCTGTTGCCACTACGACAGCAGCAGGCGCGGGAACCGTGGCGAAAAAAGAATCCCCGGATGCCGATTATTCTTCCTGGATCTGGCTTTTGATCCTCGCGATCGTCGTCATCGCGGCGTACTTAAGATACAGCCACCTGGCGAAGAAAGAGATGCCGTTTACGGAGATCATGAAGAACATGATCCCCATCATGCCTTTCGTGAACTGGTGTAAGAACTTAAAGATTATCGATACGGTCAAGGAGAAGTTCAAAAAGCCGAAAGAAGAGGAGATCCCGGAGGAGCTTCAGCCGAAGGTCGTCAACGGATATCTTCAGAAGCCCGTGACCGGTGTGGCCAGTGCACAGGCACTTCGACCGATCCGGTCGAACACATCCCCGGAGCGTTTTACGCAACCGAAACACGGAAATGATACCCATAAGATCCAGGGGCTCGATGAACCGTCGAAGTGAACGGATCTTTTCGAGAAGAAAAACTTGAAAAAGCAGGAAAAAAGGACCGAATGAATTGAAATCGCCCGGTCCTTTTGATATTATCGACGTGGGTAATAGGGTAACGTTTGAAAAAACGTTCGGAGGTAAATGGATATGGGTAAGAATCGTTGGGGGCGTCTTTTGAGCGCTCTTATTTGTTTTTCGGTACTGCTGGGCCAGACCGCTTTTCCTGTTTTTCGAAAAGAACTCGCCGCTTTAGGTAGAAGAACGGTAACCGGGACTTCGGTGAGCCTTGAGAAGAACAATTTCCATGAAGGAACGCTGAAAGTGAAATTCCGGCTTTCAGGCTGTTCCACCAAGGACGAGGCCAGCATCAAACTTGTGCTTTCCGATGACGGCATCATCACGAATGGAGCGAACAGTAACGTGACGAGTTATGTCGGCCCGAGTGAACTCAATTCAGAGACTACGGGATATGCGGAAGGTCCGAGGAATATCTACATTACGACGAAAAACAGAGAAGCCTTACTCGGAAATGAGGCGATTTCTTTCTCAATTCCTGTACACTGTACGGCCGTTGTCTCCAGCGCGGAAGTCTATGAGGCCAAAGAACATGTCTGTAATGTTCGCGTGGAACAGGATCTGGCCGGTGACGGAACCAGCAATCGCGCCAAATATTCATATACGAACATGACGGGAACAAATCCCGAGATCAAGCTTGTCAAGGCCTATGAGAAGAACGGCAAACCCTGTGATATCGATGTCGTTATCTCAGGTAATACCGTATCTGTCGAGGTGCTGACGAAGGATTATTCTCCGATCAAAGATCTTATTGTCGTGGTAGAGGTGACGAGTAATATCGATTTCGGACTGACGTACAACCGCTACTCTGAAATGACATACAGAAATACACCGACTCCAACGAATACACCTACTCCGACAAATACTGCGACCCCGACGAATACGCCGACTCCGACGAACACACCGACGGCCACGCCCACTAATACGCCGACGCCGACAAAGGCTCCGACGAAAGCTCCTACCAAAGCACCCACGAAGGCGCCGACAAATGTGACGACGAAAGTACCCACGAAAGCACCTGCAGCGACGCCGACGAATGCCCCTACTGTGACACCTGCCGGTGGAGAAGGGGTGGTCTCTCCTGTGGGGACGGAGCAGACTACTGTAGAGACATCACCTACGCCTTCTCCGACAGTTCCGCCGGAGACGACGAAGAAAGAGACCGAGACTTCGAAGGAAGAGACTTCCGAATTGACGGAACCTTCGATCTCAGAAGAACCTTCCGCGGAGACGGAAACTCCTTCGGAAGAAAACGAAGACCCGGGAGAGGGAAAAGAATCGGAGGTGCCACCGGTTATCGCACCGCTTGGGGCAGATGATACCGAGAATACGGATCCTTCTGAGGAAACTTCAGAAGAAACTGCTACTTCGTCGACAGCAGCAGGCGCGGGACCCGTGGCCAGATCGGAAGTTCCGGATGCGGATTATTCATCGTGGATCTGGATGCTGATCCTCGCGATCTTAGTCATCATCGCATACATTCGATATAGTCACCTGGCGAAAAAGGACATGCCGTTTATCGAGATCATGAAGAACATGATCCCCGTAATGCCGATCGTCGCCTGGTTCAAGAACCTGAAGATAGGCGATCGTATCCGTGATCTTAGGATCGCTGACAGATTGAATGATCTTCAGATCGTGGATCTTGTGAAAGAGAAATTCGGAAAGAAAAAGGTGAGTGCTCCGGAGGAGCCAAAGCCGCAGGTCATGAACGGATATCTCCAAAAGCCGGTGACCGGTGTGGCCAGTGCGCAGGCGCTTCGTCCGATACGATCCAACACATCGCCCGATCGTTTTACTCATCCGAGAAGCAGCGCTTCGGATGCAGGGATGAGTGGAGAACAGAAATAGATTTTAAAGACAGATTTAAAATGTACAAATAGAGTCGAATTGGGATAATTATGCTTCTCCCTCGATGATGAGAGATATTCTGTAGTTTTGATATTCTATAAACATTCTGTAAATGATTATGCGCAATTATTGCTCGGAATTGCTCTGCAACGTTATAATGGTTTTAAGGTTTGGGGTTATGTAGTAGGGGAGGTATCCTATGAAGAATTATCGTATCCTTTCATTGATAGCTGTTGTTTTAACCATGTCGATTCTCTCTTCGTATGTATTTGCAGATGGAGGTGATGAGAATGACCGGAAAAACGATGGACCGATCGAGGAAACGCAGATCGACGAAGACTTGAACCGACAGATTCTGGAATATCTTGAAAATCTTGACGAAAGTGAACTGGATCCTAACAGAAACGAAGATCATTATGAGCACCGTTCTGATAAAGAAATAATTGAACAATGGGAACAGGAAGAACGGGAGCACCCTTGCGGGATAGAAGAGCTTCCTGTTTTGGACGATAGTAATCCCCCGGATAGAGATACTGATCCTACCGGTTTTTATTCAATAGGGAGTGACCTATATTATACAGATCCGGTTACGAATGTAAGGTACTGTAATACGACGCTGACTTACGAACATATTGTCTTTACCTTCGGGTCTGATTACAAGGTAACATCGATTGTTCCCGTAAATGCTTATTCCAGCAATCGCAGAGTTAAGATCCTTCTGGAGGCATTTAATTGGATCGGTACACCTTATGCCCTGTATTCAGATATGCCCGATGAGTTCTCTTGCGGTGGATATGTTGCTTATGTGTATTTAAAGGCTCTGGGAGTGGATATCGGCGTCGGCTCCTGGTATCAGATTTATTGCATTGATCAAGGTATTACAAGTACTATAAATGCTGACGTGAATATGGAACCGGAAGAAATAACTGAGTCAGAACTCCTTCCCGGGGATGTCATCTATTGGAATAGCCCTGTATGTGCAGCTAGGCAAAGTGCATGCCCGTATTTGTCTAATCATCCAAGCCCGTGCCCGTTCCTTTACGGGATCCATCACTCAGCTATTTATATTGGAAATGGGCAAGTGGCAGAATCCGCATCTGGCCGTGGCGTGATTGTAGGAGATATTCGGGATATGACAGCAAATGGATTAACCATTTACCGTTATGTTCGATATATCAACGAGGATGTAGCGCTTAATGCGGTAACAGATCTTCAGGCGGAACCTGCTGGAAAGCATAAAGTATCCCTTGAGTGGACAAGTAACCGATATACAGATGGCTATCTCATCTATTCGAGAAAGAATAATGTGTATGCATATTGTGGAATGACCAGAGTGAAATATGAAGTTTCCCCTCAGCAGCCACTACCTACTCCGTACCCGAATCAGCCGCCTATATTTGTAGAAGATCTCGCGCGTCGCTTTGTGAGTCGTTATTTGGATGATAAAGCGCTTTCCTCAGGAAATGGTTACTATGTCTTCCCATATGTGACGGATTATAGTGGTACTATGTATCCAGGGACAGTGAGTATCATGGTTTCTGCGGATGGTATCTGTACAGCGGTTCCCAATCTTACCCTAACAGAACAAGTGGGTTCAATAAAACTGGATTGGGGAAGTTCTGCCGAAGCGGAAGGATATCTTATCTATGGAATACGAGGTGGAGGAACATATGGCTATATTGGCATGACATCAGGAAATAGTAACACTACTTATATAGATAATATGGCATCCACTACACTGCTAAACCGTTATTGGGTATTCCCATTTTTCTATGAAGGTGGGGCTGTAGTACCTGGAGTACAATCTGAAGAAGTGAATGGATACGCACATTAAACTCCTGTGCAAACAGAAGAAAGGAGAATTCTTATGAAAGCCAAATTAAATGTAATCCTTTTGTTGACGTGCGTCTTACTTTTGCCGATGATTCTTTTCTATCCTGTAAAAGTACAGGCGGCTACGATTATCGCGTCAGGTTCTTGTGGAGTAGATAGTGATCCTGATTCTGTTACATGGACTCTTGATAGTGAAGGAACACTTGAGTTTTCAGGTTCGGGATATATGCGGAGATACAGTACGCCATCTCTTGCCAGAGTTCACTGGCCGGATGAATTAGTCCCATGGGGAGATCACATTTCCGACATAAAGAAAGTGGTCATCAATGATGGAGTCCTTTCCATTGGAGCATATTTGTTTTCGGAACATGTAAATCTTTCTGAAGTTATCATTGCCTCAAGTGTAAGTGAAATAGGACATAGAGCCTTTGACCACTGTTCGTCTTTGAAAACTGTTGTGCTTCCACAGAATTTGAGAAGCTTTGGTGATTATGTGTTCAATTATTGTACAAATCTGCGTACTATTACTATTCCGTCGAAAGTAACCTACATTCCCGAAGGAGCATTTTATGCCTGCTCCGGTTTGGTATCGGTCACACTGAACAATGTAGCTTCTATAGGCAAGAAGGCCTTTGTCAATTGCAAATCATTATCACAAATTACGTTGCCTTCGAGTCTTTCCTCGATGGGCGAATCTGCATTCTATGGGTGTTCTTCCATTAAAACCATCTCGCTTCCAGCGAAGCTGACAAAGCTTCCAAAGAATGCTTTTGCAAAGTGTACTTCCCTTACAAGTGTTATGTTCTCTAATACGATGACAGAAATTGGAGAGCTTGCGTTTGAAGGGTGTACATCGCTTTCTATCAATGCGTTGCCTTCGAGTCTTTCCTCGATGGGCGAATCTGCATTCTTTGGATGTTCTTCCATTAAAACCATCTCGCTTCCGGCAAACCTGACAAAGCTTCCAAAGAAAGCTTTTGCAAAGTGTACTTCCCTTACAAGTGTAACGTACCCAAATACGATTACAGAAATTGGAGACTATGCGTTTGAAGGGTGTACATCGCTTTCTGTCAATTCGCTCCCATCCTCCTTGCTGGTGCTGGGAGATGGGTCTTTTTCAGGATGCAAATTTCCATCAAGATTTGAACTTCCGTCTAATTTGATCCGACTCGGAGGCTCTTTCTTTGTGGGGACAGGGATAACTGAGGTGGTCATACCGGAAAGTGTAACTGAAATCGGACCTCAGGCATTTGCAGGCTTGACATTTACTTCGATCAAGCTTCCGGATCATCTTCAAACTCTGGGACAAGCTGCTTTCTACAACTGTATAAACCTATCCGCTATTCATCTTCCCGATTCGATCCAAGAAATGGGGTCGTCAGTTTTCTATGGATGTACTTCGCTTACATCAGTCACGATACCTGAAGGAGTTAAGGTGTTGAGCGGGACTTTTACCGGTTGTACAAATCTGAAAAAAGTATCTCTTCCTTCCGGGCTGACCACGATTGGCCGAGAGACTTTCTATAACTGCACCTCCCTTACTTCGATAACTATACCTTCCGGTGTAACTGTAATCGACAGAAATGCATTCTGTAACACTGCATTAGAAAGGATAGAGATTCCGGAAGGGGTGACAAGTCTTGGATGGTTTGCATTTCAAGACTGCAGATCGTTAAAAAGTGTAATTCTCCCGAAAAATGTAAAGGAAATACCTTTCGAGGCATTTTTTAATTGCACCAGTCTTCAGTCAATAACGATTCCGGAAGGCGTAACATCTATTGCACATATGGCATTTGCCTCTTGCACGTCGCTTGAACGCGTCCAATTGCCTGAAACACTTAATTCCATGGCAGATGGTGTTTTTAGCAATTGCGTTTCACTTACCAGTATTGTTATTCCGGCAGGAATCACTGCTCTCGACAATACATTTCTTGGCGATGAAAACCTTTCGCGGATAGTTCTTCTTGGAGGATCGGGGACAGTTTTTTCTGAATACACATTCAAAAATGTAACTGCAAAGGTTTACTATCCCTCTGGCAAGCCGTGGACGCTCCCGGATATTCCTGCTGAGAATAACACGCATTTAACATGGATCCCCTATGATACTTTGTACAAAATTGAGTATCGCGCCTCAGCAGAAGATGCGAATCCGATTTTTGATCTTGCGGCCGAAGGGGAGACTATATATATTATTCCGGATATACTGACAAAACCATACTATACTTTCCAGGGATGGTCGGATTCCAGTTCGGCAACAACCGTGAAGTATCGCGCCGGGGATACATATACAGTAGAAGGGAATACTGAGTTTTATGCGGTTTGGAAGAAGATAGACCCACCGGCAGAGGTGACGAATCTGAAGGCAGTCCCTGCGGGAAAGGGAAGAGTAACACTTACCTGGACAGCAAGCTCCGGCGCTGAAGGCTATCTCATCTACGGACAGAAAAACGGTAAGTATGGTTATGTCGGCATGACAACTCAGGGCACGACATTTACGGATACCAAGGCTTTGTATGACGATTACAATTTCTACTGGGTATTCCCGTATGTGAAGGACGGTTTCGGGAATATGGTTCCCTGTAATACGGAAACATATGTCTATGCGAAAGGCATTCTGACTGCAGTTACAGGCCTTAAAGCCTCATCGGTTAAAGGTGGAGTAAAGCTTACCTGGAATGCGGTGACGGGAGCAGAAGGATACCTGGTCTACGGTATAGTAGCCGGAAAGCCTTACGGCTACGTCGGGATGACGACGAAGGGAACGACCTTTACAGATAAGACGGCGTCCTCGACGGAGTATAACTACTACTGGGTATTCCCGTACTTTAAGGACAGTAACGGGAAGATGATCGTCGGACAGACCGCAAAGTATACTTACGGAAGAGCGATCTGATCTGAAAGTGTGTATTACATAAAATAAAAACTGTCCCGATGTATTTCATATCGGGACAGTTTCTTTTGTGGTGACCCTAAGGAGAATCGAACTCCTGATTGCGCCTTGAGAGGGCGCCGTCTTAACCGCTTGACCATAGGGCCGCGTCACCACACACATTTAAGTGCATGAAAGATGATACCATAAGATTTCTGGGCATGCAAGTAGGAGAATAGGAATTATCAAAAAAGAATTTGCACACATTTATACTATCTGTTATATACTTTACTACACAAATATAGTATACTCTTAAAAAGGAACATATTTTCTAATTGGAGAGAGATAGCACATGAATGACTATATCCGCATCCGCGGTGCGAGAGAACATAACCTTCAGAACATCAACCTGGACATACCGAGAGATAAGTTTGTCGTGATCACGGGCCTTTCCGGTTCCGGCAAGTCCTCTCTGGCTTTCGATACTATCTATGCGGAGGGGCAGAGACGATATGTCGAATCGCTTTCTTCTTATGCCAGACAATTCCTGGGGCAGCTGGAAAAGCCGGATTTTGACAGTATCGACGGTCTTTCTCCGTCGATCGCCATTGATCAGAAGACGACGAGCCGTAACCCGAGATCCACTGTCGGCACTGTAACGGAAGTATATGACTATTTCCGTCTTCTTTATGCGCGTATCGGTGTACCGCACTGCTATAAGTGCGGTAAGGAGATACGTTCGCAGTCCATCGATCAGATATTAGAGCAGCTTATGGAATATCGGGAAGGTACCCGAGTGATCCTTATGGCTCCTGTTGTCCGCGGGAGAAAGGGTGAGTTCGGAAAACAGATCGAGGATTTCAGGAAGAGCGGGTATGCGAGGATCCGTCTTGATGGTACGACCTATGAACTCGATGAGGATGAGATCTCTATCGATAAGAATAAGAAGCATGACCTCGATGTTGTGATCGACAGACTGGTGATCCGGGAAGAATCCAGATCGCGTCTTAACGATTCAGCGGAGACGGCACTGAAACTCGCAGATGGCCTTCTGCTTTGTGAGATACAGGTCCCTGTGGAAGGTGAAGACGGGGAAAGGACATATGAAAAGTCGGAGGTACTTTTCTCGCAGAAGCTTTCGTGCCCGGACTGCGGCGTCAGCGTGGAGGAGCTTTCCCCGAGAATGTTCTCCTTCAATAACCCTTTTGGCGCGTGCCCGGAGTGTTCGGGACTCGGCTCCCACACGAACGTGGATCCGGATCTCTGCGTACAGAATCCGGAAGCTTCGATCAATGAAGGCGCGATCATGACCGCGGGATGGAAGTTTGACGATCCGAAGAGCTGGGGAAGAGCTTTTATCGAGGCTCTTTCGAAGCGGTATGCTTTTTCTCTGGATACGCCGTGGAATAAACTCCCGAAGCGGGTACAGGATATTATCCTCTACGGAAACGGCGGGGAGAAACTTCTGATCGATACGAGCAACAGTATCTACCAGAGAGAATCGAACTATATGCATGACTGGGAGGGTGTTATACCGAGTGTTGAGAGAAGGAGCCGTGAGGCATCTTCGGAGGAGATCAAGCAGCACTACGACCAGTATATGACGACGACGGACTGTGAAAGCTGCCACGGTGCGCGACTGAAGCCAGCCTCTTTAGCCGTTACGGTCGGCGGGAAGAATATCTTTGAAGTCACAAGTGTACCGATCAGGAAATGCATTAAGCACCTGCAGAACTTAAATCTCAAGTCCAGAGAGAAGAAGATCGCCGAGCCGATCCTTAAGGAGATCCTGGCTAGACTCGGGTTTATGGTGGATGTCGGACTCGACTATCTGACTCTTTCCCGTGCGGCGGCGACTCTTTCGGGCGGTGAGGCACAGCGTATCCGTCTGGCGACTCAGATAGGATCGAGCCTTACAGGCGTGCTTTATATTCTTGATGAGCCGTCCATCGGCCTTCACCAGAGAGATAATAACCGGCTTCTGGCAACGCTCGATAAACTGAAACGCCTCGGAAACACCGTGCTCGTCGTCGAACACGATGAGGACACGATGCGTTCGGCAGATGTTATCGTGGATATGGGCCCGGGCGCCGGAGAACACGGCGGTGTCGTCGTGGGCGTCGGTACGGCCGAGGAGATCATGAAGATCCCGGAATCCATCACGGGTCAGTACCTGTCGGGAAATAAGTTTATCCCGGTTCCGCTCAAGAGGAGAAAGCCGGACGGAAGATACCTCTGTATCCATGGTGCCCGGGAGAATAATCTGAAGGGAATCGATGTGAAGATCCCGATCGGACTGTTTACCTGTATCACGGGTGTATCCGGTTCAGGTAAGAGTTCTTTGGTAAACGGCATCATCCTTAAGAAGCTGGCGACAGATTTAAATGGCGCGAGAAGATCGAAGGGTCTGTGTGATAAGATCACGGGTGTCGGGCATCTCGATAAGGTCATTGCCATCGACCAGTCACCGATCGGAAGATCTCCGAGATCGAACCCGGCGACATATACCGGATGCTTTGACCTGATACGAGAGCTTTTCGCAAATACTCCGGATGCCAAGGCGAAAGGGTATAAGAACGGACGGTTCAGTTTCAACGTCAAGGGCGGCCGCTGCGAGGCATGCTCGGGTGACGGTGTCAACCGCATCGAGATGCACTTCCTGCCGGATGTCTATGTCAAGTGTGACGTTTGTAAGGGGAAGCGCTACAATCGGGAGACTCTCATGGTGAAGTATAAGGGCAAGAATATTGCCGATGTCCTTGCCATGACGGTAGATGAGGCACTTGAATTCTTTAAGAACGTACCTCGTATCGCCTCGAAACTGACGACTCTTTCCGAGGTCGGTCTCGGATATATCCGTCTGGGCCAGCCGGCAACACAGCTCTCGGGCGGTGAGGCGCAGCGCGTGAAATTGGCCACAGAGCTTAGTAAGCGCAGCACGGGTCGTACTTTCTATATTCTGGATGAGCCGACAACGGGCCTTCACATCGCCGACGTGCATAAGTTGGTTGACATTTTGAACCGCCTGGCCGAAAATGGTAATACTGTTCTGGTCATCGAGCATAATCTGGACGTTATCAAGACGGCAGATTACATTATCGATCTCGGACCGGAAGGCGGCGATAAGGGCGGAAATATCGTTGCGCAGGGATCTCCTGAGGAGGTTTGTGCCGTAAGCGGATCTTTTACAGGCCAGTTCTTAAAGCCGGTCCTGGACAGCACGCTGAAGAGAATGAAGCATGCCGCGCCACAGGATACAACTGAACAGAAAAAGAAGACCGAGAAGGAAGCGATGGAGATCGCAATCGGTCCGAAGCCCAGAAGGAGAAGAAAGCCTCTGGACGATAATGAATAGAAGCAGGTTTGGAATAAATGAGTCTTTGTTCGATATGTAAGAAGAATGTCGCGTTCGTATTTACCACCCGTTTTGAAAACAACGAACGCATTAATGAGGGGCTTTGTATTAAGTGTGCCTTTGAGACAGGGATCGGTGGCATCGAAGAGATGTTCACCGCGGCCGGCATCAATGAGGATAACATCGACGAGGTCACGGAGAGATTGAACCGTCTGATGGGTGGAGCGGAGACCACCGATGCACAGGAACTTTTCAAGATGCTTGTTAACGAGACGCTTCCCAGAGATATGGACGGAGGCGAAGAATACGATGACGAGTCCGAAGAGTTTGAGGAGAACGACATCGAGCTTCCTTATGACGGGGAATTGCCCGAAGAGGGCCCGTCTCCGGAAGTGAAACGCCGCCCGCTTTTCCCGTTTGATATCTTCGGCGCGTCGAATAACGAGGACCCGGAGGATGAAAATGACTCCAATCTTGGGTTCCTGCATTTAGGAAAAGATAAAGAGAAGAAAAAGAATACCAAGGGTACATCGAAGAATAAGAAGAAGTTTCTCGAACAGTACGGTACCAATCTGACCCAGCAGGCCAGAGAAGGGAAGATCGACCGTCTTGTCGGCCGTGAAAAGGAACTTGAACGTATCGTTCAGATCTTAAACCGCCGTTCCAAGAATAATCCGGCCCTGATCGGTGAGCCGGGTGTTGGTAAGACTGCCATTGCCGAGGGTCTTGCGGTGAAGATCGCAAATGGGGAAGTTCCGCAGAAACTCATGAACATGTCCGTGTATCTTCTGGACATGACGGCTATGGTCGCCGGAACGCAGTTCCGTGGACAGTTCGAGAGCCGCATGAAGAATGTGGTCGATGAGGCCAGTAAGTCTCAGGACTGCATCCTGGTCATCGACGAGATCCATAACATAATGGGCGCAGGTGATGCCGAAGGTGCCATGAATGCTGCCAATATCTTAAAGCCGGCACTGGCCCGAGGCGAGATCCGTGTAATCGGTTCGACCACACTGGATGAATACCGCCGTCATATCGAGAAGGATTCCGCTTTGGAAAGAAGATTCCAGAAGGTCATTATCGAGGAGCCGTCCATCGAAGACAGCATCGAGATCTTAAAGGGTATCCGCGATTACTATGAGAAGCACCATTTCGTGACATATCCGGACGATATCATCGAATACACCGTCCGTATGTCTTCGCGATATATCACCGACAGATATCTGCCGGATAAGGCCATCGATATCCTCGATGAGGCCGGATCCCGCGCCAACCTTGAAGAGGTGCGTCTGGTGACGCTTGCGCAGCAGAAGGAAGAATATGAAGCGCTGGAGAAAGAAGTAAAGGCTTTAGAGACGCGTATTGAGATGTCTGCAACTCCTGAGGAGATCGAGCATGAGCATCTTTATGAGCGTCAGGCGGAGAAGAAATCCCGCGTGCTTCGACTCGAAAAGGAGATCGCTTCGCTGGAAAATGAACTGATCCCGACGATCATTACGAAAGAGGATGTCTGCCGTGTCATCGAGATGTGGACAGGTATCCCGGTTCAGCGTATCTCTGAATCCGAGTCTGAAAGACTTCTCAAACTTGAAGAACGTCTGCATAAGAGAGTTATCGGCCAGGAAAAAGCTGTAAGTGCGCTCGCCCGTGCGATCAGAAGAAGCCGTTCCGGTTTTGGCAAGAAGCATAAGCCGGCTTCCTTTATCTTTGTCGGTCCGACAGGTGTCGGTAAGACCGAGCTCGTGAAGACCCTGGCGGAAGCGATGTTCGCCCGTGAAGATGCGCTGATCCGTATCGATATGTCCGAGTTTATGGAAGCGCATACCGTCAGTAAACTTATCGGTTCTCCACCGGGTTATGTCGGTTACGATGACGGCGGACAGCTTACCGAGAGAGTAAGAAGAAAACCATATTCGGTCATTCTTTTCGATGAGGTCGAGAAGGCGCACCCGGATGTGTTTAACATGATGCTCCAGATCTTAGACGACGGCCGCCTGACGGACTCCCACGGAAGACTTGTCAACTTCGAGAACACGATCGTGGTCATGACTTCAAATGCCGGTACATCCTTAAAGGCGAACGGCTTCGGTTTTGGTGCCGACGGACAGATCGCGCTTGAAAACCGCGTACAGACGGCACTGAAAGAACAGTTCCGTCCGGAATTCCTGAACCGTATCGACGAGATCGTCATTTTCCAGGAACTCTCCAAAGAAGAGATCCGCCAGATCGTAGATCTTATGCTCAAGGAAGTATCTGACCAGCTTAAGGAGAAGGGCGTGGCCTTAACTGTATCCGAAGCGGCGAAGGACGAGCTTGCGAAGGAAGGATACGATCCGAAATATGGCGCACGTCCGCTCCGTAAGACTATTCAGAAGAGACTGGAAGATCCTCTCTCGGATATGTTCCTTGCCGGAAAGCTGGAAAAAGCGGCCAAGGTCTCTGTGGGATATAGAAAAGACCAGTTCACCTTCGATGTCAAAGAGAAGAAAGAAGAGTGACGGGGCAAAAGTCCTGCTCAATAAGTTGTGCATTTAAAAGAAAAAGGGCGTCTCCATTAACTCGCTGGAGACGCCCTTTTGTAATCGACTTATCTAAGATCAGCTTCTGTAGCTGGCATTGATCTTTACATAGTCATAGGTGAAGTCGCATGTCCACATACGGTCGCAGTACTCGCCATCGTTTAACTCGACACGGATCAGGATATCGTGCTCGGAGAGCTTTTCTTTTGCGACATCCTCGTCGAAGGGGAGAGCTACGCCTTTTTCATATACCGGAAGGCCGGATAAGAACATGCTGATCTTATCAGGATCGATGTCAGCGCCGGAGTATCCGAGTGCCGTGATGAAACGTCCGCAGTTGGCGTCCTGGCCGAAGATCGCGGTCTTGCAGAGAGGGGAACGGCAGATGGCGAGAACACAAAGGTAAGCATCCTTTTCTGTTTTAGCACCGACGACCTCGACCTCGACAAGTTTGGAAGCGCCTTCGCCATCAGAAGCGATCATCTTCGCAAGATCGAAGCAAAGTGCGTGGAAAGCTTCCTTAAAGGTCTCATACTCTTCAGTATCTTTCTTGATCTCCGGTGTTTCGGAAGCGCCGTTGGCAAGGATCACGACCATGTCGCATACAGAAGTGTCGCCGTCGACGGAAACACGGTTATAGGTATCTTTTACGTTATCACTGATCATGGACTGAAGAACGTCCTGAGAGATGTTGGCGTCAGTTGTGAATACGGAGATCATGGTCGCGAGGTTCGGGTGGATCATACCGGAGCCCTTGGCGATCGCGGCAATCGTGATCTCTTTGCCGAAGATGCTGACAGTGGCAGCGACTTCCTTCGGCTGCGTATCTGTCGTCATAATAGCGCGCTCAGCAAGATGGCCGCATTCCTCGGAAGAAGAAGCATTCTTCAGAAGACCGGGGATCGCGGAACAGATTTTTTTAAGCGGAAGACGGGAACCGATGACACCGGTGGAAGCGGTGAGGACCTCGTCGGCGCTGATACCGAGCTCTAAGGCAGCGGCTTTGGCCATCTCGGTGGCATCGTTTTCGCCATCTTGGCCGACGCAGGCATTGGCATTACCGCTGTTGATGAGGATACCGCGAACGGACTCTCTTTGCTTGATAAGAGCGATGGAACGGGTCAGGGAATGGCCCTTGACGAGATTGGAAGTATATACGCCGGCGACGTTGGCCGGGCGGTCCGATCCGATATAAGCCAGGTCAGGATTGCCGTTCGGCTTAAGCCCGGCATGCACGCCATTGGCGATAAATCCCTGCGGGAGAGTGATATAAGCGTTTTCGATATCCATGAGAAATACCTCGGTTCATTAATGTAGGAGCATTATACACCAACACTATATCCTTTTTCTATATTAGAGATCTACACGAAAGGAAAATAAGTGCTTGACATTTCAGGTGGGAAAACATTATAATTTCGTAGTGCCTTTTGGGAGAATCTTGGTGGGATTAGCTCAGTTGGTTAGAGCGCTAGTTTGTGGCACTAGAGGCCATGGGTTCGACTCCCATATCCCACCCCACTAAATCCCCAGGGAGTCAATGGGGTATAGCCAAGCGGTAAGGCACGGGACTTTGACTCCCGCATTCGTAGGTCCGAATCCTGCTACCCCAGCCATATGGTTCACTAGCTCAGTCGGTAGAGCACTTGACTTTTAATCAAGGGGTCTGGAGTTCGAGCCTCCAGTGAGCCACCATAGTAAATAGAGGAGCTGCCTTTAAAAAGGCGGCTCCTTTGGTTTTACGGGGATTTGTTTTCTTTGCGATAAAAAATCTGTGATATGGCTGTAACCTGTGTAAAACAAAGATTTGTTAGTATAGTGTCGAATACATATATGAGGATAAAAGGAATACGTATATGTTACGGAAAATGAAAAACAGCACACAGCAGGCCATTGTGCGAGCATGCGCAGCGGCGGTCTCGTGTGCATGCCTTGTGGGAGGACTTCCGAAAAGTGACCTCCTGCTAGCAGACAAGGGCGACAGCTCCATTGCGTCCGGGACTACAGTTTCGGCACCGTCGGAGAGCATAGCGTCCTCAGGCGCTCGCGCGCTTTCGGCGAATGCGACGGTGACCGTACCTGAGGAGTCGAACGTTCGTAAAAATCCTAGTACTGTTAATACACCGATTGTTGGCGTTGTGAAAAACGGCGACCGCGTGCAGGTCCTTGAAGCCATTGCCACGACAGGGGACCCGAAATGCAATACCTGGTGCAAGATCAACTTCTTAAATGAAAGCGGGCAGATCGTTACCGGATATATGGCGGAATACTTTCTGACACTGGATGAAGGGGTGAAGATCCCGGATTCTTCTGAGACCGAGACGACAACTACCGAAACGAAAAGCACAGAGACAACGGAAACGACAGAGACGACCGAACCCTCTGAACCGGATCCTGAAATCACCGGTGATTTTGCCGAAGAACTGGCAGCCTTCCCGGAAAGTTATAAGCCATATCTTCAGAAGCTCCATAAAGCTCATCCGAACTGGCATTTCCGTGCCGTGAATGTGTCAAGATCCTTCGAAGATACGGTGAATCTGGAATCCCGTCTCGGTGTAAGCCTTATCGAGAATTCCGTAAATGATGCATGGAAATCTACGGTTGCAGGTGCCTACGACTGGCTTGCTTCCGAATATACTCCCTATGACGGAAACTACTGGGTAAATGCAAGTTCTAATCTTGTGAAGTATTATCTCGATCCGAGAAACATGCTGACGGAACAGAGCGTATTCCAGTTCCTGAATCTCTCCTTTGACAGCAAGTATCAGACTGTGAAAACGGTACAGGGACTTCTGAACGGGACGTTTATGGAATCGGCGACGATCGAAAGTCTCGATGGGAAAGAGCAGATCTCCTATGCGGTCGCTTTTTATGTGGCCGGCAAAGAATCGAAAGCCAATCCGATATTCCTTGCGGCGAAGTGCCTTCAGGAAGTGTCGGCGAACGGAAGTAATTCCACTTCCGGTGATTATTATTCCGATTACTATCAGAATCACTATGTCGGTCTTTATAACTACTTTAATATCGGCGCGTCCTCGGATAAAGATCCTGTCGCGAAGGGTCTGGCTTTTGCCCGTGACGGCTATAAGGATGTAAACGGGAATCCTATCACAAAAAAGAATGAGTATGCGCTTCTTCCGTGGATCACGCCGTATAGATCGATCATCGGCGGAAGCAGGATCATCGCGGAGAACTATATTAATAAGGGACAGAATACGATCTATTTCATGAAGTTCAATGTCTCTCCTAATGAGAAGTCACAGTACGGCAACCATCAGTACATGACCAATATCCGGGGAGCGGCTTCTGAATCGAAAAAGATGTATAATGCCTATTCCAAAGCGGGAATACTGGACACACCGATGCTCTTTTCCATTCCTGTATATAAGAATATGCCGGAGAGTGCATGTCCGCTGCCGAAAGAAGACGGAAATACGAATGCATATCTCAAAGATCTTTCTGTCGACGGATACTCGCTTACTCCTCAGTTTGATTCACTGACATGCCAGGATTATTCACTGGTCGTTCCGGCTTCCTGTAAGAGCATTCATATCAATGCCGTTCCGGCCTGCAGCAAGGCTAAGGTAAGCGGTATCGGAGATGTTGCGCTTGGTGAAAGTGTGACCACCGTCGTGATCAAGGTCACTGCGGAAAACGGATTTGAAAAGGAATATACGCTGAACGTCGCAAGAAGTACGGAAGCGTTTGAGAACTACTTTACGACCACCCTGCCAAATCAGGATAACTTCTTTGGCGGTATCGAACCCGGAACGACCGTAGGCGAGACCAAAGCCATGTTCCAGATCGCGGAAGGGTATAAGATCACGCAGACGAATCAGAACGGACAGGTCAGATCGGATTCGAAGATCGTCTGCACAGGCGATATGATCGTGATCAAGGACGCAGAAGGAAAGACGGTTTATATTGCCACGCTATTTGTCCGCGGCGATTCGAACTGCGATGGCAAGATCAGTGCGGCAGATCTGACGCTGATCGCCAGAAGCATTCTCGGAAAAGGCACACTGACCGCTGCAGGAATGAATGCAGGCGATGCGAATAAGGATAATAAGGTAAATGCGGCAGATCTTACGGTAATTGCAAGATATCTGCTGAAGAAAGGCGAACTGAAACAATGAGTACTATAATATATGCACCGGGTAGATCCGGGGAAGACAGAGGAATGAAAATGAGAAGAAATATAAAGAGTATCCTGAGCGGAGGACTTTCGCTTCTTACAGCTGCAGCGATCATGATCGGTGTGATCTCGACGGGTAAGGTCTGGGCAGATCCGGCCGCCAGTCTCTCCAAGAGCGGAAGTGCGGAAGTCGGAAAGACGATCTCCGTAAATGTCAAGCTTAGCGGCGATGGCCCTTACGGCGGTTATAACGGAAGTTTCTCCTATGACAGTTCCTATCTTCAGTTTCAGGGATTGAGCGCTGGAAACTACGGTACGGCAAACTTCGGAAAAGACGGAAACTCGTTCCTGGATTATAACTGTACGATCCCGTCCGGTTCGACGATCGTCGTTATCGAGTTCAAGTGCCTTAAAGAAGGAAATACGAAGATCTCCGTTAGCCTCGAGGTATCTTCTCAGGATGGTTATTCAAGCTACGGCACAAGCGCAGCGGCAAATATCGATATCAGTGCACCTGTCGTTCTTTCGGGAAACAACTACCTGAGCTCGCTTTCTGTTGCTCCGGGTACCCTGAGTCCTTCTTTTAATAAAGATACGCAGAACTACCACGTGACTGTCAGCGAGTCGACAACATCTATCGCTGTAACCGCAACTGCAGAGCATTCCGCCGCGAAAGTCTCTCTCAACGGTGTGCAGAAGGATCTTTCCAGAGGCGATAATACGGTAAAAGTAACGGTCACCGCAGAAAATGGTGACACACGTACATATAAGATACACGTAACGAGAGGTACGCCGACACCAACTCCGGAACCGTATCCGGTCATCTCCTGTAACGATCACAGTTATACTATCCTGGAAAAAGGATCTCTGGAGGAAGCGCCGAGCGGTTTTACCTGGTCTGAAACGACGTATAACAGTAAGAAGATCCCGTGTCTTGTCGGACCGGATGGAACGCTTCTTCTCTGGCTCCTTTCTGATTCCGGTAACGGTCTTTATGTATATGATCTGAACAGCCAGACCGTTTCTCCCTGCTACACCTATACGAATGATGTCATCAGCATGATGATCATGCCATTCCCGAAGGAATTCGTAGTCCCGAGCGGATACGAAAAGAGTACTTATACGTATAAAGAGCAGGAGATCGAAGTTTATAAGAATACCGAACATCCGGAACAGCCGATGCTGATCTATCTTATGGGTTCGGAAGGAAAGCAGAATATGTATTATCTCGATGGAGAGACAGGAATGATCATGCCTTTCCGTGGCGATATCTCTGAACTTCTGGCCACTCCGACCCCGCTCCCGACGGATACACCGACACCATCTCCGACGCCGGAACCGACTAATACAGTCACCGCGACACCGGAAGTTACACCGGAAGCGGAAGAATCGACAGGCATCAACTTCTATAAGACACTCTCGATCCTTTTAGGCGTTTTCTGCGTAGGACTTCTGGCGATGGTCATCATCATGGCGATCCTGAGAAATAAGGAAAGAAACGAGCTTCTCGGCGTCTATGGGGACGAAGAGGATATCGACGAAGTAGAAGACGAAGACATCGAAGAAGAAGCTGAAGAGGGAATCGATGAAGGCGATCATTACTACCAGTTCGGTGACGAGGAAGCCCCTGCACCAAGGCGCCCGGGCGCAAAACGCGCAGGTGACGATGTTCCGAAGCAGGCGGTAAAGGAAGTCATGGAAGAAAAGAAGGAAGAACCGCTTCCGGATTTCCCGGAATTCCCGGAAAAGAAGCCGGAACCGGTCATCGAACCGGAGATCCCGACACCGGTGATCAATGTGATCGAGGACCGTATCGATAAGTCGAAGGATGCTTCGGATGAGAATTCCGATGAGGACGGCGACAAGGAAGGCGAAGGAGACGATGGCGAGGTTTGAGATCATCACTCCCGTTAAGGGCGCAGTGCTTACGCTTGAGACAAAGAGGCTTCTCCTCTCTGTCTATAAGCCTTCTGCGGCCGAAAAGGTGACGGATTATCTTGCGCGAAACAGGAAGTTCCATAAGCCATTTAACCAGACGCAGCGGGACCGCTACTTCACGGTCCCTGAACAGAAAGCTTACCTCAAGTCGGATCTTTTGCAGTACAAGACGAATACGCAGGTGGGACTTTGGATCAGTACGATCGAAGAACCCTGGCGGATCATCGGAAGGCTTTCCTTTTACAGCATCATTGGTGGATGCATGAATTCCTGCTTCGTCGGCTACCATATCGACGAAAATGAGCAGGGTAAGGGATATATGACGGAAGCGCTCATGGCAGGATGTGATTTCATGTTTAAGTATTACCGTCTTCATAGGATCGAGGCCGATGTCATGCCACATAATGAAAGATCGATATCCGTTGTTACAAAATGCGGTTTTGAGAAGATGGGACTGAATCTTCGATTCATGGAAATAGACGGAAGTTACAAGGATCACATTATGTTCGTCAAACTCAATTCTGACGTCGAAACGTAATCTGTTTGTAAAAAAGGTTTGCAATAATCCGCAAAGAATGTTGTACTATTATATTAGAGTGAAAGTATAAATCGTGAAGGAGCGTGGCCTATGAAACGATCTTCCATAATTGTTAAAGCACTGGTTTTGACCATGGCATGTTCCATGGTGCTTGGAATTGCTGCATGTGGCGGCAAGAAGAAAGAAGAGACATCCGCGACAACTGAGTCTACTACCGAGACCACTCCGATGGAAACATTGCCGCCGACGGAAGCGACGACGACTTTGCTCGAATACGGACAGGAGCTTCCTCCGAATGATGTAGAAGTCAAGTGGAAAGAAGATCCGATGGATCCGAAGGTCATGTATGTGATCAATGTAAAGACCTATCTTAAGGTTCGTAAGGGACCTGGCACAGATTATGAGCAGGTAGGTTCTCTTACCCCGGGCATGGAGGTCATCGTTGTGGCCAAGACAGATACGAACTGGTATAAGACCGAGGACGGCTTCTACGTATCATGCGACTATATCGGAGCGACAAAGGGCGCGTGATCGTAAACCACTATTAGATCTTCAAATACTGATGTGGAAAGAAGTTTTTCACATCAGTATTTTTCTTTTTAAAATGTGCTAGACAACAGCGTGACGGTGTAGTATTATATCTAGGCAAGTTTTGAAAGAGACTATGGCAGATGCACCGTGCGGGTGTAGTTCAATGGTAGAACTCCAGCCTTCCAAGCTGATCACGTGGGTTCGATTCCCATCACCCGCTCCAACGAATGACGATCCCTCGTGGTCGTCATTCTTTCAACGTGGGTCCATAGCTCAGCTGGATAGAGCAACAGCCTTCTAAGCTGTGGGCCGGAGGTTCGAGTCCCCCTGGGCTCACCACGAAGCAAAAAAGGAGCAGATGATCTGCTCCTTTTTTGTTGCTTTTTTCGAGGAAAAACGACATTTTTAGCAAATTTAGTAGTATTTGTCGAAGAACACCACATGATGTTGTGGTATAATCTTATGGATTATATGTGGGGTGAGGTGTATTTATGCCAAGCAAGTCATCGTATGGTAACGATACCATTACAGCATTAAAAGGTGCGGACCGCGTTAGAAAACGCCCGGGCGTTATCTTCGGATCGGACGGCCTTGAGGGCTGTGAACACTCGTTTTTCGAGATCTTAAGTAACTCGATCGACGAAGCGCGTGAAGGTTATGGTGATAAGATCGAGGTAGTTCGCTATAAAGACGGCTCCATCTCTGTCGAAGACTTCGGGCGTGGTATTCCTCTCGACTATAACACGAAGGAACAGCGTTTTAACTGGGAACTCGTGTACTGCGAGCTTTATGCCGGCGGTAAGTATAACAACGATACCGGTGAGAGCTATGAGTTCAGCTTAGGCCTTAACGGCTTAGGTGCCTGCGCGACGCAGTATTCCTCAGAGTATTTCGATGTTACGGTCTTCCGTGACGGCTTTAAATACAGCCTGCATTTCGAAAAGGGCGAGAATATCGGCGGGCTTTTTAAGGAAGCGACCCGCTTTAAGAGAACGGGTACTATCCAGAAGTGGAAGCCGGACAGAGAGGTATTTACGGACATCCGTATCCCTCTGGAATCTTTCCTTCAGATCTTAAAGCGACAGGCAGTCGTCAACAGCGGCGTGACATTTATCCTGAAAGACGAGGAAAGCGGCGAAGAATATACATTCTGCTATCCTTCCGGTATCGAGGGGTATGTGGCGGAGTTTAACGGCGATAAGGGCCTTTCCGCACCGGCGTCTTTCGACGGAATGGGAAGAGGTAAGGATCGTGCCGATAAGCCGGAATATAAGGTCAAGTGTCAGGTGGCTTTCTGCTTTAATAATGAGACGAATATCCTGGAGTATTACCACAACTCCAGTTTCCTCGAGCACGGCGGTGCTCCGGATAAGGCTGTAAGATCCGCCTTTACAGCGGAGATCGACAGACAGATCCGCGCCAGAGACAAGTATAAAGCCAATGAGAGCAAGATCGTGTTCCAGGATATCGCGGACAGCCTGATCCTCGTCACGAGTTCTTTTTCCACCCAGACCAGTTACGAGAACCAGACGAAGAAAGCTATCACGAATAAGTTCATTCAGGACTTCATGGCTGACCTGATCCGCCAGAAGCTTGAAGTGTGGTTTATCGAGAATAAGCCCGAGGGTGACCGTGTCGTCGAGCAGATCCTGATCAACAAGAGATCCCGTGAGAACGCGGAAAAGACGCGACTGAACGTCAAGAAGAAGCTTATGGGCAGTATCGATATCAATAACCGCGTCAAGAAGTTCGTCGACTGCCGAACGAAGGATGTAGAGCAGAGAGAGCTTTATATCGTAGAGGGTGATTCCGCTTTAGGTTCCTGTAAGATGGGCCGTGATGCCGAATTCCAGGCGATCATGCCGGTAAGAGGTAAGATCTTGAACTGCTTGAAAGCAGACTATCCGACGATCTTTAAAAGCGAGATCATCACGGATCTGATCAAAGTATTAGGTTGCGGTGTCGAGATCCAGACCAAGCATAATAAGGATCTTTCGTCCTTTGATCTGTCGCTGCTTCGCTGGAACAAGATCATTATCTGTACCGATGCCGACGTCGACGGATTTCATATCCGTACCCTGATCCTCGCCATGATCTTCCGTCTTATGCCGACGCTGATTGCAGAAGGTAAAGTCTTCATTGCGGAATCTCCGCTCTTTGAGATCACTTACCGGAACAAAGGCGAAGAGAAGACGATGTTCGCCTATAACGAGAAGGAAAAGGCTGAGATATTGCAGAAATATCCGAGTGAGAAGTGCACGCTCCAAAGATCGAAGGGTCTTGGTGAGAACGAACCGGAGATGATGTGGGAGACCACGATGAATCCGGTCACGCGACGACTTATCAAGGTCGTGCCGGGTGACGAGCAGGCCACGATGGAGACCTTTGAGCTTCTCCTCGGCGATAATCTTGCCGGAAGAAAAGAACATATCGAACGCGATGGTCATCTGTACCTTGAGATGCTGGACGTAGACTAATTAAGAAGAGAGAGAGAACATGGCTAGAAAGAGCGCAAAGAAAGATACAAGCGAAGTACCGGAGAGAAATTCCCTGAAAGACCAGTCCCAGGGCCTTCCGCCGGCTCCGCCGACACTGCAGGATATTAACGATACTCTCGAGAGCAACTTCATGCCCTATGCGATGAGTATCATCGTGTCCCGTGCGATCCCGGAGATCGATGGTTTCAAGCCTTCCCACAGAAAGCTTCTTTACACGATGTATAAGATGGGACTTCTGACCGGAAACCGTACGAAATCCAGTAACGTCGTCGGACAGACCATGAAGCTTAACCCGCATGGTGATATGGCGATCTACGAGACGATGGTGCGTCTCGCCAGAGGTAACGGTGCGCTTTTGCATCCATATGTCGATTCAAAGGGTAACTTCGGTAAGCAGTATTCCCGAGATATGCAGTATGCGGCTCCGAGATATACCGAGGTCCGTCTCGAAAAGCTCTGTGAGGAGCTCTTCCGCGGTCTTGATAAGAATGCTGTGGATTTCGTCGATAACTACGACGGCACTATGAAGGAGCCGGTGCTTCTTCCGGCGAGCTATCCGTCGATCCTTGTCAACAGCAACCAGGGTATTGCTGCCGGTATGGCATCCAATATCTGTTCTTTTAACATTAAGGAAGTATGCGAAGCAACTGTCGCCTATATGAAAGATCCGACGGCCGATCTTCTTTCCGTGATGCCGGCTCCGGATTTCCCGGGCGGAGGTATCATCCTCTACGATGAAGCAGCTATGCGCACGATCTATGAAACCGGCCGCGGCCCGATCCGTATCCGCAGTAAGTATTTTGCCGATAAGTCGAATAACCTCATCGAAGTGACGCAGATCCCGTATACGACGACCGCAGAGGCCGTCATTGACGAGATCACGGAACTCGTTAAGTCCGGAAAAGTCAAGGAGATCAACGATGTCCGTGACGAGACCGACCTTGACGGCTTGAAGATCTGTATCGAGTGTAAGCGAGGTACGGACCTTGATGCCCTGATGACGAAGCTCTTCCGTTTCACGAAACTCGAAGATGTATTCTCCTGTAACTTTAATGTCCTCATCAACGGATATCCGAGAGTGATGGGGGTCAATCAGCTCCTCGCGGAGTGGATCGTCTGGAGACGTGCCTGCCAGAAGAGAGAAGTCGTATATGAGATGGATAAGAAGAAGGATAAACTCCATCTTCTCGATGGTCTTGCCAAGATCCTCCTCGATATCGATAAGGCCATCGCCATTATCCGTAATACCGAGCTGGAAGCCGATGTTGTCCCGAACCTCATGAAGGGATTCGATATCGACAGCCTGCAGGCCGAGTACGTCGCGGAGATCAAACTCCGTAATATCAACCGCCAGTACATCATCAACCGTACGGCGGACAGAGAGAACCTCGAAAAAGAGATCAAAGATCTTGAAGACATCATCGCCAAGCCGAGCCGCCTCGATGCACTGATCATCAAGGGTCTGGAGAACGTTGCCAAGAAGTACGGCCAGGAAAGAAGGACCGAACTTCTCCGTGCAGAGGAAGCCGCGACATTCAGCGATTCCAACATGATCGAAGATTACCGCTTAAAGCTCTTCCTCTCCGATCATGGCTATATCAAGAAGATCGCGCTCACATCGCTTCGTAATGCCGGTGATCTTAAGATCAAGGAAGACGATACGATCGTCATGGAACTTGAAGGAACGAACAAGTCCGAGATACTGTTCTTCTCCGATAAGTGCAACTGCTATAAGGTAAGGGCATTCGAGCTTCCGGATACGAAACCGAGCGAATATGGCGGATATCTGCCGAACCTCCTTTCTATGGAAGACGGGGAGAAGATCCTCTTTATGCATGTTACCGACGATTATAAGGGGAATATCCTCTTCGCCTTTGAAAACGGAAAGATCAGCAAGATCCCGATGGCAGCCTACGAGACCAAGCAGAACAGAAAGAAACTCATTCATGCCTGCAGTGATCTGTCACCTCTGGTGAGCATCCACTACATCACAGAAGACGTGACGATGGCGGCGTTCTCGAACCTTCGAAAAGCAATTGTTTTCGATACTTCGCTGATCCCTCTTAAGACCACGCGTTCTTCGCAGGGCGTGCAGGTACTGACCAGCAAGCGCGGAAGCGTCATGACGGAAGTTAAGCCTCTTGAAGAAACGGGCTTTACGGATCCGGAGTACTACCGCGTCAGACGTCTTCCGGCGATCGGATACTATCTTAAGGAAGAGACGATCGAGGACCGGCAGTTGACACTCGGCGATCTATGATAGAAGATAGGGTGCAGCGACAAGTAAAAGGAGACAGCTGACACATGATGGAATTTGGCGGACATTCTGTATCGGTGGACAAGCCCCGTTCGATCGGAACCTGGGTCCTGATCGGCATCGGTATCGCCTGCCTGCTTGTCATGTTCGCCGTCATGGTCTTTGTCAGTAAAGATACCCGCCGTCTGGCCGGAGTTATGCCTGGTTTTAACGAGGCCCTCGATAAACGCGACTACGATACGGCACTTTCCATGTACCGTGATCTGAACGATACCATCATCAACAGAGATCCCGGCGATAACAGCGACCTTACAGGGGAATATGAGATCCTTACGCAGATGGAAGCGAAGGTGAATGAGCGTGTTACCCAGATCGAGGAGAAGATCCGCAACGAAAGATATACTCCGACAAACGACGATATCGCTTTTCTGGAGGGATTGAGCGAATTGACCGGTGCGAGAATGACTAACTGGCTCACCGGCCTTTGCGAGGAATTCCTTCTGGGCACGATCGAAAAGCCGACGCTGATGTTTATTTTCGAAAAGCTTGAGAATTTAAGCAATATCACGGCGGCGGTAAGACCTCTCCGCGCAGAGATCGACCAGATCGAGCTCTCCCGTGGTGATGTGCAGAGTGCAGAGGCGCTTTTCACAAATGAAGAATATATTGATGCCGTTAAGTACTACGAATACGTTATCGAGAACTCGGAAGGCTTTGTAAATGAATTTGCCCAGAAGCGTCTTGAGGACTGTAAGACGGAGATGTACCAGCCCATGATGAAGATCGCGGACCATATGCTCGCGAACTTTCAGTATTATTCTGCTGAGACGCTTCTTTCGGACCTGGCCAGGATCTTCCCTGAAGACCAGATCATCCAGTCCAATCTTTTCATGGCAACGTCGAATACGAGTCCGGTCGGGACCTATAAGGGTTCGGTCGAAGTCCTCTGTGTCAAACCGCTGATCGCCGATACGAAGGTCGCATTCGAAGATAACTACGTGTCTTCGACGGATGCATACTATATAACGACTTCGGAATTCCGCGCGATCCTCAATATCCTCTATAAAAAAGGATACTGTCTGATCGATCCGACCTCGATGGCGGATCTGGAGAATACCGGGTTTATTAATGCCAAGGAGATCATGCTTCCGGAAGGAAAGAAGCCGCTGGTCATTATCCTGGAGGACTTCTCCTATACGGCGTCCCGTGGAAAGGTCGGCATGTGCCAGCGCCTGGTGCAGAACGATATGGGACAGATCTGCGGCGAATACATCAGTTCGAACGGCCAGACGGTCGTGAGCCGTAACTGTGAAGCTATCGGTATCCTCGATGCCTTTATCGAAGAACATCCGGACTTCTCCTATAACGGCGTCAAAGGCGTCATCTCCATGACCGGATACCAGTCTGTACTCGGTTATGTGACGGATGTCGACCAGCTCGACGACAGAAACAAGGGACTGGAGTCCGCGGGACTTCCGGGTATCGACCTTACTGATAAGGAGATCGAGACAAACCGCGCTACTGTCCTGGCACTTATCGAGAAGCTTAAGGATTCCGGCTGGATCATGGCATCGTCGACCTATGGTTTCATTAACGCAAATCATGTGGAGCAGGCCACGATCCAGAATGATACCGAGAAATGGCTCGATCAGGTGGGATCTCTAACAGGCCCGGTATCCATACTGGTATATCCGAACGGTGACTTTATCCGCGGTTCCGACCCGAGGTGCGTTTATCTGAAAGACAAGGGATTCCGAATTTTCTTCGGTGTCGGTCCGACTCCGTATTATACTTATGGTGACAACTATCTGTATTTCGACCGCTGTATGCTTACCGGCGACACGCTCCGTAACGTCGATTATTCCAGATTGTTCAAAAAAGAAGAGGTGTACGATGCAGCACGTAAAAAGAGCGCATAAAAAGACCATAGCGGCCGTTTTTCTGACGGTCTTTCTTGCGATATTCATGTCGGGATGCATGAATATGCTGCTTCTTAAACAGGACAATCACGAGTACACCTATGTCATCAGCGCCAAGCAGCTTTTCGATGCCGTAAACGATGCACTTTATAAATTTGAAGATACCGTCTATGTGCAGACGGATTCCTATGACGAGTTCATGAAGTTCTGGAATGAACTGGACTCGGAATTCGCGCTTCATTCGGCTTTCCGCGAAAAGGATGTTAAGCTTTCCTATACGGAAAAAGAGACGGTCTGCAAACTCAAGATCGAAATGACCTACAATGCCTGCGGACAGGCTATGAAGTATCTTTATGCCAAGAACGTCGACAAGTATCCGACAGAGGATGCGGAACAAGTCGGCAAGGCACTTTTGGAGATCAGGGACAACATCATCACTGAAAGAATGGGTGATGAAGAGAAGGTCATGAAGATCCATGACTACCTTATCTCCCACTGTGAGTACGCCGTGGATGGCGATATCGACCATTATGCCACCACCTATGTACTTCTGAATGAAAAGAAAGCGCAATGTCAGGCCTATTCCGAAGCCTTTGCTGCACTTTGCCTTCTGAGCGGGATCCCCTGTAAGGTCATTTCGGGAACCTCGACTTTCGCATACGGAGATGGTGCACATGCCTGGTGTCAGGTGAAGGTGAATGCGACCTGGTATCACGTCGATGTGACCTGGGACGATCCGATCCCGGACGTACCCAGCATGATCCGCTACGATTTCTATCTTAAGGGCGATACGATGATGAGATCGACGCACAGCTGGTGTCCGTATTATGAGGCCTGCTACATCGACTACGCATCATAAACTTTAAACTTTGTATTACGAATTTGTGATATTTGTTCTTTTTGCTAGACGAAAAATAGGTATAACACTATAATAACAATAGGTTAATTTCGGAGGTGCGAGATGGCTAAGGTAGACAAATTAAATGACTATATCGTAGAAGAACAGATCATCTGGAAGGATAAGAAGAGGATCTTAGGTCTTCCTATTACGTTTACAAAATATTCCTTCAGTGAGAACCGTCTCTTTATGGAAAGGGGCTTTTTTAAAGTAGTGAAGGATGAACTCCTTATGTACCGTGTTCTCGACGTACGTCTTAAAAAGAGCTTCTGGCAGCGCATTTTCAAGGTGGGAACGATCGAGCTTTCTACTGCAGATAAATCCACACCGATCATCCTTCTGGAGAATATTAAGAATCCGGACCGCACACGTGATGCACTTTCCTCCATTGCCGAAAAAGAGCGTGATGAGAAGCGTGTACTCGGTAAGGAAATGTTCGGTACAGCGAACGATGGTGCGATCGCTCACGACAGCTTCATCGAGTAATCACTATTCAGACAGAATATACAGTTTTTTGACGTAAGAGGGGTAACTTAGTGGAAACCAGACTCGACAGGTATGAAGGCGCGCGGGAAAGAAAACTCGAGCAACTGAAACAGCTGATCAAGGAATCGAATTATATCGTTTTCCTTGGTGGTGCGGGCGTGTCCACAGAAAGCGGTATCCCTGATTTTAGAAGTGGCGAAGGTATCTTTAACCAGGAGAGCGGTCTTTCCTACCGCCCGGTGGATATCATCAGCCACTCGTTTTTTGAAGCCCATCCGGAAGAGTTTTTTGACTTTTACAGAAGGAAACTATGCTACCCGAAAGCCCGTCCGAACAAGGCGCATAAGGCACTGGTCCGACTGGAAAAGCAGGGAAAACTGAAAGCGACCATTACACAGAATATCGATAATCTCCATCAGATGGCAGGATCGACGACGACCATCGAACTGCATGGGTCTGTATTCAGAAACTATTGCATCGACTGCGGTGAAAAATACGATCTGGAATATGTCCTTTCGACCGATGGTGTTCCGCGCTGTAAGAAGTGCGGCGGGATCGTCCGTCCGGATGTCGTTCTTTACGAAGAACATCTCGAACACGAGAATATCGATAATGCGGTCAAGGCCATAAAGAAAGCAGACCTTCTGATCATCGGCGGCACGTCTCTTACCGTATATCCGGCGGCGACATTTGCCCAGTTCCTGAAGAGCGACCGCGTAGTCATCATCAACAAGAGCTCCACATATCTGGACCTTCAGGCTATGCTGACGATCCATGACAGCATCGGCACGGTGCTTGATACCGTTATTTCCAAATACATTCCGAAGAAAAAGCCGGAAACTAAGGGAAAGAAGACACCTGCGAAAAAACCGGCGGCGAAAAAGCCGGCAGCGAAGAAACCTGCTTCCAAAGCGGGATCAAAACCTAAGAAGAAAGACTGAAATCTGAATGAGCGAACGAACGGAAAAAAGAGACTCTGAGCTGAAGGAAAGAAGCGATTCGCTTAGCCGGGAATTAAAGACCCTGAAAGAAAAAGCCGGTAATCTTGCAAACCTTCGAGGTGCTTTTTTTATTGCCCTTATCCTCTTTACCGTACTCTTTTTTATCAGGGACAGGCAGATCGGATACCTGATCGGTGCTATCTTCTGCTTGCTGGTATTTATTGTTTTCGTAGTAAAACACGGAAAACTCAAGGCGCAGGCGACCCGGATCAATGAGATCTTAAAGATCCATGAGCAGTATATCGCAAGGACAAAACATGATTTTTCCAAGCTTACGGATGACGGAGAAGACCTTCAGATCGATAAGCACCCGTTCTCCGGAGATCTGGACCTTTTCGGAAAGAGATCGCTGTTTTCTCTGATCAGCGTGGCGCATACAGGATATGGCAGAAGACAGCTTCAGAAGTGGCTTCTGACAGCGGCGGAAGAGAATATGGATCTTAAGTCGATCAAAGCGCGCCAGGAGGCGGTCGCAGAACTGGCCGGACAGCTCGTGCTCGTTGAGGAACTCGAGGCTTCTACGAAGATGAATGTGAAGAAGAAGGCGTCCCCGCAGGCGCTTCTTGCTTTTATCGCGGATAAGACCGCTTCAGCCGGTAAGACTATGACGATCCTCCGCATAGTTAATTCCGTTCTTCTCTGGGTCAGCTTCATTATTGCATCGATCTTCGGCGGATATGTGTATTTTGCGCCGATGGCCTTTTTCGTACTGCAGTTATTCCTTATGGCATTAAGCTTTAAGGCAAACGGCATCACCTTCGGTCTGGTAGAGAAATTCTATCCGGAGCTTCGCGCATATTCCAATATCTTTACCGATCTTGAAAACGTGAAGGTGGAGTCGGAGTATTTAAAAGCCATCAAGGCACGTCTTTTCGGCGAAGGAGAGACGGAAGGGAAGAACCAGTCGGCATCCAACCAGCTCGTAAGCCTTTATAAGATCTGTCTTCTTATTCAGGCGAGAATGCAGCCGCTTTTATATTTCGTACTAAATGCCGTGTTCCCGTTTGACGAACTGTGTATCCATCTGCTGGAAAACTGGCGCGAAAAGTCGGGCAGTACGATCCCGGATAAGCTTTCCGCGATCGGCGAATGGGAGGCCCTGATGAGCCTTTCGGTCATGAGGACGATCTATCCGGACGGATGTGTTCCTGAGCTTTCTGAGTCTGAACAGCCTTTCTTCGAGGGAAAAGAGATCGGCCACCCGCTGATCCCTGTCGAAAAACTCGTAAGAAATGATTTCTCGCTTAAGAAGGGCTGCGCCATGATCACCGGATCGAATATGTCCGGTAAGACGACACTTCTCCGTACCGTCGGTATCAACAGCGTACTTGCCTATTCCGGTGCCTCCTGCCCGTGCACATCCCTGAAGCTTTCCCTTATGAATATCGGTGCTTCCATGCGTATATCCGATAATCTTTCCGAAGGTGTCTCCACATTCTATGCGGAACTTCTGAAGATCGAGCGTATCGTAAGTCTGGCAGAAAAGGGAAGACCGCTTCTTTACCTGATCGACGAGATCTTCCGCGGCACGAACTCCAAAGACCGTACAGACGGCGCCTGGACGGTGCTTCTAAAGCTCAATAAGGATTCGATCATCGGCATGATGTCTACCCATGACTACGAGCTTTGCAAGATGAACGGAAACAACGAAGTGAATCTGGCGTATTATCATTTTTCTGAATTTTATGATGATGATGGCTTGCATTTTGACTATAAACTCAAAGATGGCATGTCGACCGAAACAAACGCTAAATATCTAATGAAACTCGTCGGAATCACGGATTGATTTATACTCGCAGTTACTTTATAATTTGCAGGGACATGATACAATAGTTGCAAAATCCAAGAAGATGAGGTATGGCTATGGACTCTTATACGAGACAGGTAAATTTCTTTGGTAACACAGATCCGGAAGCGCTGGTAAAGAAGTACGGCACTCCGCTTTTCGTATATAACGAGGACATCCTTCGAAAGCAGATGAGAAGAGTGGCAGGACTTCTTCCGAACCACCGTTTCACCTCTAACTTTTCCATAAAGACGAATTCTAACATGACGATCCTGAAGATCGCTCTGGAGGAAGGCCTTAATTGTGACGCGATGAGTCCGGGAGAGATCTTCGTGTTAAAGAAGGCCGGTTTTCCGAGTGAACGGATCTTCTATGTGTCCAATAACGTTTCTGAAGAGGAGATGCAGTATGCCATCGATGAGGGCGTCGTCATAAGTGTCGACAGCCTTTCCCAGCTGGAGATGTTCGGTCGACTGAACCGTGGCGGCAAGCTCTCTGTGCGCATCAACCCGGGCGTAGGTGCCGGCCATCACGATAAGGTCGTAACGGCAGGTAAGAAGACCAAGTTTGGTGTCGCTGCTCAGGACATCCCGAAGATCCACGAGATCGCCCAAAAGTATGACCTGCATATCGTTGGACTAAACCAGCATATCGGTTCTCTCTTTATGGACTATAAGCCCTTCCTTGAGGCTTGTCACAACTTCCTGCACTATGCGGAGGATTTCGATGAGCTTGAATTCCTGGATTTTGGCGGCGGTTTCGGTACCCCGTACCATAAGCTTAGCGATGAACCGGAGTTTGATATCGAGACCTTTAAGGCCGAACTCGACAAGCTTCTTACCGAGTGGAAGGCGACCACGGGGAGGGATGTTCTCTTTAAGACCGAGCCCGGCCGTTATGTCGTTGCGGAGAGCTGTGTGCTTCTCGGCGGAGTCCACTCTGTTAAGGAGAACTACGGCCATAAGTATGTCGGAACGGATATCGGCATGAATGTCCTGATCCGCCCGGAGCTTTACGATTCCTGGCACGATGTGGAGATCTACCGTGATGGCAAGCCGGTCACAGATGGCCCACGTGATGTTTATTCTGTAGTCGGAAACATCTGCGAAAGCGGTGATATCGTCGCCAAGGACAGAGAACTTCCGGTCACAAAGGAAAAGGATATCGTCTGTGTTCTGGATGCTGGTGCATATGGCTTCTCTATGAGCTCGAATTACAACAATCGTCTGCGCCCGGCAGAGGTGCTTATCACCTCATCCGGTGATGACGTTCTGATCCGTAGAAGAGAGACTCTGGAGGACCTTCTCCGCTGCTTTGATGTCTGATTTTTTGTCTGCTCATAACAAGTAGAAGCTATTCATAGGTTTTTTTAAGAATTTTATGTGAATTTGGCTGAAAATACCTTGTTACATATACATCGTTGCTTTATAATATTTAAAGCAAATGATGTGGGGGTGTTTATGGCTGATTTTGCCGAGATACTGCAGGGGTTTCGATCCCTTGTGGTTGATTATTCAGCGATGCTCGAGATTGGGGATCCCGAGATCATCGAGACGCTGATCAGCGACGTGGTCGCGCAAAATAAGACTGTATATATCAGCAAGTCGTTCAAGGCTTTTCATGAGAGCGTCCTTCGGGCGAATAATCCGAATGAAGCAGATACGGCTGATGGTATTAAATATGCCCTGAAATCCCTCGTCGATGCGAAACTCCTGCGCGCCAGTAAGAGCGCGTCCATTGCAGACTTTTTCCTCGAACATATCGGTAACGAAGATGAGTGCCTCTTCATCGGAAGAAACAGCACCGCTTTTTCCCGACTTCGCAATATCAATGCCCAGGGCAAATGTGCCGTATTTGTGATCAACCGCGGAAGACTGAAGTTCTATCCGTCTATTTCCGAATGTCTGGAAACAGAGACCCCCTATTCCGTGAACCCGATTGCCGGGAATGCGGACTTTATTGCGACAGACTTAAATTTCGGCGTCGGTGATATCCTTTTTACCGACGATGATGAGAAGATCACGCTGACTTCCCTGATCAGCACAGGTGCAGAGGGACTCGTATTCTGCACCCAGCATGATAAGTGGGTCGCAAAAGTTTACCATCGTGGCGGCATTACTCCGCTCCGCTGGTATAAACTCATGAAGATGAGAAATCTCGAACTCGAGACGGACAATATCTGCTGGCCTTACCGCCTTCTTTTCTCGTCGGAGCATATTCCGGTCGGTTACATGATGCGTAAGGCTTCCGGCACCACGATCAGTCGCGCCTTTGACGGTCCGGATGCGATGGAGAAGTATTTCCCGAGCTGGACACGTCTGCACGTTGTAGATTCGGCGATCTCATTTCTGCGTGCCATGGATTATCTGCATCTTCACGGCGTTATCGTAGGTGATATCCAGCTTAAGAATGCCATGCTCGAAGATGAGGAAAACCTTTACCTCATCGATATGGACAGTATCCAGTACGAAGATCTTCCGTGCCCGGTCGGAACGGAAGAATTCACGCGCCCGGAACTCTGGGGCAAATCCTTTACTTCGTTTTTACGCCGTCCCCAGGACGAGGACTATTCCGTCTCCATCTTAGTATTCTCGATGCTTTTCTGCGGTCAGCACCCCTACGCGCAGAGAAACGGTCTGGAGATGTTAAGAGATGAGATGGAAGCGCGTTCTTTCCCGTATACGGTCGATGATTCCGAGAATGAGAGGATCCCGATCGGCGGATACGATAAGATCTGGGACGCCTTAACACCTACTCTGAAGGACATGTTCGTGCGGGCGTTTGCCAAAGGCGAACTCTTTAACTGTGTTGAGTGGACCGTCGCTCTTGAGGAATACCGGAATATGCTTTCCAACCACGAGTTCGATGATGAAGAGGTCTACCGCGTCTTCCCGTATTATGTGGCGGAAGAAGAAGCACCAGCGAAAAAGCCGTCCGGCAAGGTCAGTGTAAGAGAAGCGATCATGAAATCGAACATGAATTCCCGTGAGGCGGTCGATTCCTATACGCGCCAGATGCCTTCTTCGCTGCAGCAGGCTCAGCCGGCGGAAAAGCCGAAGAGCACAGCCGCTTCCCCTGCCTTTAAGGGAAGTTCATCTGCACCTTCGCCCAAGGCGGTTAAAACGGCCACGAATACAGCTTCGCAGGCCAGTGCGCTCGCCAGCCATATGAACAGTTCGTCCGCTAGTTTTGCCAGCCAGAAAGGCAGTGCTCCGCAAACTTCCATGATGAAGGATAAGTCTTCTGGAAAAGGACTGTTGGGGAAGATCCTTTTTGGTATTTTTGCGGTCCTGGTACTCGGTGCGGTCGCTTACCTCGCCATCTTAATGTCTTAAGTTTTTTCCTGGAGGAGAAATAGTATGAGCAACGAAATGAATGGTTTTTCAAAATCGGATTTCGGCAGCAGCACCAGACGCCGCCTGCCGATCTGCTTCTGCCTGGATATCAGTGGTTCTATGGCAGGATATCCGATCGAGCAGCTAAACGATGGTCTTCAGAGCTTTTTCGCGTCCATCCGTGAAAACGAGGAGACGAAGTCCTCGGCGGATATCGCGATCATCACTTTTGGCGGATCCGTCGATATCTTCCTGCCTTTTGGAAAGACCGGTAAAGACACATCTATTCCGCGTCTTACGGCGACCACGAGCCTGACGCCGATCGGTGAAGGAATCTTAACTGCTCTCGAGTTATTAAATGCGCGAAAAGAAGGCTATAAGGAAATGGGCATCAAGTACTATCAGCCATGGCTCGTCGTTATTACAGACGGTGCGCCGCAGGGCGATAATGCCGTGGAGAATATGGAAAAGGCGATCGAGGCCGTTCGTGAACTCGAAGATAACGATAAGCTCGTCGTATTCAACATCGGTGTCGGCAACAGTGCGGATTTCCCGATGCTCCAGAGACTTTCCGGCAAGCGTGAAAAGCCGATCTCCATCAGCACTGCTCAGTTTGGTAAGCTCTTTGCTTTCCTCGGATCCAGTTCATCTTCGGTCGTATCCAACAGCATGAATAACGATGCGCTTTATAGTCTCAATACTGAACCGGAAGGAAACTCCATCGCGATGGATGATTTCTTCAAGGCGATCCAGGAGAACCAGTGATCCATGAGAGAGAAGCCAGTACTCGTTAATACATCTCTGATCGGAAATAAGCATGTAAATCGCGGCACCCCCTGCGAGGATTCTTCATGTACTCTTTCCAGAAACGGCGTATCTGTCGTATGTGTTTCCGACGGCGCAGGCGGAGCGAAGTATACACATGCCCGCTTCGGGTCTAAGTGTGCTGTCGATACGATCGCGAATCTTCTCTGCGACCATTTCGATGCTTTTTACTTTGAAAACAGAGAGAGCATTTCCCGAAGCCTTCTGGTGACTGCGGTCCACTCCTCGATGGCAGATCTTCTGGTCGAGCATCAGCTGGACGGTCTGGAGAGACTATCGTGTACGCTTCTTTTCGTAGCGGTAAAAGGAGATCTCGTTCTGGCCGGTCATATCGGTGACGGCATGATCTGCAGGATCTCGTCTTCGGGCATTTCGCCGCTGACGCTTCCGGCCAACGGAGAGAACGCTTCGTCCACATATTTCATCACGTTCCCGAATGCGCAGGAATATCTGCGTTTCCTTCGTACGACGACGGACGATACCCACGCATTCGTTCTGATGACAGATGGGGTGGAGGAGATGGTCTATGATTCCTCTACGCAGCTCATAAGACCCGTTGTTGCGCGTCTTGCGGAGCTTGCCGCCAAAGGAAAAGAAGAGGCAGAGAAAGAACTGTCCTCTACGATCCAGGAATTCGTCATCGGCGCCGGACAGAATACGGATGATGCATCTGTCGGTATCCTTTACCTTCCGGATACCAAAGTTCCGGACTTTAGTGCTATAAATGACAGTAAGGAGCGCTTTGACAGAAATCACGAAGATACGATCCGTTCCGTGCAGATGGAATGGGTCCCGAAGGTAAAGCATGCGCAGGAGATCTTAAGTGCGATCAGCGCGGGCAAACCGGTCGAGAATGTAAGTAAAGCGGCTGTTTCCGAAGATGAGCCTTCGGAGAAAAAACAGCCCGAAGAAGAGACTGAAAAAGTCACACAAGGGGATAATAGTAAAGAAGAAGGAGAAGAGAAGACTACATTGCCTTCGGAGGGAAAGAGAAGGAAAACGGTTCCGCTGTGGCTTTTCCTTCTGATGAGTGGTGCTTTTATCGCGACAGCGGTAGGCTTGATATTGCAGTTGATCTGATTTGGGGGATAAGTCATGAGCGACGGTATGAAAGAAAGAAAATATAAGTTTGAATCGAAGATCAGACTTCCGAATATGCAGGAGATCCTGGATGCGGCGTCTGACTTTACTGCGCCTTCGGAGAAGGCGTTGGAGGTCGCAAAAGATCCGCAGAAGAAGCCGAGTATCAAGGACCTGGCGAAGAAAGCCGATCTTTCACCGGATCTTAAGGAACTTCAGCAGATGAGTCAGGAGGTCGCAGATGCGGAAGTCCGCCGTGCAAAGGAGAAAGAACTGCAGCGTGCAGAGGAGCTTCGTCGTCTATGCCGTGAGCGTGAGGAAGCTGCTCAGGCGAAGGCTCAGGAAGAACAGAAGATCGCTGACGAAGAGAAGAAGAAGGCGATCCAGGCGGCTAGAGATAAGGCGCAGGCCAGAAAAGATGCTGAGGCTGAGGCGGCAGCTGCGTCTGAAGCGGCGGCAACAGCGGTCAAGAAGAATGACACGTCTGCGCTCGATGCGCTTTTCCAGCTGCCGAGTATAGAATCTATAAAGCAGCCTGACTTTGGAAAGTCTGTAGGATCTGCGGCTGAATCAGCTTTTGAAGAAAATCCGACGAAGGAGGAACCGGAAAAGACAGAAGTTTCTGCTAAAGCCGAAGAACCGGCTGTCGCTCCTGCTTCCTCTGTGGAAGAACTGAAGGATATATCCGAGATCGCGATGAATCCGTTCGCCGAAGATGCGATGAAATATCGTCCGGTCAAGAAGAAGGAAGAGTTTAAGGAGACGATCCTCAAGGAAGACTATACGGAAGAGATGGATCTGCGTGCAGATACCTCCGAGTCCGTCGATGATGACTTCCTGGATTTTGACTTCTAAACCGGATCTTTTCGAAAAGAATCAGAGAGAAAAATATAATATCAGAAGATAGGCACCCTCGATCATTAAGTGAATGAGGGTGAATCTTTCTGTGACCATCTGATTGGCCCAGGACCATTCCTTACGGCAGTGGTCATGAAGAGGGGTACGGATCTTGCTCATGAACTTCTTTTTCGTCACGCGGCAGACCAGAAGCTTAAACAGAGAAGAACCGCCGTCCAAAACCATCGGCAGGCAGATGATGAGATACGAGAACGGATTTCCCGATGCCATTGCGAAGAAGGCCAGAAACACACCGATCGCCTGAGAGCCGGAGTCACCCATGAGCATCGTACTTGGATGGCAGTTATACCACAGGTACACGATCAGGACGACACAGAGGTAGAGCATGACGTTATTCATCATGGAAACGCGCTTCGTCATGATCGTCATGACAAAGTAGGTAACGGTGGAGACCATGGTGAGGTTTCCGCAGAGACCGTCAACGCCGTCAGATGCATTCGTAAAGTTGATGGAAGCCCATACGAGGCAGGCCGCCAGGAAGATATAAAGCGGCTGCGGGATGGAGAAACTGAGGTCGAGGATGAAGATATCGACGGTCCTCGGGAAGATGAAGGACGCAAGGGTACCGGAAGCCAGCGCGATCACGACATCGGTAAGACCCTTTTTCGTCGCGGACCAGGGATTCTTATCATCGAGGTAACCGCAGACCATGGCCAGCATCGCACAAAGATAGAGAAGTGCGTATTCCCAGGTGACCTCGGAAAAAAGTCCCACGCCCACAAAAAGACAGGAGATGAAGATGATGCCGGCAGAGGTCGGCTTTCCCTTCGCGGAGGCTCCATCTACGGCAAAAGCTCTGCCCCCGTCGGACGGAAGCTTTTTATTCTGAAGCCTGATCGATATAAAAGTAAAGATCAGGGTCACGATCGGCCCGATCAGATAGATGTATCTATTTGAAATTAAATATGCAAACAAGAAGAAGTCCCCTCCTGATCTTCTATCTCAAATTAGACCTTATCATATCACAAATTGTGATTATATAGTATAATATACGGACGAATGTCATTGAAAAGAAAAGAAGAAGAATATTAAAGAGGTGTTTTGAACATGGATTTTAGATGTGCCGTGGCGGAAAAAGTATCGGAAATTACGGGCTTAGAGCTCGATCAGGTGAACCGCCTGCTGGAGATCCCGCCGCAGGAAGATATGGGTGATTTTGCGTTCCCGTGCTTCATGCTTGCCAAGACGATGCATAAAGCCCCGAACATGATCGCTTCCGAGCTTTCTACGTCCGAGAAACTTTCCGCTTCCTGGCTATCGAAGGTAGAGGCGAAGGGGCCGTACCTTAATTTCTTTGTGGACCGCGGTGCTTTTTCCAAGGAGATCGTAAGTGACATCTTAAGTAAGGGCACAGAATACGGAAAGTCCGATGAAGGCGCCGGGAAGACTGTCATCGTCGAGTTCTCCTCGCCGAACATCGCCAAGCCTTTCCACGTTGGCCACGCATTTACTACGATCCTCGGACACTCTCTTTCACGCATATATGAAAAACTCGGCTATAATGTCGTACGCATGAACCACTTGGGCGACTACGGCACCCAGTTCGGAAAACTCATCACGGCGTACCGTCTCTGGGGTGATGAGGAAGCTCTGGAAAAAGATCCGATCACCGAGCTTTTGCGTATCTATGTCAAGTTCCATGAAGAAGAGAAGAACGATCCGGAACTGACGACGTCTGCCCGCGAGAACTTCAAGCGTCTCGAAGATGGCTGCGAAGAGGAAGTCGCACTGTGGCAGAAGTTCCGTGACATGTCTCTCATCGTATTCGAGCAGCTCTATAAGAGAATGGGCGTGACCTTCGATAACTATAACGGCGAGTCCTATTACGCGAAAATGGCCGATCAGGTCGTCAGCATGCTTAAGGAGAAGAATCTCCTTGTAGAGAGTGATGGCGCCCAGGTCGTCGATCTTGAGGAGTTCGGCGTTCCGCCGTGCATCATCCTAAAGAGTGACGGAACGACGATCTACGGTACCCGTGATATCGCGGCGATCCTCTATCGTGATGAGAATTATCACTTCGATAAGAACATCTATGTCGTAGGTATCCCGCAGGCCCTGCACTTCAAGCAGGTATTCTCCACGCTGAAGAAAGCCGGTTACGAGTGTGCCGATAAGTGCGAGCACGTCGGTTTCGGTCTTGTAAAGTTCCAGAACATGAAGTTTTCGACCCGTGACGGAAATATCGTGCTTCTCGAGGAGCTCCTCGACGAGAGTGTCGCAAAGACCTATGAACTCATCAAGGCGAATGCCGAGGCGAGAAATTCCGATCTTTCTGACGATGAACTCCGGGAGATCGCCGAAAAAGTCGGTCTCGGTGCCGTGATCTACACCTACGTCAAATCCGGAAGAGAAAGAGATATCGTCTTCTCATGGGATACGATGCTCGACTTCGAAGGCGATACCGCACCTTACCTCATTTATACTTACGCACGTACGCGTTCCATCTTAAGAAAAGCAGCCGATCAGGGCTTCCTGCCGGAAAAGGCCGGATCTGATCTTCTCACCAAACTTGACGGGGACGAGGAGTTTGCCTGTGTCAAGGCGCTCGGAGATCTTCCGGAAGCGATCCGAAAGGCTGCATCTTCCAATGAGCCGTTCATGGTCTCCCGTGCCGTCAGCGGCATCGCACGTGCCTTTAACCGTTTCTATAACAACTGCTCGATCCTGGGCGGTGACGATAATGAGAAGAAGACCGCACGTCTTGCGCTCTGTGAGGCGGTCTGCGATGCCATCGAGGCAGGTACCTACCTCCTCGGCATTTCCGTGGTCGAACAGATGTAAGAACTAGAATCGAGGTCAGTCATGTCGGAAGATAATATGAAGATGCCGAAGTTTTCGGAGATCGAGTATTCCCGTCCTTCGGTAGATAAGTTCCGTGAATGCGCCATGAGTACGAGATTAAAGCTCATGGCCGCCAGAGATGCGGATGTCGTAGAGAATGCCATCATGGGCTTCCAGCGCGAAATGAGCGCATTTGACACCGCCTATACGCTCTGTATGATCCGTCACGATTTAGACACTTCCGATCCGTTCTGGAACGATGAGATGGAGTTCTTCGATGAGAACTATCCGATCATTTCCGATCTTTCTGCCGGTGTTTATACGGCGCTCCTTCACTCGGAGATCCGCGAGGAACTCGAAGAGCGCTTCGGTCCCATGATCTTCCGTAAGACCCAGAACCAGCGCGAGATCGTAAGCTCCGAGGTGTTGGATGACCTGGCCGAGGAGAGTACCCTTGAGACGGAATACAGCCAGATCCTTTCTGAAGCGGATATCCTTTTTAAGGGGAAGCATCAGACGATCTCCACCATGACACCTTATCTCGAATCCACAGACCGAGAAGTCCGAAAGAAAGCCCATAAAGCCGTTTCCGACTATTTTGCCGGGCAGAAGGAAAAGTTTGACGAGATATATGACAACATGGTCCGTATCCGTACGCAGATCGCGAAGAAACTGGGCTTTTCCGATTTCGTCGAGCTCGGCTACAAGCGTATGGAGAGATATGACTACGATCCTGAAAAGGTCAAGGTCTTCCGCGATAATGTCGTGAAGTATATCGTGCCGATCACATCGGAGATCCGCCGGCTTCAGAAGAACCGTCTGGATGTCGAAAAGCTCTTTTATTACGATCTGCCGTGCCTTTTCGTGCATGGAAATCCGACACCGAATATCCCGCAGGAAGAGTACTTTTCCAAAGGCAGCAAGATGTTCGGGAAGATGTTCTCAAAGGATCCGAGCTTCTTCCAGGTGCTCGGCGAGCACGACTTTATGGATCTTTTCTCGCGGCAGAATAAAGCCACGGGCGGCTACTGTGCCAGTCTTCTGGATTACGGCATCCCGTATATCCTCATGAATGCCAATCACACCGCCGACGATATAGCAACGCTCGTCCATGAATCGGGCCACGCGTATGCGGCGCTTAGAAGCATCGACTCTTCCCAGTTCATCGAGTGCCTGTCGCCGACCCTTGAGGCTTGCGAGATCCATTCGACGGCGATGGAATATTTGACATATCCGTATATGGAGATGTTCTTCGGCGAGGCTGCGGACGCTTACCGCCAGCAGCACATGACATTGGCTCTCCTGTTCCTGCCTTACGGCTGTCTCGTGGATGAATTCCAGCATGTGGTATATTCGAATCCCGACATGACCCCGGCGGAACGGCATACGGCATGGAGGGAGCTGGAGAAGAAGTATCAGCCGGATATCGACTACGACGGCGATGAGTTCTATGAACTCGGCGGCGCCTGGATGAAGAAGGAGCATATCTTCACGTCTCCGTTCTACTATATTGACTACTGCCTCGCGCAGGTCTGTGCACTGCAGATCTGGAGCATCTCCAGAAGAAACAGGAAAAAGGCCATGACCATCTACGAACACCTCTGTGCGGCGGGCGGCACGAAGACCCTGATCGACCTGGTCGAATCCGCGGGCCTCGAATCGCCGTTCTCGCTCGATGTCATGAAGAAACTTGCCTATCAGGTGTGTGATTATCTCGATCTATGAAACTGCCGGAGAAATTTACCGAAAGGATGCATCAGTATTTTGAGAAGTATGGGCGGTCCGATGAGGAGCCGTCCTTCTGGTCGTCCTATGAAAAAGACCCTGTCCACGGCATCCGCTGGAACCGCCTGAAGATGGATCCTTCCGAATACGGAAAGTATATGAAGGATATGGACCTTCCGGAAACGCCGGTTCCCTGGTGCGACGGGGGATTTTATACTCCCGATCTTTCTTTAGGAAAAGATCCGTACTATCACGCGGGCGCGTACTATATACAGGAGCCTTCCGCAATGCTTCCGGCCTCGGTTCTGGGTACCCGTCCCGGAGAATTCGTGCTCGATATGTGCGCGGCACCGGGTGGTAAAGCGACCCGTATCGCCGAGGATCTTAAGGGTGAAGGCCTTCTGGTGGCCAATGAGATCAATGCCGAAAGATCGCGTGCGCTCCTTAGAAACCTTGAGCGCTGCGGCGCGGGAAATGTCGTGATCTTAAACGAAGATCCGAAAAACATGGTTCGGACGTTCCGTTCCTTTTTCGACCGGATCATCATCGATGCGCCCTGCTCCGGCGAAGGAATGTTCCGAAGAGATCCTTTCGCACCGAAGAGCTGGGAGAAATTCGGCCCCGCTTCGTGTGTGCCGATCCAGGAGAGTATCCTGGAATATGCCGATGAGATGCTTCTTCCGGGCGGTTCGATCGTCTATTCCACCTGTACCTTTGGTGAGGCGGAAAACGAAGAGAGGATCCATACGTTCCTAAATAATCACAGTAATTACGTGATCGTCCCGCATAGAGAGCTCACAGGCGTTTCCCACGACGATGAGGGCATGATGCGCATCTGGCCGCACAGGACAGAAGGTGAGGGACATTTCTGTGTACACCTTCGGAAAAACGCGGAAGGGGATACTTCCGATGATCCGAGAAAAACGGAGAAGAACCGTATGTCGAGCCAGTTTGTCTTCGTGAAGGCGAAGGAATGTTTTTCGGATTTTATCACAGGTCTTCTTACGGAGGAGGCGAGTGGTCCGTATCAGGAAAGAATAAACACGGACTTTATCCTCCATAAGGATAAGGTACATATGCTTCCGGTAAGCGAAAGCCTCTTTTCCGGCTTAAAGGTCGTAAAGATGGGAGATTTCCCCGGCGAGATCAAGGAAACAGGAAAGGGCCGGAACTTCCTGCCGTCCCAGGCACTGGCGCTGGAGCTAACAAGAGCACAGATCCGTCCGTCGAGATTCCTTTCTCTTACGAGATCCGACGAGCGCCTGATCAGATACCTCCGTTGCGAGACGATCATATTAACAGAAGAAGAAACTGATGCTCTCGACAACGGCGAATACATCATCGTGGCATGCGGAGACTTCCCCCTGGGGTTTGCCAAAGTCACTGGAGGCGTTCTTAAGAATCTCTATCCCAAGGCGTGGAGACTGATGTGAGGAACGGATCTTTTCAAGAAGAATAATGGATAAAAAGAGAAGAAAGAAGGCAAGAAGAATGGAGCGTTTTTTAGTCGCAAGCAAGAATAAGGATAAGATCCATGAGATCAAGGAGATCCTTTCCGATTTCCCGTTTGAGATCGTCGGGATGGAGAGCATCGGCATCCACACCGATATCGTCGAGGATGCGGACTCTTTTGAGGGGAATGCCCTCATCAAGGCCAGCACGATCCAAAAGGAAGTCGGCGGATTCGTCATGGCCGATGACTCGGGACTTTGTATCGATGCTTTGGACGGCGCTCCGGGCATCTATTCTTCGAGGTTCTGCGGAGAAGACTCGACGTATCAGGAGAAGTTTGAAAAGATCTGGGAGATGTTAAAGGACGTGCCGAAAGAAAAGTGGACCGCGCACTTTGTCTGTGCGATCGCTGTTGTCCGTCCTGATGGCTCTCATTTTATCGTCAAAGAGCAGTGCGACGGTGTGCTTCTTTCCGAGCCGAGAGGAGAGAACGGCTTCGGTTATGACCCGATCTTCTTTGTGCCGGAGATCGGCAAGACGACAGCCGAGATCTCCGACGAGGAAAAGAACGCGATCAGCCATCGCGGTAAGGCTCTGCGTTCTATGCTTGCCATTTTGAAGGAATCGTGATATACTTTCCGTCGTGCACAAGTGTTCGCGCACCGCGGACACTCACGCAAGAAAATTCTACTTTAGGAATGAGACGGATATGTCTGAAAGTAACGATTATTTACTTGTTAAAGCAGATGTTTTGCCCGAAGTATTTGTAAAGGTCATGGAGGCCAAAAGACTTCTGAATTCCGGAAAGGCGGTTTCGGTAAACGAAGCGGTCAAGATGGTCAGTCTTTCGCGTTCTGCCTATTATAAGTACAAGGATGCCGTTATGCCGTTCTATGAGACTTCTGCGGGGAAGATCGTGACACTGATCGTCGCGGTCGAAAACTTCCCGGGGATCCTGGCCGGCATTATCCAGTGCATCGCTTTTGCCAAGGGCAATATCCTGACGATCAACCAGAATATCCCCATTAACGGACTGGCGGACGTTTCTGTATCCATGGAGACGGACCGCATGACGTGTTCGATCGACATGCTCATCAACGAAGTGGAAAAAATACCGGGAGTTAGATCCTGCAGAATCATGGCCAGGGAGTGATATATATGAAAAACATTGCAATATTAGGATTTGGAGTCGTTGGCTGCGGCGTGGCCGAAGTCATCGAGATGAATAAAGAGCGGATCGCCAAACGACTCGGTGAAGAACTGAGAGTCAAGAAGATCCTGGATATCCATGAGTTCCCGGACAGTCCTTTTGCCAGCTTAGTTACTACGAATAAAGAAGAAATCTTCGATGATCCGGAGATCTCCATCGTCGTCGAGACTATCGGTGGTGCACGTATTGCTTATGAATATACGAAGATGGCACTTTCCGCCGGAAAGACTGTTGTCACTTCAAATAAAGAACTCGTCTCCACCCATGGTGTCGAGCTCATGAAGATCGCGCACGACCATAACTGCAATTACATTTTCGAGGCTTCCGTCGGCGGCGGTATTCCGATCATCCGCCCACTGCACCGCTGTCTTGCAGCAAACAAGATCGAGCGAATCGCGGGTATCGTGAACGGTACCACCAATTATATCCTGACCCAGATGGCCGAAAATGGCTCGGATTTCGAGACTGCACTTAAAGAAGCACAGGCTATGGGCTATGCCGAGGCGAATCCTTCTGCAGACGTCGATGGTATCGATGCCCAGAGAAAGATCGCGATCTTAAGCACCATTGCTCTTGATGGCGCATATGTCGATCCGACTAAACTCTTCACTGTAGGGATCACATCCATCACCTCAAAGGATATGGAATACGCCAAAGAGATGAACGCTTCGATCAAACTCCTGGCGGTATTTGAAAACGGCGACGAAGGTTCCTTCGTCTATGTCGCACCGCACCTGGTTTCCAAAGAACACCCGCTTGCAGTTGCTAACGGTGTATTTAATGCCATTATGGTCACAGGTAATGCACTGGGTGATGCGATGTTCTATGGTCAGGGCGCCGGAAAGCTTGCGACGGCATCCGCTGTCGTCGGTGATGTCATGGATGCCGCTGAGCACCAGAGCAGAAATGCACATATCGCCGAGTGGTTCGAATCCGAGACACCTGTATTAAAGCCGATCGAAGAGCACCGTATCTCTGTTCTTCTGAGACTTCCGGATTCTTGTACTGATGATCAGATCGCCGAGGCCTTCCCGGAGATCTCATGCCAGCCCTGTGTTTACGAAGCTGAAGGGGAGAAGGCAGTGATCCTCGGAAAAGACGGCGACTTAAATGAAGCCAAGCTCGCCATCGGTCTTGAGAGCTTTGAAAATGTGCTCAATGTGATCCGAATTTATTAAATAGAATAACTAGAAAGCAGATAAAATCCCCCCGAAAGATTGCCTTTCATGAGACTGGTAAGAGTATCGGGGGATTTTTTCGTTGTTCGAAATTAAAAGAGTCTTTTTTCACTCGAATGGAGACTTATGATTCTTTCTCGATGATGAGAGATATTCTGTAGTTTTGATATTCTATAAACATTCTGTGAATGATTATGCGCAATTATTGCACGGAAATGCTCTACGGCTATATAATGATTTTAAGGTTTGGGGTTATGTAGTAGGGGGAGGTATCCTATGAAGAATCGTCGTATCCTTTCGTTGATAGCTGTTGTTTTAACCATGTCGATTCTCTCTTCGTATGTATTTGCAGATGGAGGTGATGAGAATGACCGGAAAAACGATGATCCCATCGAGGAGACGCAGATCGACGAAGACTTGAACCGACAGATTCTGGAATATCTTGAGAATCTTGATGAAAGCGAGCTGGACCCTAACAGAAACGAAGATCATTATGAACACCGTTCTGATGAAGAGATCATTGAACAATGGGAACAGGAAGAACGGGAGCACCCTTGCGGGATAGAAGAGCTTCCTGTTTTGGACGATAGTAATCCCCCGGATAGAGATACTGATCCCACCGGTTTTTATTCAATAGGGAGTGATCTATATTATACAGATCCGGTTACAAATGTAAGGTACTGTAATACGACGTTGACTTACGAGCATATTGTCTTTACCTTCGGGTCTGATTACAAGGTGACATCGATTGCACCCGTATATGCTTATTCCAGCAATCGCAGAGTAAAGATCCTTCTGGAGGCATTTAATTGGATTGGGACACCATATGCCCTGTATTCGAATATGCCAAACGAGTTTTCTTGTGGCGGATATGTCGCTTATGTGTATTTAAAGGCTCTGGGTGTGGATATTGGAATCGGTTCAGCTGTGCAAATAAATCGTATCGATAATCACACAACTCAATATTTTAATCAGGCGGTGAACATGGTTCCCGAGAGAATAAATGAATCTGATCTTCTCCCCGGAGATGTGATCTATTGGTACAGTCCGATCTGTCAAGAAGGAATACAAGATTGCCCTTATATGTATCTGGATGACCCAAGGACGTGTGGACTATATGAAGGGATTCATCATTCAGCTATTTATATTGGAAATGGGCAAGTGGCAGAATCCGCATATGGACGTGGCGTGATTGTAGGAGATATCCGTGATATGACAGCAAGTGGATTATATTACTATTGCTGTGCACGATATATCAATGAGGCTGTTACACTTCCTTATGTAACAGCGCTTCAGACAAGACCTGCCGGAAAGTATAAAGTATCTCTTGAGTGGACTAGTAATCGATACGCAGACGGCTATCTGATCTATTCAAGGAAGAATGATGTGTATGCATATTGTGGAATGACAACAGTGAAATATGAAGTATCCCCTCAGCAGCCACAACCTACTCAGTACCCGAATCAATCGCCTGTAGTTGTAGAAGATCTCGCGCGTCGCTTTGTGAGTCGATTCACGGATGCGAATGCGCTTTCCTCAGGTAATGGTTACTATGTTTTCCCATATGTGACGGATTATAATGGAACTATGTATCCAGGAACAGTAAGCGTTATGGTGACCGGTGAGGGAATATGTACAGCAGTTACAGGTTTTATACTCGTATCTCAACAAGGAGCAATAGAATTACAATGGGATGCATCTGAAGATGCAGATGGCTACCTAATCTATGGAAGACGTGCCAGTGGTCCATACTCGTTTATAGCTATGTGGGCTGATAATAGCTATACCGATCCACTTGCGTCAGCAACGATATTGAACTATTACTGGGTATTCCCGTATTATCGGGAGAATGGGATTATTATTCCAGGTGAGGTATCAGTGGAAGTGTCAGGTTATGCGTTATAGAGACAGCCGCACGGATGAAAGGAGAATTACCATGAAAAAGAAAGCTGGATATATATCTTTGTTGATTGGATTGTTGACTGCTCTTGTATTAGTATTCCCTTCTCAAAGAGTAAATGCAGCTACAACGGTCGATTCAGGCACCTGTGGTGATGCACTGACATGGACTGTCGACAGTAATGGTACATTGACCATATCCGGTTCCGGTGATATGGAGAATTTTGCTATGGATGCTGCCCCTTGGAAGGACTATCGTTCCAGTATCAAGAAATTAGTTGTAACTTCTGGAGTAACTTCAATAGGAGAATTTGCATATTATAACTGTACTGTGCTGACGGATATTTCTCTTACTTCCGGGATCACCAAAATCGGTTATTCCGCATTCAGAGCATGCCCGATGACAACCATTACTCTGCCCGCAGATCTGACCGAACTGGGGGAGGCTGTATTTTATCAATGCAGAAATCTAAAGTCGATCACGATTCCTTCAGGTGTGACTGTGATAGAACGACAGGATTTCATGGATTGTACCAGTCTTTCTTCTGTGTCGCTCCCCGAAGGTCTTCTTAGGATCCGGATATCGGCATTTTTTGGTTGCTCCTCATTGACATCGATCAGCATTCCATCCAGTGTGGAAATGATAGATGGAAAGGCCTTTAAGAATTGCACCGGACTGAAATCATTTAATATCCCGCCGAAAGTCACTGCTCTGGGTAGAGAAACATTTGCAAATTGTACTAGTTTGACTTCTATTTCGATTCCTCCTACCCTTAAGACTATTACTGGTTTTAGCGGCTGCACAGGCCTGACGCAGATCGTGATTCCAGACACTGTTAGTGTTTTGACTGGAGATGCATTTACCGCCTGTAGTAATCTAACGTCCGTCACGATCAAGGGGAGTCCTTCTATTGATAGTGCTTTTAAGAATTGCACAAAACTAAAAACGGTAACGTTCCTTGGCGAGGTAAAAACGATTGGATATCGGTCATTTCAGGGATGCACAGCTCTTCAATCCATAGATCTGCCATCTTCTCTGGAGACAATCGGAGATTATGCATTTATTGATTGCACAGCATTAAAGACGATCGCGTGGCCGTCATCACTGAAGACGATAGGGAAATCGGCATTTTGGAATTGTAAAGCACTTACTTCTGTTCCGGTTTTCCCCAAGAGTATTAAGAGTATTGGAGCCTATGCATTTTCGGAATGTAAATTTAAAAGTATCACTATCTCTTCAGAAGCTGAGATGACTGAAATCGGCGAAAATGCATTTCAGAACAGTACGTCACTGGAAACTCTTGTTCTTCCGTCTAAAGTGGAAACCATAGGAGCCAGTGCATTTATCAATTGCACCTCATTAAAATCTGTAACATGGCCTTCTTCCATGAACACGATAGGGGAATCGGCATTTTGGAACTGTGTAGCGCTACCGGATCCGTCACTGCCTGATGATTTGAAAAATATCGGAGATCATGCTTTTGATAAATGCACCTCTATACAGCAAGTTACAATTCCTTATGGTGTGACGGTAATACCAGATTATGCATTTAATAATTGCACATCTTTGAAGAGTATTTCCATTCTATCTGATCTCACTTCAATAAATGATTATGCATTCAGCAACTGTACTTCTTTGGCGAGTATTGATGTTCCTTCATCTGTTACTGCAATTGGTGCTTATGCATTTTATAACTGTACTTCTTTAGGTTCTATCCAGCTTCCGCCGCAGTTGGAATGTATAAATGAATCTGCGTTCGGTGATTGCGTATCCTTGAAGAGCATTACCATTCCTAAGAGTGTTTTAAATATTGGTCCTAAAGCGTTTTATGGATGCACATCTTTAAATGAAGTAAATATGCCGGACGCTATAGAATCTGAAAGTAATTATATTGGATATAATTCATTTTCGAATACAGCAATAAAAAAGGTAATTATCCCCGATGGTGCGACCTGTATAGGCAGAAGTGCGTTTTCTAAATGTAATAATCTTGCCTATGTCTCATTACCGGATACACTCAAGACAATTGAATCTGGAGCATTCAGTTTTTGTGCATCATTGAAAAATATCACTATTCCTGCAAGTGTGACTTTGATTCCTGAGCTTGGAGCATTTGAAGGAACGAAAGCCGAGCGGGTATTAATTCTTTGCGGCTATAATGGTGACTATGTGTTGTGGCGTTATAGTTTCCCATACGGAGCAAAAGTGTATTATCCGGCAGATAAATGGAGTTCGGATCAGGTTGGTTCTTCATGGATACCTTATACGACACTTTATACAGTAGCGTATAAGACATCAGCCACAGAACCGGCATTCTTCTCTGAACTGGCCGTAGATGGCGAAAGATTTACTATCGAAGATTTCACTCCTTCTAAGTCCGGTTATACCTTCCTGGGCTGGGCAAGGACAGAGGATGCGACGGAGGCGACATATCGCGCAGGCATGACCTATACAGTTTCCAGAGATCTTACCTTCTATCCTGTGTGGAAGAAAACTGAACCGCCGGCTGAGGTGACGAATGTGAAGGCAGTTCCGGCGGGAAAGGGAAGAGTAACACTGACCTGGACAGCAAGTGACGGAGCCGAAGGCTATCTTATCTACGGTCAGAAGAACGGAAAGTACGCCTACGTGGGTATGACAACGCAAGGGACGACCTTTACAGATACCAAGGCTCTTTACGATGACTATAACTACTACTGGGTATTCCCGTATGTAAAGGATAGTGCCGGAAATATGGTTCCCCATAATACAGAAACATATGTCTACGCAAAGGGCATCCTTACAGCAGTTACTGGCCTTAAAGCCTCTTCGGTGAAGGGCGGTGTGAAACTTACTTGGAATGCGGTGACGGGAGCAGAAGGTTACCTCGTATATGGGATCGTTGCCGGAAAGCCTTACGGCTATGTCGGTATGACGACGAAGGGAACAACTTTTACGGATAAGACGGCGTCTTCAACGGAGTATAACTACTACTGGGTATTCCCGTACTTTAAGGACAGTAACGGGAAGATGATCGTCGGACAGACGGCAAAGTATACTTACGGAAGAGCGATCTGAAAAGTTGTGGTACTTGAAATGAAAAGAGTCTATTTTCCTTGCGGTTGGAGACTTGTGCTTCTTCTTCGATGATGAGAGATATTCTGTAGTTTTGATATTCAATAAACATTCTGTAAATGATTATGCGCAATTATTGCTCGGAATTGCTCTGCGATGTTAAAATAATTTCAAGGTTTGGGGTTATGTATTATGGGGAGGTATCCTATTTATAGGGATGGCAATAACCAGATCATTCCTGGTGTGATATCCGATGAGGTTAATGGACTAGCGCTTTAGTTGAATGTGGAATATGCGCGTTTTTTAGGAGGTTTTGATATGAAGCTAATGAGAAGGACGATGCTATTACTGGCAGGTATGTTATTGGTTGTTGGCCTGCTTGTTCCGGCTAATAAATTGAAAGCCGCAGGTACAGTAGCATCCGGTTCGTGTGGACCTTCTGTTGTGTGGACGTTGGATAGTGATGGAACGCTCGTTCTGTCTGGAAGTGGCGCGACTGATATGTATAAAGCACCGCAACATCACGGAGATAACATAGAATACTTTGTTCCATGGGCAGATTATGTTTCGGATGTAAAAAAGGTTATTGTTAATGATAATATAACGGAATTAGGGGGTTATCTTTTTGCTGAACATCCTTCTCTGAAGTCAGTTTCTATGTCTTCGAGTGTGACTTACTTGCGTCCTGGGTTATTTTTTCAATGCAGTTCGCTGACAGATGTAGTCCTTTCACCGAACCTTAAAAATATAAACAATAAAGATTTTGAATATTGCGTGAATTTGACATCTATAGTTATTCCTTCAACGGTCCAACATATTGGCAGTAAGGCTTTTTATGCTTGTAGTAAACTGACGTCTGTAACTTTGCCGGAAAATCTGTATACAATCGGCGAGAAAGCTTTTGCCAATTGTACATCACTGTCTAAAATTGATCTTCCTTCTAAAAACCTTAATTCTATTGGGGATACTGCTTTTTATGCATGTCCTCTGAAAAGTGTTGTTATTCCTCCTAAAGTACGCATCCTTTCAACTAATGTTTTTGGAAACTGTACGGCATTGACAAATGTATCGTTGCCAAATACTCTCACATAAATCGGAATTCGAGCTTTTTCAGATTGTTCCTCATTAAAGAGTATTGCGTTGCCTAAAAATCTCGAAACAATAGGGGGGCAAGCTTTTTACAATTGCAGCAAGATCACTCAAATTAATATTCCCTCCAATGTGATTTCTATTGGGAGTCTTGCTTTTGCAGGAACATCTTTAAGTGGAGAACTTATCATACCGGATAGTGTGAAGGAGATCGGAAGTCAAGCATTTTATAATCTTTCTTCGATCACATCGTTGAAACTGCCCTCAAATCTTCAGATACTTGAAAAAAGTGCATTCAATGGGTGTTCGTCTATAGTAACTGTTTCTATCCCAGACAGCGTGATTGATCTTCCAGGCGCGGTATTTGCTAATTGTACCAGTCTTAAGAACGTTTATCTCCCTAAGGACCTAAAATCGATTGGTTATGGAGCATTTTCCGGATGCTCAAGTCTTGAAAACATAGTATTACCTCAAACGCTTACATCTATAGGTGTCATTTCTTTTTCTGGATGTTCATTGAAGGGTCAAGTCCATATTTGTGTGTAAATTCAAAAACCTGCATATTCTCTGTCTGACTATGCCGCCTTCATCAGCGCCAACTGTTCTAGCGCAATGCTTCTCAGTTTAGGGAATGTATCTGCACAGAGCT
>JAEEGH010000462.1_pt1 | contig 163733 bp, 137 predicted proteins | sample 9134181 | NCBI WGS metagenome assembly JAEEGH01 (sample SAMN16246544, study PRJNA631951) | gut metagenome | biome: gut microbiome; feature: rumen; material: DP-attached | host: Bos | place: Iran: Karaj | collected 2018-10 | reverse complement strand
CTACCACAGTGGTGGCAAGAGGAGGTACTTTCTCTTAAATAATGTGTAAAATTGTGGCAAATCGTTATATTCTCGATAATAATTCGTAACTTTGCAAGGATAAAACCTAATGGACGAGTATGGACTACGACGGCAGATTTATCATGCAAAAGACGGTGGACTGGTCGCTGTTGAATGACGGGATGACCATTCCTGTGTCGGCATGCGCGCTGCTGAAGGCTTGGGACGAGTCCATATTGACGCATGGAGCGGGCAAGGATATCAAGGTGCTGATTGACGGCGAGCTTTATGATGCCAAGCTGAAGAACCAGAACTTTGAGCAGAGCAACTGGGCGGGTCATAAGGATGTTATCCAGATTCGTTATGGACGGCAGTCAGCATTGGCTGTGAAGTTGAGAACTGTTTTCAAGAAGAGTTACGACTACCTATTTGCCCAAAAGCAATTGTTGGGCAAGAGCAAGCGGCAGATACTTCTGCCTAACGACATCCACGAATACATGCGGCTGTATTTGACCACATCGAGCAACGTGCTATGCATGGAGTGTTGTGCAGATGCGGACTATCAGCAGTTGGCTAACACCCTCAACGCTGTTCCTGAGGAGGTCTATGAAGCGAGTGACGATGACAAGTTCTTCATGGCTGACAAGACGGCCTCTGTGGTTCAGAAGGGATTGCTGGTGAAGTACCGTAAGATTGACCGCAGCATTATTCGCATGCTCAAGGAGTTCTATGGCTATCGTGACGAGATTAGTGGCGAGAAGATTGGCGAGCAGTATGGTGATAGTGTGGTGGAGGCTCATCACATCGACTACTTCACCCGTTCGCAGAACAATGACTCTACCAACATCATAATCATCAGCCCCAATTATCACCGCATCATCCACAAGAACAATCCACACTTCAACCGCAAGAAGTTTCAGTTCGAGTTCCAGAATGGAGAGGTGCTGAGGCTGCAGTTGTATGAGCATTTGAAAGTTTGATAGCTTATGGAGATACTATCACATTTCAGGTCTATAGAAGAACTGGTCAAGGTACTGGACAGGGAGAAGATCCTGTTCCGCGATATGTTTGAGCGGCGCAAGTCAATGACATATCGTACTGATTTCGCAATGGAGATTGTGGACTATAAGCGAGAACGAGTACAGTATCTTATCGAGCATGGTGTGATTCATGAAAATGGCGACTTCTTAGAGATGGAAGATGTCTATGTGCAGTTCTTCGAGGAGGTACTTGAAATGAATGAGGAAATCAGTGTGTCGAGTGTTAAAGAACACATTAATGCTCTGAAAGAAAACATTGGCTATTACCTTGAAGAAACTAATGAGCATCGTAAGGCACAGTATCAAGGGAATGTCAGGAAGATGCTTCGTCGCATAGGATTGAGGACGTTGAAGAATGTTATTGACTTGAAACGTAATGTAGATGTTGCTTATAAACAGGAACCTAATTACAAAATAAAGAAGACACGCCTTGAGAATCTGGATGAGAAGCGAAAGGGCATCAAGCAATTGATTGCTGAATGCGAGAAGATGATGGATGGAGAGGTGGTATTCTTCAGAATGGCCACAGATCCAGATATGCAGCGTACAACGATGGATGTGCGTAACGACTTTACCGAGGCCGACCATAATTTACTTGAAATAGAACACCAGATTATCGACTATATCAACCAGATTGAGCAGCAGAGTTTGCTGCTGAAGAAGATACATAGGCTAAAATATCTCAAAGACCAGTTAACCTGGCGTGAGGATACGAATATTATTCGTGTTTTAGCTGAAGACAATCCGTTGTGGATGGAGAAAAGGCCCTACAACCGCATCTTCCTTTCTGTTGATATGCTTCGAAGCAATGAAGAGGCATGTGCCTTGATTCGAAAGATTGCAGGAAAGAATGATGTGCGTAGGTTGGCGAGGACTGAGGCAGACCCTTTGGATGCGGAATTCTTGGATGATAGGATAGAAGAAGTAAGTAGCGTGAACACCACTGAATTGTGGAACGCGTTCAAGGCGCAAGGCCAGCACCTATTTTCGTTTATCAAGAACTATACTTATCATCAGCCCCGAACATTAAACGACCATATTATACTCTATTGCCAGATGGCAACCCAGCACAGCGATGAGCTGCGTATCACAGACAATTACGAGACATTTGAGAACATAGAATATGCACTGATATATGCGAGCTAATACACAACAAATCTTTGAACGGCTGAGCAAAGGCGGCTTCCTCTCTGTAGATAGCACAGACCAGGAGGTGAAACACCTGTATGACGACATCGAAGAAAACTATTCCGACTACGAGACGTATTTCTCGGAGTTGGGCCTACGATTGGAATCGGGTGATGGTTATTACTACTTCGCTCGAACACAAGAGGGTAAGCAAACCATCGAGCAGAAACTTCAGAGTTTTGCCCAGTGGGTAGATATCTTGGATTTCTTGAAAACCTACGATATCACTTTCTCTACAGGTTTCCAGTTCCGTAGCACTCACATCCTGGAACGCATCAATCTTGATGTGGAGTTACGTGACAAAGCTCGCAAGCTATTTCGCAAACAGAATACCAATCAAGAGATTGTCGAGAAGCTCATCAGTGAACTTTCTACTATGGGATTTGCCGAACTTATCAACGAAGAAGATGGAACTTATAAAGTGACTGCAGCCTTTCGTTATGCTGAGGATATGGTGAACTTGATTACAATCTATAATGAAGAGGAGGTGCCAGAGCTATGAGACATTTGAACAAAATCATATTCCTGAACTCAGCTAACATTCCATACGCGGAGGTACTATTGGATGGTAATGTACATTTTGCTGGAACTCAAGGTGTGGGTAAGAGTACTGTATTAAGGGCATTGCTGTTTTTCTATAATGCTGACAAGATGAGGCTGGGAATTCAGCAGGGACAGAAATCATTTGAAGAGTTCTATTTCCGTTATAGCAATTCGTACATTGTCTATGAGGTAAAGACAGAACAGAGCGCTTATTCCATCATGACCTATCGCAGTCAGGGAAAGGCTGTGTTCCGTTTTATCGATGCACCTTTTCAAAAGTCATGGTTTGTGGACGATGGAGGACATGTGGAGAGCGATTGGATTCGAATCCGTGAACGAATAGGCAACAATGAAATTAGTGCTAAGATAGAAACCTACGAACAATATCGAAATATTATCTTCGGAAATACCCACGACCGCAGCCACCGCTACGACAAGTATGCCATAGTGGAGAGTTCTAAGTATCAGAACATCCCAAGGAGCATCCAGAATGTCTTTTTGAACAGTAAACTCGATGCCGATTTCGTAAAGAACACTATCATACAGTCGATGACGGATGTTGAAGACAGTATCCGTCTGTCAGACTATCGCCATCTAGTAGCAGACTTTGAGCAGGAATTCAACGAGATAGATTGCTGGTACAGAAAAGATAGCACAGGTGAAGTTCCTGTACGCAACAAGGCGACAAAGGTCGTGGATACTTATCGCTTGCTCATCGCACTTGACTATGAGATGACACAAACCTGGCATCAATTGAATTATGTTGTCAACTTTACCCGTGAACAACTGCCGCTAGCAGAGGAAGAAATCCGTGAGATTAAGGAGAAGCTAGGAAAGATAAAGGAAAAGATTGATGCCATACAACAGGAATACGAGAAGGAACATGATCGTTTGACAAGGGAAATCAGTAAACGGGAACAGCGTCTTGACGATATCCGAAAAAAACGCAAGCATTACGACGAGATTGGCATCAAGACCATCATGGAACTGGATGCCCAAGAACCGAAACTCCTTGGTGAGAAGGATCAAAAAGAAAAATTACTCCATGCTTTGGAAGAACAATATAAAGATGTGACGGAGAAATACCGAATACTCTATGCAGCCCTTGATGATGAGTGGACAAAGTTTGAACTCGCGCTGAAGGAAGAGTTACAACGTTGCCGCGATGGGATTCAGACGGAGAGAGACAAATGCGTGAAGGTACGAGACCAGCGAAAGAAATCGGTGGAGGATGCGTATAGCGAATGGTTGTCTGCATCAGACGAAAGACTAACCACCTTACAAGGAAATCATAATCTGTCCGACAAACGTTTGTCTGAGTTGCAATACTGGCATCCGATGGAAAAAGAAACGTCAAGCTGTAAAGAAGACATTCTGAACTTGGAAGCTCAGGAACAAGAGTTGAAGGGGCAGTTGGCAATAACGAGCAATAGTTTGACAGCATTACGAAAGGAGTGGGAGCTGAAGAGTGACCAAATAAAGCGCGATTACGAACGTAAACAGGAAGAGGCACAGAAGCAACTGCAGAAACTGCAATCAGAATTGGCTGAGACTGAATCCACGCTCGCTCATTGGAAAGGTTCCTTTTATGAGTGGCTGACCCAGAACAAACCTGGATGGGAAGATACCATTGGTAAAGTAGTGGACGAGCAACAGGTGCTTTACGCACAAGGACTATCCCCTCAATTGACAGATGACGGTAGTCTCTTTGGAGTAAGTCTCAAGTTGGAGACCATACCAGTTCACCATCGTACTCCAGACGACTATCGTGACTTACAGAAGAAACAGCAAGAGAATGTAGATACAAAAAAGAAAGAACTTGTTGATCTTCAAGTGCAATGTGAGAACGAACAGGAGAACCTGCGTAAAAATTACAGGAGCAGAATCTCGGAACTAAGTGAGAAGGAAACCATCCAGAGAGTTCAGTTGGAGCAAATTCCAACCAGGATAAAAGATGCAGATACCCGTTTGCGTCAAGCTGAGCAAAAAGAACAGGAGATGGTTACTGCAGAACGTGAAAAAAGGACAAAAGTTTATAACGAGACTCTGCTGGCCTTAGAAAATGAGAAAACGGCAAGGACACAACAACGTACCAAGCGCGATAAAGATTTGAAGGCTGCCGATGCTGAGTATAACGCAGCAATACGAGATTTGCAGAGCCAATTCGATACTTTCCGTCAAAAACAAACCGAGGGGAAAGCTACCAAGAAAAAAGATATTGACGAGCGAAAACAGATGCTGGAACGGCAGGAACGTGACGAATTGAAAGGTAAGGGGGCTGACACCAAAGCCCTTGAACTATGTAGACGAGATCTCGACAACTTGCAGTCAGTTCTCGATAAGATAGCCAATCAACGGCACTTTGTCATCGAATATTGCAAGGACGAAGAAGAACTTTTTTCCCATGAGTCTGAGTTCCGTGAAGAAAAACGGCAGTTAGAAACAAAGGATGCAGCAGCCCGCCAGCTATACAATGACAAGCGCAAACGGTATGAAACTGAAAAGAGCGAGAAGTCTGAACAACTGCAAGCCAAGGAATCGTCCGTGAAGACGATGAAAGACGGCATAAAACAGTACGAACAGTTATGTCAGGTGGAAAACATTCTGCCAGAATCATTCTTACACGACGATATAGCTATACCTTCGTCATCAGTTTTATCTGATTTGGTGGTTCAGATGAGAGGGGCTGTCAACAAAAAGCATCAGAAGATGGAGGAGTTGAAACGTGCTACGAACTCGTTCAATTCTCATTTTGGCACGAACAACACTTTCCATTTCATTTTTCCACAATATGATGAAGATTATTTGAGTTTCGCCCTCAACCTACAGGAATTCATAGAGAACGACAAGATAGAGATGTATCGTGCGCGTGTCAGTGAACACTATAATACTATTTTGCGTAGCGTTTCCCGTGAGGTTGGTTTGCTGATGAACCATTCTGCAGAGATTCGTAGTATCATTAGTGAAGTAAATCGTAATTTCCAAGAGCGTAATTTTGCAGGCGTTATCCGTAGCATAGAACTGCGTGCAGAAGAATCATCAGACCGAATGATACTTCTGTTACGCCAAATTCGAGACTTTACAGAGGAAAATGCTTTGACCATTGGTGAGTTAAACCTCTTCTCTGGCGGAGACCGTGACAAGGTCAACGAAAAAGTGGTGGACTATTTGAAGAAATTCATGAAGCAATTGCAAAAAGAACCTGCCCGTACAGAACTAACCCTTAGCGACACATTCCGTTTGCAGTTCCGCATTCAGGAAAATGACAACAACACTGGTTGGGTAGAGCGTATTAATAATGTGGGCTCTGACGGAACTGATATTCTGGTGAAGGCTATGGTGAACATCATGCTCATTGATGTCTTTAAGACAAGAGCATCTCGTAAGAATGGCGATTTTATCATCCATTGTATGATGGACGAGATTGGAAAACTGCATCCAAGTAATGTAAGCGGTATCCTACAATTTGCTAATGTCCGCAACATATACCTTATCAATAGTTCTCCAATGGGATATAATGCAGACCTGTATAAATACAACTATCTGCTGACAAAGGACGGCAAGTCACAGACATATATCAAGCGTCTGGTGACAATCAATGCGTGATGAAGATTTCTAAGACTCTGATGGCTACATTACAGCGGCTTATAGATGGCGAGTCTATTGCTGCAAGTGCTCTGCGAAAGGACTTTGCAGAAATACTGAAAGAAGAAGGATTGCTGACAGTACAGACGCATGGGATCCGGAGAACATTTCGAGCTATTGATACTTTAGCCTTGAAAAACTTTCTGCAGGCACGTTATGAGGAGCTTAGGTCTGTTGGTGATGACAAGTTCACCTCTTATGAGACACGTTCTGAGCAAGCTAGTGAAACAGGTAATTCGAAGTTAGTCAAAGTACGCTCCTGCCCAGGTTTTCCTGTTAACAGCTATGAACCCATTACATGCTCGCTTCGTGGTAATGTATTTGTGGTCAATCCTACGGATGGCAGTTTCGTGTTCATCGATGACTGGAAGCATTTTTCAGTTCCAGAGGATATCATTGTAGTGGGAATAGAGAATATGGAGAACTTCCGCATGGTTCGTCAGCAAAGAACGTTGTTTGAGTCTCTATTAAGAGATAACAAACTGCTATTTGTGTCCCGCTATCCCCAATCAACAGATTTGCGCAAATGGCTTCAGGGTATTCCCAACAAATACGTTCACTTTGGTGATTTCGATTTGGCAGGAATCAATATTTTCCTAACAGAGTTCTACAAGCATTTAGGATCTCGCTCTACGTATCTTATTCCGTCAGATATTGAACATAGGTTATCCAAAGGATCGCTTGAACGATATAATAGTCAGTATGACAAGTATCATACACTCCATAGTGATATTCCCTATTTGCAGTCTCTTGTAGACCTCATCAACAAACATCATCGTGGGTATGATCAGGAGGGATATATTGATAAAGTCACTCAACAATAAAAGCCTGATGAAACATGTAACAATTTCGAGTTTTGCATACTATAATATAGAAGGCTGATGGCTGAGGTATGATGGCTGATGTAAAATAAGAACTGAATAAAAACGTTATAGAAATATGGCAATAGACGAGAAAACAATAAGAGAGACATTGCTGAAAGGCGAACGGGTGATGCTGGAATGCAAGAAGGCACAATCGAATGTGCCGGTGGATGCTTGGAAGACGTATTCTGCGTTTGCCAACACCTACGGCGGACTGATTTTGCTAGGTGTCGATGAGGACTTGAAGGAGAAGGACATCACCAAAAGGTTCACCATTACTGGTGTAGATGATGCCGCCAAGATTTGCAAGGACTTCTGGAACATCGTGAACAATCTTGAGAAGGTGAACGTGAACCTGCTGAAGGATGAAGATGTGGAGATTCCCACTCATTTTGAGTGCCTGGAACGAAAAGCACTGGCTGAAGCCGGAACTGATAGAGCAGCGTGAGTTGATGCAGGTGAAGCTGGTACTGTCGATTGAAACGAAGGATGTCGTAAAAGATTTCGTAAAAGATGTCGTAAAAGATTTCGTAAAAGGAATTCCTCAGGAATTTTTGAAAGAACTTACTGAACGTCAGTTAGTTATATTGGATATGATTGCTTCTGATTCTACCATATCAGCAAAGGCTATTTCGGAAAAGATTTCGGAAAAGACTTCGGAAAAGAAGGTCGTAACAGATAGAACTATTGAAAATGATATTGCAAAAATAAAGGAATTAGGTATTCTAAGGCGAAAAGGTGGCCGTAAGAATGGTGAATGGGAAATAGTGCTTGATTTCAAAGACATTGACAAGTAAAAGAAGTACAGAAAAGGTTTAAGTATCTATAAATAATGGCCGCTGATATGCCACAAGTGGGGTGTGTCAGCGGCTTTTCGTTGACATATACCATATCATGGGTATGCGAAATGCCATGAATGGGCGATTGTCTGTACTATGATTTCACCGTAATTTTGCAGCGTGAAATCATTCACAGATTTAAACCGACAAAATTATGGCAGAAAACAAGAAACTGAGCATTATCGCCTTCAGTGGCGATTTCGACAAGCTGACGGCAGTATTTACATTAGGTACGGGCGCGGCAGCAGTAGGGTATGAGGTCAACATCTTCTTTACGTTCTGGGGCCTCGACGCCATCAAGCAGAAGCAGGGTAGAAGCTTTACAGGCGGCAACTGGCTCACCAAGATCTTCGGATTCATGATGGGCGGCTTGAAAGTGACACCTACCACGCGATTCAACTTCCTTGGCGCAGGACCGAAGATCTTCCGCTATCTGATGAAGAAGAACAATGTGGCAACACTGGAAGAACTGGTAGAGGCTGCCAAGGCATTAGGTATTAATATGTACGCCTGCGAGATGGCAATGCACGTGCTGGGCCTGAAGAAGGAGGACTTCATTCCTGAGGTGAAGGATGTGCTCGGCGTGGCATCGTTCCTGAAACTTTCTGATGGTGGACAAACGCTGTTCATTTAAAACCACGAATTTCACCAATTACACGAATAATAAACCGACGATTATGGCAACAAAAGTATTAGACATTACGAAGGAGCATTGCCCGATGACCTTCGTAAAGACGAAGATTGAACTCTCGAAACTCAACGAGGGCGACATCCTGGAAGTGCTTCTCGCTGAAGGCGAGCCTCTCGACAATGTTCCTCGCAATGCGAAGGAACAGGGATATAACGTTCTCAGCGTAGAACACGTAGAAGGTACGACACACCGTGTTACCATCAAAAAGTAAAAAGGTAAAAGGGTAAAAAGGTAAAACAGTATTAACATAAAAAGGAATTAAAGTTATGGCAGAATCTAATTTACAGCGCAGTGTGACCACTGCTACCGCCAGAAGACTGGCGACCACCACCAAGACCGCCCCGCAGATGGGCTCGATCACTCCTCGTTTGCTTTTGAAGTTGCTCCCCTGGGTACAGGTTTCTGGCGGCACGTTCCGCGTGAACCGCACGAAGGTGGAACTCCGCAAGAACGACCGTCTGCCCATTCAGTATGTCAATGGACAGCCCTCGTTTACGGCGAAGAACCTGAAGGCCATCCCGCTGTTCTCTGAGTTCGACGACGAGATACTGAACCGTCTGGTGAACTCGTTCGAGGCAAAAGAGGTGGATGTTGACAAACTCTTCGTGGAGGAGGGCAAGGACAAACAGCGTTTCTTCATCGTGGCCAGCGGTCAGGCTGAGGTCATCAGCAAGGGACCGCATGGTGAGGACTTACGGATAGCCCTGCTGGGTGATGGTGAGTACTTTGGCGAGGCCGACCTGCTGGACGAGCAGGAGTCGACCGTCAGCGTCAGAGCCATCACACCCACCGTGTTCCTCGGCCTAAAACTGAAGGAACTCATCAAGTTCATCAAGGAGGTGCCCGACTTCCGCGAGACCTTCAACAAGGCCGTGGATAAGCAGTTGCGCCTGAAGGCTTCTGTGAATGACAACGGGGAGAAGCACATCGACCTGGTGAGCGGTCACGAGGAGGATAACATCATCCCTGAGACCTACATCGACTATGAGGAGAATCCTACGGAGTATAGCCTCAACACGCTGCAGACGGTAGTCCGAGTACACACCCGCGTCAGCGACCTCTATAACAACCCCTACAACCAGTTGGAGGAGCAGTTGCGCCTGTCGATTGAGAGCATCAAGGAGCGTCAGGAGTGGGAACTCATCAACAACAAACAGTTTGGTTTGCTGGCCGCTGCCAATCCTGCCTACCGTATCACCACACGCTATGGTGCGCCGACTCCCGATGACCTCGACGAACTGCTGTCGTTGGTATGGAAGGAGCCCGCTTTCTTCGTGGCCCATCCACGTGCCATCGCCGCCTTCGAGCGAGAGTGTACTTGGCGCGGTGTGCCCCCTGTGACTACCGATTTGTTCGGCACCAAGGTTATCCTGTGGCGCGGTGTGCCCCTGATTCCTTCGGACAAGGTTGAAGTGGAAGGTCAGTATCTGACAGGTCGCGGCGTAGGAACCACGAAGATTATCCTCGTGCGTACCGGCGAGCAGAACCAGGGTGTCATCGGTCTGCACCAGAGCGGTATCCCAGGCGAGATTGCTCCGTCGCTGTCAGCCCGATTGATGGGTCTCGACAAGTTTGGCGTGGCCTCATACCTGCTCACGAAATACTTCTCATTAGCCGCCCTCACCGACGACGCCATCGCAGTACTCGAGAACGTGGAGGTAGGCTATTATCACGACTATCAGCATCGAAAATAAAAGCCTCACCCCCGACCCCTCTCCAAAGGGCGAGGGGAGTAAATAGACATAGCGTATGATAAATTTACAAAATATTGACGGCTACGGCATTCAAGACCCTGGCTTTGAACTCTTGCGGCAGGTGGCACAAAAGTATTGCCCTGAAGAGTTGCAGCAGGAGCGAAGAGAGGTCATCCCAGACGAGGCTCTGAACCTTTCCGCTATAGCAGACCTTTACCAGACTTTTGTTGGTGTGGATAACAACTCCGCACCCACAGAGAAAAGTCTAACTACTCCCCTCGCCCCTTGGAGAGGGGTTGGGGGTGAGGCTGTTGGGGGTAGGCTGCATCTCGAGAGTCTTGATCAAGGTCTCTCCAGCCTGCACTACGAGGAGGTCGATACGCTGAACTCGGAGGAGATCAAAAAGGACTTTCCTGTACTCCACCAGAAGGTAAACGGCCACGACCTCGTTTGGCTCGACAACGGTGCCACGACGCAGAAGCCCATTCAGGTCATCGACAAGATTTCGGATTACTACAAGCACTATAATTCGAACATCCACCGCGGTGCCCACACATTGGCTGCCCGTGCTACCGATGCCTACGAAGAGGCCCGCGAAAAAGTGCAGCGCTTCATCAACGCCGCCAGCAGCGAAGAAATCATCTTCGTGCGTGGCACCACAGAGGGTATCAACCTTGTGGCGCAAACCTACGGACGGCAGTACCTGACGCCAGGTGATGAGGTTATCGTCTCAGAGCTTGACCATCACGCCAACATCGTGCCTTGGCAACAGGTGGCTCACGAGAAGGGTGCTACGCTGAAGGCTATCCCCACGGACAAGAACGGCGACCTGATTCTCTCTGAGTTCGAGCGCATCATCACGCCCCGTACCCGCTTTGTCAGCGTGGGTCATGTGAACAACACGTTCGGCACCATCAACGATGTGAAGCGTATCATCGACATTGCCCACTCGCACAACATCCCCGTGCTGATTGACGGTGCACAGTCGATTGCTCACACGCCTGTGGATGTGCAGCAGCTGGGAGCTGACTTCTTCGTCTTCTCTGGTCATAAGATCTACGGCCCCAACGGCATCGGTGTGGTGTATGGTCGCAAGGACCTGCTCGACAAGATGCAGCCCTGGCAGGGTGGTGGCAACATGATTAAGGATGTGACCCTCGAGCGCACGGAGTACAATGTGCCACCTGCACGTTTCGAGGCTGGTACGCCCAACGTGGCCGACGCCATCGGACTGGGTGCAGCCCTCGACTACGTGAGTCATCTCGGCATCCGCAACATTGAGGCGCATGAGCACAAACTCACCGAGTATGCCCGCGAGCAACTGGCTCAGATTCCTGGGCTCACGCTCATTGGCAATCCCAAGAACCGCGTCTCTGTCGTGAGCTTCGTCCTCGATGGCATCCCCGTTCCCGAAACAGGTACGTTGTTAGATAAGGAGGGCATCGCGGTGCGTGCCGGTCACCACTGCGCTCAGCCCGCCCTCCGTGCCCTCGGCTACGAGATGAGCGTCCGTCCCACCTTCGCCCTCTACAATACCCGCGAGGATGTGGATAAACTCGTGATTGCCGTGCGCAAGATTGTGGGACAGCGCAGCTAATTATGCATTGTGCATTATGAATTATGCATTATGAAATACGAAACGAAAGTATTAACCACAAAGTATCAGAAACCTGACGCATACGGGGCACTCTCGATGCCGGTGTATTACACGGCGGCATTCGAGTTCCCCGATGCCAAGGCGATGAGCGATGCCTTCTGCGGTCGCTCGATGGCACCGTCGTATGCCCGCATCGCCAACCCCACAGTGACTTATTTAGAGGAGCGCGTGCGGGGGATAACAGGCGCACAGAGCGTCACGGCGCTGAACACGGGTATGGCGGCTATCCACTATGCCCTGACGGCAGTGAGTGCGGCGGGCCTGAACATCGTGGCCTCGAAACATCTGTTTGGCAACAGCGTCTCGCTGATTCGCGACACGTTGGGCAGTTTCGGCGTGGAACCGCGATTCGTGGATTTCACGAAGCCTGAGGAGGTGGAGGCGCAGATTGACGATAAGACCGCTGCCTTGTTCTTCGAGATTATCACCAATCCGCAATTGTTCGTGGCCGACATCAAGAAACTGTCGGAGATTGCCCATCGGAAGGGCGTACCCCTGATTGCCGATACGACCATCGTGCCGTTCTCCACCTTCCATGCCAATGAGTTTGGCGTGGATATAGAGGTGGTCAGCAGCACGAAGTATATCTCTGGCGGAGGTACGGGCCTCGGCGGTCTGCTCATCGACTATGGACGATTCGACTGGTCGCAGCATCCGTCTCTAGCCTTGCAGAGCCGCACAAAGCGTGTTGGCAAGAAATTGGCCTTTACAGCGCGTGTAAAAACGGAACTGGTGACGAATCTCGGTTCACTGATGACACCGCAGGCCGCCTATATGGAAACGCTCGGCCTTGATACGCTCGACATTCGTTTCCGTCGTCAGGCAGAAACCACGCTGTGGCTCGCCCAGCAATGTCAGCAACTGCCAGAAATCAAGCGCGTGAATTATACTGGCTTAGAGGATAATCCTTTCCACGAACTCTCGGAAACACAATTCGGTCCGCTTCCTGGTGCCGTTTTCACCATCGACCTCGAATCGAAGGAAGCAGCCTGGGCATTCATCGACAAGTTGCAGATTATCCGTCGCGCCACGAACCTCTTCGACCGCAAGTCGCTGGCCATACATCCCGCCTCGACGATTTTCGGTCTCTTTACCCCAGAGCAATGTGCCGAGATGTCCGTCCCCGACACCACTGTCCGCCTCAGTATCGGCCTCGAAGCCCCAGAGGATTTGCTGGAGGACATTAAAAACAGTTTATAGAATCATTTCAAAGATTGTATTCCATCGTCAAGGAAGACTAAAGGGTTTGTTTTCCGTCGCGGTATTCTCCTAAGATTTTAAAGTCTTTGGTAAGTGGGATGATGGCATCGATACCCTGACGGTAGCGGGTCAGATCGTCGTACATCAGATCGACGTAGAACAGGTATTCCCATTCGCGACCAATGATGGGCAGTGACTGAATCTTCGTCAGGTTGAGTCTGTAGAACGAGAGGATGGCTAACACATGGGCCAACGAACCTTGCTCGTGAGGGAGAGAGAAGACGATGCTCGACTTGTTGGTCTCCGTCAGGGGACGCAGCAGGTCGGCCTTGTTGGGATTCGAGACCACCAGAAAGCGGGTAAAGTTGTGCTTATTGTCCTCAATATGGTTTTCAAGCACTTTCAGTCCGTAGAGACGGGCTGCCTCGGCATGACAGATGGCTGCCCAACCCCGTCTGCCTTCCTCGGCAATCATCTTGGCAGAACCTGCCGTATCTTCTGCTTCCACATTCTTTAGATTCGGATGCTTGGCCAAGAACTGACGACATTGCATCAGAGCGACAGGATGGGAATGAACCTCGGTGATGGTGTCCCAGTCGTCATCGGGCAGACAACAGATGCAATGCGAGATGTGCAACTTGTGCTCGCCGACGATGCTGGTACCTGAGTCACGCAACAACTCGTAGTTATGGAGCAGGGAGCCGGCAATGGTATTCTCAATGGCCAATAGTCCTATGACCGTCGGATCTTGATGCATCGAGGCGAATACCTCCTCGAAGGTGGAGCAGCAGATGAGTTGTATCTGCTCACTCTCGAAGTACAGGTGAGCAGCAATGTCATGGAACGAACCGATGAGTCCTTGTATTGCTATTCTTTTCATAAGTTTATATGTTTAAGAGTTTAATGCTTCAAACAGGCGATTGAGGGCTTCGTCGGCATCGCCGTTGGTGTCGTTAAGAAGGGTGACAAACTTAGAACCGATGATGGCGCCGGCGGCATTCTGCTGGGCAGATTGGAGTGTCTGGCGGTTGCTGATGCCAAAGCCAATCATGCGGGGATTGCGGAGGTGCATGGCGTTGATGCGGCGGAAATAGGCCTGTTTGGCATCATCAAACGACTGCTGGGCACCGGTGATGGCGGCAGAGCTGACCATATAGATGAATCCATCGGTATTTTGGTCGATGAAGCGGATGCGCTCTTCGCTTGTCTCAGGGGTGATAAGCATGATGACGCGGAGGTCGAAGCGGTCGGCGATAGGCTTTACGATGTTTTGGTAGTCATCGAAAGGCAGGTCGGGGATAATCATGCCGCTGACACCACTCTCTACGCAACTCTTACAAAACTCCTCGATGCCGTAGTGGAGGATAGGATTGAGATAACCCATGAGGATGAGGGGAATCTGTACGTCGTCCTTGATGGCCTTCAGCTGTGCAAAGAGTTTGGAAAGCGTCATGCCGTTCTTAAGGGCCTGAGTGGCGGCACTCTGGATGACGGGGCCGTCAGCCAACGGATCGCTGAAGGGGATGCCGACCTCGATGAAGTCGATGCCGCGGTGCTGCATCGTCAGGATAACGTCGCCTGTGCCTTCGAGTGTAGGACAACCGGCACAGAAATAGAGCGAAAGGTATTTTTTGTCTTTTGGTTGCTCTGCGAAGAGTTTATTAATCTTGTTTGCCATAATTCAAAAACGTTTTTAATTTTACAATATCTTTAATTCCTGGTTCAATCTCGAAACGCGAATTGAGATCGATACCGATGCACTTGGGATGATGATAGTCGATGATGCGTTCTGCATCGTCAGGGCCTATGCCGCCAGAAAGCAGGAATGGCGTATCGCCATTATAGGCATCGAGGATGCTCCAATCGAACTTCTCGCCATTGCCGCCTGCTGAAGGACCTTTAGTGTCGAAAAGGAAATAATCAACGAGGTCGGTATAGTGGGCAGTGGCTGCGAGGTCGGCGGTGGTGGCGATGTTGAAAGCCTTGATGGTGGCGATAGAATCGCCACACAACAAACGAAGACTGCGGATGAAGTCGGGCGACTCGTGGCTGTGGAGTTGGACGATGTCGAGACTGTAGTCGGCGATGTGCTGACGGATGTCGTCGATGGTGGCATCGACGAAGACGCCGACGCGCTCGCATTTCTGAGGCAGATAGGCGGGCCGCTCGCTGACGTAGCGGGGGGACTTGGGATAGAAGATAAAGCCCATCATGTCGATGCCTAATGCCTCGACCTCGCGGATGTTCTCCGCACTTCTCATTCCACAAACCTTAATAATCATAGTTTCGAGATAAATTCCTTTAACGCCAAACCTGGTTCGGCAGTCTTCATAAAGGTCTCGCCGATGAGAAAGCCTTGGAAACCGGCCTGACGGAGAAGACGGACTGTCTCAGGATTACTGATACCACTCTCGCTGACCTTGACGGCATCCTTTGGAAGGCGCTCTGCGAGACGGAACGAATTGTCCACATCTGTTACGAACGACCCTAAGTTGCGGTTGTTGATGCCACAGAGGTCGGGACCGAGTTCAGCGTATTCAAACTCTGCTTCAGAGTGCATCTCTAGGAGAACTTCAAGGCCTAATGCATGCGCCTTATTCATCAGCGCAGCACACGCCTGTTTCGACAGACAGGCGGCAATGAGCAGCACAGCACTGGCACCACATAGTGCTGCAGCGTAGAGCTGGGCTTCGTCGATGACGAAGTTCTTATAGAGAATAGGCAGGGTGACGCCGGATTGACGTGCTTGACGAATAAAATCGTCATTACCTCCAAAAAAGTGCTCGTCGGTAAGGATACTTAGGGCGGCGGCACCGTTTTGCTGATATGACAGCGGGATGATGTCGGCACGTCCGTCTTCCTTGATCCAACCCTTCGATGGCGAACGACGTTTGAACTCGGCAATGATGCCGGTATCGGATGCCAACAGGGCCTCGCGGAGGGAAGGCTTAGGGGCACAAAGTAGTTCTATCTCCTCGCGCTTGTGGGCTATGATTTGCTCTAAAATATCCATTTTCTTAGCTGTTTAGTTCAACGAACTTCTTAAACGTCCGGAGAGCCGCTCCGCTATCGATGCTTTCGCGGGCAATCTCAATGCACTCTTCAATGCTCTTCTGGCCCTTCTCCAGCACCTGTATGCCAAAAGCAGCGTTTGCCAAAACGATATTCTTTTGGGCGGGCAGGGCACGATTCTCGAGTACAGAGTCAAAGATCTGAGCGGCCTCTTCCTCTGTGGCACCACCCACGAGTTCCTCGGGTTTGGCAATGTCGAATCCGAGGTCCTTGGGCGAGAAGATGCGCTCGTAGTCCTTAGTGGTTACCTTGAAGTCTCCCGTCAGCGAAATCTCATCATAGCCGTCGATGCTGTTCACGATACCATAGTCGATACCAAGCTTCTGATACACCTGGCTATATAGACGCATCTGGTCGAGATTGGCCACTCCGAGGAGCTGGCATTTAGGCTGAGAAGGATTGACGATAGGTCCTAAAAGATTGAAGATGGTGGGAAACTGCAACGCCTTGCGGATAGGTCCCACAAATTTCATGGCGCGGGCGAAGAGCTGGGCATGGAGATACACGATGCCAGCCTCGTTGAGCGAGCGGTTCAGGCGGTCGATATCGTCAGTAAACTTGATACCGTGATGCTGGATGACATTCGAGGCACCAGAAACAGAAGTTGCCGCATAGTTACCATGCTTAGCCACCTTATAACCTGCTCCGGCTATGACGAAACACGCTGTGGTAGAAATATTAAAAGTGTTTTTGCGGTCACCGCCCGTTCCAACTACATCGATATATCTGTCGGCCTGAAGGATGGCCGGCACGCCTGTCTCGAGAATGCCATCGCGGAAGCCGAGGAGTTCATCTACTGTTACGCCGCGCATCTGCAGACACGTCAGCAGGGCGGTAATCTGTTCGTTGGGATATTCACTCTGCGTGATGCCAATCAGGATAGTCTTCATCTCCTCGCGGGAGAGCTCTTCGTGGTTCAGCAGGCGGAAGAGATAGCCTTTCATTGTCTGTTCCATAATCGTGTTGTTTTATTGGAATAAAAAGTTTTGTATCATTTTCTTGCCATCAGGAGTCAGTACGCTCTCAGGATGGAATTGTATGCCGCGGACGTTCAGCTCGCGATGGCGGAGGGCCATAATCTGTCCTTCGTCGGAGACAGCAGTAATCTCAAGGCAATCTGGCAAACTCTCGCGAGAAACTACCCAAGAATGATAACGCCCTATCGTGATGTCGCGAGAGATTCCACTGAATATGGGATCATCAGCGATGATATGACAAGGTGTAGCAACACCATGGAACACGTCGCTGAGGTTTTCTAACTTCGCACCAAAAACCTCGCCGATGGCTTGATGCCCCAGGCACACGCCAAGGATTGGCTTTCTTCCAGCGTAGGTGCGGATTACGTCGAGCAACAGACCTGCCTCCGAAGGGATGCCAGGGCCTGGCGAGAGGATAATCTTGCTAAACGCCTCAAGATCTGAAAGCTTAAACTGGTCGTTACGCAGAACGGTTACTTCTGCCCCAAGTTCCTTTACTAAATGACTCAAGTTATAAGTAAACGAGTCGTAATTGTCGATAATAACAACTTTCATAACATTTCTGCTTTTTCTATTGCCTTACGAAGGGCACCAAGTTTATTATTCACTTCCTGTAACTCATACTCAACATCGCTCTTTGCCACGATGCCACCACCAGCCTGGAACCAGAGTTCTCCGTTGCGTGATACAAAAGTGCGTATGGTGATGGCCTGGTTCAGACTCCCGTCGAGACCGATGATACCTATACAACCACCATAGGCACCGCGGTTGTGAGGCTCGTACTCAGATATCAGTTGCATGGCGCGAACCTTTGGAGCTCCAGAAAGTGTACCTGCGGGGAAGGTGTCGATGAAAGCCTTGATGGGATCAGCATCTTTATCCAGTTCGCCCGAGACACGCGATACCAAATGGATGACATGAGAGTAATACTGAAGGTCTTTGTAGAAATCGACCTTCACATCGTGACAGTTGCGACTCAGGTCATTGCGGGCCAAATCTACCAACATCACATGCTCGGCATTCTCCTTGGGGTCGTTGCGCAGGTATTCAGCTCCTTTGCGGTCAGCGTCGGCATCGCCCGTGCGCTTTGTCGTGCCAGCGATGGGGTCGATATAAGCGCGGAACTTGGCCGCCGTGCCCGACGGTTTTCTGTCGTGTCTCCGCTCAATGCGGCAGTGCGTCTCTGGCGATGAACCAAAAATCCTGAACCCTCCGAAGTCAAAGTAGAACAGATAAGGACTGGGGTTGATGCTTCTTAGCGCACGATAAAGCTTAAAATCATCGCCTTCATATTTCTGGATGAACCTGCGACTGAGTACAATCTGGAACACATCGCCACGAAGACAGTGCTTAATGCCACGACGGATGTTCTCTTTGTGCTCCTCGTCTGTCAGCGTCGATCGCACATCGCCAACAGGGTGGAAGTCGTAGGCCTGCACGTTGGCGCGGTTCATCGCACGGTAGATGTTGTCAATGTCTGCTTCGTCACCCAGCGTCACAATTTTCAGCAGACTGTTATGATGGTCGAACACAATCACCACCTTATATAATATATAGAGAAGGTCGGGAGCATCGTTTTTTGCCAGAGTCTCGTCTTTAACATCTATATCCTCAAAATAGCGAACGGCATTAAAACTCGTATATCCAAAGAGCCCGCATAGGTTGGTATCGTCGCCCTCAATGTGGATATGGTCTATCAGCTGGTGGATGGCGTTATCAGAGCGATACTCCTTGTTTATCTCATGCAGAAAGGTGGAACCATCAGGATATGTAATTGTTGACATACCATGACCAATAGCTACACTGGCCATAGGATTGATGCCGATAAACGAGCGAGAGTTGTTTGCATCGTGATAATCAGAACTCTCCATCAATGCACTCTGCGGATACAGATCTCGCAGCCGCATATATATGCCTACTGGGGTATAAAGATCTGCCAGTATTGTCTTCGAAGTTGTTTGAAATTTAAAAGTTTCCATATTCCTTTGCCATTTGTTTGTTATTGAGATATGTTTCTACGTCTTTATCGCCACGACCGCTAACGGTAAGCACCACCACGTCATCCTTCTTAAAACTTAGTTTCTTCAGTGCCGCGATGGCGTGAGCACTCTCGATAGCAGGGATAATACCCTCCATACGTGTCAGTTCGTAACCGCCATAGATAGCCTCGTCGTCGTTGATGCTCAGTACTTTAGTGCGTCCTTGCTTCGCCATATTACAGTGCATCGGACCAACTCCGGGATAGTCGAGACCTGCGCTGATGGTGAATGCCTCCTGTATCTGTCCGTCGCTATCCTGCATCACCAGCATCTTTGCACCATGAAGGATACCCGTAGTGCCACGATGAATCGTTGCTGCGGTATAATCAGTATCCCAACCATGTCCTCCTGCTTCTGCTAACACGATTTTTACCCGCTCATCATCCATGTAATGATATATTGTGCCAGCGGCATTGCTTCCGCCTCCGATGCAGGCGATGAGGTAGTCGGGATAGTCGCGGCCAATCTTCTCTTCCAACTGCCATTTTATCTCTTCTGAGATGACGCTCTGCATACGGGCAACGAGGTCGGGGTAGGGGTGAGGACCCATTGTTGAGCCGACAATATAGAAAGTATCTGAGGGGTGACAGCACCAGTCGCGGATGGCTTCACTGCAGGCATCGCTGAGGGTCATGTTGCCTGTACGTACAGGATGAACCTCTGCTCCAAGCATCTTCATGCGTTCCACATTTGTGTGCTGGCGCTCCACGTCTGTCGCTCCCATAAACACCTCGCACTTCATGTTCATCAGTGCACAGACGGTAGCTGTGGCTACACCATGTTGGCCCGCTCCTGTCTCTGCGATGATACGGGTCTTTCCCATTTGCTTGGCCAAAAGAATCTGTCCGATGGTGTTGTTGATCTTGTGCGCACCCGTGTGGTTCAGGTCCTCACGCTTCAAATATAACCGACAGCCGTACTTCTCGCTCATCCTTTTCGCGAAATACAGCGGACTCGGCCTGCCCACATAATCCTTCAACAGCGCATGATACTCCGCCTTGAACTCCGCGCTCTCGATAATCGGCAGATACGCCTCCTGCAGGTCATGCACGCACTTGTAGAGAATCTCAGGCACATACGCCCCTCCGAACTCTCCATAAAAACCGTTTTCGTTAACTTGATAATTACTCATATATTCTTTTTTTGTGTTGATGATACATATTAAAACTTTGAGAGGCTCGTCGCAAGAACGACAGGCCTCTCAGTATCTCTTCTACTTATATATAGGTACGCGGCTATCTTCTCACGATTTTTTGAATCTTGAGCTAAACCACCACCAAAAGTTTGCTGTTCTAATCATAACTATGTTTCCTTATATGTTTCAATTCGTTGGCAAAAGTAATCGTTTTCTTTCATTCCGCCAAATTTTTTATTCATTTTATTTTCTTTTTCTTATAAAAATGGATTAGAAATGAATATTTATACCAGTTTCAAGCTTTATCTAATCATTAAGGAATACTAGATATAGAATTCCGATGGATCTATCAACCCCGCACGGAGCGCGTACTTCACCGCTTCGTGTGCTGTGTTGATGCCCAGCTTGCGGAAGATATTCTTGCGGTGAGTGGTCACGGTATGGATGCTCGAAAACCGCTCGGCTGCAATCTCCTTGGTGGTCTTACCCAGAGCGATGGCCTTCACGATCTCCATCTCTGTTGTTGTCAAGATGTTTGGTGTTTCTTCCTCTTGCTGTTGCTGGGTGATGATGGTCTCGAGGGCTCGCTGGCTGAGATAGCGCGTGTGTCGGTTGACAGCGCTGAGAGCCTCGCGAACCTCGCTCAATGGCCCGTCTTTATATACCACGCTGAATTGGTGTGATGAATAGACCACTCGTCGTATGAACTGAGGTGTCAGATCGTCACTGATAAGAATCCAGTTCGAGAGGTTGAAACGCTCGGCTATAATAAGGAGCTGATCCTCATCGGCAAAGTCGAACAGGGTGTAGTCGAGCAACACGACAGCGCTTTCGTGCTCCTTGAGCAACTCCACGAGCCTTGCCTTGTCGAAAGCACGATACACTACGTTTTCCCCGTCGTTCTGAAGCAGGCTTTCCAGCGCGAATCGCGTCAGTTCCTGATTGTCGGCTATAATATAATTCCTCATAATGTCGGTTTTACGAGTGCAAAGATACGAATATTTTTTTTTATGACCACAGATTTCCCGGATTTCACGGATTGCTGTGCACATACACAGCGAAATAATCTGTGAGATCTGTGAAATCTGTGGTCGAAAATAATTCTGTGGTTAAATTTTGTCCAGTGCCTGAGCCAGATCATCGATGATGTCGTCGATGTGCTCTGTTCCGATGCTCAGACGAACGGTAGATGGCGTGATGTGCTGCTCAGCCAGTTCCTCAGGTGAGAGCTGTGAGTGAGTGGTAGTGTATGGATGAATCACCAGACTCTTCACGTCAGCCACGTTTGCCAGGAGTGAGAAGATCTGCAGGCTGTCGATAAACTTCCAGGCCTCTTCCTGTCCACCCTTGATCTCAAAGGTGAAGATGCTGGCACCGCCGTTGGGGAAATACTTCTGGTACAGCTTGTGGTCGTGATGACTTTCGAGTGCTGGGTGGTTAACCTTTGCAATCTTTGGATGCTTTGCCAGGAAATCAACTACCTTCAGGGCGTTCTCTACATGGCGCTCAACACGCAGGCTCAGTGTCTCTACACCCTGCAAGAGGATGAAGGCGTTGAACGGCGAGATAGCAGCACCAGTATCACGCAGGATGACGGCACGGATACGGGTGACGTAAGCTGCAGCACCTACAGCGTCGGCAAACACGATGCCATGATAGCTTGGATCTGGCTTAGCAAGCGTTGGGAACTTATCGTTCTGCTTCCAGTCGAACTTGCCACCGTCCACGATGACACCACCGAGTGAACTTCCGTGACCACCGAGGAACTTCGTAGCCGAGTGTACGACGATGTCAGCACCATGCTCCAACGGACGAATCAGATAAGGTGTACCGAAGGTATTGTCGACAATGAAGGGGATACCATGCTTGTGGGCTACAGCAGCTACACCTTCCAGGTCGAGAACGTCGCTGTTGGGGTTACCGAAAGTCTCGGCATATACTACTTTTGTGTTGGGTTGGATGGCTGCCTCGAGAGCCTCGAGGTCGTTCACATTAATAATGGTATTGGTGATGCCCTGCGTAGCCAGTGTGTGGGTAATCAGGTTATAGGAACCGCCATAGAGATTGTCGGCAGCCACGATATGGTCGCCATTCTGCACGATGTTCTGCAGGGCATAGGTGATGGCAGCAGCACCAGAAGCTACAGCCAAGCCAGCTACACCACCCTCAAGGGCAGCCACGCGATCCTCGAACACACCCTGAGTGGAGTTTGTCAGACGACCATAGATATTACCTGCATCGCGAAGACCGAAACGGTCAGCAGCGTGCTGTGAGTTACGGAACACATACGACGTGGTCTGATAGATGGGCACGGCGCGAGCGTCAGTTGCGGGGTCAGCCTGTTCTTGGCCTACATGGAGTTGTAATGTCTCAAAACGATAATTCTTTTTTGTACTCATAATCTTATCCTTTCTTAATTTATTTGTTAATATTGTTTGTTACTTTTTCTGGGCGCAAAGGTACGAAGTTTGGAAATATCCTCCAAATTTCTTGCAGAATTCAGAAAATATACCTAAATTTGCAGCGTAAAAAGAAAATATTTCTATATACGGGCTCCATATCGCCCATTATCAGAAGATTATTCTTTTTTAATGTTTAATCTTTAATGTTTAATGAAAAAATATGGCTGAAATCTTAGACGAAACCGACCTGCAGATACTGAAAACGCTGCAAAAAAACGCGAAACTGACCACTAAAGAGCTGGCCGATGCCGTTCATCTAACCCCTACCCCCGTGTTTGAACGCCAGAAACGATTGGAAAAGAAAGGCTATATCAAGAAATATGTTGCCATACTTGACCCTGAGAAGCTGGACCAAGGACTACTGGTATTCTGCAAGGTCAAGCTAAAGCAGATAAACCACGAAATAGCAGAAGCCTTTGTGCGCCGTATTCAGCGTATTCCTGAAGTGACGGAGTGCTATAACACCTCGGGGGCTTATGACTATTTATTAAAGGTACGCGCCCGCGATATGAAACAATATCAGGAATTTGTGCTCAATAAATTAGGCGAAATCGAGAGCCTGTCTTCTATCGAGAGCACCTTTGTCATGGACGAGGTGAAGCAGACCTATGGCATCAACATCTGAACAGCCTGTGTCCATAAAAATCTGACACCAACGTAGAATCAGAATGAGAAAAAGCAACAATTGCAGATTATTTCCTGGAAAAGTGGTTGTTATTTCAGTTTTATTTGTATCTTTGCAGAAATATTTCTACTAATGATTATGAAAAGGATTCTTGTAACTGGCGGAGCCGGATTCATTGGCTCCCACTTATGTGAACGACTGGTAAACGAAGGTCATGATGTTATTTGCCTTGACAACTACTATAGTGGTTCGAAAGAGAATATCTGGCACCTGCTTGGCAAGCCGAATTTCGAAATGGTGCGTCACGATGTCTGCAATCCCTATTGGGCCGAGGTTGACGAGATATACAATCTGGCATGTCCTGCATCTCCTATCTATTATCAGAACGACCCGATACAGACTACCAAGACTTCGGTTTTCGGAGCCTACCACATGCTGGGTTTGGCACGCCGAACTAAAGCCAAGATTCTGCAGTCGTCGACTAGTGAGGTCTACGGTGATCCTGCCGTGCATCCGCAGCCAGAGAGCTATTGGGGCAATGTTAACCCCATCGGCCTGCGCTCGTGTTACGATGAAGGTAAGCGCGTTGCCGAAACACTGTTTTTCGACTATCACCGCCTGCACGGCATCCGCACAAAGGTCATCCGCATTTTCAACACCTATGGTCCCCGTATGGCTGTCAGCGATGGCCGCGTGGTCAGCAACTTCGTGGTGCAGGCCTTGCGTGGTGAGGATATTACCATCTACGGTGACGGACAGCAGACACGTTCGTTCCAATACGTCAGCGATCTTATTGAGGGCATGCTGAAGGTTATGGACACAGACGACAGCTTTACCGGTCCAGTCAATCTTGGTAATCCTGGCGAGTTCACCATGCTGGAATTGGCCGAAAAGGTGATTCAGAAAATAGGCGGTAAGAGCAAGATTATTTTCCGTCCATTGCCCAGCGATGACCCCAAGATGCGCCGTCCAGACATCACCCTGGCTAAACAACAGCTTGGATGGGAACCGCGTGTAACGTTAGATGAAGGACTAGACCGTATTATTTCTTATTTCAGAGAATATCTAAATCGATAGTATCACTTTATTTTTAAACACTATGATACAAACTAGCATCAAAAAACGTGTAATTGGCGTGGATATCGGAAACATGCTTACGACCTACGCCATTGTGGATATCCGTGGCAATGTGATTGCACATGATAACTTTCCGACCAACGACTATCCCGACGTCAACAAGTATATAGACAAGTTGACTGAAGTCATTGTCGAGATTTCTGAAGCTAACGGCGGCTATGATACCATCCGCTCGGTAGGCATCAGCTGCCCAAGTGCCAGCTACTCGTCGGGATGTATTGAGAATGCAGCCAATCTCCCTTGGAAAGGTATCGTCCCCTTGGCTACACTGCTTCAAGACCGTCTGGGTATTGCTGTCGCATTAGGAAACGATGCTCATAACACCGCCTTAGGCGAAAAGATGTATGGCTCGGCTCACGGCATGAAAAACTTCATAGCCATCAACCTGGGCATTGGTCTGGGTAGCTGTTTCTTCTCGGAAGGTCACGAACACTCAGGTGCCGGAGGCTATGCTGGAGAGATTGGGCACACCTGTCTGATAGACCACGGACGCCCTTGCAGCTGCGGTCTGGAGGGATGTCTGGAAGCTTACGTCGGTGCGGCAGGATTCATTCAGACAGCCAAGGAAATGTTGGAAGAGAGCGACAAACCATCAAAGATGCGCGACATAGAAAAACTTGATCCAAAGATCATCAAGGAGTTATGCGACGAGGGTGACGAACTGGCCATTGAGGTTTATCGACGCACGGGCTACCTGTTTGGCATCGGGCTAGCCAACTATGCCTCTATTGTCAATCCAGAGGCTATCATTATCACCGGCGGTGTATCTCAAGCAGGACACTGGATTCTCGACCCTACCTACGAATCGTTCGAAAACCATGTATTCCGCAACATGCGAGGTAAGGTAAAGTTGCTGCTATCTGAATTGAACGACCGCGAACGCGACGTTCTTGGAGCCAGTGCTTTGGCATGGGAAGTGCCTGAATACTCGTTGTTCAAGTAAAAAGATCTGATGAAGATAAAGAAATGACCAATGATTAGGAAAGCATGTAAAGAGGACATAGGGCGCATTATAGAATTGTTGCATCAGGTTAATATGGTGCATCACAAAATACGACCAGACTTGTTCAAACCATACACAACCAAATATAGCGAGCAGGAACTTGAATCCCTACTCGACGATAATAACAAACCCATATTTGTGTATGATGACGGTGGGGTACTGGGCTATGCGTTCTGTCAGATCTCTGAGATTAAAAACCATTTGTTGCTAGAGGATATCAAGACGCTGTATATTGACGATATATGCGTGGATGAAAATGCTCGCGGCAAACATGTAGGCAAGGCTTTATACGAATATGTACGCGACTATGCCCAATCAATTGGCTGCAACAACATCACTCTCAATGTGTGGGAGGGAAACGAGCCTGCATCACAATTCTATAAGAACATGGGAATGAAAGTGCAGAAAACTACAATGGAAATTAGATTTTAGCATTATAGTCCTTCTGGCCATCCAACCCGTTGAGCTATATTGTCTGTTGACAGGAACGATTTTTTTCTTTTTTATGAATAAGGTTGTATTAATAACTGGCGCTACAAGCGGGATAGGTCTGGCTTGTGCAAGAAAATTTGCTGAGAATGGTGATAAACTGATTCTTACAGGAAGAAACGAAAGCCGTCTGGCTGAAATAAAGAAGGAACTTATAGCAAAAGGTTCTGATGTGTTGACTCTGACCTTCGACGTCAGGGATCGAGAGAAGGCTGCAAAATGCATTGAAACATTACCTGCAGAATGGCAGGAGATTGATGTGCTGGTTAATAATGCCGGACTTGCTCTCGGACTTGAACCGGAGTTTGAAGGCAATCTCGACGATTGGGAGACAATGATTGACACAAACATCAAGGGCTTGTTGACCATGACGCGAATTGTTGTGCCAGGAATGGTCCAACGCAATCGCGGTCACATCATCAACGTAGGTTCTGTAGCAGGCGACGCTGCCTACGCCGGAGGTAATGTTTATTGTGCCACAAAGGCTGCGGTAAAGGCCCTTTCTGATGGATTGCGTATTGATGTTGCCAACACAGCCATACGTGTAACCAATCTGAAACCCGGTCTGGTGGAGACAAACTTCAGCAATATCCGTTTCCATGGCGATAATGATCGCGCTGCCAATGTTTATAAAGGCATCACGCCTCTTACCGGCGAGGATATTGCTGACGTTGCCGTGTATGCCGCTAATGCACCAGCACATGTGCAGATAGCCGAGGTACTCATCCTTGCCACTCATCAGGCAAGCGGCAGTGTGATAGTCAGGAAGTAAATGACATCAAACGGGAATAAGAAAAATCGCTAAGTGTTGAACTCCAACATCTTAGCGATCTTTTTAGTTGGGGTACCCGGACTCGAACCAGGAAAGGCAGGACCAGAATCTGCAGTGTTACCATTACACCATACCCCAAACTTAATTCTCAAAACGTTCTTGTTTTGAATTGCGGGTGCAAAGGTACAGCTTTTTTTGGAATCTGCAAAAAAAATCGGAGTTTTTTTATAAAAAAACGCAAAAAATGTGGTTTCTTCGTTGTTTTGTCAAGAATATCGTGTAACTTTGCAATTTGATTACACATTATTATTATAAATGGAACAAACAACACAATTAGTAGAAACTATCACAAAAGGAATACAAGAAAAAAAAGGTCAGCGTATTGTTATTGCCGATCTTAAGGGAATAGAAGGTGCCATAGCGCATTATTTCGTCATCTGTCAGGGCAACTCACCCTCGCAAGTAGAAGCTATCACAGAATCGATAGGTGACATGGCCCGCGAACAGCTGGGCGAAAAGCCTGCCAGAGTGGTAGGACTGGAGAATGCCGTATGGGTAGCAATGGATTATGGTGATGTTCTGGTACACGTTTTCGTGCCCGATATGCGAACTTATTACGACCTGGAACATCTCTGGGAAGACGCAGAACTCAAGGAAATTCCCGATTTAGATTAAGAGCTGAGAAGTAAGAAGTAAAATAAGAAAATAAAATATTGAACTTTGGAACAGAAACAAGGAAAAAAGAATAAGGGCCCGCAGATGAACATGCCCAAATTCAACATGAGTTGGATCTACACACTGGTGCTGGTGGGTCTGATAACCATCTATCTGACTCAGGGAGGTGGCGAAAACTCAAGCATCAAGACGGAAACCACCTATTCTGACTTCAAAACGTTTGTCATGAAAGGCTACGCAGAGAAAATCGTAGTCAACAAATATCAGGGCACGCTGCAGATGTATGTGAAGCCCCAATACATTCGTGACGTATTCCATCAGGGTGTACAGCAGACGGGCAAGGCTCCAAGTGTACAGGTGGCCATAGGCAGTCTCGACCAGGTGGAGCAGTTTGTAGAGAAAGCCCGTGAGGAAGGTAAATTCAGTGGCAAGCTGCAGTTCGACAACTCGAAGGACAACGAGTTTATCGGTTCGCTGCTGTCTAACCTGCTCTTCTTCGGAGGTATTATCCTGGTATGGATATTCATCATGCGACGTATGGGAGGCGGTTCACATGGAGGCGGCTTAGGAGGTGGCATCTTCAGCGTAGGCAAATCAAAAGCGCAGATGTATGAAAAGGGCGGCGACCTGGGTATCACCTTCAAGGATGTTGCCGGACAGGCTGGTGCCAAGCAGGAAATGCAGGAAATCGTAGATTTCTTGAAAAATCCTCAGAAATACACGGACCTGGGTGGTAAGATTCCCAAGGGAGCGCTGTTGGTAGGTCCTCCAGGAACAGGTAAGACGCTGTTAGCCAAGGCGGTAGCTGGTGAGGCAGGTGTCCCCTTCTTCTCGATGTCAGGTTCAGACTTTGTGGAAATGTTCGTCGGTGTTGGTGCCTCACGTGTTCGAGACCTATTTGAAAAAGCCAAGCAAAAAGCGCCCTGCATCATCTTCATCGACGAGATTGACGCTGTAGGACGTGCCCGTTCAAAGAATCCAGCTATGGGTGGTAACGATGAACGTGAGAACACACTGAACGCCCTCTTAACTGAGATGGACGGTTTCGGTACGAACAGTGGTATCATCACACTGGCTGCTACCAACCGTGCTGACATGCTGGACTCAGCCCTGTTGCGTGCCGGACGTTTCGATCGTCAGATACATGTCGACCTGCCCGACCTGAACGAGCGCAAGGAGGTGTTTCTGGTGCACCTGAAGCCCCTGAAGCTGGACAGTAATGTGGATGTCGACTTCCTGGCACGTCAGACACCAGGATTCTCAGGTGCCGATATTGCCAACGTCTGCAACGAGGCTGCGCTGATTGCTGCCCGTTTCAACCGTGAATGTGTGGGTAAGCAGGATTTCCTAGATGCCGTAGACCGTATCATCGGAGGTCTGGAGAAGAAGACCAAGGTGATGACAGAGGCCGAGAAAAAGTCGATTGCTATCCACGAAGCCGGACATGCTACCATCTCATGGTTCACAGAGTTTGCCAATCCGTTGGTCAAGGTAAGCATCGTGCCTCGTGGTCGAGCCTTGGGTGCTGCCTGGTATCTGCCAGAGGAGCGTGTGTTGCAAACCAAAGAGGCTATGCTCGACGAGATGTGTTCGCTGCTGGGTGGACGTGCTGCCGAAGAATTGTTTATCGGCCATATCTCGACAGGTGCCATGAACGATTTGGAGCGTACTACCAAACAGGCTTACGGTATGGTAGCATACGCAGGTATGAGCGACAAACTGCCCAACCTCTGCTATTACAACCAACAGGAATACTCTTTCCAGAAGCCATACTCTGAAACCACAGCCAAACTGATGGACGAAGAGGTGCTGAAGATGGTGAATGAGCAGTATGAGCGTGCCAAGCAGATACTGTCTGAGCACAAGGAAGGACATGCGGAACTGGCCAGACTGCTGGTAGAACGTGAGGTCATCTTTGCCGACGATGTGGAGAAAATCTTTGGCAAGCGTCCCTGGACCAGTCGTTCTGAGGAGCTGCTGGAAGCCCAGATGCGCGCTGATGCTGAGCGTATGGCAGAGGAACGCGCCAAGGAACTGGGACTGACAGCGGAGAATCAGGACAATCAAGATAATCAGGACAATCAGGGAAGCGAGGGGAATCCTGAGAAAAGCGAAAACTAAAAACAAAGCGACATGAAGAATTTTATAGTACGTACCATTACGGGCATCATCTTTGTAGCAGCCATAGTAGCCTCATTCCTCAGACCAGAGGCCATGGTGCTGCTGTTCAGTATTGTGACAGGACTCACCATCTGGGAGTTTACAGGACTGGTGAATGAACGGGAGCATGTATGTATCAACCGATTCATATCCACCGTAGCGGGCGTCTATTTCTTCTATGCTATGACATACTTCTGCAGCGACCTCTACGGAGGCGTGGCCAAGAGCGTGGTGTTCATTCCCTATTTGGTAACTATCATCTATCTGTTGGTGGCAGAACTTTATCTGAAACAGGTTGATCCCATACAGGACTGGGCATACACCATGCTGGCACAAATGTACATCGCCCTACCCTTCTCGTTGCTCAACGTACTGGCATTTACTGCCACGCCCAACGGACACGTGATATTCAACACGCTGTTACCCCTGAGCGTATTCATCTTCCTATGGGTCAACGACTCGGGCGCCTATTGTGTCGGTTCACTTCTGGGTCGCCATAAGCTGTTTCCACGCATCTCACCAGGGAAGTCGTGGGAGGGAAGCATCGGTGGTGCCGTCTTCGTACTTGGCGTAGCATGGCTCATCGGCTGGTTAGATAATATGCAGGTTCTGGACCTCGACCATTCATCGACCATGTTCAAAGGGATGCTCTCCATTCCAGAATGGCTCGGACTTGGACTCGTCGTCGTTATCTTTGGCACGTGGGGTGACCTGATAGAGAGTCTCTTCAAGCGCACGTTAGGCATCAAGGACTCCGGAAGCATTCTGCCTGGCCATGGTGGTATGCTGGACCGCTTCGATTCTTCGCTGCTGGCTATCCCCGCAGCAGTCGTTTACTTGTATACATTATCATTATTCTAAAAATATGAAGAAGCTACTGACCATCATCCTGTTCTGTGTGTGTGTATGTCATGCACACGCTTTAGACCCTGTTAAGCAATACGGACAACTGCAAGTAAAAGACACACAACTCTGCGACCAGAAGGGTAATCCCGTTATTCTGCGGGGCGTCAGCCTGGGTTGGCACAACCTGTGGCCGCGATTCTACAACAAGAAAGCCGTTCAGACGCTGAAACAGGATTGGCACTGCAGCGTGATACGTGCTGCCATCGGACAACACATAGAGGACAACTATCGTGAGAACCCCACATATGCCATGCAATGTCTGACGCCTGTCGTGGAATCAGCCATCAAACAGAACATCTATGTCATCATCGACTGGCATTCACACGAGCTACGCACTGAGGAAGCCAAGGCTTTCTTTGGTGAGATGGCCCGTAAATATGGAAAATATCCGCACGTCATTTACGAAATATATAATGAACCCGTAGAGGACACATGGACAGACCTAAAGAAGTATGCCACTGAGGTTATCAGTGAGATTCGCAAGTATGATACCGACAACATTGTGCTGGTGGGCTGCCCCCACTGGGATCAGGACATCCATCTGGTTGCCGACAATCCCCTGCAGGGCTTCAACAACATCATGTATACCGTCCATTTCTATGCTGCCACTCATGGTGAATACCTGCGCGAACGTACGGAAGATGCTGTCAAGAAAGGTATACCTGTCTTCATCTCAGAGAGTGGAGCCACCGAAGCATCTGGCGATGGGAAAATTGATGCAGAGAGCGAAGAGGAATGGATAAAGATGTGTGAACGCCTAGGTATCAGTTGGATATGCTGGAGTATCAGCGACAAAAACGAGAGCTGCTCAATGCTGCTGCCTCGTGCTACCGCCACAGGTCCCTGGGCTGACGATGTCATTAAGGTATACGGCAAATTAGTGAAAGGTTTATTATTAAAATACAACCTATGACAAGCGATCAAGAAAAACTGGTAAGAGATAATATGGGCTATGTAGTAACACTAGCCCACCAGTACAGAAGCGATATTCTGAGTACCGACGACTTGGTAAGCGAAGGAAGTATCGGACTGATGAAAGCTGCTGAGAAGTATGATTCTGAGCGTGGCAAGATCTTTGTTACCTTTGCTGCTCCTTACATTCGCCGTGCTATTGAAGCAGCTATCAACCGTACAGCCACGAGTACTGAGGTCAGGTCAACAGACGAGTCATTACCTATAGGCAGCCGAAATAACTACACCCTGCTGAACGTGCTGGAAGACCCCAATGCAAAAAAAGCAGATGCCATTGTAGAGGAGGACACGCTGAACGACGACTTACTAGCCTGCTTAGACATCCTGAACGAGCGCGAGCAGGAGGTGGTGAGTCGCTATTATGGTCTGAAAGGATGGCGACAAACCATGTCAGAAATAGCAGAAGACATGGAACTGAAACGGGAACGCGTCCGTCAGGAACGTGACAAGGCTGTACGCAAATTACGCAAGGCAGCCAAAAATAAAATGTAAGATGTTAGAAGTAAGATGTAGGATGAAAAAGATAATTTTCATTTTCTCATTTTTTCTCTTTCTCATTTTTTCTTCTTCGCCTCTTCAGGCAAAGGTTATCAAAGTATTAGCTATCGGCAACAGTTTTTCACAAGATGCCGTAGAACAGTATCTCTACGATCTGGCAGCTGCCCAAGGCGACTCACTCATCATTGGCAATGCCTATATCCCCGGATGTTCTATCGATCGTCATTATGAGAACCTGAAAACAGGGAAGACGGACTATGAATACAGGAAGGTGGTTCGTGGCATACGTTCAAACCAGAAGAAAGCTGACCTAAAAAGCATTATCAGGGATGAGCAGTGGGACATTATCTCGCTGCAACAGGCCAGTAAACTGTCAGGTATCCCCACCAGCTACATTCACTTGGCACAACTGAAACGACTGGTGCAGAGCTATACCACCAACTTGCATGTTCAGTTTATCTGGCACATGACGTGGGCCTATGCTGAAGACTTTTCTTCAGAGAATTTCAAGGCCTACGACTATAACCAACGTAATATGTATAGTGCAATTGTCAACACTATGCTCAATGTGTTGCCCGGTGTAGGCATCAAACAAATAGTACCATCGGGCATGGCCATTCAACTAGCTCGCTATCGCATGGGAGATATTCTGAATCGCGACGGATTCCACCTCAGCTATACATTGGGACGATACACAGCTGCTTGTACCTGGTGTGAATTTCTGACTGGCAAGATTGTTGATGGTAATAAATATAGGCCTGAGACCATCTCCGAAGAAGAGGCTCAGGCCTGTCAGCAAGCAGCCCACGAAGCTATGTTTATGCAGCAACAGGGGCGCTATTCCGTGTTCTGATTCAGAACGTCCACTTCGCTGCTATGGTTGGAATCGCATAGAACTTATTATTGTTACCATTCTCGTCGAAGACGAAGTTATTGCTGATTTCAACCTCAGTACCTATACTGACATTCACACCATCCATACCTTTCAGCTTATTCAGGTTGAACCAAAACTGTGGTTCACTTAACACGATAAGTTTGCCTTTGACATCCTTGTCGTACCAAACATCAACGAAACCGGAGAAAGTACATAACCCGCCAGCAAAGGTATCACCCCAGACTCCAGTCAGCTGGAAACCATTGAAAGCGCCACGATTCATACCCTTGAAGTAGTACTTATACATGCCCTGCAAAGAGAAGGTTCTTGAGAAGTCTTTGCTGGCCCAATTCCAGGCGAGACCACCCAGAAAAGCATGTTGGAACCTGTTTCCAATACCTGTATGTTTAATGGTATTTGCACCTCCGTCATACTCTAAGTGAAGGGCGAAAGGCGACTGTTTTGCCAACTTAAACTCACGAGAGATCTCCCAATAGGTTCCAGCAGCACCATCCGTGTAATAGTCGATATCTATAAACATGAAGGTGCTACCCCACTTATCGGGCTTGAACATCTCTACAGTAGTCGTCACGGTAGGACGTCCCGACAATTCCTTATACAACGATTTTCCTAAATCGTAGTGTAACTGAACGTTTTGTGCCTGCATGGCGATAGCTGCCATGAACAGGAGCACTAATGCAAAATACTTTTTCATTTGGTTTAGTTGATAGAATTAAATAATGGGGCAATATATTTCAGCAAGAAGAGCACACCCAACACATACATCATCAGAGACAGCTGCTTGCCCTCTCCAGTACATACCTTTACAACAATATAAGAAAGCATACCCAACACAATTCCCTCAGAAATACTAGCGGTGAAGGGCATCATCATCATGGTGATGAAACAGGGCATGCCTGTACGGAAATGAACGAAGTCGATCATCAGCACAGGACGCATCATCATAACACCCACAAGAAACAGTGCACTGGTCGTCGCAGCAGAGGGGATAATCAGGAATACCGGTGAAAAGAACAAGGCCACCAGAAAGAGCATGGCAACAGTGAAAGAGGTAAGGCCAGTACGTCCACCTTCCATAATACCCGTGGTACTCTCGACATAGGTGGTCACGGTTGACGTGCCACAGATAGCACCAACCGTAGTACCTACGGCATCTGCCATCAACGCCTTGTTGAGGTTGGGCACGCGTCCTTGGTCATCCACCATCTTGGCTCCTGTAGAAGCACCTATCAAGGTTCCGATAGTGTCGAACAGATCCATAAACAAAAGGGTCAGAACGACAATGAGATAATCAACATCGAAAGCCAAGAAGCGCGAGAAATCAAACTGGAAAGCAATGGATTCCAACGAGGTAGGCAAGCTAACGATTGAGAAGCTCTCAGGAATCTGAGTCACACCGAAGGGTACACCTATCACTGTCATTGTAAGAATGGTGTAGAATAGGGCTCCGCGTACCTTTTCCGCCAAGAGAACAGCTCCCAGCAGTATACCTCCGATGGCCACCAGTGAAGCTGCATTCCATGGTCCTAGAGATGTCATAGTAGCATCACTGGCAACTATGATACCACCGTTCTTCAATCCGATAAAGGCTATGAACATACCAATACCCACAGAAATAGAATAACGCAAGTCGAGCGGAATACAGTTAACTATAGCTTCACGCACCTTGAAAACAGTCAGGATAATGAAGGCAATACCCTCGAACAACACTGCAGCTAAAGCCTGTTGCCAAGTATAGCCCATTGAGATGACCAACGTATAGGCAAAGAAGGCGTTAAGACCCATTCCTGAAGCCAAAGCAAAAGGCATCTTAGCATAGATAGCCATTGTTAATGTAGCTATTACAGCCGCTACAACGGTTGCTGTAAAAACAGCCCCCTTTTCCATACCTGCCGCACTGAGAATGAGCGGATTGACAGCTAGGATGTACGACATGGTCAGAAAGGTTGTCAGACCTGCCAACATCTCAGTCTTAACATTATGTTTAGCTGGATCGAAACCAAAAATAGACAATAACTGTACCATAATTTTTGTAAACAGATTTTATTATTGATTAAGTTTTTCTATCATTAAATCAGCTGCCTTATCAGGAGCATGGCTGTCACCCAACAAACGGTGTACCTCCTCATAGTCGTTCAACATGCGTTCACGGGCTGTTCCACCGGGCAGAATGGCTTCCAACTCCTGGCGAATATTCGCTACGCTAAATGTTTCTGCCACCAGTTCTCGCACCACTTCACGATTGGCTATGAGATTCACTAACGATATGTACTTCACTTTCAGTATATGACGCTTCAAGAATCCTATCAGCTTGGGCAATGGAGTCTCGTAACAAACCACCTGAGGTACGCGGAACATACAAGTTTCCAACGTCGCCGTACCACTGGTCACTAACGCTGCTGTTGCTTGTGCAAGCAATGGATAAGTCTGGTTCATTACCAAGCGCACCTTGCTGCCTGACAAGAAACGGTCGTAATAAGACTGTTCGATACCTGGGGCACCTGCCAACACGACATCATAATCATTCGTCAGATGTTTCGTAGCCTCTATCATAGCAGGGAGATTATCCTTGATTTCCTGAGCACGTGAGCCAGCCAGCAAGGCAACGACAGGCTTTTCTCCTGGGTCGTCATCATGACTTCTAGCATTCAGGAACTCACGTACTTCCTGAGCAGTAGGATTACCCACATAATGGATCGGATATTGGTGTTTTTTTTCAAAGAAGTCCACCTCAAAAGGCAAAATTGAAAAGAGCTCATCCACATCTCTCTTGATATTTTTGATGCGATACTCCTTCCAGGCCCAAATCTTTGGAGATATATAATAGTAGATTGGGCATATTCCGTTGCTTTTCACATATTTTGCAACATCAAGGTTAAAACCAGGATAGTCCACTAGAATCACTACATCAGGGTGCCAATTGGCAATATCCTGCTTGCATCTCTTCATATTCTGTAGAATGGTGGGCAGATGCAGTAAGACTGGGATAAACCCCATATAAGCCAATTCGCGGTAATGTTTTACCCGTGTACCACCCACAGCTGTCATCAAGTCGCCACCAAAGAAGCGGAAATCTGCTTCAGCATCACGTTGTTTCAATGCCTGCATCAGATGAGAAGCATGCAGGTCGCCACTGGCCTCGCCTACTATCAGATAGTACTTCATGTTTACCTCTTTACGTCTTCCAGCATTCTTTTTATCTCTCCCATCGCACTATAAGCTGTCACATCCATCTGGGTAGGTGTAATGGCCACATAGCCATGATCCAATGCCCAACGATCTGTATCTGTAGCCTCTGGTTCTTCATTCTTATAATGCCCTACCATCCACCAATAGTCATAGCCTCTGGGATGATGAAAACGTGTTGTCTCGTTGTACCATGATCCCATTGCCATGCGACACACCTTTACACCCAAATAATCAGAAGATCTGGTTATATTTGACATACTATTCTTACCAGGGAAGTTAACATTCAAGCACACCCCCAAAGGCAATCCTTCACTCAGCACTCGTTCAACAATACTTTTTACATACGGTTCCAAAGGTTGGAAGTCAGCATCCTCCCGATGGTCACACAAAGAGAAAGCCACAGAGGGAATAAACTTCATACACCCTTCCATCGTGACACCCATCGTTCCGGAATAGTGGGTATTCACCGAAGCATTGTCACCATGATTGATACCTCCTATCACTAGGTCTGGCTTACGCGGACACAACTCTGCCAATGCCATCTTGACACAGTCAACAGGTGTTCCGTTGCATGACCACACCTCTACTCCTTCCTCCTGTCGACGACATGTCAGCATCAGGGGAATCGTGGCCGAGAAAGCACAGGCCTGTCCACTGCGAGGTCCTTCAGGTGCACACACCAACACATCGCCAAAGGGGCGCACCATCTCTATCAGATCGTTGATGCCCTTGGCCTCGTAACCGTCGTCATTTGATATCAATATCAGTGGTTTTACAGCTTCTTGTATCATAATTGTCTGCAAAAGTACAAAAATATGATGAGTAAACCAAAAAAAAGGCAGGAAAAGATATAAAAGGGGCCGCAACTGTGAAAAAAAGGAAAAAGTAGGCGATGCATTTGGCTGACTCACTTTTTATTAGTAACTTTGCAGCTCTATTTAAATAGAAATAAAGACAAATATGGGAAAGATTATAGCATTAGCCAACCAGAAAGGCGGCGTGGGCAAAACCACGACGACAATCAACTTGGCTGCCTCATTAGCTACTCTCGAACAGGCTGTTTTGGTAGTAGATGCCGACCCTCAGGCCAATGCATCCAGCGGTCTGGGCGTCAATATTCAGGAAGTAGATTGTTCACTTTACGAGTGCATCATCAACAAGACTGACGTACGAGAGGCAATTTATACAACAGACATTGAAGGTCTTGACATCATCCCTAGTCACATCGACTTGGTAGGTGCTGAAATTGAGATGCTCAACCTGCCAAACCGTGAACGTATCATTAAAGATATGCTGGGGTCAATCGTTGATGAATATGACTACATTCTGATTGACTGTTCACCTTCACTGGGACTGATCACTGTCAATTCGCTGACAGCTGCTGACTCGGTAATCATCCCTGTACAGTGCGAATACTTTGCATTGGAGGGTATCTCGAAGTTACTGAACACCATCAAGATTATCAAACAGAAACTGAATCCGAAGTTGGAGATTGAGGGATTCCTGCTGACCATGTACGATTCCCGTTTGCGTCTGGCTAACCAGATTTACGATGAGGTTAAGCGTCACTTCCAAGAGTTGGTATTCAAGACGGTCATCCAGCGTAATGTCAAGTTATCTGAGAGTCCATCACATGGTTTACCCGTCATTCTCTATGACGCAGACTCTACTGGTTCTAAGAACCACCTGGCATTAGCCAAGGAGATTATTAACAAAAACAGCAAATAGGTAAAAGCTGAAAGCAAGAATTATGGCTGTAAAAAAGAAATATACAAGTCACGTATTAGGTCGAGGACTCGACGAAATAGGCACAGGACGCGGATTGGACGCTCTGATCGACACGCACAGTGAAGTACACACAGAGGGGTCTTCCAATCTCAACGAGGTAGAGATAGCTCAGATCGAGCCCAATCCCAACCAGCCTCGTCGTGAGTTCGACCAGGAGGCACTTCAAGAATTGGCTACCAGCATACAGGAGTTGGGAATCATCCAACCCATTACATTACGTAAGATAGAGGGCGAGAAATACCAGATTATTGCTGGCGAACGCCGTTGGAGAGCCTCTCAACTGGCTGGTCTGCAAAAGATTCCTGCATACATAGTCACTGTTGAAGACCAGAACGCGATGGAGATGGCGCTTGTAGAGAACATCCAGCGCGAAGACCTAAACGCCATTGAGATTGCCCTGGCTTACCAACATCTGGCCGATAGTACCGGTATGACACAGGCTCGCATTTCAGAGCGTGTTGGCAAGAGCCGCGCTGCAGTCACCAACTACATGCGATTGCTAAAACTGCCCGCTCAGGTTCAGATTGCACTGAAGAATCATGAGATAGAGATGGGGCATGCCCGTGCACTGCTTTCCATAGAGAGTCCCACGGAACAAATCAAACTTTTCAAGGTGGTACAGCAACAGCAACTCTCTGTACGTAAGGTAGAGGAGATGGTGCAGGCTCTGAAGAGTGGCGACGATGTACAAACTGCCAAAGGCAAGATTGCCTCCAAAGCACAATTACCCAAGGAGTTTGACATTCTGAAAGACCGTCTGTCGCAGTTCTTCCAATCGAAAGTACAAATGACTTGTTCTCCAAAAGGAAAAGGAAAAATCAGCATTCTCTTCGACAACGAGGAGCAACTGGAACGCATAATGAACGCACTGGACAGTGTGAACAATTAAGATTGAAACATTGAGAATTGAAAGTTCTATATTGAGACAATTATGGGTAGTCTTGCTCTTATTGGCAGGACTTAACAGTTATGCCCAACAGAAGGAGCCCACACTGAAAGAAGTTGCCACGGGCGATAGCATCGGACGCCTGTTGGCTCCCCTTGACTCTGTTGTGGTACAAGACATTCAGCTTATCAACAACGCTGAGCCTACTGCAAAAACTAAGCGTGAAGGCCGGTCGGTAGTCGTTGATTCTACACGTGTCCACAAGGTTAAGCGCGACTGGAGCACTTGGAAGCCCGACCCGCAGCGAGCTCTTTGGTTAGCTCTGGTAATCCCTGGAGGTGGACAGATCTATAACCGCAAATATTGGAAACTGCCCCTCATCTACGGAGGGTTCATGGGCTGCATCTATGCTATGACATGGAACAACATGATGTACAAGGACTATTCGCAGGCCTATCTTGACATTTCCGACAAGGATCCAGGCACTTGCAGCTATAATAAATTCCTCCATCTGGGTGTTGAGATTACGCCCGCCAACGAAGCACGTTGGAAAGAAATCTTCAAAAACCGCAAAGACAAGTATCGCCGTTGGCGCGATTTAAGTTTCTTCGTGATGATTGGTGTCTATGCACTTTCTGTTATCGACGCCTATGTCGATGCAGAATTATCTGTATTCGACATCTCCAAGGATCTTAGCCTTAAGGTGGAACCTGCAGTCATTCCCAACCATGGTGGTGGCAATCCTTTACAAGCACAATCGCTGGGTGTCAACTGCAGTCTTAACTTTTAAACAAAAACAACTATTATATGAAGATAAAGAGTAACACTTACGAAAAGGTAAGAAAAACGGTGAAATGGTTTTTAGCCCTTTACCTTCTTTTATTCCTTCCGCTGGCAATGTCTGCACAGACTATTGTGGAAGAGGATGAAGACATAGAAGATGACGAAGACGAAATCGTGGTCACCGACCAGACAGGCAACGAAGAAGTCATTGAGTTTCCTGAGGCTATGACCTTTGATCTCGACTCGCTGCTCAATGAATATATGGCGAAAACCTATCTCGACGGGCCTGCCGACTGTGACATGGGTAAGGGCAACCCCACCTATGAACGTGAGGACTATGTAGACCGTCTGTTCCGTCTTCCTTCTGTTATGGAGATGGCTTATAACGATGTCGTACAGAAATTCATTGATCGCTATAGCGGTCGTCTACGTCATAGTATTAGCTATATGCTAGGGGCATCCAATTTCTATATGCCCATCTTCGAAGAGGCCTTGGAAGCTTATCAGCTTCCCTTGGAACTGAAATATCTGCCTGTCATCGAGTCGGCTCTGAATCCTAGAGCTGTCAGTCGTGTTGGTGCTACGGGATTGTGGCAGTTTATGCTTGGTACCGGTAAACAATACGGATTGCAAGTCAACTCCCTCATCGATGAGCGTCGCGATCCTGTTAAGGCATCCTATGCAGCAGCCAGATATCTGAATGATCTCTATAAGATTTTCGGTGACTGGAATCTGGTGATTGCCGCCTATAACTGTGGTCCTGGTAATATCATTAAGGCCATCCACCGTGCAGGCAACGAGAATAAGGACTACTGGCATATCTATCCTTACCTGCCCCGCGAAACGCGTGGTTATGTTCCTGCCTTTATAGCAGCCAACTACATTATGACCTACTACTCGCTGCATAATATCTGCCCCATGACCACCCGTTTGCCTGCTAAGACAGACACGGTTGTTGTGAAGCGCAACGTCCATCTGCAGCAGGTTGCAGAAGTGGTAGGCATCGACATCGACATGCTGCGCTCACTCAATCCCATGTATCGACGCGACATTGTTCCTGGCGCCTCTGAGCCTTCCCCCATTCGTCTGCCACAATCAGAAGTAGGCAAGTTCATCGACCTGGAAGATTCGATCTATAACTACAGAGCCAGCGAACTGTTGACAAATCGTGCTGAAGTGGAAGTAAGAGACGATGTGCCTACCTATTACCATAAGAGTAAACGATATACACGTGGTAAGAAAGCGCGTGCTGGCAGAGGTCGTAAGGCACGTGCTGGCAGAAATGCTCGTGTCAGCAGCCGCAAAGCCCGTGCTACCAGTAAGAAGGCACGTGGTAGAGTTAGGTCTAAGTCAAAGAGCACCAGTCGCAAGAAGAGACGCAGGTAAAACTGTCGTATATAATATAATAAGGTATAGAAAGGGGAAAGGACTATGGATGAGGACATGATGCGTGAAGTCGCGGATGACAAGCTGATCAATGATGCGTTCCAACGTTTACTGGACAATTATCTGTCATCACGCCACCGTAAGAAGGTGGACATCATCACTAAGGCATTCAACTTTGCACGACAAGCACATAAAGGCGTGCGAAGACTGAGTGGCGAGCCTTATATCATGCACCCTATCGCTGTTGCCCAGATTGCCTGTGAAGAGGTTGGACTGGGTTCCACGAGTATCTGTGCCGCCCTGTTGCACGATGTGGTGGAGGATACCGACTATACCACAGAGGATATTGCTAACATCTTCGGTCCGAAGATTGCTCAGATTGTCGATGGACTGACCAAGATCTCCGGTGGTATCTTTGGTGAGCAGGCTTCTGCCCAGGCAGAAAACTTCAAGAAACTGCTGCTCACCATGAGTGAGGATATCCGTGTCATCCTGATTAAGATATGTGACCGCCTGCATAACATGCGCACGCTGGAATCACAGCCTGCCAACAAACAGTATAAGATTGCCGGTGAGACGCTGTACATCTATGCACCACTGGCTAACCGACTAGGACTCAACAAGATAAAATCTGAACTTGAGAACCTCAGCTTCCAATATGAGCACCCGGAGGAATATGCCAATATCAAATCAAAGCTGGCATCTACAGAGGCTCAACGTCATGAACTCTTTGATGAGTTTGCTGTGCCCATTGAGGTAGAATTACAGAAGATGGGCATCAAATATGTCATCAAGGAGCGCATCAAGACCCCCTACTCCATTTGGACCAAGATGCAGAACAAACATGTGTCGTTCGACGAAATCTATGACATCCTGGCTGTTCGCATCATTTTCACCCCTAAAGACCGCGAAGAGGAAGTCAACGAATGTTTTAAGATTTACGTGGCTATCTCGAAGATTTATAAAAGTCATCCCGACCGTCTGCGCGACTGGCTCTCCCACCCTAAGGCCAATGGCTATCAGGCTCTGCATGTCACCCTGATGTCGAAGCAGGGACGATGGATTGAGGTACAGATCCGTTCTGACCGTATGGACGAGATTGCGGAACAGGGATTTGCAGCCCACTGGAAATACAAGGAGGGTGTCGACGACGAGTACACGGAGGATGAGAACGAGCTCAACGACTGGTTGCGCACCATCAAGGAGATTCTGGACGATCCACAGCCTGATGCTATGGACTTCCTCGATGCCATCAAACTCAACCTCTTCGCTTCCGAGATATTCGTCTTCACACCCAAGGGAGAAATCAAGACCATGCCTGCAGGCTGTACTGCCTTAGACTTTGCCTTCAGCATTCATACATTCTTAGGTTCCCACTGCATCGGTGCCAAGGTTAATCATAAGCTGGTACCCCTCAGCCATAAGCTGCAAAGCGGAGACCAGGTGGAGATTCTGACTTCTAAGTCGCAACACGTGCAGCCTTCATGGATTAACTTCGTATCGACAGCCAAGGCAAAGGGAAAGATTCAGGCCATTCTACGTCGTAACGGACGAGAGATGCAGAAAAAGGGAGAAGAGCTGTTCCAGGAGTTTTGTAAGAAGCATGGTATTGAAAATATCCAAGCTGCCACCGATCAACTGCTAGAACTGCATGAGTCTCGCAATCGCGAGGACTTCTATCAGTCCCTTGGCGAAAAAACTATTCTCTTAGGTGAGAAAGACATTGATGAACTTCAGAACAAAACCTCAGCGGGCGATGTCAAAGGATGGCGCAAGCTGGTACCATTCCTGGGGCGCAGCAAGGCCAAGAAAGAGGAGGAACAGCAGGAGCTCTTCGTGGTTCCAGAGAAGTTCAACCGCAAGAAGCCTATCTTCATCGACGACAATAACATCACGCAGTATAAGTTCAAGCACTGCTGCCACCCCATTCCTGGTGACGATATTCTTGGCTTCATCGATGGCAAGCACCAAATAGAGATCCACAAGCGTGCTTGTCCTGTAGCTGCCAAGTTGAAGGCCAGCTTCGGCAATCGTATACTCGATGCCAAGTGGGATATGCACAAACGTCTGTTCTTCGATGCTACCATACGCCTGCAAGGCATCGATCGTGTGGGTATGCTCATGGATATATGTGGCATCATCTCCAGCCAAATGAACGTCAACATCCACCGTCTTACTATCACATCAGAAGATGGTATGTTCGACGGCTCTATCGAATTGCGTGTCCACGATCGTGATGACGTCAAGAATATTATGGTCAACCTGAAGAAGATAGAGGACATCAAGGACGTAACACAAATCATATAAGTCAACTAAACAAACTACATCTATATTTATGAAACGAATCATCTGTTTGATTTGCATCCTCTGTGGGCTAACTGTCGCAGAGGCAAAGAGTTACGACAATCCCGACACTATCTTTGTCGCCCGCGATGGCACTGGCGAGTTTCGTAATATCAGCGATGCCGTCGAGGTATGTCGTGCATTCATGGAATACCATAAGGTTATCTTCGTTAAACGTGGCACGTATAAAGAGAAACTCATCATTCCCCAGAGTCTCACCAATATCGAGATCTGTGGCGAAGACCGCGATAACACCATCATCACGTGGGATGATCATGCCAACATCAATAAGATGGGTACCTTCCGTACCTACACACTTAAGATACAAGGATCACGCATTACCCTTAAGAATATTACTGTCGAGAACAACTCTGCCCGACTGGGACAGGCTGTGGCACTACATACTGAAGGTGACGAGCTGACTTTCTTGAATTGTCGCTTTTTAGGTCATCAGGACACCATTTATACGGGCAACGCCAAGACACGTCTCTTCTTCCGTAATTGCTTTATCGAAGGCACTACCGATTTTATCTTCGGCCCTTCTACAGCATGGTTTGAACAGTGCGACATCCTGTGCAAGGCTAATTCTTACATCACTGCCGCTTCCACACCCAAAGATGTGCCTTTTGGCTATATCTTCAACCGTTGTAGTATCAAGGCAGACAAGGGTGTCAGCAAGGTATACTTGGGACGCCCTTGGCGCGACTATGGCTATACTCTCTTTATGAATTGTGAGTTACCACGCGAAATTCTTCCTGAGGGTTGGCATCACTGGCGTGAAGAAGCCAAACAAACAGCCCGCTATCTGGAGTATAACAATCATGGCGAGGGAGCAGCCACCAACCAACGCGTTCCTTGGAGTAGGCAACTCACAAAAAAAGAGGCCTCGAAGATTACCCCCGAGGCCGTATTTACCATTCATGATGTCTGGAATATAAAGGTGGACTACTAAAGGTAGTCCATCTGTTGTTTCAGTGCCTGCAGTTCTTCCCTCACACCAATCAGTCGTGTGAGCACCTCTGCTTTGCGGTCAGCACCAGTCCTATTGGCATTGATAATCTTCTTGGCAGCAGCCAACTTGAATCCACGCACCTTCACCAGGTTATAGATCAGTTTAATTTGTTCAATGTCCTTCTCCGTGTACTGTCGCACCTTTGACGGTCCCGATGTCTTCGGCTTCAGATACGTAAACTCCGTTTCCCAATATCTCAGCGTACTCTCATTGAGCCCAAACATGGATGCCACCTCCCGGATGGAGTAGTACGTCTTCAAGTTCTTATTCAAATTCAGTGCCATAATCCTAATTATTTTGGTGCAAAGATACAAAAAAATTACAAACATCATATCATCTCACACAATATTTTTTTAACGTAAGGCTTTACGTGAAAAATAGTAAATAAACATTTGGTGGTTTGCCCGCTTCTTTGTACCTTTGCATAAAATTCAAATAAAAACAAACTATTAGAATGTCAACACTTACTATTTGTATTGTAACCGTCTTCGTGATAGGCTATCTTTGCATTGCCTTGGAAAGCCTGACACGAGTAAACAAAGCAGCTATTGCCCTGCTGATGTGTGTTTTGTGCTGGACGCTACTTATGATGTCTCCAGCCAGTTTCTATCCTACCATCGACTCAGGCTCTGTGGTTCATCACATTGCAGAGGTCATCGAACATCACCTGGGTGATGCAGCTGGTACATTGTTCTTCTTAATGGGCGCTATGACCATTGTCGAGATTGTCGACTCCAACGGAGGCTTCAATTTTGTCCGCGAAACGATGAAGACGCGCTCCAAGCGCAAGCTGCTGTGGCGTGTCGCCTTCATGACTTTCTTCCTGTCGGCTATCCTCGATAATCTGACCACCTCTATCGTCATGATTATGGTACTGCGCAAGCTGGTACAGAGTCGTGGCGACCGTATGATTTACGCTGCGCTGGTCATCATCGCTGCTAACTCCGGTGGTGCTTTCTCGCCTATTGGCGACGTGACCACCATCATGCTGTGGATTAAGGGTGTCATCACCACTCAGGGTGTCATCAGCGAAATCTTTATTCCTTCACTGGTGTCTATGGTCATCCCTGCAGCTATCCTCAGCCTACATCTAGAAGGTAAATTCGACAAGTCGCAAAACCTGCCTAAGGCAGAAGTAAGCCAGTTTACCAAGGTGCAGCGCGACATCATCTTCTGGTTGGGTGTCGGTGGTCTTATCTTCGTGCCCATCTTCAAGACACTGACCCATCTGCCACCGTTCATGGGCATCCTGTTGGTTTTGGGTATTCTGTGGACTACAACAGAGATCTTCCATTACAACACTGCCGAAGACGACACAATGGCAAAGCGAGTCAGCGATATCATGTCGAGAATCGACCTGTCAACCATCATGTTCTTCCTAGGCATCCTGATGGCTGTCGCCGTGCTGCAGGAGGTAGGTGTTCTCACCGCAATGGGTGAAGGACTTAACGAAGCCTTCTCTGGTAACTATTATGTCATCAACGGTATCATTGGTGTGCTGTCGTCCATCGTCGACAATGTGCCTCTTGTAGCCGGCTGTATGGGTATGTATCCCGTTGCTGCTGAGGGTGCGATGGCTGTCGATGGTATCTTCTGGCAACTCCTGGCTTACTGCGCTGGTGTCGGTGGTTCTATGCTCATCATCGGTTCTGCCGCTGGTGTCGTTGTAATGGGTCTGGAGAAGATTACCTTCGGATGGTACATGAAGAAGATTTCGTGGATTGTTCTCGTTGGCTACCTTTCAGGTATGCTTGTCTATTGGGTTGAGCGCATGTTGTTCTTCTAATCAGTCATGGATATGAAAGAATATTTCTTTGCCGTTGACCTGGGAGCCACCAGTGGCCGTACCATCGTAGGGAGCATTGCTGACGGACATTTGGAACAAGAGGAGATTACCCGCTTCCCTAATAACCTGATAGAGACGGGCGGACATTTCTATTGGGACATCTATGCCCTGTACTTCGAGATGATTCGCGGCCTCAAGGAGGTTGCCCGCCGAGGTTATCAAATCACTTCTATTGGTATCGATACGTGGGGCGTCGACTTCGTCTTTATTGGCGATGACGATGCCATCCTGCGCAATCCCATGGCCTATCGCGATCCACATACCTTCGGACGTATGGAGGAATACATGGATCACGTTGTTTCCCGTCGTGAGGTTTACGACATCACAGGCATCCAGTTTATGAACTTCAATTCGTTGTTCCAACTGTATGCCATGCGCCAGGCCAGCAATACTGCCTTGCAACACTGCAAGAAGGTACTTTTCGTCCCCGATGCCTTGTCGTGGATGCTCACAGGTGAAGCAGTATGCGAATATACCATTGCCTCCACTTCCCAGATGCTCGACCCACGCACTGGCGACCTCAGCGAAAAACTCATCGAGAGTGTGGGATTGAAGCGCCATCATTTCGGACGTATGGTTCAGCCAGGTACACAGATCGGTGTGCTGACAGCGGAAGTACAGAAGATGACCGGTCTGGGTCCTGTTCCTGTGATAGCTGTCGCTGGTCACGACACAGGAGCTGCCGTTGCTGCCGTCCCTGCCAAGAACGAACAGTTTGCCTACCTCTCTAGTGGCACGTGGAGCCTGATGGGTATTGAAACGCAGAAGGCTATCATCAACGATCGCAGCTATGATCTGAACTTCACCAACGAGGGAGGCATCGAGGGTACCACCCGTTTCCTCAAAAACATCTGTGGCATGTGGCTCTATGAGCGTTGCCGCAAGGAGTGGATATCAAGAGGTGAGAGGTTAGAGGTTAGAGGTGAGAGCATACCATTGAGCGATGTGTCTCACCCTGAATTGCAGGGCTCAGCCATGCAGGTGGAAGCATTCCGTTCTATCATCAATCCCGATGACAAAGCATTTGCCAATCCGTCTTCTATGATAGAGGCGATTCAGAGTTATTGCCGCGAGACAGGACAGGCTGTTCCAGAAACGCCAGCCGAGATCTGCCGTTGCACTTTCGATTCCCTGGCTTTGCGCTACAAACAGGTGTTCCAGTGGTTGAAGGAGTTTGCCGATTTTGATTTGAATGTATTACATGTCATTGGCGGTGGTTCGCTGAACAAATATCTCAACCAGTTTACTGCCGATGCCTTAGGTGTAGAGGTGTTGGCTGGACCACAGGAGTGCACCGCCATTGGTAATATCATGTTGCAGGCCAAAGCATTAGGATTGGTGAACGACATCTGGCAGATGCGCAAGATTATTGCCAACAGTGTGGAGATGGTTGCCTATCATCCCACTGGCAACCAGGCAGCTTGGGATCAGGCCTTTGAGCGCTACTTGGAAATAACAAAATAACGATATTACGAAACAAATCAAAAAAAGATTATGGCAAAACCATTAGTTGAAACTAAAGCAAAAGTAGGCGTATTCAGCATTGCCCTACAGGCATACCTGCCACAGTTTCCTCAACTCGTTCCTGAGTTTGAGGCACAGTATGAAGCATTCAAGAAAACGCTGCCCGACACCATCGAGATTATCGATGGCGGTATGGTAACCAGCAAAGAGCAGTCGATGGCTGCTGGCGACAAGTTCCGTGCTGCCGATGTAGACCTCGTAATCCTGCAGATGCTGACCTATTGTACCTCTTATAATATGTTGCCTGCCGTTCGTGACCTCGACGTGCCCGTTGTTATCGTGAACCTGCAGAAGAAACTGGCTCCAGACTACGCTAAGACCGATATCCCAACATGGTTGGGTGAGCTTTATGCCTGTGGCGCCATCGGAGAGATGGTAGCCGACCTGAATCGTGCCGGCAAGCGTTCGGCTGTGATTACAGGTGTTGTTGAGGGTGGCGATCCTGGTGTTCAGGCAGAGATTGAAGACTGGTGTCGTGCAGCTCAGGTGCGTCGTCGTTTCCGTGATACCAACATCGCACAGATTGGTCGTCCTTATCCAGGTATGATGGACCTCTATATCGATGAGACCAACCTCTATCATCGTATGTTCGTATATACCAAGCAGTTTGACTGGGAGAAGATGTGGGCTATCGCCGATAACATCACCGACGAGGCTGCTATCAAGGCAAAGGCACAGGATATCCTTGATACCTTCGACATCGAGGGTGGTGGCACCATCGAGAAGGTATGGGATATGGCTAAGTATGTAGTTGCCTTCGAACAGTGGGTAAAAGACGAGAAGTTGGGTATGATTGCCTCTCACTATGACGGCTTTGCTCAGGGCGTTGCTGGTAAGCTCGACTCTATGTTGATCCCTGCTTTCTCAATGCTGATTAAGCAGCACACCGCTTGCGCCGTTGAGGGCGATATGAAGGTGGCTATGGCTATGAGCATTCTGAAGACCATCAGTGGTACTGGTACGCTTGCCGAGATGTATTCTATTGACTTCCCTAAGGATATCTGTATCATCGGTCACTCTGGCTCTGGTGATTTCGATATCTCTCAGGCTAAGAAACCAACCATGAAGATTGTGCCTGTGTTCCATGGTAAGGCTGGTGGTGGTTACCTCACCCAGTTCTATCCGCCAACGGGTCCTGTTACTTATCTGGCTATTACTCAGGATAAGAACGGTGTATTCAAGTTCGTTGCTGCTGAGGGTGTCAACGAGGATGGTCCTATCTTTACCTTCGGCGATACCAACATGCGCACAAAGTTCTCTTTGAGTTGCCGTGAGTTCGTGAATAAGTGGAGCGAGGCTGGTCCTACCCACCACATGGCAGCTGCAGTCGGTCATCATATCGACACCATTCTGAAGGTTGCTAAGATCTTCAATATCGAGTGCGATGTGGTTTGTCGATAATTGACAATTGACAATTGATAATTGATAATTATGGCAAATTCAGGTTCTCTAAAGAGCACAATCGCCGTGTCTCTTACTAATTATCTCGATGCCGGCGCCATTGTGGCTGGTGCATCAGGTTTGACGCTGTGGCAGAATTACCTCGGACTGTCTGAGGTGCATCTGGGATGGCTCAACTTTATCTCTGCCAACTGCTTAGGTGCCGCTGTGGGTGCCATCATTGGTGGTTTCCTGGCTGACAAGTATGGTCGTAAGTTCATCTTCACCTATAACCTGCTGGTTTACATGACGGGTGTGTTGCTCATCATGCTATCGATGAATTTCCCCATGCTCCTGGCTGGTTTCCTCGTCACGGGTATCTCCGTGGGTGTGGGTGTGCCCGCTTCGTGGACCTACATCTCCGAGTCGTCCGAGGTCAACAACCGTGGTCGTAACATCTGTATCTCGCAGATGTCGTGGGGCATTGGTCCGATGATGATTCTCCTCTTGGGCATGTTCTTTGCCCCTGGTGGCTATCTCTTTGGTTTTGTAGAGTCAGTGGCTCACATGTTTGGTGGCGATGGCATGTCGGTAGAAGCTGTCAATGCTTTCTCCTCGCGTATTGTGTTCTTCTCATTGTTTGTCGTGGCATTCATTGCCTGGAACCTGCAGCGCCAGTTGCAGGAGAGCGCCGAATTTACCGCACAGAAGGCCGACGAGAAGAAGAGTGGACTGCTGGACAATATCAAGGTGTTGTTCCAGAACAAGATAGCCGTCAAGACCGTTTGTTTCCTGGCAGGCATCTATCTCACCTGGAACCTCGTAGCCTCTGTCATGGGTTTCTTCCAACCACACATCTACGAGACAGCAGGTGGCGTCACTAACGAGCAGGCTAACTGGATGAATTTCATTCAGTGGGCTATCATCGTAGGCATCACGTTTGTCACCTCCAAACTCATCGACAAGACCTCGCACAAGGCCATCTATGTCTTCGGCTTACTGGTAGCCATCTCTGCTTGGCTTATCATTGTCACCATTGGTGTCAACGGTCCCGTTGGTCTGTGGTCGTTCGCCATCCTCTGGGGTATTCAGGGCGGTACGTCCGTTCAGATCTTCTATGCCCTGTGGGGTACAGAGCTATTCCCTGCCAAGTTCCGTGCTGGTGCCCAGGGCCTGATGTTCTTCATCGTCCGTGGCTTGTCAGCCGTTTGGGGTCTTATCTTCACCGTGATCTATGGTGAGAATGGCGAAGGCTTCACGTTAGCTGCCTATTGCATGATTGCCCTGTTGGCCATCTCGTTGGTGGTAGGATTCATTGGAGCGCCCCTTACACGTGGTCGTGCCCTTGAGGATATCACCAAGGAGCGATATGGAGAGAGTTATTAATTATCGGAATATCGAAATAACGAAATATCGAAAAGAAAATGAAAAGTATATTGGAAGGCCGCGAAGAGTTGAAAGCGGTGGTTTATCAGATTGCTGAGGTCACTGGTTACCTCTGGCAGAAAGGATGGGCTGAGCGTAATGGCGGTAACATCACCGTCAACGTCACCGAGTATATGGACGATGAGTGCCGTGCCATGAAGGCCATCTCGGAAGTGAAGCAGATTGGTATGATACTGCCCCAGCTCAAGGGTAAGTATTTCTATTGTAAGGGAACAGGCAAGCGCATGCGCGACTTGGCTAAGGAGCCTATGCAGAACGGTTCGATTATCCGCATCTGTGACGACTGTGCCAGCTACGAGGTGATTGCCGACGAGAATGTCGTGCCTACATCAGAGCTGCCTACACACCTGGCTCTGCAGAACTATCTGCTGGAGACCGGTTCGTGCTATAAGGCCACGCTCCATACCCACCCCATCGAACTGGTGGCTATGAGTCATATCCAGCGTTTCCTGAAGGGTGACGAGATGACCCGCGTGCTGTGGTCGATGATTCCTGAGACATTGGCATTCGCTCCTCTGGGCATCGGCATCGTACCTTATGCCCTGCCCTCCAGCGTAGCATTGGCTGAAGCCACGCTTGAACAGATCAAGATTCACGACGTGGTACTTTGGGAGAAGCATGGCACAGTGGCTGTAGGCACTGATATCATGGATGCCTTCGACCAGACCGACGTGCTCTGCAAGGCTGCCAACATCTACATGTGTGCACGCGCCATGGGTTCTGAGCCCGATGGCATGACCGAGTCGCAGATGAAGGAAGTGCAGGACGTCTTTAAACTGCCTAAGAAACGTCCTTGCTGAGTATGAGCAAGAAGACCAGCGATATATTGGTACCGGCAGGTGTGCAGCAGGTGTTGCTGCATGCCTGTTGTGCCCCTTGCTCGTCTGCCATTGTGGAGTGGATGCTGCAACACGACGTCCGCCCCACCATTTTTTATTTCAATCCCAACATCTTTCCCCGTCAGGAGTACGACATCCGCAAGGAGGAAAGCAAGCGTCATGCAGAGAGTCTGGGCCTGCAGTGGATAGACGGCGACTACAACCATGAGCAATGGTTGGAGGCTGTACGTGGTCTGGAGGGTGAACCAGAGCGTGGCTCCCGTTGTCTGCAATGCTTCACCTACCGCCTGAAGGCTGCTGCCCTGCAAGCCCGAGAGTTAGGCCTGCAGTATTTCACCACTACCCTCGCCTCTTCCCGTTGGAAGAGTCTTGACCAGATTACCGAAGCAGGATTGCGCGCCCAACAAGCCGTTGATGGCACCCTCTTCTGGGCTCAGAACTGGCGCAAGGGAGGGCTGCAAGACCGTCGCAACCAATTGTTACGCGAATACCATTTCTACAACCAGCAATACTGCGGTTGCGAGTTCAGCATGAGAATGCCGTAATCAATCGAACATAAATGTGACCGTTTTAGCCTCGCCTCCGCTCAGGGTGACGGACTGCTGGGAGCTATAGACCCCTGCGTTTTCCTTATTGTAGTAGCGCAGCAGGATGGTCTCGTCGGCACTGGTACGGAATACGGTGAAGGGCTGACCGATTTTGCCCACGCCGCGACACTCCTCACCCACGAAGACTGCCACGAGGTCGCCTGCGGCAGGCTTGACGGGCGCATTTTCGGCCAGGTTGACCGTCAGCGAGCTTTGCACCGGATATTTCTTGCTGCCCCTGAGCAGTGGTGGCACATAGTCGGTGGTGTTGCCATAGGGCAGTTCGGGCATGAAGGTAGACTTCTCCTCAATCATAAATGTCTGGCGTAGCTTTGCACTCCAGTAACACAGGCGGATATTAATCTCGCGGTCAGTACTGTTACCACCGATGGTCAGCACGAAGTACACACTGCCGTCAGCATAGATGTTCGGGGCGGAAGGTCGTGTGCGCTGCGCATCTTTGCGCTGAGCTTCATTCCCTTCTGCTATATCTATACCATCATGGTTGTCTACAAGCTATACGGCTATCATAAGATAGCTCTGTTCATCTCCCTAGCCCTTTCGCTGACAGTGATTCCCGTATTGTGGATGGTGTCCCATGCAGCCCCCGACTATCTGTGGTACAGTTATCTCATTGCATACGCCATAGAAACCATAGCCATCGTGGTGATCCACAAAGTGACACATGCCCGCTTTGAATTTGGGACAATGAAATGAACCCCACGATATATGATAAAAGCCGGACGCTACGAAGCATCCGGCTTTACAGGTGACTCATTGTTAATAGCCCAACGCTCCCATACACGAGGCAGTCCCCATTGCAGTCAAAGCTGCCGTCAGAAGACTGATGATTACCTGAATAATCGCTTTCCAAGTCTCCTTCTTCATAACCCTTTAATGTTTAATCTTTAATGTTTAACGTCTAATGTAAAGTTTTTTGTTAGTCAGTTTCGTTGTCTTCAAAATCAGCCTTTTCGATGGCATTAAGGAAAAATATTGCTACCATTAATGAGCGCAATTTCTAGATTTAAATCTCGCAATTTTTTCGCTTAAAGGGCGCCTCCGCAGCCTCATCGTTTGACATTACAAAAGTACGAAATTTTCATTTCATTTGCAAATAACCAAACTAAAAAAACTGCACTCAAAGTGTACGAGTGTATGTGTACGAGTGTATTTTTTGGTGATTTCAAAAGTGCACGGAGAATAGCAATAATTATATATATTATATATATTATTATAATAATATATATAATTATTAAATTAATTAACATTTCTTCCCTACTCTCCCTTGCACCATCAAATTTTGGCAAAACGTACACTCGTACACATACACTCGTACATTTTTATCAGCGCTGGTATCTGCTGAGGAAATTCCAGGAGGCACTTCCGTAAAAAGTCCCACACTTCCGGTTTTAAGGAAATTGTCGTATGATACGTGAGAAGAGACTTCGACTTGCTTAGTCGAAGACTTTAAAGGTGTAGCCCTGCTGCTGAAGCCACTCAATGGCGGCAGGAAGGGCAGTTTGCAGTTTATCGATGCTTTTCAGGGAATCGTGGAAGGTAATGATGGAGCCGTTTCGGGCGTAACGCTTGACATTGGCGAGGACGTCGTCGGCTGTTAACCACTTGGAGTAGTCGCGGGTGACGAGATCCCACATCACGATGCGAAACTTACGTGAAAGCCAGGCATACTGCCCCAGACGCATCCAGCCATGAGGCGGACGCACAAGATCGGTATGGAGGTAGGCATTAGCCTTCTCGACATTATAGCTGTACTCCTTGATGCTATGGCGGAAGCCGCCAATATGATTGTGGGTGTGATTACCGATGCGGTGGCCTTCGCTGACCACGCGCTGATGAAGCTCAGGGTATTTGCGGACATTGTCGCCCACCATGAAGAAGGTGGCCTTGACACCATAACGCGCCAGAACATCGAGGATGAATGGCGTAGCCTCAGGGATGGGACCATCGTCGAAGGTCAGATATACCGACCTTTCACGATGGTCCATGCGCCAGAGAGCTTTAGGGTAAAGCCAACGCAGCCAGACGGAGGGTTGCTCGATAATCATACGCCTTACTCAACACTCAGCGAACCGCCCCGCTGCTCGTAACGTGCTCCTAGCAGTGACAATTCCTTGATAGCCTGATCGGCCCACTGATGGTCGGCTATCTCAGCCAGGCCAAGCAATTGCTGCATGATATAGAACTGTACCTGACAGTCGTGACGAGCTGAATCGAAACGATAGCCTTCAAGTGTTGTATACCACGACATATACTGAGCGCTGGTCTTCCACATGGCCTTGATAATCTTCATGGCTTCTGCCTTCTTGTCGAGTCCCAGCCAGGCACGTGCCATATCGACAGATCCAGAGGCAAAAGTATGCGGCACATTATAATCGGGAATCATCTTCTCAGTATACTTCAACACCTCAAGGGCCTTGGCTGTATCACCCTCGGTAACGAGTTCGAGTGCCAACTTAGCCATGATACGACGATGGGTGTAACACATGCGCATCACCGTCTCGTCGAGATAGATGCCCTGCTGCTCAAGACCTCCGAACTTGTAACGGTGCATCACATTTTCGTAAGTGCGCTTCGTATCGAAATTCTTCACGCCAGGCAAGTTACGGCCATCAATAGTGGTTGTGAAAGGTGTCAGTCGATAGGCCAGACCTTCGGTGATGGTATTGTCACCCAGATTGATATAGTTGTCGTCGCCCACACTGATTGCAATGTAGATGGGGCGTGTCCAGTTACACTGGGCGAGCATTTCCAAAATCATCAGGTCGCCCTTATAGAGTGCTGACTTGCCCTTCAGAGAGATGGTCATACGATCGGGGATGGAATCGCTGGCCATCATCATGCCGCTCTTACGTACCGCCTCCTTATCAATAGTCATATAGACGGTGTCGGTAGGAATGACATGCAGGTCGCTATTGGTAGAGCGCACCCAGTACTTCAAGATGTTCTTGAGTTCGAAAGGCTCATCGCCAAACTGCTGGCGAGCCTCAACAGGATTCTGCTCATAGAGTTTCAGAACAGCATCCTTCATGCTGGGCTCTACACGCACATACTCGTTGGTGCCAGCACAATACTCAATACGATTCCAAGAGATAGGCACAGATGGAGAATCGTAGGCAGGACGACGCATCTGGTCAATATACCAGTCGGTCTGCAGATAAGAAAGGTTGCAGACACGTGCATCTGTACGCACACCTTCGACATCCTGATTATACCAAAGCGGGAAGGTATCGTTATCACCATTGGTGAAGATGATTGGATTGCCCTCGTCCTGCAGGGTCATCAGATAGTTCTGACCAAAGTCTCGACAGGTGTAACGACCAGAACGATCGTGATCGTCCCAGGTTTGAGAAGCCATCTGGATGGGAACGCACAGGCAGGCTAATGAAATGACGGCAGCCAGAACTGTGGGGCTCACCTTCTTGAAGGCATCGCGCAACAGTTCGATGAGGGCTGCCACACCGATGCCACACCAAATGGCAAAGGCGTAGAACGAGCCTGCATAGGCATAGTCGCGCTCACGAGGTTGTGATGGCGTCTGGTTCAGATAGATGACAATGGCCAGACCCGTCATGAAGAACAGGAAGAATACCACCCAGAACTGGCGGATACCCGTCTGGTCCTTGACGTTATCGAAATGCTTGGCCAACGACTGCCAGAAGAGTCCGATGAGTCCTAAGATGAGCGGCAACATATAGAAGACGTTGTGACCCTTGTTGTTCTTCAGATCATCAGGCAACTTGCTCTGGTCACCCAGACGCCAGTTGTCGAGCCAGTCCCAACCACTCAGCCAGTTGCCATGCTCCAATTCGCCATTACCCTGCAAATCGTTCTGACGACCAGCAAAGTTCCACATGAAATAGCGCCAATACATGAAGTTGCACTGGTAGGAAATGAAGAAGCGCAGGTTCTCGAACTGCGAAGGCACCTTGACGGTTACCATCTCGCCACAGCGGTCGAAGATCTCCTCACGACCACTGACGCCACCCATCCAGCTCTCGTAATCAGCACGATGGGCAGAGCTGTACATGCGTGGGAACAGCATGTTCTGCGCATACTTGTATTCATCCTTGGTACGAACAACAAAGTATTCGTCCTTCTCATCAGGCGATGCTTTCTCCTTGCGCTGCCATACGGGGTCGCCTGTGGTCATCACGGGCTTGCAGTATTCGCCATCCTTCTCCAAGGCCACCTGCGAGGTATAGGTCTGTCCATAGAACAATGGACGCTGACCATACTGTTCACGACCTAGGTATTCTCCCAAAGTAAAGATATCCTCAGGTGAGTTCTGATCCATCGGGGGATTGGCTGCCGAGCGAATGACTATCAACGCATAGCTTGAATAGCCAATCATCAGCATCAACATGCAGAGCAGCGAGGTGTTTTTGATACGAGCTGTGACAAGAGCCTTACCCTTCTTCTTGTATTGCAGTACAAACCACATGACTGCTATGGCCACAATACCGATAAAGGCTGCACTCCAACCATGACCATAGAATGGAATACCCAACATGGCTACAGCCAGAAGGAATGCAATGTTCTGTCGCATCTCATTCTTATCGCTATAGGTCTCGTAGATTGCCCAGATAATGATGCCAATAAGCAGGAAGATATAGACAATCTCACCCGTATTAAACGGCATGCCGAGAATATTGACAAAGAACAACTCGAACCAGCCGCCTACCTGTACGATGCCAGGAACGACACCATAAAGCACGGCTGCCAAGATGACCACTGAGATAAAGAGTGCGATGAGCGAACCTTTCAGATCGCGCTTGGGATCGTCGGTAGGGAACTTGCGATAGTAGTAAACCAGCACGATGGCAGGCAGACACAACAAATTCAGCAGGTGGACACCAATGGACAAGCCTGTCATGTACATGATAAGCACCAGCCAACGGTCAGCATGAGGCTGATCGGCCTGATCTTCCCATTTCAAAATAAGCCAGAACACCACAGCCGTAAATGCCGATGAATAGGCATAGACCTCACCTTCGACAGCTGAGAACCAGAAAGTATCGCTGAAAGTATAGATAAGAGCACCCACCAAGGCAGAGGCCTCGATGGCTATCACCTTATACCATGACAGGTCTGCCAAGGAAGCAGCTTTCCGGAAATCATCCTGCTTAACCAGCAAGCGACGCACCAAGTGGGAGATGGTCCAGAAAAGGAACAAAATGGTGGCTGCAGATAGCAGGGCACTCATGGTGTTGACCATACGGGCCACCTGACTGGGGTCGCTGGCAAACTGTGAGAACAGGTTGGCTGTCAGCATGAAGAAAGGTGCACCGGGCGGGTGACCAATCTCAAGTTTGTAACCAGTAGAAATAAATTCCGGACAATCCCAGAAGGATGCTGTCGGTTCAATGGTGGAACAATAGACAAAGGCAGCGATGGCAAATGTTAACCATCCTAACACGTTGTCTACAAGTCTGAATTGTTTCATTGCTATTGATTGAAAATTTTCGTGCAAAGTTACTACTAATAATCGACAATTAATAATTGATAATTGATAATTGAGTTTTTTTAACCTATAAGCAGGTTGGCGCCATATATCAGCAACACGTAACGCAGAAACTTACCAATTGCAATGCTGGTAAGCGAGATGGGGATATTAGCACGCATCAATCCCAGCACAATGGTGATGGCAGAGCCCAAAATGGGCACAAAGGCAAAAAAACCCATCCAAGCACCGCGTCCAGCCATAAAACGTGTAGCACGATCGAGATCTTTCTGCTTGACATGCAGATACTTCTCAATCCACTCCAACTTACCCATACGACCCACAAAATAGTTGAACATTCCGCCAGCTACGTTTCCAATGGTACCATAGATGATGAGTCCCCAGGGGTCAAGTCCTGCTGCCAACAGACCAGTCATAACTGCCTCGCTGCTGAAAGGGAAGAAAGAGCCAGCCACAAAAGCTGTGACCAACATGCCCCAATAGCCATAACTGATTAGTAAAGAAATAATATATTCCATACGTTAAATACTGTCACAGCAAGAACCGAAATAGTCAACACATAGAAGATGATATTAGTCCATCTGCCAGAAGATAGCGCCAAGAAATGGGCTATGAGCGGAGCTGTGTTGATAATGGCAATGCGAAGCAACATATCGTAATGCTGTGGTTGCAAGACCAAGAAGACGAAAGTCAACAGATTCATCCAAATAAAAATACCGTACAACATACGAATCTGTATCTTGTCCAAATAGTTGGTGAACCAAAAATGTACAATTCCCATGATGGCAGAAAGCAGGATGACAGCCAGAGTAAACATGAATCCCGAATCCAACATAGAATAGTTGATGGGAAACTGAAAATCGGCAATGGGATAGAAATGTTCGAACAAAGGCGTTATACGACCATTGAAAGCCTGCCAACCAGCATAGAACCAATAGGGTGTGAGCAATCCAAAAAGGGAACTTAGCCACGTTCGCCATGAAAACGAGAACAAGTGAGTAGCCATGAACAACCATATGAAAGGAACATAAAACAGCAAGTGGACATCAGCTATACTGCCCAAGCCCAAAAACAGGAAGGCATAATAGGTCTTACCCATCGACTCACGATCCTGATAGGTCTGAAACAGCATGAGATAGGCTGCTATCAGACAGGTCTGCACAATGGCTCCACGCGTGTCAGGCATCAGGAAACAGGCCATGGAGAAATACAACAGGAATGCGCTACTCACCATACGCGAAAAGATACGGATAAGCGCATTTTTATTGTTGAGTTCCACCATGAGGTAGCTGGACAGCACAAAGAAGGCAAACTGAATCCACCAGTTGTTAGTCACTAACCCACACAGCAACCACACGACAGCACTGAAACAGGCCACTAGGGGGAAGGTCAGCTTGCTCTCTGCTACTATGTTCTGTAAACGCTTCTTCAAAACGTCACCCTTTCATCATGACTTACAGATCGGCACCGATATCACGACGGAAATACTTATCCGTGAACTGAATCTTCTGAGCCTCCTCGAACGACTTCTGCAGGGCCTCTGCCTTATCCTTGCCATAGCTGCTCACAGCAATAACACGGCCACCGGCTGTCACCACCTGTCCATCCTTCATAGCCGTGCCACTATGGAAGACGATGCTACCCTCTACTTGCTCAATACCGCTGATTGGATAGCCTTTCTTGTACGCCTGAGGATAACCGCCACTAACCAACATCACACAGACGGCAGCACGTGGGTCGAATTCTATCGTACGCTTATCAAGATTACCCTGGGCCACACCCTCAAACAGGTCGACAATATCACTCTTCAGACGCAGCATGACACTCTCTGTCTCTGGATCACCCATGCGACAGTTGTATTCTATAACCATGGGCTCACCCTTCACGTTGATCAGCCCAAAGAAGATAAAGCCCTTATAATCAATACCTTCTGCCTTCAGGCCTTCGACTGTTGGACGGATAATGCGGTCTTCCACCTTCTGCATCCACTCTTTGGTAGCAAAGGGAACAGGTGTCACAGAACCCATACCACCAGTGTTCAGACCCGTATCGTGTTCACCAATGCGTTTATAGTCCTTGGCCTCAGGCAGAATCTTATAATGGTCACCGTCGGTCAACACAAAGACACTACACTCGATACCACTCAGGAATTCCTCAATAACTACCTGACTCGAAGCATTGCCAAACATACCACCCAGCATTTCTTTCAATTCCTTCTTGGCCTCGTCGAGGGTTGGGAGTATCAGCACACCCTTACCTGCACAAAGGCCATCAGCCTTGAGGACATAGGGAGCTTCAAGTGTCTCCAGATAATCCAAGCCCTCTGCAAGGTGCTCACCATCGAATGTGGCATAGCGGGCTGTAGGAATGTTATGGCGCTGCATAAAACCTTTGGCAAAATCCTTAGAGCCTTCCAATACTGCGCCAGCCTTTGAAGGACCAATCACGGGGATGTTCTTTGTACGGAAATCATTCTTTAAATCATCATAGATACCCTTTACCAATGGATCTTCCGGACCAACGACCACCATTTCAATCTGCTTGTCAATACAAAACTGTTTGATAGCCTCAAAATCGTCGGCCTTCATAGCAACATTCTCACCAACATTCTGAGTTCCTGCATTACCTGGGGCAATATACAGTTTATCACATTTCTCACTCTGAGCAATCTTCCATGCCAACGCATGTTCACGACCGCCACTACCTAACAATAGTATTCTCATATTTTTATCTTATAGTTTTCCTTGTTCTCCTAAATACGAATCCTTAAAACCGAGGAAATAGAGCACGCCATCCAGTCCTATGGTATTAATGCTCTGCTTGGCATTAGCCACCACACGAGGCTTGGCATGGAAAGCAATGCCCAGACCTGCCTGCGAAATCATAGGCAAGTCGTTAGCACCATCACCCACAGCAATGGTCTGCGCCAGATTGACTTTCTCTACTTGGGCTATCAACTTCAACAGCTCTGCCTTGCGATGGCCATCAACTATTTCGCCTACATAACGACCTGTCAACTTGCCATCATCCCCCACTTCGAGTTCGTTGGCATACACATAGTCAATACCATAGCGACGCTGCAGATATTCGCCAAAGTATGTAAATCCACCACTGAGGATAGCAATCTTATAGCCACAAGTCTTTAAAATAGACATGAGGCGATCGACACCCTCCGTGATAGGCAGATGTTCTGCTATATCCTGCATCACACTGATATCGAGACCTTTCAACAGGGCAACCCGACGTGTAAAACTCTCCTTGAAATCTATCTCGCCACGCATGGCACTCTCTGTAATGGCACGGACCTCAGCCCCTACCCCATTACGCTCAGCCAGCTCATCGATACACTCGGTCTGAATAAGCGTAGAGTCCATATCGAAGCAGATAAGACGTCGCATACGACGAAACATGTCATCACGTTGAAACGAGAAGTCGATCTCCATCTGCTGCGACAATTTCATGAGCTTCGACTGCATCTCCTGGCGATTGGTGGGTTCACCACGCAACGAGAACTGGATACAGGCACGTGTCTGTTTGTCGAGTTGCTTGATGCTCTTACGACCTGTCAGTCGCAAAATGGAGTCGATATTCAGTCCCTGATCGGCAATAATGCGAGTAGCAGCCTCTATCTGGCGAGCCTCCAACTGACGTCCCATGACCATCAAGATATAACGATTCTTGCCCTGATGGCCCACCCAGTCTTCATACTCATCATCGCTGATTGGTGAGAAGCCGATATTGACACCAAGTTCTGTAGCTTTGAACAGCAATTCCTTCATGGCCAGTCCTGACTTCATCTCATCCATACGAATCAGGATGCCAAGCGATAGTGTGCTATGAATATCAGCCTGACCAATATCAAGCACCTTGGCATCGTACTTAGACAAAATGCCCATGACTGCAGCTGTCAGACCAGGACGGTCTTGTCCTGTAATTCGAACTAATATCTGTTCCTCTTTCATTTCAAGTAGTCTTCAAAATATTGTGTGATACGTTCATGCAGATGCACTGAGGCGTGTCCACGCATATTGTGCTCCTCGCCCGGATAGGCAAAGAAATCGGGCTGTGTACCAGCCTTGATGCACGCATCGAGGAACGACAGACAGTGCTGTGGCACCACCGTTGGGTCGTTATAACCAGTAATGATCTGCAACTTGCCCTTCAGGTTCTTGGCTTTGCTGATGAGACTGCTCTTGGCATAACCCTCAGGATTGTCCTGTGGTGTGCCCATATAGCGTTCGCCATACATCACCTCATACCATTTCCAGTCGATGACAGGACCACCGGCCACACCAACCTTGAACACGTCAGGATAGTTCAGCATCAGTGAGATGGTCATAAAACCACCAAAGCTCCAGCCGTGAACGCCCAAGCGGTTCATATCTACGTATGGCAGCGTCCTCAGATATTCTACTCCCTTCATCTGGTCCTGCATCTCTATCTGTCCCAACTGGTGGAAGGTGGCCTGTTCAAAGTCGCGCCCACGGTTCTCCGAACCACGGTTGTCCAGAATGAATACGATGTAACCCTTCTGGGCCATATAGGTTTCCCAAGTACGGCTATACCAATGCCAGGAGGCCTCAACATTATGCGCATGGGGTCCGCCGTAGACGTAGACCACTGTAGGGTACTTCTTATTGGCATCAAAATGATTGGGTTTCACCATACGATAGTAGAGGTCTGTCTGTCCATCTGCAGCTTTGATTGAGCCACACTCAAAGATGGGTTGCTCATAGTCCTTCCAAGGATCCTCAGCTGATAAGAGGTGAGAGGTGAGAGGTGAGGGGTGAGCGACATTGACTACGTCGATGTTTCGTGGTTGTGTGGGGGAAGAGTGACGGTCGATGAAGTATTGACCAGAGGCAGACAGCGTGGAACGATGAACTCCATCGGCAACTGTCAGTTGCATCATCTTGCCATTGTTGACATTTACGCTGTAGACCTGACGATGCAAAGGATGATACTTATTGGCCTCAATAATAATACTCTTTTGTTTGGTATTGAAGCCCACGACATTCAGAACAACCCAATTACCACTGGTTATCTGCTTCAGTTCCTTACCGTTCACGTCAAACAGGTACAGGTGGTTATAGCCGTCCTTCTGGCTCTGCATCACGAACTTGGTGTCGTCCCAAGGCAGGAACTGTATGGGATGCAGAGGTTCTACGTATTTATCTGACTTCTCGCGATACAACTCAGCTATCTTTGCACCCGTCTCGGCATCATACGATACCAAGCGGCAGTCGTTCTGACCGCGATTCAGCTCAAACATATAAATGGTCTGCTCGTCGGGACTCCAGGCTATGTTCGTGAAATAGCGGTCGGTAGGGTCTCCGGCTTGCAGATAGATGGTCTTATCGGCCTTCATATCATAAACGCCTACGGTAACCTTGTGGCTGGTCATGCCTGCCATGGGGTACTTGTCAGGCTCGTAGCTTGCCGAACGTGGGAAGATGTCCACCTGAGGATAGTCCGTCACCATACTCTGATCCATGCGATAGAAAGCCAACCGGTTACCCTTTGGACTCCAGAATGTTCCCTTGTTGATGCCAAATTCATTGCGATGCACACTCTGTCCGTAAACTATCTCGCGACTGCCATCTGTCGAAAGCTGGTGTTTCTTGCCATCAGCATCGACCACAAACAACTGATAGTCTTCCACATAAGCTGTTGCACGCGACAGCTTATTCCAATCGTTGGCTGTCTGACCAGAAATGCTGTCTTGCCACACAATTTCGTGAGTCTTGAAATTCAGCAAGAGGAAAGACTTCTTGTTGCCAAGAGCTACCAGAGGCTGGTCAGGATAAGGGAATGTGGCGTTCATCAGGTGGCGCACATAGCGATTGGCCTCTTCGTCGCTGTCAGCCCATTTGTTGACATCTTCAAGCGTGAAGAGCAGTTTTTTCTTTCCCGTCTTGACATCAATGAGGTGACACGTCTCGACATCGGTCTGCACCAACTGGTCACCCCACCACGTGAGCCACATGTTCTCTGGCTGCAAGTTACGATAGTTGTTACCGCCAAAGTTCAGGTCTTCAAGAGTGAAAAGCTTTTTGTCCTGAGCGCTCATTTCAAGAGGTAAGAGGTAAGAGGAAAAAAGTAAGAGAATGGTTACTATCACCAAATGCTTAATCTTCTTCATCATGATTGAAACGTCTGTTATTCTTTCTCTTGTCGAATTTTCTGGAATCTCTTGTATCTCTCGACTTCCTGGCATCCCTGTTGTTTCTAGAGGTCTTTGAGTCTCTGAAGTCTCTTGAATCCCTGTAATCGCGTGAGTCCCTGAAGTCTCTTGGCTCCCTGGTTTCACGAGGCTTTTTAGGTTCCTTCTTCTCTAATGAGCGGAACTTAAACGAGCGAATGTCGGCCTCGGCGTTCTCCTGTTCTTCGTCAAGGCGTTTCTTAAACTCGCGGTTCTGCTTGAAACGACGTCTCTCCGCCATGAGGCGCTTCTCCTCGTCTGTCTTGACAACACCACCCTCTTCACGGAACTCACGCATCTTACCGTCGAACATCTGGTACTTGCGGAACTCACACTCCAAGGAACCGTTGAAAACAGGAATTTTGATACTGGGCTTCAAGCCAATCTGTGCAAAGCATTCCTCTCGATATGACAGGATCCACGCCTCATTGCCAGCAAACTGGTGCTTCAGTCGCTCGCCTATCATCTTATAGGTACCCAAAAGGTCGTTGGTCGAGATGCGCTCGCCATAAGGCGGATTAGTCACCATGATGCTCTTGTTCTTGGGCTGGGTAAAGATCTTGAAATCCTGCTCCTCAATGGTGATATCACTGGTCAGACCAGCAGCCTTCACATTGAGGCGAGCAGTATTGACAGCCTTCACGTCAACATCATAACCATAGATATGGTGTTTGAATTCTCGTTCCTGAGAGTCATCATTATATATCTCGTCGAACAGTTCACGATCGAAGTCGGGCCACTTTTCGAAAGCATATTCCTTTCGGAACAAACCAGGAGCCATGTTACGGGCAATGAGTGCTGCTTCTATTAACAGCGTACCACTGCCACACATAGGATCGATAAAGTCGGTGTCGCCTTTCCATCCGGTCATCAATATCATACCAGCCGCCAATACTTCATTAAGTGGAGCCTCCACAGACTCCTGACGATAGCCACGACGATGCAGACTCTCACCACTTGAATCGAGCGAGAGCGTACATTTATCCTCTGCAATATGAATATGCAGACGGATATCCGGATTGGAAATGCTGATATTGGGACGTTTGCCTGTCTTCTCCCTAAACTGGTCGACAATAGCATCCTTCACTTTGTAAGCTACAAACTTAGAATGGCGGAATTCTTCTGAGAAAACCACGCTGTCGACAGCAAACGTTTTTTCAAGTTCTATATATTGTGACCAATCAATATCCTTGACTCCCTCATAAACATCATCGGCCGATAACGCACGGAAATGCTTGATGGGTTTTAAAATACGGATTGCGGTATGTAACTGAAAATTGGCACGGTACATCAATTCCTTGTCGCCTTTAAAAGATACCATACGACGACCTTCCACGATGTCTTCTGCGCCCAATTGCGCCAATTCTTTCGCCAAAACAGGCTCTAGCCCCATAAAGGTCTTGGCGATGAGTTCAAATTGCTGTGTCATTAATGTAAATATGTAAAATATGGTGCAAAGGTACTATTTATTTAACGAAATACCAAAGAAAAATCGTCTTTTTCTTCCGTTTTACAAATCTTTTATGTAATTTTGCACCGCATCAGATTACGCTTAACCAACAAACATGGCAATAGCAGCATCTGCATATCTGGCCGCCATTTCAGATATATGGCGTCTCGACATCCTCGTTTGGGTGGCGGGCATTCCCTTATTGGCACTCGCCCTGATGCTGCTCTGGCAACAAGTTCGCTACAACAAAAAACTGCAAAGCAACCTGGCATTGCTGAAGAACATCAAGCACCACTCCATTGAGTACGAATTGGTGCTCAAAGCCATGCACCTCTGTATCTGGCGTATTGACGTCAAGACAAGGACCATAACCTTGGAAAGCGACTACCGCGATGTAGAAGGCGCACTACAATTACCCCCCAATGCCCCGATAGCGATGCTTTTTGATGTCATCAAGCCTGCCTATAGGGAACGAACACAGCATTGTCTTGAGGAGCTCATGACAGGCAAGAGAGAGGAAGGGCATGAACAATACGAGATTGTTGTTCCGAACACTGGCGTTTCGCATTGGGAGGATGTTTATGCCACCATTGAGAAACGGGACGTTGAAGGACACCCTCTGGTGATTGTTGGAACCCTTATGCGTATCGATGAACAAAAGAAAATCGAGCAAGCACTGATTGATGCCCGTAATCATGCTGAGGAGAGTGACCGACTGAAGACCGCCTTCCTAGCCAACATGTCGCATGAGATACGCACACCTCTGAATGCCATCGTAGGATTCAGCGAGGTGCTGACTATGGCACAAAACGAGGAAGAGCGCAGCCAGCTGATTTCACTCATCAGACAGAACAATGCCCACCTGCTGCGACTCTTCGACGACATGATGAGCATGTCGAAACTGGAAGCCAGCGGACAGGATGCTGCCAAGAGTACGAGATTCAAATTGACAGAATTGCTACAGGAAGTCATTGACAAATATTCTGATCTCTGTGTAGAAAAGGGGCTGACTATTGAGATGGACACCTCTGGAGGCGACCTGTCACCCTATATCGATCGCGACAGACTGCGTGAAGTCATGAACCAATACGTCAACAATGCCATTAAGTTTACAGACAAAGGCGGTATCGTTTTGGGGTATCACACAAGCGGAGAACGTCTGCGTATCTGGGTTCGTGACACAGGCAAAGGAATTCCCGCAGACCGTTGTGATGAACGATTGTTTGAACGCTTTGTAAAGGTTGATGAATTTGTTCCAGGCACAGGCCTCGGTTTGAGCATCTGCCGAGCTATTGCTGCTACCATAGGTGGCCAAGTAGGCGTGGAGTCGACGTTAGGCAAAGGCTCGCTGTTCTGGATAGAAATTCCTTTTACCTCATGAAGATTGGATGAATGGAAAAGATGATAAAAAGAAATACGCCATGGATTATGATTCTCCTGCTTTTAGTGCTCACGCTACCCGTGAGAGCTCAGGAGTTTATTACTGGTCACGTTGTAGATGAAGCATCGGGTGAGAACCTGTCTTTTGCCAGTGTTCAGTATAAGGGCATGCAGATAGCTGCTGTTACTGATTTGAACGGGCGTTTCCGTATCCAGAAAATCAAAGGTAAACGCCTCACGGTCAGCGTATTGGGATACAAAACAAAAACCGTCGACGTAGAGAAGAATACGGAAAAACTGTTTATCTCGCTTCGCGAAGACACCAAGTCGCTGTCTGAAGTGACTGTACGCTCAAAGCGAGGCAAATACCGCCGTAAGAACAATCCTGCCGTAGAACTGATGCGCAAGGTTATTGCCAATAAGAAAAAGACAGACCTCTCGCTTCGTGACTACTATCAGTACACCAAATACCAGAAGTTGACATTGGCTCTAAACGATGTCAAGCAATCGCAACTGGACAATCCCAAGTTCAACAAATATAAGTGGCTGACTGACCAAGTAGAAGTCTGTCAGCAGACTGGCAAACTGATTCTGCCCGCCAGTGTCGACGAAACTGTGACACAACATATCTACCGGCGTTCTCCGAAAAGTGAGAAAGATATTATTAAAGGTGAGAAATCGGCAGGCATCAACGACTTCTTCCAAACGGGAGAAATGCTCAATACTGTTTCAAAAGACATCTTTACCGACGTCAATATTTACGACAACCAGATACGCCTTCTACAGCATCCTTTTACTTCCCCCATCAGCGATGGCGCCATCTCTTTCTACCGTTACTATATAGAAGATACACTGAAGGTTGACCGCGATTCTTGTATTCATGTTCATTTCCTGCCTAATAACCAACAGGACTTCGGGTTCCGAGGCGACCTCTACATCCTGAAGGATTCTTCCTATCAGGTGAAACGCTGTGAACTGATTCTGCCAAGACAGAGCGATGTCAACTTTGTTGAGAACATGAAACTCATCCAGGAATTCACCCCGCTACCAACGGGTGAATGGGTATTGTCTGTTGACGACATGGTAGTAGAACTGGTGCTCTTCGACTTCATCCAGAAAGGAGTAGCCATCCGCTCCACACGTCTCTCTGACTATTCGTTTGAGGAGATTCCACAAAAGATGTTCCGAGGTCGCAGCAAGACGAAGATAGATCCTAACGCGCGCATGATGGACGATGATTTCTGGAAACAACAGCGACGCGTTGAGTTGACGCGCAGCGAAGGACAGATGGACTCCTTCCTGCATGGCATGAAACACACGGGAGGCTTCAAATATCTGCTCTGGGCCATGAAGATTCTTGTGGAGAACTACATTGAGACTGGCGAGAAGAGCAAGGTCGATATCGGACCTGTCAACACGATGATCAGTTCTAACTTCATCGATGGACTGCGCACACGATTTAGCCTGCAGACCACCGCCAACCTCTCGCCCCACATCTTTTGGAAAGGCTACATTGCCAGAGGATGGAAGAGTAAAAAGAACTATTACAGTTCACAGTTCACCTGGGCGCTCAACAAAAAGAAATACCTGCCCGATGAATTCCCGAAGCGTAACATCTCGTTCTTGTCTACCTACGATGTCTCAGCACCTTCCGACAAGTTCCTGTCGACAGACAAGGATAATGTGTTTACCGCACTGAAATGGACGAAGGTTGATGCCATGATGTTCTACAACCGTCAGCAGCTCACCTTCGAATATGAGGAACCCTGGGGACTGCGCACACTGCTATCCCTGAAGGCCGAAGAGAACGAGGCCGCAGGCAGCATGCGTTTTAAGCCGTTGAATGTGATGCAGGATGATTATTCTATGAAATTCCGTACCACCGAACTGCATGCTGAGATAGAATACAGTCCCGGAGCACTCTACGTCAACTCCAAGCAGCGTCGACTCAAGGTGAACAGAGAGGCGCCCATCCTCACGTTAGGTCATACCATCGGTATCAGCAACCTACTAGGTGGCGATTATCACTACCACTACACCGAGGCCAGCATCTTTAAGCGCTTGTGGCTTAACAGCTGGGGACGTATCGATTTCTATGCACGAGGCGGTGTGCAATGGAGTCAGGTTCCTTTCCCCTTGCTCTGTATGCCGGCAGCCAACCTCTCGTACTTCAGCAGTAAGCAGATGTTCAATCTGCTGACCAATATGGAGTTCCTGAACGACCGTTTCCTGCACGTCGATTTCAACTGGGACATGCAGGGAAAGATTCTCAACCGTATTCCTCTGATACGCAAGTTGCACTTGCGCGAATACATCGGAGCACGCATGCTGTGGGGCGGTCTGTCCGACAAGAACAACCCGCTTCTCCCCCAAAATGCCAACAGCCCTATTCTTATGGAGTTTCCCGCTGATGCTCATATCATGAACCCCAAGGTACCATACTGGGAAATATCAGCGGGCGTACGAGGCATTCTCCGATTCTTCCAAATAGAATATGTGCGCCGCATGAACTACAACCCTCCCACCCGCGGACATAAGAACAGCGTGCGTCTGGGATTTACCTTGATGTTCTAAGCGTGCACGAAGGTCTGCACCAGACCGCGCGTAAAGAGGTATAGAATCATCGAGAACCAAAGGCCGTGATTTCCCCAAAGAGGCATCAGCAGCCACGCCGTCACAAAGAAAGCAACAGCAGCTATAAAGGATGACAGCAGCATACCACGCGTCTGCGTCGTACCGATAAAGATGCCATCCCAAATAAAGGCTGCCATGCCAGCAGCTGGAATAAGCCAAGCCCACCAGAGATAATGACGAGAAGCCTCAACCACCAATGTTTCATCGGTGAGGATTTGCAGGAACGGCATTCCTCCCAGCACGTAGACTGCGGTGAAAAGCAATGTCATAAGCAGTCCCCAACCAAACAGCCGCCGCACCACAGCACGGTACAATTCCCAATTCTGAGCACCCCAGTAGCGTCCTGCCAAAGCCTCTCCGGCAAAGGCAAAACCATCCATGATATAAGAAAACAACAGATACAGCTGCATAAGCAAGGTATTGACAGCCAGAATGGTTGCTCCCTGACGTGCACCTGCAGAGGTGAAATAAAGATTGACGGCTACCAGACAGAGCGTACGAAGAAATATATCGCGGTTGACGCGCAGGAAATCGTATACCTTAAATCCATGGGCTGCCACATTCTCCCGTGCGTGAAACAGTCTGCCATAATATCGCCACAATAGCACCAGGCCCGTTCCCAGACCCGCCCATTGCGCTATTACCGTGCCCAGCGCCACACCTTCCACCTTCATGCCAACGACATAAACCAACAGCAATGATGCCACGATATTCACCACATTCTGAAGAATACTGATCACCATCGGGAAACGCGAATTCTGCATGCCGATATACCAACCCGTCAGCGCAAAAAGAGTCAATGAGGCTGGCGCACCCCATACCACAATATTAAAATAGGTTACCGCCAACGGACGGACGTCAGCCGTAGGACTGATCAGCCATAGCATCAGCTCGCGCAAGGGCCATTGTAATAGGAGTATCAGCAGGGCAATGCCGAACGACACCTTTAAGGAATAGCGTAACAGGGCGACAGATTCACTGAACTCGCGGCGTCCACGTGCCTGTGCTGTCATGCCGCTGGTTCCCATACGCAGAAAAGCAAACAGCCAATAGATGAGATTAAAAATCATCGAACCCACGGCAATGGCCCCGATGTAAGAAGCCGACCCCATATGCCCTACAATGGCCGTATCAACGAGTCCCAACAGCGGTACCGTGATGTTTGTCACGATGGCTGGCAGGGCTATTTGTAGGATTTGTCGGTCTCTTTTATTCATTTTTTCTGCAAAGTTAGTGTTTTTTATCGAAAAAAGCATTATCTTTGCAGAAACTTTAAAACAACATCATTCTGAACTACTATGGAATTAAAGAATAACAAATCGGCATGGGCCGCTCTCGCTACCCTCGGAGTGACCGCTGTAGCAGCTGGTGCGACAGCGATTGTCAAGATACGTGAAAAGCGTCGCGAACGTCGTGAGGAGCTTCAGCGGGAAGCTCAGGAAGACGATGGACAGTTGAGCGCGGAACAGAAAATGGTTTATAACGAGGCCATCCGCTGTTTCCTGTCTCTAAACGACCGTATTTTCGACATGCGACGCCAGCGCGACGAGCTCCAGCCTCTGATCAAATGGCTGGCTACGAACGGCGAGAAGCCTGAATTAACAACCGAGAACGAAGACATCAAGAGGCTGGCCGTCGACATTGAGAAATTCCTCAATACCCAAGTGCCATTCATCAATGCCTGCCTCTCGACAGTGGGCGATTCCGACATGACGTATCCTGATTACATCCGCGCTGCCGTAGGTGGCACCTATGATGACACACTCGACGAGGAGCCTACAGGTGCAGAGCTCAGCAATGGCATGCCCATTGAATACGTGTTGCGCTTGGGTTATTATTTCCCCAATTCTACGATTGCACCTCATCCCGTTAAATCTATCATACTGGCATGATCAATCAACAACTACTTAATCCACAGAGCATCGTCGTCATCGGCGGCTCTAATAACGTGCATAAGCCCGGTGGCGCTGTTGTCCGTAATCTGATAAGCGGTGGCTACAGTGGTGAGCTCCGCATTGTCAACCCCAAGGAAGAAGAAGTGCAGGGCATCAAGGCATTCCACGATGCCAGAGAGTTGCCGCCCACCGAACTGGCTATCCTCGTGGTGGCAGCCAAGTTCTGTCCCGACTATGTTGAAATGCTGGCTAAGGAGAAGCAGACACGCGCCTTTATCATCATTTCTGCTGGTTTTGGCGAGGAGACAAAGGCTGGTGCAGAACTCGAACAGAGGATTCTTGACACGTGCAGACAATATGGTGCGGCGCTGATTGGTCCTAACTGTATCGGTCTGCTCAACCGCAACCATCATAGCGTCTTCACCCTGCCTATTCCGAATCTCGACCCCAATGGTGCTGATTTTGTCAGCGGCTCGGGTGCTACGGCTGTGTTTATTCTTGAGAGTGCCGTGATAAAAGGCCTGCAGTTTAATAGCGTGTGGAGCATTGGTAACGGCAAGCAAATTGGCATCGAGGATGTGCTTCAGTATATGGACGAGCACTTTAACCCCGAGACCGACTCTAAGGTAAAGCTACTCTATATCGAGAATATTTCCAACCCCGACAAGTTGCTCTTCCATGCCAGCAACCTGATTAAGAAAGGTTGTCGGATAGCAGCCATCAAGGCTGGTGCCTCTGAGAGCGGAAGCCGTGCAGCGTCTAGCCATACCGGTGCCATCGCATCGAGTGACTCGGCCGTAGAGGCTCTGTTCCGCAAAGCGGGAATAGTAAGATGTTTCTCGCGTGAGGAACTGACGACAGTAGGCTGTATCTTTACCCTTCCTGCCCTGAAAGGAAAGAATTTTGCTATTGTGACACATGCCGGCGGACCTGGCGTGATGCTGACCGACGCACTTTCCAAGGGTGGACTGAACGTCCCGAAGATAGAAGGCCCGCTTGCCGATGAGCTGAAGACAAAGCTGTTTCCGGGCTCTGCCGTTGCCAACCCTATCGACTTCCTTGCCACAGGAACAGCTGAACAACTTGGCATCGTGATAGACTATTGCGAGAACAAGTTTGACAATATCGACGCCATCGCCGTGATATACGGCACCCCGGGACTAACCCAGCTCTACGAGGCCTACGATGTGTTGGACAAGAAAATCAAGGAATGCAAGAAGCCTATCTTCCCAGTATTGCCTAGCCTACACACCGCAGGCCCCGAGGTCGAGGAGTTTTTGCGCAAGGGGCATGTGAACTTCAGCGACGAGGTGACACTGGCCACCGCCCTGAGTCAGATTATGAAGACCCCGCAGCCATCGTCTACGGAGGTACAGCTTTACGGCGTTGACGTCCAGCGATTGCACAAGGCCATCAATAGTGTCAATGAGAATGGCTACGTACAACCCGACATTGTACGCGAGCTGTTGTCAAGTGCAGGCATCCCGTTGGTTCCTGAGATGGTATCGACATCGAAAGAAGAACTGACAGCCTTTGCCGAACGTGTGGGATTCCCCGTTGTTGCGAAGGTGGTCGGCCCCATCCATAAGAGCGATGTGGGCGGCGTGGCGCTGAATATCCGCACCCCCGAGCACTTGGCTCTTGAGTTCGACCGTATGATGCAGATCAAAGATGCCACAGGCGTGATGGTTCAGAAGATGCTGAAGGGTACCGAGCTCTTTATCGGCGCCAAGTACGAGGAGCGCTTCGGCCACGTGGTACTTTGCGGACTGGGCGGTATCTTCGTCGAGGTCCTGAAGGACGTCTCCAGCGGTTTGGCACCTCTAAGCTACGACGAGGCCTATTCTATGATTCGCTCGTTGCGAGGATACAAGATCATAAAAGGCACGCGAGGACAGCAAGGCATCAACGAACAGAAATTCGCAGAAATCATCGTCCGCCTCTCCACGATACTCCGTCTTGCCACGGAAATCAAGGAGATGGACATCAACCCACTACTAGCCGACGAGCACGACGTAGTGGCTGTAGACGCAAGAATATTAATAGAAAAATAAACTATCATTATTATGGAACAACAGAAACGTTACGGTCATTTCGACGACCAGAATCGCGAGTATGTCATTACCGACCCGCAGACACCGTGGCCTTGGATCAACTATCTGGGCAACGAAGATTTCTTCTCACTCATCTCTAATACCGCAGGTGGCTACAGCTTCTATAAGGATGCCAAGTTCCGCCGCATCACCCGCTATCGTTACAACAATGTACCGATGGATAACGGTGGCCGATACTTTTATATCAAAGATGGCGATACCGTTTGGAATCCCGGATGGAAGCCTTGCAAGACTCCACTCGACTTCTACGAGTGCCGCCATGGTATGAGCTACACCCGCATCACGGGGCGCAAAAATGGCGTAGAGGCCTCGGTGCTGTTCTTTGTTCCACTTAAGAAGTGGGCCGAGGTACAGAAGCTTACCTTGAAGAACGAGTCTTCTGAGGAGAAAAAGCTGAAGCTGTTCAGCTTCGAGGAGTGGTGCCTCTGGAATGCCGCTACCGATATGGAGAATTTCCAGCGTAATTTTTCTACCGGTGAAGTAGAAATTGAGGGTTCTACGATTTATCACAAGACCGAGTATCGCGAGCGTCGTAACCACTACGCTTTCTATCACGTTAATGCTCCTATTCAGGGCTTCGATACAGATCGCGAAACCTTCGTTGGTCTCTACAACGAGTTTGCTGATCCTCAGGCAGTGATGGAGGGTAAGCCTCGCAACTCTCACGCTCATGGTTGGAGTCCTATAGCATCTCACTATATAGAGGTAACCCTTAACCCAGGCGAGAGCAAGGACTTCGTATTCCTGCTGGGTTATATCGAGAACGAGCAAGACGACAAATGGGAGAGTCTGCAGGTCATCAACAAGAAGAAGGCTCATGCCCTCATCGCCGAGCTCGACACCACCGAGAAGGTCGACAAGGCATTTGCCGAGCTCAACGCTTATTGGGATGCTCTGCTTAATATATATAATGTACGCACGGGTAACGATAAGCTCGACCGCATGGTTAACATCTGGAACCAGTATCAGTGCATGGTTACTTTCAACTTCTCGCGTTCGGCTTCGTTCTTCGAGAGTGGTGTAGGCCGTGGTATGGGCTTCCGCGATTCTAACCAAGACCTTGTGGGCTTTGTTCATCAGATTCCACCTCGCGCACGTCAGCGCATCATCGATATCGCCTCTACCCAGTTCCCCGATGGCGGTTGCTACCACCAGTATCAGCCACTCACCAAGCGCGGAAACAACGACATTGGTGGCGGATTCAACGATGACCCCTGCTGGTTGATCTTCGGTACCGTGGCTTATATCAAGGAGACAGGCGACTTCTCTATCCTCGATGAGATGGTACCCTTCGACAACCAGCCAGGCTCAGAGGTAACGCTCTTCGAGCACCTGAAGGTGTCGATGGATCACGTCATCAAGAACCTCGGTCCTCACATGTTGCCACTCATCGGACGTGCCGACTGGAACGACTGCTTGAACCTCAACTGCTTCTCGATGGATCCCAACGAGAGCTTCCAGACTACCGAAAACGTCACCGAGGGCACCAAGGCCGAATCGCTCATGATTGCCGGCTTGTTCGTCGTCACAGGTAAGGATTATGTGGCCCTCTGCAAGAAGATTGGTAAGGCCGACGAGGCCGAGCGCATGCAGAAGGCCGTCGATGCTATGATCGACGCCGTTAAGAAGCACGGCTGGGATGGCGAATGGTATCTTCGCGCCTACGACTTCTACGGCAACAAGATCGGCTCTAACGAGTGCGACGAAGCCAAGATCTTCATCGAGAGTCAGGGCTGGTGTACGATGGCCGAAATCGGTGCTGAGGACGGTATGGTTGCCAAGTCGCTCGACAGTTGTAAGAAGTACCTCGAGTGCGAGCATGGTATGGTTCTCAACAATCCCGCCTTCTCGAAATTCATCTATGAGTACGGTGAGATTTCTTCATATCCCGAGGGCTACAAGGAGAACGCCGGTATCTTCTGCCACAACAATCCTTGGGTCATCATCGGTGAGTGTATCGCAGGTCGTGGTAACGACGCCTGGAGCCACTACGCTAAGATTCTCCCGTCATACGTCGAGGAGAAATACCAGACGCTGCACAAGGTAGAGCCATACGTCAACTGTCAGATGGTGGCCGGTAAGGATGCCTTCAAGCCAGGCGAGGGTAAGAACTCATGGCTCACGGGCACTGCCGCTTGGATGTGGTACACCGTTTCTGAGTTCATCCTCGGCATCAAGCCCGACTACGACGGTATCCGCATCGATCCATGTCTGCCCGAGACAGCCACCGACTATACCGTTCAGCGTAAGTTCCGTGATGCTGACTACGAAATCACCATCCATCCAAATGGACAGCAGAAGGGTGTGAAGAAGATTGTTCTCGATGGCCAGCCCGTCGATGGCACTGTCATCCCCTACTCTGCCGGCAAGCACACCGTAGAGGTTACGATGTAAACAACACAAGTATAGCAAGAGCCACTTTTCAAGAAGAAGGCTGGGAATAAAAAGAGAGGCTACGGCTCGTCGGCAGAGAGCCGTAATGTCGTGGACAGAGAGCCGTAATCTCATCGGCAGAGAGCCGTAATCTCATCGGCAGAGAGATTACGGCTCTTTATAGGCAGTGTAAAACACCTCCCCTCCTCCCGTCAATGGGCCTGAAATGCCGATAAATAAAGGGCTGAAGGCACGGGAGGTGTTTGGCCAACACCTCCCATACACCTCAAGGCAGTAATAAAATTCCCTAGTATGGGAATAATTGTTAGCATTAATGCTAGCAGTTGCTGCCATTAATGCTAGCATTTTTTAAAGTCGCAACTACATGAGATGTGATGGAGGAGTCAGGGAGGTGTTGGCCAAACACCTCCCGTGCCTTCAGCCTTCTGTACATCGGACTTGTAGCTCATCGACGGGAGAAGGGGATGTGTTTCTTGAAAATTCTTCGTCCTATGCAAATCCCGTATATTCATGCAGATAATGCATAAATACACGATTTCTCCACCCCTTCAGAGTTTACTGGCACTAAACTGGTAGTTTACCGTAACTAAACTCCTAGTTTGCTTACTTCAAACTCCCCGTTTTCTACGTCCAATCTATATGTGCATAAACATACAAGTGGCATGTATCAGTAGATTAGGGGACGGTTCTGTGATCATTTTTCTTGTTTATAATTTCTGTATAACTCCGTAAGATACACCTGTCAAACGAGAGAGTTGGCGTATTCCCGCGCCATAGTCTTTCGTTGACTTGAGAATATAGTTTCGTCTGTTTTTCTCCAGACTCTGAACCATCAGAGGATTCGAAACACCATGAATATTACAGAGGAAATCCTTCAGTTCGCTATCAGAATGATATACAGCCTCTGTAGACTCAATATCAAGAATGTTCATGCAGTCATTCAAAGGCTCATCAATCAGCGCAAGTAAATCTGCAATGTCAATCCGTGAAGTGACAGCAGAAGTTTTACAGATGCATTGCTGACCTGCAGAAGTTCCTGAATACTCATGCCAGCTGCTCCACAAATAGTCCCCAGGTGAAGATACGAGTCCTGCCTTCAGCGGATTCTGGTGGACATAACGCATCAAAGTCACAAAATACTCCATTGTATTGACTGGCTCACTACGGAAGCGGTCTTGGAAGAGATGGCCATTACGCTGATACTTTTTATTGAAATAATACGCATAAGCGACACCCAATCGTCTCATAACAGAACTGATGTTTTCTTTCTGTTCACGTATTAGAAGATGTATGTGATTACTCATCAGGCAATAGGAATAAATGGAACAGAGAGGCTCTATAGCAACGCCATTCTCATCGTAGCGCTCTGTAAGTCCCTGAAGGCACTCTATCATCTTAAGATAATCCTCATCGTCCTCGAAGATATCTTGACGATTGATACCTCGAAGCATGACATGATAGATGCCAGTACCACTTTTTGTCCTTTCCAGTCGTGGCATGTGCTGATGATTATTTGATAGACAATGCAAAGATAGTAACATTTTCTTAAACAACAAAATAAATACTCAAAAAATGATCACTGTCCCCCTGTGCACACTAGATCCGCTTCCGTGATTTCGAACAAAAAAAATTAGAGCATGATAGATTAATGACATCTCCAAATTTGGAAGAGAAGGATATAAGTATATCATAGCCTCCATTGGGGAGTTTCTGATGGACAAAATCTTTTATCGGAAACATTAGTGAATTCCCACTTATTTTCATTTGTTCTATATTACAATCCCTAAATTCAATTTCATAAGCAAAAGAATCATCCTTTTCATGAGGACAATATAATAGAACTTTCAAATGCCAAAAATCCTCTGAAAAATGAATTGAGCAGAGATAGCATTCGCTCCATTTAATATCGTTATCTTTCATATCTCCAATAATAACATTTTATCGTTACCTCCACTTGTTATAGGTTCTGATGGTACTAAAAAAGCGAAAGTTTTGCATGTAATGCGTATTACTCCAAATAACTCTGTATCAAAATTAAACTGCACTATATATGATCCTTTCTTTTGTTTATATGAAAAACCTCTAATTTCTAATTGACCTATCAGTTCCTTTTCATAAGCAAAATTACGCTTTAAATCATATATAATGTTTGAAACGTTATTGAATACAATTATAACATTATCACCTTCCAACCAGTCTACAACAAAAACTATATTATGATTGGAATCATTCGACATGCGAATGATTTTACTCTCAAAAATATTAATCTTATCTGTTTCTTCGCTAGTGTATTTTCTGAACTTGTCCATTTTCTATATTTTTAATTTCGTCATATGTAGGTTGATGAGTATCATCTGACATCTTTGTATGTTCAACACCATTTCCGTCAATATTTGTTTCCTTGGGATGAGTGTGAGAAAATCCATCATTTCTTTTTTCCTTTTTATTAAAATGAGGCTTTGCTTGCAATATATCCGTTCGATCGCCATTTGGTTGTATGTAACTACCAGAGGGAGTTTTATGAGTATCAATTAAATCATGGGGTCGGTTCTTCTGATCATATTCAGAAGTCCGTCTTTTTTATAATGATTCATTACTTGTTTCATTTGCATTTCCATTTGTGCTTTGTCTATCTTGAAAAATGATCAGGAGAACCGACCCCATGATCTTTCTTATTCATTACTCTTGTTTCGTTTAAAGTGGATCATTCAGACCCCGCGATTTTTCTTTGATTTAATAATCCATCTGTTCACCATTCATCCTTAAATGTACATCAAATCTCTTATCCATATCCCCTATGTGGCAATTGGTTTTTTCGTTTCTATAAAAAACAATATCTTTAAGTATTTTAGGATTGTCAGATGTGAAGGAATCATATTGGCATATTAACTTGATCTCCTCAAATTCATGAAAAAATAACGAATCTGTTATAACCGGCTTATAAAACCTTTTTACCAAAAGTAGTCGACTCGTATCGTTTGGAGCAATCAAGTAACCGCGGAATCTTTTCTCAAAAGTTATCGTATCACTCTTCATCATCCCTTGTACATAAGAAGCACATAATGACTCAGGATAGATAGGGTCTATCTTCTCAGGGTAGAGATAGATGGTATCATTAGTGTTGTTGACTAATATTGAAGAGATGAAAAGCCAATAACTGTCGGTTCCTGGATACTCAGCTATTCGCATTTTGCCAATATAGCAGTCTAGAATGTTACTCCTAATGGATTCTTTCTGCTTATTCTTGCAACATACAAAGAAGAATAATATTAGTATCATACAAAGCACTCTTCTCATATTCTATTTTAATATTGTTTTGAACTATCAATGATCGAATCCTTAAATTTTTGTGTCGTACGATTCCAAGTAGGATGATTCATCTGAAGCATATACACATCATGATGATTCCCTTTTGCAGAACCCCATCCCAATACACCATGACCTTTATACTCATGAACACCTAACAGATTCTGAATATTAGAAACGGTCGAAAACATGTATCTGTTATCTCCATATCCGCCATAATTCACTTTTGCCGTAACTTTGATACTATTATCTTCACGCCCTCCAACAGCATTAACATCTTCACGTAAAACTGGAGAATTGTAGATACTTTTAACATCCTCATCACAAAAGGTTACACCTACAGAAACCATATTGTTATACAAATTATCGACTTTATCTTCTCCTTCCATTTGCGACAAAACATTCGTGAAGATATTAGAATATGCTTTTGCTGATAATACCATATTTTCAATGGGAGTGTCTATCACTTGCCATGCCGTAGGAGCAATTTTGCTCATTCCTTCCGAGTATGTGTTTCTGATGAAAATCCTATCTGTTTCCTCTTGATCGTGGAACAAGAATTGTCCACTAGAAGTGTAATAGTCATCTTTTCCGTCAGGATCTACAAATATAATAGGATTATTCTGTCCATAAGTGTATGGACTCTGCCAATACTTTTTCTCGCACAGCGGATCCACCCTGTCCCATCTGCAAAGTATCGGGTCATACTGGCGTGCCCCATAGTCGTAGGTGTTCAGCCCGTGCATCGTGACCAGCTCCTTGCCGTTGTACTTGTACTGCTGGACATTGGAGCCCATCACGGCATTAGGGTCGGTGTACGGCGTGCCGAAGGGATAGTAGTTCGTCACCTGCTGCACGGTACCGCCCGAATTCACCACCTCGCGGTTATTGCCCAGATGGTCCTTGTTGTAGTAATAGTATGAGAAATTATAGGTGCTGGAGCTTATGGGCGTCGCCTTGGCATAGCCGCCGTCGAAGAGCATCGCCAGCAGGACTATCAGAATCCCAATATGTCGTGACTTTATCTTATTCATTACTCTTGTCTCGTTTAAAGTGGATCATTCTGAACCCTCGCCGATTTTCCATCCCTGTGATTCTTGTTTAAAATCATACCCTCCAATGAGACCAAGTAATAAAATTGTTTCTTTCTCATCTAATTCTTTTGTGAGAATATAGAATGGAAGATTTTCTGCTGTGTTTTTGTGGGATTTTATCTCCATATAGACTTTGTAAACTTCATCCATGGATTTGCTAAATAACAGAGAACTAATAAAGTCATCTTTGTTGGCAAATTCTATGTTCTTTTCTTCGTCAGTAGTTTGATACTCATCTAACAGATAATTAAAACATATCAAGCATGTCTTTTCTAGGAATGCTTCATCTATATTCTTTTTTTGGGCAAATCTACAGATTTCTGCTACTATCCCTCCATAATTGATACTTTTAACTATATATACTTCAGAATGATAAATAATTAAAAGATGAGTATGACTATGAGAAGAAAACATTTTAAAAGAATATATGCCATCAGGATTCTCTTTGTCTTCATTTATTCCTTTCCCATACAAAAAATACATGCAATAATCTATATCAATAGATTTGTAAAAGTTTTGTATGGAATCCTGAACATAAATTGGTAAAATCCTATCAGTTTTGTTCCAATTTAGTCCTGTTTCATTTCGTTTGGCAAATCCAGTCTCAAATGAAAACATGATCGAGACGATGATTATATAGCAAAATTTATTAATTTCCATCATTAATGTTTTTTAATTCGTCTCTAAATTGCTGTTCTATTTCTCGAGGCTTCTTCTCGGCTTCTTGTTTTGATCTAGGCTTTCCATTGTTCACACTTGCAATATCTTTATTTATTTCTTCTTCATCAGAAGCATGTACACTTTCATGTGTAGCTTCAGCTCCAATAGCCTCTGTTAATGTCAATCCATTATTTTGGCTGAAATTCCATCCGAGAGATTCTTCAATTGTTTTCATGTAAAATGTTATAGTAGAATACTTGGTTCTAAACTTTCCATTCTTATCTCTTGTAATTCCATTGTCTTTTCCTTTTTTGTATTGTTGTGTATCTGCATATGTTATTTCCCCTTTTTTGTCATCTGCACATTTGTCTTTAAATTGCATATTAATTAAAATGGGACTTTTTATCATTTGTCTTAACATTTTTTGTCCAGTAGGTGTAAGCATCATCCCTTGGTACACCATTTTCTCATTTTCAGATGCATGCTTGGAAACACATAATTGATTAGATGCATTTATGTAAAATATATTAACCCCTTGGGAGTTGACGACTTTCCTTCCGTCTGGGTCTATCCTATTCACCGGACTATTCCCACAATACGCATACGGACTAACATTATAGTACTTCTCCGCCAGCGGATCCTGCTGCGTAAACATTGGAACGATGGCATCATAGTAGCGGGCACCGTAGTCATATAGATCCAATCCATGCATACGATCGAGTTCCTTGCCATTGTACTTGTAAGGCTGTAGGCTGGAGCCGGTTCCTGCGTCTGCAAAGAAGCCACCGAAAGGATAGTAGTGCGTCACCTGCTCTATAGCGCCGCTTTCATTGACCACAGCACGGTTGTTGCCCAGATGGTCCTGTGTGTAGTAATGGAATGCCGATGTTGTCGTAGTAGGGAACGACAGATAGCCGCCCGCAAACAGGAACTTGTTGAGTGACACACTTGCCGAGCTGCCCGACGAAGTACCTGACAGAATGACATTGCCCATGTAGTCCGTCTGCGATGTCGTGGATGCCGTGATGGTCTGCGTCGTATTCAGAGGCACTACTACATTACCTGCTGCCGTCTGGTATGTCGCTCTCAGCTTCTGGCCGTCAGGTGCATAGACATATTCTATGGTGTTACCATTAGTGAACTGTATCCGCTTGGGATGGTTCAGGTTATCATAGTCTATGTGGGCTATGCCCTTGTTGGCATCGGCCACCAGCGAGCCACAGCCGTCGTAGTAGTACTCCTGCGGCAAGTCTGCCAAGTCGCGGAACTCCATTGCACCATAAATAGTCTGCAGGTCGGCATCGTCGGTAATCTTCTCAGGGCGGTTGCCGTCCAGAGAGATATGCAGGTTGTCCACCTTGCCATACTGTCCGTCGTCTTTCAGTCCGCGACGCTGGAAACGCTTTATCATGCCGTTGCCACTTTGTTGGCGCTCTAGTCTTGGCATAATGTCGGCTAGTGAATTATTTACTGCGCAAAGATACATATTTTTTTCAATAAATCAAAATTAACCTACTTAAAAATGGATTATCGAGAACCTCTGAATTTCTATGATTCCCTTAGCTTGATTCACGGAAACAAAACCTCAAGTTCCTGTTCAGAATATCCTCCTACTTTATAATTTGGGTCCTTGTTGCCCATTTTAAAATATATGATTCTCTTATTACTTATATCAATAATCGCTGTTCCATAATTTCTTCCTCCATTCTCTTTATATATAAGTACGTTCTGAGCTGGTCCAATTGTACATAGACACTCAGAATTAGAGATTGTTGGGAAATGTGTATACAGATTCACATAAACATATAATGAATCCTTTTCCTTGAAACCAATATATTGGCGAAAGTATTTTCTAAGCCGAAATGGTTCCACACCTGTATTGTCATCATCGTACAGATAGTAGTCAAAAAAATCTTTGAGAATAGCTGTAGCCAAAGAAAATTCCTTGTCTGAAAGAGTATAAAAGCTCATGCTCTTTTTAAAGACAAACTTATTATTGGGATAAATATAGGTAGTATCTTTCTTTAATAAAAAGTCTAGCCCATCTTCAGAATAGTCAGTGGCCCATACGACTTGAATGTCTTTTAAAGATGTTTTTTGCTCGCTGCAACATGAAAGCAGAAAGCATATACACATAAATAGTATACCAAAATGATTTTTAAATCTAAAATCCATAATCAAATCCTATAGTTCCAACCTGACTATTTGATAGGACACAGGGGGACTATCCCACTTGTGTTATTGGTTCATATTTCTCGTTTTACTTTTTCTTCTTACTCTTCACGGCAACCTTTATTTCCCAGTCGTCGTTATAATCCCATGCAAGTGAAGCTTCCCCTGCATTGAAATGCTCTGCCTGCTTAATCAGGCCTTCTATTGTTTCTTTTATTTCCATATGTCTTTAGCTATTTTTTAAAAAGTGCACACGAGTGCACATGGGGACTTCATCCCCCTGTGCATACAATTGCCATATTATGCCGTAATATCGATAGTTTCATCATTCAAATTTTGTATAATCTGATTGCAAAGATATGAAATATTTTGTAAACTACCAAAGGATAATCAAAAAAAGTCACCCGGAGGTGACTTGAAAGTGGAGTGGATATAATACCGTTCCCAAATTTCTTAATTCTATACTCGAATGCCGAATACCTGCTTGATGAAATAGATGAATCCTTTGTTTTCTTCCTTCTGCTGCTGCTTCTTTTCGACAACAACCTTATCAGGCTGTGGAGCTTTTACTCTTACCTTTACCCTAATGGCGTCTGCATTGGTGGTAACTACGAATGATAAAGCGACTGCTGCAACCGTGCTCATGAGCACCTTCTTTGCATTGAAATTCTTGTTTGCCATAACTATTAAATTTTGTTGTTACTAAATTGTCTTTATTTGTGTCGTTTGTTTCCTTTCGACGATGCAAAGATATGGCGGTTTTTGAGAAGAAACAAGTTTTTTTCTGATTTTCGTCTCAGGTTGTTTCGACAACCACGACCTTTTTGGACAAATCAGCGAAATGGCATAGAAAGTTGTCTAATAAGGGGTGTTCCGATGTGAGGCGAGTGCACACGGGGACAGACCCGCTGTGAGGTGAGAAAATAAAAAAGGTTCCAAAGATTTTGGGACTTTTTTGTTTTTTTCTTCCTCATCCGCTTGTATATCCAAAATTTTTTCTATCTTTGCAACGAAATAATAAAGGTTGAAGTTATGACAGCAATACAATTACGCGCAGAACTTTTCCGCGAGATGAGTCCACTGCTCGACAATGAGTCGGCAATGACAAAGGTGATAGCCTTTGTCAAAGGCCTAGCTGTTGCCCAGAAGAAAGAGACGGGCATAGTGCCTCGTGATGGATGGGCTGCAGCCGCCAAGCAGGCCCATGCCGATGGTGAGGACAAACTGATGGTTGCCGACATATTTGAGGACGAAGCAATGGGGGACTGGAAATGGTAAGCCAGTTTGAAGTCTATTGAATCGTATCACAACACTTGCTGCCGATGAGATTGCCACATTGCAAGACGTGCTCCGTCAGATGTTTTGTGAGTAGGTCCCACTGCTGATTCCATCAGCCATCAGTATGTCAGTAACTTGTCCCTATGCCATATGATAGACGACATAAATAATAATGTATAACCCTAAAAAGAAGATTTGCCTAGTAAATCATGGGGTCGGTTCTTCTGATCATATTCAGAAGTCCGTCTTTTTTATAATGATTCATTACTTGTTTCATTTGCATTTCCATTTGTGCTTTGTCTATCTTGAAAAATGATCAGGAGAACCGACCCCATGATCTTTACCGGACTGATGCCATAGTACTTCTCCGCCAGAGGATCCTGCTGTGTATCAGGTGGTCTGTCCCCGTGATACATGTGTGCATTTTGTGTGCATTCACCTTAAATGATCTTCGCCATCATTATAAATATACATTGTAGTTGTATCCTCTAATATTTTAAATAGCCATGTAGGACCACTGGGCATAGGCGAATCGAAATATGCATTAAACCTGTATTGAAATCCATCATTCCGCTTTTCTATATACCGATTTGCATTCTTTCCCAAAATGACAGCTGGGATACTATCAAAATAAGTATATCCGATACATTTCTGGTCATATATAAAACCATAATCAACCCTGTATTCGTGCTCAGGATAGACATATACATTATATATCAATGCATCAAACTGAATAAACAGTATGTCTTTGTCACATTGAAAATAAAACTCTTTAACTATAAAAGGAAGTACTTTCTTTATCGAATTATATATGTCTTTGCGTTTAAATTCTACTTTATCCAGTAAATATGTCTTATGTCCATGCTCAGCCATAACAGTTACCTTTTCTCCACGTGAGTCTATATAGGTAGAATCTTTAGGCCACTCACTATTAATGTAGGATTCATTAGATTTCCTTCCGCATGAGCACAATATGCATATTAGTAATAAAAATAGTATTTTCATTTTTTTCTTAACTTTCTATTCCCCTTGACATATAATTCTTTAAGAATCGTAGACTCATTGGAAAAATCACTTGATCTTGAATTAATATGATAATTAATGTATCTCCCCGTTGAAGGTATAGGAATCACGGGGTCGGTTCTAGTGATCATTTTGTCAATTTCTGAACAACTCCATATGAAACGCCAGTTAGTCTTGACAACTGTCGGACTCCACCCCCGAAGGAGAGAGCATATCTTAACACTTCATCTCGTCTCGTTTTTTCAAGACTTTGAATCATAAGAGGATTGGCAATTCCATGACTCATCTGAAGGAATGCCTTAACATCACTGTCACTAATGGATTTACATCCATCCGTGTCAATATCCAAAATCTGCCCATCATCTTCTAAAGGCGTATTGATCAATTCCATCAAGTCTGTCTGGCTGACACGGGAAAACACTGCTTTTGTAGAGCAGAACGGAGAAAGGCGAAGTCCCTGCTCATCATACCTTTCAGACTGTCCTCTAAGGATGGATGTCATTTGCAAGTAGTCTTCATCATCCTCGAAGATGTCCTGACGGTTGATGCCTCTAAGCATCACATGATAGATGCCTGTTCCGCTTTTCTTCCGAATCTGCCGCGCCATGTTATTTCCAGCTATAGTGCTTAATGAGGGCAAAGATACTAACATATTCTTAAACTACCAAATTATAACCTCTAAAAATGATCACTAGAACCGACCCCGTGATTCGCATAAAATTTTGTTAGAATGAATTTTCGCATGCAAAATTAAGGTTAAATAATAAATCTAACAAAAAAATACACAACTCAGAATTAACCAAAAATTAACTTTGGCTATTTAATTGATTTTCAAGATAATAGACTATCTGTTTAACTAAAAACAAACTAAGCTGCTAGCTGATTTTACATATCATTTTATCGAATTTCGTAGATTTTCCACCTTCAGCAAAGAGCGTTTCAGACATTTTAGAGCGGATTCTAGATATATAAGAAGCAGAACAGCCAAGCATGGCACCTATGGCCTTAGGTGGGATATGAATGCGAATAAGCAGACAAGTTTGATATTCTTTTTCGTTCAATTCATGTTTATGAACGGACATGAAATCACAAAAGTTGGGTATCACTTGCTGAAAGAAAGCATATAGATTATCCCATTCTTCTGATGAAGGAGCAATGCCAGCATTAGATAATTTATGGAAGCGTTTGTATATGTCTGATCCTTTTAACAGGGATTCTGGCGAAGGTCTGGATTCCAGTTTTTCTTTGAGTTTTGTAATCATGACCCTTTTTTCTGCAATCAAATCTTTATACTCAGATTCATGCTGCTGCAGTTTGGACAGTTCAAATTGTGTCTTATTTAATAGCATCAAATTTTCACCATAATCTAATAAAGCCTTGTTCCTTTTACGTCTCATGTTTCTGTACAGTGTGATTATCAACACTAGGAAACATAGTGTAATAACTGCTAGAAGAGCATATCCGTTACGCTGAATTTTTGTATTGGCTAAGGCTAACTCTTTTTCAGAAACCTCTCGTTGGAAATGCTGATAATTATACAGAGAGGACATCTGGTGAATAACGTCTGTACGAAGTTGGTTGTTCTGACTATCTATTTCTTTCTCATAAAGCTGCGAATAAACAATAATGGAGTCGTTATTTCCTTTATACCTATATATATTCATAAGACCACGACATCCATAGTATCTGAATTCAGAAAAAGAAAGCAGCTTTCTCATATAGTATTCTGCTGAATCTAACCGATGCCGAGCAAGATAGTAGTTCCCTTTAAAGCCATGATATATTTCACGTCCTTTAGCAATTTCGCCTATATCATTGAACAAACCAGATTCAGCCTCATAGATACTCATCATCCGCTGTGCATCGTCCAATTTGCCATGTTTAATCGCTATATCTATTCTAAGACCATAGCACCTGACCGCCTCTGCATGCAAACCTCTGGCTTCATATAGCTGTTGCGCATCTTCTAATGACTGTAACATCTTTGCAGTATCTCCTAATAGAAGATATGGCTTAGACAAAAGCTCTAAATTCCTTATATAGAGTAATGTGTCTTTCTCTTTTAGTGCCAGACGTCCATACTTTTCTACCACATCAAGTTCATCGTCAGGAAGATTCTGTGCATCAAAAAGATCTGCCATCTGCCCATAGACGCTCATTAAGCGGCGGTAATCGCAGTCGCTGCTGAGGGTATCGGCACGGTCGACGGCATCCTGATAGCTCTGGAGGGCAGCTGGTGCCTCGCCCATGTCGCGGTAGGCACAGCCGAGCAGGTAGTGGGCGCGGATCTGTTGGTTAGGTGTGCCGTGGCGGTCGTAATATTTGGTGGCTTCGAGGAGCAATGAATCAATGCCGTCGGTCATGGGAATGTATGCACGGTTCATGCTGTCGGCCCTGTCAAGCAGGGCAGACATCTCGCCATTTCTGCCTACATTGCAGGCAGAGAGGGCTAGCAACAGAACGATTATGGTCAGCAGCTGCTTCATAGTGGTAAATCGTCTACAAAGGTACAACTTTTATGACAAACGCCTGGCAGATCAGTCTGAGCTATTACTTCTGATTCAGGGTATAGGGGGGAGAGACCACATGCTATTTCCTGATTACCTTTCGGATATTCCCTTTAGCATCACGTATGATATCAACCACGCCAATGCGGTAGAGCAACTGGCTAGCCCCCGTTGTCACTTCGTTTATTCCTGATGTTGATACAGAGAAATCGAACGATGCCAAGCCGCCAGTAACTGACATATTCGTTATTGGTTTAGACATCAGCATAGTGCCATCGCTGTTAGCATTAAACAGGGTAGCGGCTGGCACAGACGTATTGGTTAGCGAATTGTTTTCCTCACTAGGATAGGCCCATCCGGCATACGTGTTTTCTTGATTGTTGGCATAGAAAAGCACATAACGCTGACGACTGGAAGAATTGGCAGATACTGTCGTGCTCACCCAGACGGAGGGGTCGTAGTCTATATGGAAAATGGTGATACCACTGCCTGGAAGGGCAGCGTCCCAGTCTATCGGTTGACGGTTCTCCACAAAGTAATACTCATTTTCGTATCCGTCGTTGCGAATCAGATATGCCCTACCTTCCTCAGCCAATGCCGGCATGTCAGTGATCGTTGTCGTCTCTTTGAGTTCTATGGGCGTGAGCCATCCCATCAACCAGCGTTCGTGGGCAGAGTAGCCCGGAGGCTGGTAGCCACCTCCATTGTAGTTGCCCCTGTCCATCAAATCCCAATCATAGACGTATTTCGTTTTGCCATTATAGAAATCGGGAAATCCGAAACAATGGGTATACTCATGACAGATAGTGCCAAAAGAGCCGTAGCTGTTATCTGCTCTCAGTTCAGACAAAGCACAATAGCAGTCGACCAGATAGTCCTTATCGCCATAAGAAACGGGAATGGGATTGCAATAGACATCCTGCTGAGCATCCTTCAGGTGTTCGCTCATCCACCACTGGTGAGGCCATATCAGGTCTTCCCCAGAGCTGTCGTTCATGCCATGACCAGCATAGATGATGAGCAGCTGGTTGACATAGCCATCGTCATTCCAGTCGTATTTACCCCAGTCGATATCAGGATTCTCCTTCAGTATGTCCATGATATCCTCAACCAAATACTGCGAGTACTCATCGTGAGTTTCTGTGCTGGCATACTTCTTGGCATCGCCACTGACCTGCACATACAGCAAGTCGAAGACGACGCTGAAGTCACCATAGCTTTGGGCGAGGAAATAATCGTGGACGGAGCCTTTGAAAGGTGCCTCCGTCAAATTCTCAGCATTAAAAATCTTGTTCCACTGTTCCATAGTGGCAGCCTCGTCGCCTACGAACGAGCGATCATTGAATGCCACCAGCACGGTCAGCTGATGACGTTCACCATGATAGAAATCGCCACCTGGTGTTCTGCCCTCACTGCCAACGCGACGAAGATGAGCGGAACGCGGTGTGCCACGCCTACAACCCTGTAGCGATATGTTTTCTTGGGCAACTGTTGTCAGCGTAACCAGCGACAATAGCAAACCAATAATAAGAAGAAAAGTCCTTAACATAGATGGATGCGAAGTCAAAACATTTACATTTCATAATTCGTTAGCAAAGGTAGTGTATTTTTTGAAAAGAAAACTTGTTTTCCTGAAGTTTTTTATTAGATTAACATTAATAATCGCGCCTTTTCTTCACTTATTCGTACCTTTGCAAAAAATATAGAGAATATGATTAGTATTATAGCAGCAGTGGCGAAGAATGGCGCCATAGGATTTGAGAATAAGTTGATATACTGGTTGCCCAACGACCTGAAGCGGTTTAAGGCGCTGACGACGGGACACACTATCGTGATGGGTCGCAATACGTTTGAGTCGCTGCCGAAGGGAGCACTGCCCAACAGGAGGAATGTGGTGCTGTCGACAACGCAGAAGGAGCTGCCCGGATGTGAGGTATTTCCGAACCTGAAAGCAGCTCTGAAGAGCTGTCAGGAGGACGAAGAGGTGTTCATCATTGGTGGTGCCAGGGTATACGAACAAGCGCTGCCGCTGGCCGACAGACTCTGTCTGACGGAAGTGGACGACGAGCCCGAAAAGGCTGATGCTTTCTTTCCTGACTATAGTGAATGGAAAGAGTCGTGGCGCGAAGCTCACGAAAAGGACGAGAAGCACGCCTACAACTATGCGTTCGTTGACTACTTGCCTCTTTCTAAAGCAGAATAGTTGATATTCAGGGCTCCCGCCTTACGCAGTGCCTGCTTGACGTCGCTGATAACGCCCATCTCCGAATCTCTGTCGGCACGGATGCTGACAACCATGTGCTGGCGGGCATCTTCAGACATGGCGGCACGTTCCTTCTTGATAGCCTCACCTATCTCGCTAATGCTGACATAGCGGTCGTTCAGCTGGATACGTGTCTCGTCGGATACCACCCTACCCTCGCCATCGACAGGTTTGCCGATAAAGATATAAACCAATCCGTCCTTACGACCACCCTTCTCCAGCTCAGTACCCTGAGGCACTTCATAGCGAACACGAGGTGTAACTTCACGCATGTGGGTGACTATCATGAAGAAAAAAAGAACGGTGAAGATAAGGTCAGGCAAGGCTGCGAGATTCAACCCAGGGACATCGCGCTTGCGCTGATGACGGAAACGGCTCATCGGCTACCTCCTTTCTCCGTAGTGGCCATTCCCTCTGCGATACGTTGTGGATAGCGCTGACGAATGACCTCTCGCTCAGACTCCGTACACTGGCTATAGCGATGACCGTACTGCCGGAGGGCCATCCTGTCGCGAAGGGTGCGATAAGCAGCAACAATAGCGTTCTGCATCTTGAAATAGGCGTTGTAGCTGGCCTTACGATCGGTCTCGACAGCGATGATATGACGGTCGGTCTGGCGCGAAGCCACAAAGGTTTCCACCTCTTGCTGCAGTTCCTGCCACGTAACAGTCTTGCCATCGCAAAACATGACATCGTGATCATCGATTTTCAACTGTAACACATTGCTGCGATTGACGTCACACTGTTCAGCATGCTGCTCGTCAACAGGAGGCAAACGACGTCCAAGCCCCTTGTCGCTATTCATCGACGAGGTGACCAGAAAGAACACCAGCAACATAAACGAGATATCGGCTGTCGACGTGGTGTTGAGTTCAGGAACGTCCCTGTGTTTTTTTCGCAGCATCATATCTCACACTACTTCTTCAGATTATCCATCCAGAAAGAACGGGCGGCGGACACGATGACAGCGATGACAGCCACACCAAAGACAATATACATCAGCCAGAGCATGATGTCAGCCAACAATAAATATCCTGCTTCTTCCATGATTATTTCTCCTTTCCTTCTGTTCGGTTCTTATACTGTGTCACGGAGTCCATCAGCGTGATGGCGCATTCTTCCATGTGAGCGGTGAGGCGCTCGATTTTGGCAAGAATGTAGTTATAGAAGAACTGCAGTACGATGGCTACGATAATACCAAAGATAGTGGTAATCAGGGCGACCTTCATACCCTTGGCCACGATGGTAGGACTGATATCGCCTGCGGTCTGAATCTGGTCGAAAGCCATAACCATGCCGATGACCGTGCCGAGGAATCCCAGAGAGGGGGCAACGGCGATGAATAGACGAATCCACGAGCATCCCTTCTCCATATTGGAAATCTGCACAGCACCATAGTTAGTGAGCTGGCGGTCAATCTGATCCAAGGGCTCTTTGATGTGCAGCAGACCCTGATAGCAGATAGAAGCCACAGGACCACGCGTGTCGCGACAGATATCTTTGGCTCCCTCGACATCACCTTGTTCCAACTTGCCGTCGATATCCTTCATCAGTCGCTTGGTGTTGACCTCAGAAAGCGTCAGATAGACGATACGTTCAATACAGAAGGCCAAGCCCAGCACCAGGGCCAACGCTACCAACGACATGAAGCCCGCAGAACCCTCTACGAACTTGTGCTTCAGCTGTTTATGCAATCCGCCACCTTCTTCCATAGCGTCGCTACCCTCTAAGTCGGCATCGATCAATGCCATTGCCGAGTCGGCAGCAAGGGTGTCTGGTTTCGTCACTTCGGTAGTATCCGCAACGGGTGGCTGCTGTGCATAGGTAGCGGGCCATACTGCCCATAACAGGACTATGGTCGACAACACCACCAGTCGGAACAAACTCGTTTTCAGTCTTTTCATTTTATCTCACTCTTATGATTTATACGCTTTTTACTGGTCAGGATTCTCGACATAGCCCTGATATTCGGGCGACAAGGCTGACATGACGCTGTCGTAGGACTGATGCATCGTGGCCTGAATATTATCCAAACCCTGACCTACGGGGTAGATGGGCTGATGGATGGTCAGCGACAGGGGATGCCATGAAGCAAAATGCCAATCCTTTTGTCGAGGCATGACGTTGAACGAGCCATTGATGGTCAGAGGTACAACGGGCAGCTGCAACTCGTCGGCCAGTGCAAAGGCACCTTTCTTGAAATCGCCCATGTGGCCCGTAAACGAACGGGCACCCTCAGGAAACACCACTACGGAGCACTTGCCTGTCTCCAGAATATGGCGAGCTGCCTCGTAGGTAGCTCTCACCTTGCCCACCCCACGCTTGTCTACCATGATCTGATGCGACTTGCGGCAAGCATAACCTACAAAGGGAATCTTATTAATCTGGTGCTTCATCATCCACTTGAAGTTACGACCCAGGAAGCCATAGATGAGGAAGATGTCGAAAGCGCCCTGATGATTAGCTACAAAGACATACGACTGGTTACCCTCCAGATGTTCACGACCTTCGACCTTGACAGGCAGAAGGAAGGCTCGTGTGATGGTGCGAGCCCACCAGCGACCAGGATAATAGCCCCAATAGTGACCATCGCCCAAGGTACAGCCCACGCCAACGAGAATGGCAGTCCAGATGGTCATCAGGATGGTGACGGGAATGGCAATAACGATCTGATAAATACAATAGAATATCTTCATCTGATTCTTATTTTTCTATTCTTCGTAGTGTGATAACAACTATCTCGCGAGGCATGCCCAAGCGGAACGGGATGAGGGAACCTATGCCTGTTGACACATGAATGGCACGAGAACCCTCGTATGTAGTACCGCCCCACTCGCTATAGCGTAACGAAACGGGTGCCCAGCCAAACAGCGAGAACTGGCCTCCGTGGGTGTGACCGCTCAGCGTGAGCTGTGCCTTACACTGTGGCAGAATGCAGTCGCGCCAACAGGAAGGATCGTGCTGCAGAAGGACGACAAAGGCACTATCGCTGACGCCTGCCAACGTCTTGCCCACATCGCCAAGACGAGGCATGCGCTCGACGTTACCCCAGTTCTCCATACCTGCAACAACCAAGCTGTCGCTATCGCGACGGATGACACGATGCTCGTTGAGAAGAAGGTCGAAACGCATATCGCGAAGTGCCTGGACGGTCTTCTTGCAATTGCTCGCCTTCTCGGCATCCGTACCCGTCTGGTAGACAGCATAGTCATGATTACCCAAGATAGCATAGACACCATCAGGAGCATGCAACTGCTGGAAATAGGACGTCAGGGGAGGTAGCTCGTCGGGCAAAATATTCTGCATGTCGCCTGTGAACACAATCATATCGCCCTGCTGGGTATTGATGCTGTCGATAGACGGTTGCAACAACGACTGACGCGAACCCGTCAGTGTGCCCACATGGGCATCGGAAAACTGCACGATACGGTAGCCATCGAACGCCTCGGGCAGATCGGGGGAAGCAAATTCTATATGATGCACCTGCAGCTCGTCGAAGCCGGTGTGAGTTCCGTACCACATGACGCCCCAAATCAATAAGGTACAGGCGAGGAAGCACCAACGACGATACTTACGAGGTAGCACCAAACGGCAGAACAGCCATACCAACAAAGGGGCCACAACGAGGCCCATAGTCAGAAAAAAGGGTATGGCAAAACGCGCTATCATGAGTGGTTGAAACTGATTTCTTCACCGATATAACTGGCATCGACCTGACCTCGGGTATAGACGCTATATCCGTTGCAGAGCGTGCGTTCTACCTTCCACTGATAGCGATGCCCCTCGACGGGACTCCACTTACACTTGCTTTCTATGATTTCACGCGTGACTGTCCAAGGACTGCGCGGACGGACAATGACTAGATCGGCACGATAACCCGGACGCAGGAATCCACGACGCTGCACGCCAAACAGACGGGCTGGATTGTGACACATCAGCTCGACCAGACGCTGAATGGTCAGCACACCCTCGTCGACCAGTTCCAGCATGGTAACCAGCGAGAACTGGAGCATAGGCATGCCAGAAGCTGCCTTGACACAACCTCCCCGCTTCTGATCCAACAGGTGGGGAGCATGGTCAGTTGCCACCACCGTGATACGGCCGTCAGTCAAGGCCTGACGCAGCAGATACTGATCAACAGGCGTCTTAATGGCTGGATTCACCTTGATGAGCGGTCCCAGACGTTCGTGATCTAACTGCGAGAAATAGAGATGGCCCACACAGGCTTCAGCAGTGATATTATCGCCAATCAGTTCCAATTCCTCAGCAGTTGAAAGATGGGCAATATGCAGGCGAGTGCCGTACTTCTTAGCCAGTTCGACAGCCTTGCGCGAAGAGTTCAGACAGGCTTCTTCGCTGCGAATAAGCGGATGGAGGGCCACCTGAGGATCGTCGCCCCAAGCTTTTTTAGCTTCTTCCATATTGCGATTGATGATATCTGTATCTTCACAGTGCGCCATCAATGGCAACTGGCAGGTCTTGAAGATGTACTCCAAAGCCTGCTGCTTGTCTACCAGCATATTGCCTGTCGACGAACCCATGAAGAGTTTGACACCAGGAATCCTGTTAGCGGGCAGCTTAGCAAAGGTGTCGGCATTATCGTTGGTAGCCCCATAGAAGAACGAGTAGTTGACATGGCTCTTCTGAGCTGCCAGCTGGAACTTCTCCTCCAAAGCCTCTAAAGTGGTTGTCTGCGGTATGCAATTGGGCATGTCGAAATAACTGGTGACACCGCCTGCTGCAGCTGCCCGGCTCTCTGAGTCGATATCAGCCTTCTGCGTCAGACCAGGCTCACGGAAATGCACATGGTCGTCGATAACACCTGGCAAAACATAACAACCCGAGGCATCAATCGTTTCATCGAACAATGCATCGGGCTGCTTCTTGGATATCTCTGTAATGTTGCCGTCCTCGATGACTATATAGCCATCAAACTGGCGTCCTTCGTTTACAATATGTCCTCCCTTGACGAGTGTTCTCATTGCTGTGGCACGTTAGTCAGAGGAGCAGAAAGTTGTGGAGTAGCAAGCGTATCAGGTACTGACGGACGTGGCTGTGGTTCAGCAACTTCCTCCAGTCCGTTCATGCGAGCCTCGTTCTCCTGAGCTGTCTTATAGTAATCCTTGACATAAGAATCCTCTTTGAACTTTCTGGTAGCCTTCGACATGATATCCTCTATCTGAGGTGTCAGAATGGGATAACGATACTGACTGGTAATCATCATAAAGACACCAGGGCCCAGAACGTTATCGAAGTTATCAACGATAAACTTAGTCACCAATGCGTCTTCCTCCTGAGCTATCTGAGCAGCCTCAACGGAAAGTTTCTGGTTGATCACATCCTCGTCGATGCCATCAAGCAACATCTGGCTCTGACGATGCGACAACTCGTTCATGCGGTTAGACAACTGGTTATGTTTGTCAATGAATTTATAGAGACTATCGTTGAGCGGAGTACCTCCTACACTTTGCATCGCATCATCAATCTTAATGGTAATCTCCCCTTCCTCCAGCACGATGGGCATTATGCTCTCGTCGTCCATAAAAAGGTTAGCCATACGGACGGTGTCAAGAAGTCCGGCAAAATGGAATTCGCCATGCACTACATCGCAGGAATCAATATTCTTTACCTCACCACCTTTAACAGCTTTCAAATACAGCATATTGCCATCAAGTGCTGACACTGATGAAGAACCTTGCACGTGGTATGAACTAGCACACGACGTGAAGGCGGCAATAACTGCAAATGCATAGAGTATTTTATTCATAAATATATGCGAACATTCAAATTTCATCGGCAAATGTACAACCTTATATCGAAATACGGAAATATATTTGCGCATTTTAAAACATTTGCGCAATTATTTAGTTTTTTTTGCCATCTTTTTCTAATTCATTAGCAATTCTATGGTTGGAATACAACTGCAGGAGTGCAGCAACAAGCAAGACGACTATCCAATTGTTGTGTACATATTTAATATAAGAAAGATAGTTGATATGGAAAAAATTACTACTATTAACTATCATCAGCAAGGCTGCCACCAAGAACAATGCATCGCTCAACAACATGATACGACGCAGACGACGGATGGTAAAATTAGGACCATCGTAACGTTGACGCATCTGCATGGCTGCAAACATCAAGGCACCTGGGGCAAACACATAGCAGGCCCAAGACTGCAGGAAGATAGCAGAGCCAGCTCCTACCACCATCAGCAGTCCACCTATCAGCAGGATAGCTGTTTCAAGTTTACTTAGCACTCTCATTGTTAACTGTCAATGCTGATTCTTGATCATCGCTGAGCACGAAAACGTCCTCATCGTCGGTCTTCATGAAATAGCGCTCGCGAGCTATCTTCTCGATTGCCTTGGGATTAGAGTCGAGCATACGAATCTGCTCCTGATCGTGATGATAACGATCGGTATAATCCTTTATTTCGCTCTCCAACTCACTGATACGCTGGCGATTACGCAGATGATTCCATACACTGTTCTCGTCGACGAAACCTACGACGACAATGGCGATGAGGGCCGCCACAATATATTTCAGCGATGGTATGTGATAAACTTTCAGCAGAAAAGATTTTACCTTCTTCATATTTTTTTCTTTTTCGCTTGCAAAATTACAAAATAAATATGAATTATCAATTGCGAATTCTCCTTTTTTTTGTACCTTTGCATGCAAAATCATAATAAAACTATGGAATATATTGTTTCGGCCCGTAAATATCGCCCTACCACCTTCGACACAGTGGTTGGTCAACAGGCGCTGACTACCACCCTTAAGAATGCCGTGAAGAGCGGAAAGCTGGCTCATGCCTACCTCTTCTGCGGACCACGTGGTGTTGGTAAGACCACCTGTGCCCGTATTTTTGCCAAGGCCATCAACTGTATGTCGCCCACTGCCGACGGCGAGGCTTGTGGACAGTGTGAGAGCTGCCAGGCGTTCAATGAGCAACGCTCGTTTAACATCTTCGAACTGGATGCCGCATCGAACAACAGCGTCGAGCATATCAAGTCGCTAATGGAGCAGACGCGCATACCACCGCAGGTAGGTAAATACAAGGTCTTTATCATTGACGAGGTACACATGCTCTCGACAGCAGCCTTCAACGCCTTTCTGAAAACGTTGGAAGAACCACCCGCACACGTCATCTTCATTCTGGCCACGACGGAGAAGCATAAGATTCTGCCAACCATTCTGAGTCGCTGTCAGATTTATGACTTCGAGCGCATGACGGTGCGTAACACCATCGAGCATCTGAAGAGTGTGGCAGATAAGGAAGGTATCACCTACGAGGAACAGGCACTGGCTGTCATTGCCGAGAAGGCTGACGGAGGCATGCGAGATGCACTGTCTATCTTCGACCAAGCAGCATCGTTCTGTCAGGGCAACATCACTTACCAGAAGGTGATTGAGGATCTGAACGTGCTCGATTCAGAAAATTACTTCCAGATTATCGACCTCTCTATTATTAATAAGGTGGCAGACATCATGGTTCTGCTCAACAATATCATCAACAAAGGTTTCGATGGCGGATTGCTGATACAGGGACTGGCCAAACACGTGCGCAACGTGCTGATGGCCAAGGATCCACAGACTCTGCCACTGCTGGAAGTGAGCGACCAGCAGCGTCTGCGCTATCAGGAACAGGCCAAGAAGTGCGAGACACCTTTCCTCTATAAGGCCTTGCAACTGATGAACCAGTGCGACATCAACTATCGCCAGAGCTCGAACAAGCGTCTGTTGGTGGAACTCACCCTGATTGAAATCGCACAGATTACCCAGCCCGACGAGGGGCCTGCCAGTGGGCGTAAGCCCAGAAGATTGAAATCCCTGTTTAAGCAACTGATACAGCAGTCTCAGCCCACGCAAGCAGCTCCACAGGTGGCTACGGTTGAGCCTGTTGCATCAACCCCTGAGCCAAAAGCTGAAGATAGCAAGCCCAAAGCTGAAGATACTAAGCCAAAAGCCAACACGCGTCCGCAACTGAAAAGTGCTTTAGGCTACTCTTGGAATAATCTGCTCAAAAAGAAAATGCATATTATTCCTGGAACACTAGACGCTAACGACCCCAACGCTGTACAGAAAGACGAACAGCAAAATTTCACCCAGCAGGAACTGGAACTGCAATGGATGTCGATGTGTAATAGAATGCCTGCGCAATTCAGTGGTATTGCCACTCGAATGAAGAACATGAATCCATCTGTGACTGACTTTCCAAATATTGAGGTGTTGGTCGATAATGAACTGGCCTTGCAACAGATGGAGGATATTAAAAACAAGATTCTCAGTACGCTGAAGCTATACCTGCACAACAACGCCATCACGATGACGATGAGGGTGGCTGAGAAACAGGAGCAAGAGAAGATTCTGACACGTCGTGAGCAATACGAACTGATGGAAAAAGAAAATCCCTCAGTCGCGAAACTGAGGGAAGTATTGGATTTGGAATTGGCATAGCCATTAAATCAACGGCATACCCATTTTCTTGCATTCGGCCCGCATGTCATCTGGCCAGATGCTTGCTTGTATTTCGCCAATATGACCTTTCTGAAGTAGAACCATACACAGACGACTCTGACCAATACCACCTCCAATGGACAGTGGCAACTCGTTGTTCAGCAGTTTCTGATGGAAATATAGTTTCTCACGTTCCTCCTTGCCTGCAAGTTTCAACTGACGCAACAGGCTCTCTTTATCCACACGAATACCCATGGATGAGAGTTCGAAGCTACGCTCCAGCACAGGATACCAGATGAGGATATCACCATTCAAACCAGCCAAGCCATTTTCGCCTATCGTCGACCAATCGTCATAGTCAGGAGCACGGCCATCATGCTTCTCGCCATTCGATAATTCGCCACCAATACCTATGATAAACACAGCGCCATAGGCTTCACAGATGGCGTCCTCGCGCTCTTTTGGTGTCTTATTAGGATACATCTTCAGCAATTCCTCTGCATGGATGAACTTAATTTTCTCAGGTAGGAAGGGCTTCAACTGCGGATAGGTCTCGCAGGTCAGATATTCCGTTCTGCGAATGGCAGCATAGATACGCTCTACCACATTTTTCAGATAAGCAATCGTACGTTGTTCTTTCGTGATAACGGCCTCCCAGTCCCATTGGTCTACATACAACGAGTGAAGATTGTCCAGTTCCTCGTCAGCACGGATGGCATTCATGTCAGTATAGATGCCATAACCTGGCTCTATCTGGTATTCAGCCAGCGACAAACGCTTCCACTTAGCCAGCGAATGCACTACCTCAGCACGAGCATCACCAAGATCTTTGATGGGAAAGGTGACTGCTCGCTCGACACCATTCAGGTCGTCGTTGATACCCAGGCCCTGCAATACAAACAAAGGGGCTGTAACACGGCGCAAGCGCAACTCCGTGGATATATTCTGTTGGAAGAACTCCTTAATCAACTTAATGCCCTGCTCCGTCTGTTTCGTGTCGAGCAGCGCTTGATAGTCTTTGGGTTTAATCAGTTGACTCATATTCACATTTTCTTTTTGCGCCTGCAAAGGTACTAAATTTAAGCGAAAAAACAAGAAAAATCAGAAAAAAATTACAAAACGACAGACATTTTCTTGATTTACTATCATTTTGTCTACAAAGAAAAAGCACGAAGAACCTAAGCCCTTCGTGCAATTTTGTTACCTGACAATCAACTTTTTACCATTGACGATGTAGAGTCCACGACCCAATTTCCGCATGTCGCTACCCACATAACGTCCATCGAGTGTGAAGATGCGAGACACCTTGTGTTCTAACGTCTCTACAGTACGGATGGCTGTAGCCATAGGATCTACGACGAGAACCTCGTCCAGGAAGAACCGCCCTTTCGCTGCCTCAAAGGTTATCTTCACGTCACCCGTAGCAGTGATAGTGGCCTCATAGTCTTTGAAACTACCCTTCTCCATCTCGACTGACGCCACACTAATAGTACCGTCTGAAACGGAGAGGTTCAGCGTTGTTTCGTCATTCTTTGCATTCCAGGCACCAGCCTTGAAGGTCAGCACGCCAGTGCCGTTTACAGTAAATACAGGCGTTGTAGCAGAGCCGCTTACAGAACTGGTACCAAACTTAGCACACTGATTGGCGCCAAAGGCCTTGGCAACTACCCAGCCGTCATTATCAGTAACAAAATCGCCACTGGCTACCTGACCACTCCACATACCATCGTTGCCACCCTTTCCAAAACACAGGTCAAACGATTCGTAGAACAGGGCACCCTCAATATCAGTTTTCGAATTTCCATAAACGGTATTGTCGCCTTCTTCAGTACCACTGTTGTCTGGCGCAAAGTTGAAAGCGACGGTACCGTCAGCATTCTGAGTAATGTCTGTAATAGCAACGTTCATCAGTTTGCGTTCGTCTATATTCATATTATATAGGAATGCGCGCGGGAGGGACGTGTTAGTCAGCTGGTTGTTATCTGGCTGTGGATAGACGTCACCTTGGATATCAGCAAGGTATTGGTTTTTATAGTTATAATACTCATCGACATATACACTAGCTTCTTCATCCGTCTCAGCAGCGTAATACTTCTCTACTGCCTCTTCCATTTTTGCGTATAATTCACCTGTCCTGTCCATACCGTCAGCATGGAAAATAGTACATCGCTGGTGGTCGTTAACAGGATAGCCATCAGAGCCATCACTATTACTATTAATCAGATTATAACACCATATTGTTTCGTCGTAGTCGATATGTAGGATCAGCATACCTTTGGCAGGCGTATAGGCATCCCACCCTTTCTGCTGACGATTCTCCAGCAGATAGTATTCGTCAGGATGAGCAGCGTTCTTGATAATATACACGTCATCGGCATCCGTCAACGCATGCATATCCTTGACCTCCTGAGCAGAAGTCAGTTCCGTTGGCTCAATCCATCCAATACAATATTTATCATAACTGGTATAGTTAGAAGGAACAAATCCGTCACCATTATAGCTGCCACCATCCATCAGTGACCATTCGCCCATACCATAGTTGCCGCTATAACTGACATCGTACATATCCGGCAGGCCCAGACAGTGAGAAAACTCATGACAGATGGTGCCTATGCCATTGATTTGTAACTTGCCACCCGACGCATACCCCTCGTTGGCGACTGCATAGGTATTGATTCTGATACCTTCCACAATTTCAAAAGCCATATTAGCAGCACTCAGTTTCCATTCGTGGGGCCAGATGGTGTCTTCAGAGCCGCCATCAGCTTCACCTTCTCCAGCATAGATAATCATCACTTGATCTACCTCGCCATCGCCGTCCCAGTCGTACTTGCTCCAGTCTGCAACCAAATCCTTGGCCAACATGACAGCCTCGACAATCATCTCCTCTGGATACTTGTCATCGCCGTTCTCGTCGTTTTCTCCATAATACTTGGCATCCTTGCTGACAGTGACAGGACCCACAACGTCGAAAGTCAATTCAAACTGGCTACGTGACTGGTCTCTGAAGTAGTCAGCTACAGAGCCACTGAAACCGTTGCTGTCCGAATAGTTATGTGTGTTGGCAACATTTTCGAAGAGAGCGCGGTCGTTCTTCTCCTGAAACTGTACATCATTGAAATTAACCAACAATATCAAACCCTTTTGGGGGCCGAAATGGGCAGGATTGGCCATACGCTTCTGAACCATCTTGCGACCATCTGCCACATGAGCCGTCTTCGTTAGACGCGCAACACGATGGTGTTGTGCCTTTGCACGACGCTGAGCAGCTACCTCGACTGAAGCTCTCGACAACGCCGTGAACCGTCCCTCAGACAGAGCATAACGACGTCCATCTGCGCTCTTCCAATAATGTCCAAACTCATCGCCCACCAGCATAGCTTTCACTTGAGAACCATCGTCCGTCGGCAATGTTTTCCACAATCCTTTCTTGGCGGGGACAGCCATCATGCCTATTGTGAGCATCGTCAACATCAATATAAACAGTATCTTTTTCATATTTCTAAGGTTTTCTTATGTGCAAAGGTACAACTTTTATTTGAATAAACAAGGAGCAGTGAGCAAAACATTAAAAAAAAGGCAGAAGATTTGGTGGCTTCCGCCTTTTTTTGTACCTTTGCAGCTGCAAATGCTGAAAAGCACTGGTCCCGTAGCTTAGCTGAATAGAGCGTCAGATTCCGGTTCTGAAGGTCTTGGGTTTGAATCCCAACGGGATCACTTTTGATTCGCTGTCACGTAACGAATAAAAAATTGCTAGAATTAATGCTCGCAATTGTTAGCATTAATCCTAGCAATTATTTTCCTTAACATGTGCTTATTTTGCGTAGGCTACGGAACGAGTCTCACGAATGACGGTAATCTTCACCTGACCAGGATAGGTCATCTCGTTCTGAATCTTCGAAGCAATCTGTCCGCTCAGTGCCTCCGTCTCTGCATCGTCCATCTTGTCTGCACCAACGATGACACGAAGTTCGCGACCAGCTTGGATAGCATAGGTCTTGGTGACACCAGGATATGACATTGCGATGGCTTCGAGGTCGTTCAGACGCTTGATGTAAGCCTCGACAATCTCACGACGGGCACCAGGACGAGCACCTGAGATAGCATCGCAAATCTGTACGATAGGAGCCAAAAGGGTCTGCATCTCTACCTCATCATGGTGGGCACCAATAGCATTGCAGATATCGGGCTTCTCCTTGTATTTCTCAGCAATCTTCGAACCATAAAGTGCGTGGGGCAGTTCACTCTCCTCATCGGGCACTTTACCAATATCGTGCAACAGTCCTGCACGCTTAGCCTTCTTAGGATTCAAGCCCAGCTCTGCTGCCATCACAGCACAGAGGTTGGCAGTCTCGCGAGCATGCTGCAACAGATTCTGTCCATAAGAAGAGCGATACTTCATCTTACCAATAATACGAATCAGCTCTGGATGCAAGCCATGAATACCCAGGTCGATAGCAGTGCGCTTACCTGTTTCAATGACCTCGTTCTCCAACTGCTTCTTGACCTTCGCCACCACTTCCTCAATACGGGCTGGGTGGATACGGCCATCAGCCACCAACTGGTGAAGGGCCAGGCGACAAGTCTCACGACGGATGGGATCGAAAGCAGAGATGACGATAGCCTCAGGTGTATCGTCAACCACAATTTCAACACCACAGGCAGCTTCCAAAGCACGGATATTACGTCCCTCACGACCAATCACACGACCTTTCACGTCGTCGTTATCAATGTGGAACACACTGACACTATTCTCCACAGCTGTCTCAGTGGCTACACGCTGAATGGTCTGAATCACAATCTTCTTAGCCTGCTGATTGGCATTGAGCTTAGCCTCGTCCATAATCTCGTTGATGTAGGCTGCTGCATCTGTCTTGGCTTCGTCCTTCATAGCTTCCACCAAACGGGCTTTGGCCTCCTCGGCACTCAGCCCTGAGAGTTCTTCCAGTTTGGCGCGCTCCTGGAGTTGCATCTTTTCGAGCTCCTCCTGCTTCAGGTTCAGCAGTTTCTTCTCATTATCGATACGGGTCTGCTGATTGTCGAGTTCATTCTTACGACGACCCAACTCTTCCTGACGCTGATTAAGTGACATCTCGCGCTGCTTCAGTTTATTTTCACTCTGCTGAATGTGCTGGTTGCGCTGTTGAACCTCTTTCTCAAGTTCTGCCTTCTTATTGATGAATTTCTCCTTCACCTCCAGCAGTTTCTTTTCCTTGATTACTTCAGCCTCTTTCTGAGCAGCGCCAATCATCTCGTTATATTTTCCCTTCACTATGAAGCGGAAAAGCATAAATCCGCAGAAGCCACCAACAATCAGTGCTGCTGCGATTAAAATTAGTGCAAGAATTATTTCCATAAATATATATATATTGAATAATGTTCTCTTCGTCACTTATCTTCGCCAAGCGCTTCTTCGATTTCCTTGGTCAAACGTGCGAGAACATTATCATAGGGCACCGTATCATTGTTTGCAAGCTCCTTCTGATGCATCAGCGCAATGTCGATGAGCGTCATCAGCGAAATGGTATGATCGCTCTTACGACCTTTGTAGTAGGCCGCATAGGCATTGTAGCGCTGCGTAATGAGCTTGGCTGCATTGCGATAGTACTCCTCATCTTCTGGAGCAACCATCACTTCTATTTCTTCGTCATAGACGTGCAGCGTGATATGTTGTTTGCCTCTTTCCTGTCCTGCCATGCTTGTTTCTCCTTATTCCTTTTCGTCGCTGAGGATAGCAATGCATTTGTTTACGTCACGTATGAGCTTCGTCAATCGTTCTTTGGCTCCTGTCAAGTCGCCATCAGTAATCTCGATCATCTTGGCCATCTTGAGTGAGTCATAGTCATTCTGCTTCTGATTCAGCTTTGCTTGCAGTTGGGAAATATCCTGCTCGCACTTTTCCACCTTATCATACAACTCCTTATTCTCCTTTTTCAGAGTCTGAAATCGGAGAATCATTTGCCGTAATCGGGTTTCAAAGTCTGTTAAAGTTTTCTCATTAGGCGTCATGCTATCTCACTTTATCCCCACAAAGGTAGGGAATTTCATTGACAATTGATAATTGCCAATGGAGAATTATCATTTTTTAACGTTACTCCTTGGGTTTAGGCTCTTTTTTAGCCAACACCACCACTTTATAGACAAAATCAGTGGTCCACTGCTGCGAGAAACCTAACTTCTGGGCATACTGGCGAATAGCCACTACAGTCTTCATAACACCAGCATCGGAGAAGTCGTTCTTCGTGAAAATGTCGTTCACCGTTTTTTCTGTCATCGTACGGATGGCACTCTTGAAAATGCTGGGCACGCGAAGTTTGAACTTCATGAGATTGCCAGTGAGCATCATCAGATCCTGCGTAAACCCTGAGAACTGATACATATAGGTCTGCACATCCTGGGGCTTCTTGCAGCGCTTGCGAATGCTGGCATCAATCTCTTTGGTAAAGTTGTCGTTCATACCATAGAGCTCTTTCAGCATCTTGTTGCAGCGTGACTTCTCAGCCAAGCCCAGGCGATTGTTCTGGGTTGGAACCTTCAGTGTAGCCTTAAAAACACGCAAGTCTGGCAATGCTGCCAAGTTGCTGATACCCAAGTCGGCAGCCATGACTGCCTGGAAATATACACGAATCAAGGTCATGAAATCTTCCATGCCACCTGCCTTCTGCTGTTCCTCCTTTTTTCCGAATAATTTAGATAAAAATCCCATATTTGTAATATTTTGCGGTGCAAAGGTACAAATTTTAAGTGAAAAGTGAAGAGTGAAAAGTGAAAAATTCGTATATTTGCAGCGGAAAACTTTAAAAACAAGTGAAAATATGAAAGGTATCGTATTAGCTGGAGGCAGTGGAACGCGCCTCTACCCCATCACGAAAGGTGTTTCGAAGCAGCTGATTCCCATCTTCGACAAGCCCATGATTTACTATCCCATCTCCACCCTGATGCTGGCTGGTATTCGCGAGATTCTGATCATCTCAACACCATATGACCTGCCTGCTTTCAAACGCCTGTTGGGCGATGGGAGCGAACTGGGTGTTCGTTTCGAATATGCTGAGCAGCCCAGTCCTGACGGATTGGCACAGGCTTTTATTATTGGCGAGAAGTTTATAGGTGACGATTGCGCTTGTCTGGTACTAGGTGATAATATATTCTATGGCAGTGGTTTTACGGGCATGTTGAAGCAGGCCGTGAAGAGCGCTGAAGAAGACGGACGTGCCACTGTGTTTGGTTACTACGTGAACGATCCAGAGCGCTATGGTGTGGCAGAATTCGATAAAGACGGCAACTGCCTGAGTATCGAAGAAAAGCCAGCCAAGCCTAAGTCAAACTATGCTGTTGTAGGTCTCTACTTCTATCCTAATAGTGTGGTGGAGATTGCCAAGAATATCAAGCCATCGGCCCGTGGTGAACTGGAGATTACTACTGTAAACCAGAAGTATCTGGAAGACAAGAATCTGCTGGTTCAGACGCTGCAGCGAGGTTTTGCCTGGCTCGACACTGGTACTCACGACTCACTCAGCGAAGCCTCTACCTTCATTGAGGTCATCGAGAAGCGCCAAGGTCTCAAAGTGGCTTGTCTTGAGGAGATTGCCTACAAGCGTGGCTGGATAGACAAGGAACAACTGAAAAAACTGGCCGAGCCAATGATTAAGAATGACTACGGCCAGTATCTCATGCGTCGTGCTGAGGAAAAGTAATTATTTCGAGAAATAACGCACGCAATTGCGCAAGGCTGTGGGATTGCCCATATCATACATGGTTCCCTTGAGCCTTATACCCATCATGCCGCTCTTCTGGCGAACAGCCTCAAGGGCGGCAGTCAGTTCTATCTCTCGCGTCATATCCCCCGCCTCGTCAGCTTGCATAATATCAGACTCCAACTGTGCAAACACTTCAGGTGTGAGGATGTACTGTCCAAAGACAGAGTAATACTCGCGCTCTCCCTCCTTATTGCGAACACCCAGGAATTCTTCTGCATAAGAAGCCTTTGGTTTCTCCTGCATCACTGAAACGTTCAGGATAGTATGGTCCTTATCTTCCCACACTCCGCTCAGAATGCCATAATGGCTCACCTCTGCCAATGGTACAGGATGAATGCTGATCATCAGCTGGTTATAGCGCTCGTATTGCTCTATCAGCTGCAGCGCACAAGGCTTGTTACTCTGGCTTCGATAGAGCGTATCGCCTAACAGAAGCAGCACAGGCTCATTATTGGCAAACTCTGCTGCCTGATAGACAGCATGTCCGAAGCCTCGCTTTTCGCGCTGGTATACATAGTGTAAGCGCTTACCAATATCCAGAATACGGTTCTCGTATTCCTGGGCTTCCTTGTTGAGTTTACGCAGGTGTTCCTCACTCAAGGGACGTTCAAAGAATTCTGTATAGAGAATGCGTTCCTCTTCCGAACCCAGCACCAGGCAGATTTCCTCTACCCCACTCTTCACCAGCTCCTCCAACAGGATCAGGATAACAGGACGTACCATACCGTCAGGACATGGAATGGGGAAGAAATCCTTCTTCAGCGAACGGGTGGCAGGATAGAGACGAGTGCCAAAACCTGCCACAGGGATAATGGCCTTGCGAACGGTATGAACAGGACGGAGCGTCAGCGGATAAGCACGCATGCCCTGTGCGTTCAGATAGTCGATAACACGCTGCTGATCCTCTGCACTGCGAGCCAGGAACTGCACAGAACCATCGCCATGAGAGCCTACGCCTTTTCCGCCCCATACCCATTGCTGTATCTGTGGGTCCTGCAATACCTGATGCAGCTTGGGAGCCCAGAGGGCTGACGACATCGGAGCAACATACTTATCGAACATGTCTTCTGCCTCCGTCATCAGGCGCCCTAACGACTCGGCGTCGCCATTCGCCATATATTTAATCGCTTTCTGCACCAAGTCGTGGTTCCACTCACCCAGTGCCTTATGCAGGTTCTGTTCTGCCTCTGTCGATGCGAAGGGATAGGCCTTGTTAAGGTCGGACAGAATCTTAATAGTATCCTTCTCTGCACAAAGGTCAGCAAACACCCAATATAGCGACTTCTTTACATTGAGTCCTTTCACCTCGATTTCATCACCATCAAAGGTCATCAGATTGGGTTTTACACCAAAGGCACACGCCTGGTCAAGACGTCCGCAACGGCTACTGGTACGCAGCTCACCCACATAGGCGATATTCATCTCGCCCAACGTGTTCAGATTCAGATTATATAATAAATTGAACGCGCGCGCAACGAGGACACAGATAGCAGCACTTGACGACAAACCGCTCTTCATAGGCAGTGTCATTTTCGTGATACGAATACGCACACCACCAACCTTATACCATTCGAGCATATAGGAAGCAACGCCAGCACAGTAGCAGAAGAATGAACCAGAACGGGCTACCCGTTTCAGTTCTGTATCGTTCATACGACACGAGAAATCATGCCACACATCGTCTATTTCCGCTGCATCACTATGCATCTCGAAAATGCTGGACTTCTCCACTTCTGCATATATACCTTGTTCGATACCTGTCACAATGGAAGCACCAGGCAAAATATCAGCATTCATCGTGCGATAGTGACCTGCCCAGTCTGTATGTTCTCCGAATAGGCACAAGCGGCCTGGAACAAAAAGCTGTATCATATCAAAACGTCCTTTTTTAGGTAATTAATATGCACAAAGGTACGAATAAATGTGCAAAAATCAAAAGAAAAGTCATTTTTTTCTCATTTTTTTTGGCAGAATAGATAAAATTATATACTTTTGCAAACGACAAATAAAAAAAGTTAATAACACAATATTAAAATTTTACTGCCTATCGACGTAATTTCTACTTCATAAAAATGTAAACGATATGAAGAATTATGAAAGTATGACTGACGAACAGTTAGCCATGCAATACGTAGAAGGAGACAACAGTGCTTTTGATGTGTTATTGGCTCGTAACCAACAGAAGCTTTACAACTACATCCACTTCGTGGTTCGCGACCCCGAAGCAGCTAACGATGTGTTTCAAGAAACGTTCTTAAAGGTCATCACCAGATTGCAGGAGGGCCGCTATACCGATTCCGGCAAGTTCTCGTTCTGGCTCACACGCATAGCTCACAATATCGTGATGGACCGCTATCGCCAGCAGAAGAGCGAGCACATTGTGGAAGCCTCGGAAGAAAACGACCTCAACAAGCTGCGCTCGCAAGATCTTATGGACATCAATCGCGAGAACGAGATTGTCAACACACAGATTCTGCAGGATGTCCGCAACCTCATGGACATCTTACCTACTCCACAGCGTGAAGTAGTATACATGCGATACTATCAAGACTTGTCGTTTAAGGAGATTGCAGAAGCTACTGGTGTCAGCATCAACACCTCGTTGGGACGCATGCGCTATGCTCTGATCAACATGCGACGCATGGCCAGAGAGCACAACATTCAACTGAATTTGGAGCTGTGATGGCTGTTGGCTATTGGCTAACTGCTAAAGTGCCTTCAGAGAACTTATAACCTGCTCAGGATTCATGCTCCCAAAGACATAACTGCCTGCGACCAGCACGTCGGCACCAGCCTTCACTAGTCGTGGAGCAGTTTCTTTTTGTACACCACCATCTATCTCTATCAGCGCCTTCGATCCACTCTCGTCAATCAGTTTACGCAGTCGCTGCACCTTCTGGATAGTGTTCTCGATGAACTTCTGACCGCCAAAGCCAGGATTCACACTCATCAGCAGCACCATATCGACATCGCAGATAATATCTTCGAGCAACGATACGGGTGAGGCAGGATTGAGCGTCACACCAGCCTTCATACCGGCCTGATGGATTTCCTGAACCGTGCGATGTAGATGAGTACATGTCTCCACGTGAACGTTCATCATCATAGCTCCCAATTTGGCTGTCCGCTGGATGTATTGCTCAGGATGTACTATCATGTAGTGTACATCAAGAGGTTTTTGGCATTTCTTTGCCAAGGCCTCGATGACAGGGAAACCAAAGGAGATGTTAGGAACGAATACGCCATCCATCACATCAAGATGAAGCCAATCAGCTTCACTACGATTAATCATGTCAATGTCTTTGTCGAGATGCAGGAAATCAGCTGCAAGCAGCGACGGGGATACCATTGTAGCCATTCGTCAGATTTTTCTTTGTGTTACATATGCGCGCAAACTGTTTGATTAACAGGATGGTAGCAGGATGTGGATGAAAATCGTCTTGAGTAAAATTTGTCATAGGCAAACCATGTTTAGCGTTACTATCTACTATTGAAACGCAACAGGTTACCTTTTATTATATTGCAGGAGAACTTTTTTTCACATGATACTGTTCAATGTCTTTCATACCGTTCAAGAAGTCGCGAGCCATCATGCGTTTCTTACCTGCCAATTGCAGTTCTACAAGTTCAAGCAGCTCATCCTTGGCTGAGATACAGAGCGACTTACCCTCGATACTGATAGAGCCTTCGCCCCTACCCTGTTTACCCGTCTTGTGTGTCTTATAGATTTTCAGCACGGTTTCCTTGCCATCAGGACTCGCCAGCGTTGTCCAGGCACCAGGAACAGGACTCAAGCCACGAACAAAATCATATACTTGTTTAGCCGACTTCGACCAGTCAATCTCACAAGTCTCCTTGAAGATTTTTGGAGCCGTCTTTAAAGAGGTAAGAGGTGTGAGGTAAGAGGTGAGAGATATGTCTTCTTGCTCCTCTGTATGCGGATGTCCATCTGCAGCAACGATTGCTTCCAGCGTCTCTATACAGATTTCTGCACCCAGATGCATCAGCCCATCGTAGACGTATTCCACATCGGCATCGTCAGGAATATCGAAGGGCTTCTTCATGATGATACGACCTGTGTCGATGTCATGATCCAAGAAGAATGTCGTCACACCAGTCTGCGTCTCACCATTTATCACTGCCCAGTTGATGGGTGCTGCCCCACGATACTGTGGCAACAAAGCTGCATGCACATTAAATGTACCATACGCTGGCATGGCCCACACCACCTCAGGCAACATACGGAAAGCGACCACCACTTGCAGATTAGCCTCATACGAACGCAACTGTTCTACAAAAGCCGGATCTTTCATCTTCTCAGGCTGGAGCACTGGTAAACCGTGTTCCAATGCATACTGCTTCACTTGCGAGGGTTGCAACACACTACCGTGCCTGCCTACAGGCTTATCGGGTTGGGTGACTACTGCCACCACGTTATAATGGTTTTCCACCAGAGCCTGCAGCGTTTCCACTGCAAACTCTGGTGTACCCATGAATACTATTCTCAAATCGTTTTTATTCATCACCATTTCTTATTTGCTGCAAAGTTACAAATAAGTGCGCAAAAAAACAAATTAATTTGAATTTTTCGTACGCAAAAAGAAACTTCTTCGTTAACAAAAAACTACATGGTGTAGAAAGCAGTCATCAAGTCTGGGCGATAGTTCTTGCTGATTTTCAACTCCTTCACATGCTGCATAGGCTCTTTGAGGATACATTGTGAGTCCTGTATCATCTTGATGTGATTGATGTTGACAATGTAGCGCTTGTGAATCTGCACTAAATCGCTACTATAGTTCAGGATGACGTCTGCAGTAGTGCGATGTCGCAGGGTATATACTGATTCATCCACGCATACAATCTCCCATATCTTTCGTCCTTGGTTATAGCGGAAAAAAGCACAGTCCTCCAGTCTTAGCGTGGTGTGCTCGTTTTTAGGACTTACCACCAAAATGAGCGGTATATGTCCTACTGAGCGAGGCAGCTGCGGAATGGTGGCTAGTTTATTCTCATAATAGCGAGTCATAATTTGGCTCAGGTCGTGTTCCGTGGGTGGTTTCAACAGATAGTCGAAAGCCTGCCTGCGAATGGCTTCAAGCATATACTTGTCGTAGCCTGTATAAAACACGACCTTGGTTTCTGGTTTGATTTCGTTGCGAATGAGTGAACAAAATTCCAGTCCAGACATCGTGGGCAGTTCCACATCGAGGAAGATAAGGCCTGGCTCTGTGTCAATGATGTCCTTGATGGCTGTCTCAGCATCATGGGCTGTTCCTACGACCTCCACAGAATAGTTGCTCTCCAGCATTCGTTTCAACACCTCGATGGCTTCATGATTGTCATCGACAATGAAAGCTCTAATAAGTTTTTGTTGATTCATATGAAAGTTATATAATACTTATCTTGCTAATCAAATTGATAGTTGTATTCGTCTGGCAATAGCACCCATGCCCTGCAACCACTCTGCTCTTCATGCTGCCAGTTGCCAATGCCAAAAGATATTTGGTTGGTGTTGTGTTCGTTTAGCATTTGGATGGTTTGCCTGACAACTCTCATGCCAGTATGCTCCTGCTGAGGTTTCCCCTGTTGCAGTCCGCATCCATTGTCTATCACTTCCACCAGTGTCTTACCGTCATCTTTCGTGGCACGAATGGTAAGCACACCACCCTGTCTTCGGAGTCCATGCTTGATAGCGTTCTCTGCAAATATCTGAATCGTCATGGCCGGCAATAGCACGGAGACGGTGTCTACCTCTGAGGCTATCTCCTTTCGATAGTCAAGATGGGCAGCCATCTGCCGACCTTCTATCTCAACAAAGTAATCTACAAATCGCAACTCATCAGCCAACGTTGTCTGCAACTGGTCAGCCTGTTCCACTCCGAATCGCAAAAGTTGGGTAAGAGCGTTGAAGTTTACGGTACGCCCCTCCATCTGCTCCAGCATCTCATGATTCAAGGCATTATAGATAAAGTGCGGCGTGATGCGATTGCGAATATTCCTCATGCGCAGACTCAGAATCTGCTGACGCGTGGTCAGATTCTGCAAATGTTGTCTGCGCTGGCGCAACTTCATCAGCACCACCAGTACAACTACCGTCAAGAGAGCAACAACCAACAGCGCCCACAGCAGTCGGCTCGTCAGCTGTTGTCTGTCTATATCTCGCTGTTGTTCCAGTAATCGTTTGTCGTGTTCATAGCTGAGGATCTTAGCGTTCATCTGCATACGCATATTGGCCGTCTGGATGGAATCAGCCAGCTGAAGCCACTGCTGGTGAAAATCGTATGCCTGTTTCCAATTCCCCACGCTACCCATGAGTTGTCTCAATGCCTCCAGTCTGAGCAAGCGAGCCGCCGGTATCGTCACCTCATCGTTGGCTAGGCTTGCAGCCATGTGCAATGCCTCTGCAGTATGGCCTTCCAACATGTGCAACTTCATTTTTGTTGTATTCATGTAGTAGATGAGTGGCGGGAAATCTACTTTACTAAAGAAGGAATCAGCGCGCTCTACCATGATTCGTGCAGAATCTGCCTGACCCAAGCAAACAAATATTTCGCCCAAATTACCAATGGCAGTATAATAATCCCACTTCTTGCTGTCATCACCATCGACTAGCTTTGCCGCCTGTTTGAAAGCATCACAGGCTTCACGATAGCGATGTTGGAAATAGTGGTCATTACCCACATTATTATAATAAATAAACTGGTCGCCTCTTTCCATCTCTGGCAACAGTCTGCTTGTGCGCTGCCACCATTGGCTACTATTGTCGTAGTCGCCCATGAAGGTATAGACGGTACTGATGCCCAACATGAGTGCCACCTTATACTGGTCGCCTAGTTCTGCTGCGTCAGCAGCTTCCAAAGCCTGTAGATATCCGTCGGCACTGCGATCCAACTTCCCTATTTGCCTATAGAAGTCTGCACGATTGGCCAAAGCCAGTATTCGCAATTCCTCCACGTCCTCCAAACCTTCCATCTCCTTAAGGGCTTGCTCAGTATAGACCAGTCCCGAGTCTGGCTGCCCCTTGATGGCTGTAAACCACACGCCACGAACCTTCAGCCATTCCGCCCTTAATCGCCTGACGGGCCCTGTATGATTATCCTTGTGTTGTTGCAGAAAAGCTCCTATACGCTGACAGGCTGCCTCCATTGAGTCCCCATTCATCTGACTATACCACATCTTCACAGAGTCCATCGTCTGCTGCATAGGCATCGCTTGCTGATGTTCTCTGTTACAAGCCATCAACAACAGGACTATAACTGTCACAGCAGACATTATGAACTTTTTCTGCATCATAATCACGTGCAAAGATATGCATTTTCCGACAAACCGCCAAATCCGACTTTAGTGCTTTTTGACCTAAAACACCTTTTGCGTATGACAAGGCGTTTAATTCTTTATTTAAGAGGACAATTATCGTCCAAAAGTCCCATTCCACCGCCTCAAAAAGGTTCTTCAAAATTTGGTATCTATGTTATAATTTGCTAAATTTGCAAAAAGATAAAGTTATAATCTATAACGAAAACTGCTAACTATGTACAAGATTATTAAAACATATTTCTTACTCATTTTGCTCATTCTGCCTTTGGCGGTGTCAGCACAACGGTTTAGTTATACATATAAAGGTGTAACTTTTAAATGCAAGGTAACCGATCAAGGTGTTTGTATCACAGGATTTAATGTAAGTGCGCCAGAGGTCGTGATTCCTGGAAAAGTAAGTAATGAAGGTAAAGAATATAAGGTATGGCAAGTCAGTACCTTCGTCAATGGAAATAATTACCTTGCTCAAACAATGGTTATTGAAGAAGGGGTAGAAGATATTGCCCGTTCTTCATTTGTAGAATTCCGCAAACTGCAGAAAGTCACACTCCCTTCTACGCTTCGTCATGTAGGCAAGAACGCTTTCCGCAAAAATGACGGCATGACATTTATCATGCCTTCGAATTTTGATGAGACTGCATTACGCGAGGGAAAGGATGTAGAATTCAGTGGATCAGCAACTCCAGCTAAGACCAATGAAAACCTTCTGGCTCAAGAGAATGCCAAACAGGCTGCTGCACAAAAGGCCGAAGAAGCTAGAAAGGCAGAAGAGGCACGAAGGGCAGAGGAAGCCCGTAAAGCAGAAGAGGCACGCAAAGCTGAGGAAGCCAAAAAGGCAGAAGAGGCTCGATTGTTAGCGCAGGCTGAAGCTGAAAAAGCACGTAAGGCAGAGGAAGCACGTAAAGCCGAAGAAGCAAGAAAGGCTGAAGAGGCTCGTAAAGCAGAGGAAGCCCGTCTGTTGGCAGAAGCTGAGAAAGTTCGTAAGGCTGAAGAGGCTCGTAAACGTGAGGAAGCCCGTCTGTTGGCAGAGGCAGAAAAAGCTCGCAAAGCTGAGGAAGCGCGTAAGGCAGAAGAAGCCAGGAAGGCAGAAGAAGCACGTAAACGTGAGGAAGCCCGTCTGTTGGCAGAAGCTGAAAAGGCTCGTAAGGCAGAAGAAGCACGCAGGGCAGAAGAGGCTCGACGTGAAGAAGAACAGCGTAAGCGCGATGAGGCAGCCCGTGCTGAACTAGAGCGCAAGATGGCAGCAGAAGAAGAACGCCGCTTATTTGATGTTGACAAAAACATTCCTGTGGCGAGAGCCTACGATCCTAATTCCTTTTGTATTATTATTGCTAATGAGGACTATCGTAACGTGAGCAAAGTGGACTTTGCCGTTCACGACGGCGAGGTGTTCCACGACTATTGCACAAGGACGCTTGGTATGCCAGAGAAAAATATCAAGATGTATAAAAACGCATCTCTTTCAGAGGTATATTCTGCATTACAGTGGTTGAAGATTACTTCGGAAGTGAATGGTGATGATACCAGATTGTTCTTCTACTATGCAGGACATGGCATGCCTGGTGAAGCCGACAAGAAGGCGTATCTGTTGCCTGCTGATGCTGATCCGCAGATTTTAAGAACATGTATTCCATTGGCCGACATTTATAAAGAACTTGGTTCGATAAAGGCCGAATGCATTACCGTGTTTCTGGATGCCTGTTTCAGTGGTGCCCAACGTGGAGAGAACAACCCCAATAATATGCTGACTGCCGCTCGTGGCGTAGCCATCAAGGCTCAAGAAGAGACGTTGCCAGGAAACATGGTGACGTTTACTGCTGCATCTGGTTCAGAAACAGCCTATTCGTTCAAGAAGCGTGGACATGGTATGTTTACTTACTTCTTGCTTAATCAGTTGGCAAGCAGTCGAGGTAATATCAGCTATGGTGAATTGTTTGACACTTTGAAGCGTGAAGTAAAGAAAAACTCATGGAAGGAGAACGAGAAGATGCAGACTCCCACGGTGACTGTATCTGGTTCTTTAGAAAGCAAATGGCGTGATTTACATTTTATCAAAACAACTAAATAACAATAAAAATTACTGCAATGAAAAAACTATTTGTATTTCTTTTTGTGATGTTTGCAGTCATGACTGCAAATGCACAGGTGACTTGGAACCTTAAGGGTGGTGTTGGTATGGCTTCGTGTATCAGCAGTGGTGATGCTGGCAACTCGAAACTGAAGTTTGTGGCTAAGTTTGGTGGAGGTCTCGAAACTCCTATTACACAGAGTCTCTCATTCATGCCTTCTTTGGAGGTCGCATGGAAAGGTGGTAAGTATAAGATGTATGATGGTGATGCCACATTGAACCTCATCTATTTGCAGGTTCCTGCCGTGTTAGCTTATCGTGTCAATGTTAACGATCGTCTGAACATGACAATGAAAGCAGGTCCATATGTTGCTTTTGCTGTTTCTGGTAACATGAAACAGGACTACACCTATGGTGGCTTGGCTTACCACTACGATGTTAACATCTTCGATGAAGGAGAAGCAGGAGTGGCAAAGGCCGCCAAACGTTTCGACGTGGGTCTTGACGTAGGTCTGGATTTTGAGTTGCATCGTTTTGTCCTTGGACTAGAGTATGAGTTGGGATTCGTTTCCTTTGCTCCTAATGATGCTAGTTTAAAGAATCAGGCTTTCTATCTGACAGTTGGCTATAAATTCTAAAATACATATCAGTTATGAAAAGACTATTTAACATATTCCTACTGCTGATATCCGTATGCCTGATGGGATGCGGTGGAGGCGATAGTGGAGGTGGTGGCGAAATTGTCAACACGCTAAACCTCACTATCGATAAGACAAGCATTAATGTCCAGTCTAGCGGTATTACCACCAGCCTTTCTGTGACATCTAATGTCACGTGGTCAGTGAGTGTGCCTGCTTCATGGGTAACAGTGAGTCCTGCCAGTGGCGTGAATAACGGTGTGGTTGAAGTTAGGGTTGATGCCAACACTACTGCCGATTCACGCTCAACAACCATCACTATCAGTGGTGGTGGAATATCCAGGTCGATATCGGTATCACAGGATGCTGCAGCTGCTTCTCTGACTGTTAATCCTGAAACTCTTGATATCAAGGCTGAGGGTGATACAAAAAATGTCGAAATCACATCTAATGGCAGTTGGTCAGCAACTTCTGATCAAACATGGTGTAAGACAAATGTTAATAGTGGTAAGGGAAATTCAACGTTGACTATCACCGTTGATGCTAATTCCACTTCAGACGCTCGTACAGCTAATGTCATCATCAAGTGCTCGAATATAGAGAAAAAGGTAACTGTGAAACAGGCTGCAGGTGAGTTTATTCCTTCTGAGAACGATAATGGTATACCACCAACACCAGCTCCCAAGAAATAACAATGGCTAATAAATACAGATAAAACTATGAAACAAGTTAAATACATATTTATATTGCTTCTCACTCTCATTTCTGTGAGGGCTTCAGCTGTTCAGATTTCTGCTGGTGGTAGCCATACGATGATACTGATGGACGACGGCACACTATGGGCCTGTGGAAGTAATGCTAACGGACAATTAGGCGTAAAAGATATTACCTATACAGCAGAGCCTATTAAGGTGATGGATGGTGTAGCATTTGTATCTGCAGGCTATAGACATACAATGATAATCATGACTGACGGCTCGCTTTGGGCTTGTGGCTATAACAGCTACGGCCAGTTGGGCGATGGCACGACGGCAACGACAAAGACGCCCGTCAAGGTGATGGAAAGTGTGGCTCAGGTGTCGGCAGGTGAAGATTATACTATGATAGTCAAGAAGAACGGTGCTCTTCTGACTTGCGGATACAACTATTATGGTCAATTAGGAAATGGTACTAAAGATAATGTCACCACTCCTACACAGATTATGACTGGTGTGTCACAAGTGTCAGCAGGTGATAGTCATTCGCTTATTCTGAAAACGAATGGTACGGTTTGGGCTTGCGGCTATAATTATAGTGGTCAGTTGGGCGATGGCACTAATGGCAGTGGCGCTGATAAGCTGACTCCTGTGCAAGTTACTGACAATGTGGCTTCTGTATCTGCTGGCGGTAACCATTCGCTGTTCTTAAAAACAGATGGAACTTTGTGGAGCTGTGGCAATAATAGCAATTGCCAGTTAGGTGACAAAACCACTACCAATACACCCACGCTGATTCAGGTGAAAGAAGGTGTCGCACAGATCTCAGCCGGCAACAATTTCTCTTTGGTTCTTTATACCGACGGCAAATTGGAAGCCTTTGGTTCCAATGGCTATGATCAGTTGTCAAGCTTCTATGTAGGATATGATTTCTATTATACTTATATTGAGACTGCTAATGTCGTACAGATGGATGCAGGAAGCAATTTTACAGTATATGCGAAGTCTGATGGCACGTTCTGGGCATGTGGAAAAAATGACGCAGGACAGTTGGGCGACGGTACGATTACCCGTAAGAACACTCCTGTCATGATTTCCAATGACGTGTCGATAGCTGCTGCAGTGCAAGACCGTACATTCTTCCAAAAGAAGGATGGTACACTATGGGCTACAGGTATTAATTATTACTATGCCTTAGGCGATGGTAGCGAGGAGAGCAAGAGCTCGCCAGTTCAGATAGCCACAGCAGACGAGATCGTTCAAATTGCTTCAGGCGATTATCATACGCTTTATCTCACGAAGGATGGTACATTATGGGGCTTTGGTTATAATTACTATCACCAACTTGGGCTTGAGGAGTATCAATTCTATGACAAACCGGTAAAGGTGATGACCAATGTGGCACAGGTAGCCGCAGCTTTGAATTATTCACTTGTCGTTAAGAAAGACGGCAGCTTATGGGGTGTTGGAACGAATTGGGCAGGACAGTTGGGTGACGGCACCACGACGAATATTACGTCCATTTCAAAGATTATGGATGATGTGGCACAGGTGGCCGCAGGTTATTACCATTCTGTCATCTTGAAAAAGGACGGCTCTGTATGGGCTGCCGGTCAGAACTGGGAAGGCATGCTGGGTAACGGCACCTTTGAAAATTCCTATGTATACGTCAAGGTCATGGACGATGCTGTGGATATAGCAGCAGGTGGCTATACGACGATGGTCATCAAGAAGGATGGTTCTTTGTGGGGCTGGGGTGGCAACTGGTATGGTCAGTTAGGTACAGGTGATTTCAATGACTCTTCAACTCCTGTAAAGGTTACAGATAAGGTGGCATCTGTTTCTGTCGCCTATCCTTTCGTCATGTTTGTTAAGACTGATGGCTCGCTTTGGGCTGCCGGCTATAACTATTACGGTCAATTCGGAAACGGTGATTTCACTACTTCTTCTACACCTGTCAAAGTGATGGACGGTGTTGCGATGGCTTCAACCTCCTATTCCCATTCTGCGATTCTGAAGACCAATGGCACGCTCTACACTTGTGGTTCTAATGAGTGCGGTCAGTTGGGCGATGGTACCCGAAAGTATGTGAGCACTCAGATGAAAATGGGCTCGGCTACTCCCTCTAATCCTGATGTTATCGAGTTCAGTAGCAATGGTGTTACCTATCTGTTGAATAAGGACAAGACAGCAACCATCAGCTTGATTACGGCCGATCGTGTCGATTTGGATATTCCCAGCACGATAGCTTACGATGGTGTGTCGTATTCTGTGACAGCGATAGGTGATTCGATATTCCATAATAATATCAACAACTATTATATTTACTCTGTAACATTCCCTAAAACTATTACAACAGTTTCGGAAAAAGCTTTCGATTGGTTTGAGGCAACATGTATTTTCTGGAACAGTAACACACCATTGCCTAGCAAGGCCTTTGACAATGAACGATACAAGAATGGTAATTTCATGCTTTATGTCAATAAGGCGGGTATTGCGCCAAGCAGTGTCGAGAATGTTATCATAAATGGAGTGGCTGAAAGCATCACGCTGAAAGAAGGATATGTGTTCAACTGCCGTCGTGATTTCAAAGCCAAGAAGATTAGTATAACTCATGAATACATCATGGATACTGGTATTAATGGCGAATGTATGGGTTATGAGACTATAGCTCTTCCGTTTGATGTACAAACAATTACCCATGAGACTCAGGGTGAACTGACGCCATTTGCCAACTTTGTGAAAGATGGTGGTAAGAAACCTTTCTGGCTCTATGAATTAAGTTCCAATGGATGGGTTAAGGCTTCTGGAATTAAGGCTAACACGCCTTATCTGATCAGTATGCCAAACAACGAGAAGTATACACCGTCTTATAACCTGAAGGGTAAGGTGACCTTCTCATCAGAGAATGTAACAGTATATCAGACTGAGACAGAAAACTTTGTTACACCTCAATATAATGGCGCAACATTCTATCCTTGTTTCTCATACTATACAAAGACAAATTATATCTATGTGATAAACTCTAATACTCAGTTCTTTACATACGAAGGAACAGAGAAACCTGGTAGTGTTTTTGTTAGCGATTATCGTTATGCTTATCCGTTTGAGGCCAGATTCTATAAGAACTCAAGTTCTTCAGCACCATTCAGAATTGGCGATATTCCATTTGTAGATGGTGAGACTACAGGCATAGAGCAAGTGCTGTATGGCAATTCGATTGTAGGAAGTCAGAGTGATGTTGTTCGCGTCTATACGCTTTCAGGTCAACTGATTTCCACAGTGAAGGCTAAGGATGCAGCTAAGCTTAATCTGCCTTCAGGTGTTTATGTTATCAATGGCAAGAAAATTATTGTGAAATAATAATTGTTGAACTATTAAAAAGGGCTCGTCAGCAGATACTGGCGAGCCTTTTCTTTTTAAACTTCTTTATTCATTTATTTATTCAGGTTCTGAATGAACGACCACTCGCTCTCATACGACTTCACCTTAATCAAGCACTGGTCTGTCACAATATACTCAGAAAGGCCCTCGCGCGGAGCACCTTCGTGCCAGTCGTAGGTATAGCCCAGCTGTGTCCAAGGCAGGGGGCTGTCATCCTCGTAGGCGGAAGCGACGCTATAGCGATACCACTCACGGAAATTGGTGTCGCCCACCTTATATTTCTCATCAGCATATTTGGGGAACTCCAAGCCTGCTGAGGTTGTGGAAATCTCAGGGTCATGAGCAGGACGGAAGATATACGCAGGATCGGCATAGAACTGCACCATGATATTATAATCGCAGTCAGGGCTCAGACCGTACATCTGAATCATACGCATGTGGGCAGCCACGCTGTCCAGTCCTGCATAGGCATCCTTCTTGCGCAACCAATCGGCAGGCAGCGTAATCCATGTACCCATCTCGCGTTCGATTCTGTATGCGCCCTCCTTACCGAAGAAGCGCTGCAGACGGCTACTGTCCACCAGTGTCACACACAGCACCATGTCCTTACCGTCAACGACAGCCCACTCCTGTCCAGGCGTACCTTTCTTGATAGGCATCAGCTGGTGCGAAATCTTCGTCGTGTCCAGCTGCTTGGCATCATCAATAGCTGCAGCCAGCTGAGCCTGCAACAGCGAGTCGTTCTCATACCATGCAATCTCATCAACGGGAGCAGCCTCCCCACCCTTGTTCTGGCTCTTACAGCCACCCAGAACCAATGCCATAATGGCAATTGCAAAAACACTTTTCTTCATACTTACAATTGGTTAAAGTTATTATTAATCTTGACTAAAGTCGTGTACCATCTTACGATACATGCCATACATCCGTTTACGCGAGATATACCCCTTCAGATGATTCGAGGCGTCGAGCACTGGCAACCAGTCGGCCTGAGTGCGCTCAAAGATTTTCATCACCTGCGTCATTGGTGTCGTATCACTCAAGGTAGAAGCAGGCTCCACCATCAACTGCTTGGCCATAAAGTGGTGATACAGTTCTGTACGGAACACCACGTGGCGGATTTTTGCGATGTTGATTTCGCCCAACAGCAGTCCTGCAGCATCAGTGACGGGCAGCACCCTGTGGCGCGAACGCGAGATGTGCTGCACAATCTGTCCCAGTTCCGTATCAGGACCAACAGCCTGGAAGTCACGGTCTATCACCGAGTCGAGACTCATCAGCGTCAGCACCGCATGATCCGTATGGTGAGTCTTCAGACGTCCCTGCTTAGCCAGTCGCAAGCCATAGATGCCGTGAGGCTCAAAGATGTTGATGGTGATATAGCTAGCCACAGCCACGATCATCAGCGGCATAAACAGGTTGTAGCCACTGGTAATCTCGGCTATCAGGAAAATACCCGTCAACGGGGCGTGCATCACCCCCGACATGACGCCTGCCATACCAAGGAGCGAGAAATTCTTCTCAGGCACGTAGACACCTATCTGGTGCATGTTCCACAGGCGCGAGAAGAGGAAGCCCGTAAAGCAACCTATAAACAGCGAAGGAGCAAACGTACCGCCACAGCCGCCACCACCGTTCGTTGCCGAGGTGGCAAACACCTTGGTGAGCAACACGAGTCCTATATACAGGATAAGATATTCAGAGTGGCCATAGAATAGCGAACCGTCCAATATCTGATCCCAGTCAGCCTCTGTCTTGCCATTCAGCAACAGGTTGATAGAGTGGTAGCCTTCGCCATAGAGTGACGGGAACAGGAAGATCAGCGTACTCAGGATGGCACCACCAATGAGCAGTTTCACATAGGGCTTATCCTTGAAACGTGCAAACATATCTTCGCAGGCCGTCATCATACGGATAAAATACAGCGAGACAAGTCCGCACGTAATGCCCAACAGTACACAAGCAGGCGCACGCTCTATCGTCCAGTCAGAGTCGAGATGGAATGAGAACATCACCGCATTGCCACTGAAAATATATGTAAAACAGGTAGCCGTTACACACGACACGAGGATAGGCAACAGCGAGGCCATCGTCAGGTCTATCATCAGCACCTCGAGCGTAAACACCAGTCCTGCTATCGGCGCCTTGAAGATGCCAGCAATAGCTCCAGCGGCACCACATCCCACCAGCGTCATCAGCGTCTTATTATCCAGCTGGAATAGCTTGCCGAGGTTCGAACCGATGGCCGAGCCCGTCAGCACGATAGGCGCCTCAGCTCCCACCGAACCACCAAAGCCGATGGTGATGGCCGACGCAACGACCGACGACCACGTGTTATGGGCCTTCAGTCTTGAGCGGTTACTAGAGATAGCATAAAGGATACGCGTGATGCCATGCGAGATGTTATCCTTGACTACATAGCGCACGAAGAGCGACGTCAGGTAGATACCAATCACAGGATATACCAGATAGAGCCAGTTGTACGTATCGGCATGGAAACGTCCAGTCAGCAGGGCTACAATGGTGTTGATGAGTCCGTGAAGAATATACGCAGCTACTGCTGACAACAAGCCCACGAGGAACGCCAAGACGAGCAAAAACATCTTGTCGCTCACGTTTGCTACACGCCAGTCGTGCAACTTATTGATCCACGCGAGTCGCCCTTTGCTATGTGGTTGATCTTCCATTTCGAGTGCAAAGGTACGAATAAGTGAGAACAAAAACGAAAGAAAAATGATTTTCTTTCATTTTGTCGAGCGAAAGTACCTTCGACCGCAGGTCAAAATACGAATAAATGAGTGAAAATGCAAATTTATTTGCAATTTTCCGAGCGAGATTTGGAAATCTCGATAATTCACTGTATCTTTGTGCACAATAATCACTAATTACTCATTATTTAAAACAAAAACTTATGGAGAAGACCCTTGTATTACTGAAGCCCAGCTGCGTACAGCGTCAGCTGATTGGCGAGATTGTGAACCGTTTTGAGCGTCGTGGACTGCGTGTGGCAGGCATGAAGATGATGCAGCTCTCTGACGAGATTCTGCGCGAGCACTATGCCCACCTTGTCGATCGTCCCTTCTTCCCGTCACTGGCAGCCTCTATGCAGGCCTCTCCAGTAGTAGCTCTTGCCCTCGAAGGTGTTGATGCCGTGCAGGTAGTACGCACCATGACCGGCTCTACCAACGGACGTGAGGCTGCCCCAGGAACCATCCGTGGCGACTATTCTATGAGCAACCAGCAGAACATCGTTCACGCCAGCGACTCGACATCGAATGCGGAGATTGAGCTGAAGCGTTTCTTCCGCGATGAGGAGATTTTCGAATACACCAGCGGAGCCTTTGGCTTCATCTATGGCGACGGCGAGGCAAAATAATTGCGCGCATTAACCTTTGCAATCTATTTATTTCCTGATGACCGTTACTTCGCCGTTTTCTTTCAGTTTGATGATGCTTGACGGCGTATGCGGCTTGTGTTCCTGTCGGCGGCTCCAGCACACATAGTCGACGGCTTCCAGGATGCGTGGGTCGATGTCGCAGTAGTTCTGTGCGGCAGGTTCGCCACTGATATTAGCCGATGTGGATACGATGGCCTTCTGGAATCGGAAGCAGAGCTCTTTGGAGAAGGTCTCGTTGGTGATGCGGATGCCCAGACTACCATCCTCGGCAATCAGGTTGGACGCCAAATTGATAGCACCGTCCAGTATCAGTGTGGTTGGCTTGGCATCTTCGGCTTCTTTCAAGCTGTCGATGAGCTGCCAGGCCACGTCGGGCACATTACGGAAATAACGCTGCATGCGAGCATCTGAGTCTACCAGACAGATGAGTGCCTTCGAATCTTCGCGCTGCTTGATCTCGTAAACGCGCTTGACGGCTTCGGCATTGGTGGCGTCGCAACCGATGCCCCAGACGGTATCGGTTGGGTAGAGTATCACCCCGCCTTTACGCATGCACTCTACGGCATTTTTGATATCTTGCTCTCTTGTCATAATTAGAACTCGCTTGTGAAGTGGAACTTAATCTTTTCGAAATCCTGCTGTGCCATGCTCAGCACGTAGCCGCTGTCGGCCAGGAATACATCGCGGCCTTCCTTGTCCTTAGCCATGTACTGATACTTACGTTTCTTGAAGTTCTCCAGCTCTTGTGGATCGTCGCTCTCAATCCAGCATGCCTTGTATAGGTGTACTGGCTCCCAACGGCACTTTGCGTTGTACTCGTTCTCCAAACGATACTGGATAACCTCGAACTGCAGCTGTCCTACTGTTCCGATGATCTTGCGATTGTTGAACTGATTAACAAACAGCTGAGCCACACCTTCGTCCATCAGCTGATCGATACCCTTCTGCAGCTGCTTGGCCTTCATGGGGTCGTCGTTCTCGATGTACTTAAACAGCTCTGGCGAGAACGATGGCAGACCACGGAAGTGCAGCTTTTCGCCTTCGGTCAGCGTGTCGCCAATCTTAAACATACCACCAGTATCAGGCAGACCCACGATATCGCCTGGCCAAGCCTCGTCGATAGTACTCTTACGCTGAGCCATGAACTGCGTAGGACTTGAGAATCGCAATGTCTTGCCCTGGCGCACATGCAGATAGGGCTGATTGCGCACAAACTTACCGCTGCACACCTTGCAGAAGGCGATACACGAGCGGTGGTTGGGGTCGATATTGGCGGTAATCTTAAAGATAAATCCGGTGAATTTTGGCTCTTCGGGCTGCACATCGCGCTCCTCGGCCTTAGTTGGGCGGGGCGATGGAGCTATCTGTACAAAGCAGTTAAGCAGCTCTTGTACTCCGAAGTTGTTCAAGGCCGAACCGAAGAACACTGGTGCTACCTCTGCCTCGCGATAGGTTTCTACGTCGAACTCCGGATAAACACCGTCTACTAGTTCCAAGTCCTCGCGCAGCTTGGCGGCATCCTGCTCGCCGACCCTTTCTTCGAGCTCAGCAGAATCGAGTTCCACAGCCACCTTTTCGGTTACGCGCTGCTTATCTGGCGTAAACAGGTCGAGCTTGTTTTCGTAGATGTTGTACACGCCCTTGAACTTAGCGCCCTGGTTGATAGGCCAGCTGAGTGGACGCACCTTAATCTCCAGTTCCTGTTCCAGTTCGTCGAGCAGATCGAACGGATCGCGTCCCTCACGGTCCATCTTATTGATAAAGATGATAACTGGCGTCTTGCGCATGCGGCATACCGTCATCAGCTTTCGCGTCTGCGTCTCAACACCCTTGGCACCATCAACCACGATAATCGCCGAGTCGACGGCAGTCAGCGTGCGGAAGGTATCTTCAGCGAAGTCCTGGTGACCTGGGGTATCCAGAATATTTACTTTGTATTCTATGTCTGAGCCTTCAGGGGTGTAATCGAACTCCATCACAGAGGTCGATACCGAGATACCACGCTGTTTTTCAATGTCCATCCAGTCGCTGGTGGCAGTCTTCTTAATCTTGTTGTTCTTGACGGCTCCAGCCACCTGTATCTGTCCGCCGAAGAGCAGAAATTTCTCTGTCAGCGTCGTCTTACCTGCATCGGGGTGCGAAATAATCGCAAATGTCCTTCTTCTTTCTATTTCCTGATTCACCTTATATAATATATATCGTTAATCCTTATTCTTGTTGATGTAAATCACTACACCAGCTATCACTAACACCACAACGGCTATAATATGCAACAAATCCATAAGCAATCATTATTTAAAGTTGAGCAATACATTCACGGAGTGACTCTTCCCAATAGGGTATCTCAATACCATACGTGGTCTTGATCTTCGTCTTGTCGAGTACAGAATAATGGGGGCGGGCAGCTGGTGTGGGATATTCTGCCGTATGGAGCGGACGAACATGACACGACGTGATGCCTGCAATGCGATGGATGGCCTTCGTGAAGTCGTACCACGAGATAACACCCTCGTTGGAGAAATGATAGACGCCAGGCTCAATGCCCTTATTGACAGCCACCATGATGGCACGAGCCAGATCGCGCGCATAGGTAGGTGTGCCTATCTGGTCGAAGATGACACCCAACTCAGGTTTCTCCTTACCCAGACGAATCATCGTCTTCACAAAGTTGTTGCCAAAGGTAGAATAGAGCCATGCCGTACGGATAATCATAGAACGCTCGCACAACTTCTGAACATTCAGCTCGCCCACCAGCTTGGTGCGACCATAGACGCTGTTCGGACAGGTATCCTCGTCCTCCGTATAGGGCGTATGGTTGGTACCATCGAACACATAGTCGGTAGATATCTGAATCATCCAACCGCCACGCTGGCCAACGGCATGAGCCAGATAGGCAGGGGCTTCGGCATTCAGTTTCTGACAGAGCGCCTCGTTGTCTTCTGCCTTGTCGACAGCCGTATAAGCGGCACAGTTGACGATACCGTCGATGGCATTGTCATTAACAAAAGTCTCGATGGCCTGCTGGTTGGTGATATCCAACTCAGCGACGTCTGTATTAAAAAACGCATGCTGGGGATTCTCCTTCTCCAGCAGTTGCATCTCATTGCCTAACTGGCCATTACAACCTGTAATCAGAATGTTCATATTACTCAAACTTCAGTCCTTCTTCCTTGTCTTTCTTATAATAGTCTGAGAGCATGCCGATGAAGGTGGTTATCTCCTTGATGGCATGATCCGTATTAGGTGTTATCTCTTTCTGTTGCAGGCGCAACATCATGACGCCATAAAGCGAGTTGAAACACGTCTCCACCTCGTTTTCATCCTTGTTGGCTCCACGATTGCGCAACTCCACAATATAGGGAAGCACACGGTAGTACTCAGCATTATAAAAAGGAAACTTGGTGGAGGCCAACAGCTGGGTATGCAGCTCTATCAGCGTCTGCATGGTCACCTTGTTAATCTGCAGATGGCCCTGTTCGCGACAACCTTCCTGGTTCATCATACGAATCAGGTTGCCAAACCAGTCAGCCAGTTCCTCCTTCTGTTCCTCATCATACTCGAAGCGCTCGATATACTCCCTACGGATACGGCTGAGCGAACAATCGAAAGCGCGGATGATATTCTCGACCTGCCACATATACAGCAGATACTCTGCTATATTGGTCTTACGTAATTCTTGTGAAATATACATTGTTACCCTTTAACTTTTTTACCTCTAATCAAAAGAACCTGAACAGATTGGTTACCGTTCCAAATAGCGAGATGGCGGCAAACAGTGTCACCACAGCCCCAATCACCTGATTGATAATGCGGATGCCGTGATCGTCGAAAATGGTGCGCACCTTGTCGACCAGCCACGACAACCCATACCACCACAGCAAAGCGCCACCCACAATGCTGGCAAAGCCAATCATCATCTCGAATGGATGGTCAGGAATGACGAAGGCAAACTGGGCAAACAGCGCCATGAAAAGGAAGATGATGAGCGGATTGGAGAAGGTGACCAGAAAGGCCGTCCAGATGTTATACCACATCGAGCCTTTCTGCTGCCCAGACTGGTGCATGTTCTTCGTAGGATCGCTGCGCCACGTGTAAATGCCAAAGCCGAGCAGCAGTATACTACCGATAATCTGCAGATAGAACTTATTCTGGTCGTTATTGACGAAATCCATGACGAAAGCCATACCAAAACCTGTAATACCAGCATAGATGATATCGCTGACAGAAGCGCCCAAACCTGTGGCAAAACCAAACCAGCGTCCTTTGTTCAGTGTACGCTGTACACAAAGGATGCCAACCGGGCCCATAGGTGCTGATGCAATCATACCTATCAGCATGCCCTTAAACACCAAATCTACAATATTTATGTGTAGAGGAAACGGCATATCGGGGGCAAAGGTACTAAATTTATGTGAAATATCTTAGTTTTTCTGCTTAAAACTTTGTTTTATCAACCTTTTTTTCTAACTTTGTGCCTGCAAAATGAATTATTAACAACTTAAAACATAGCAAAAGAATGGAACAACAAGGAATTAAGCCATACGTTATCGGCTTGGATTTAGGAGGTACAAACTCTGTATTTGGTATTGTAGATGCACGAGGTGAGATCAAGGCTACTACTGCTATTAAAACAGGTGGATATGCTACTGTCGATGATTATGTAAAAGCATCGGTAGAAGCTCTGCAGCCCATCATTGAACAAGTAGGCGGTATTGAGAAAATCAAGGCAATGGGTATCGGCGCCCCCAACGGCAACTACTATAACGGCACCATCGAGTTTGCTCCCAATCTGCCTTGGGCCAACAACGGCATCGTCCCCCTGGCCAAGTTGTTTAGCGAACAGCTGAACAATATCCCCGTGGCACTGACCAACGACGCCAATGCTGCAGCACTGGGCGAAATGATCTACGGTGTGGCTCGTGGTATGAAGAACTTTATCGTCATCACACTAGGTACTGGTGTTGGCAGTGGTATCGTTGTCAATGGACAGTTACTCTATGGTCACGACGGTTTTGCTGGTGAGCTGGGGCACGTCACAATGGTTCGTGGTGCTGAGGGTCGCAGCTGTGGTTGCGGTCGTACAGGCTGTCTTGAGGCTTACTGCTCAGCAACGGGTGTGGCACGTACTGCTCGTGAGCTGCTTGCCAAGACCGATCGTCCATCGTTGCTGCGCGAGATGAATCCTGAGGATATCACATCGCTCGATGTATCTATCGCTGCCGGTAAGGGTGACGAACTGGCTAAGGAGATCTATGAGTTCACTGGCAAAATGCTGGGTGAGGCTTGTGCTGACTTTGCTGCCTTCTCATCGCCAGAGGCATTCATCTTCTTCGGCGGTATGGTAAAGGCTGGCGATCTGATTATGGAACCCATCAAGAAAGCTTACAACGAGCATGTGATGAACATCTTTAAGAACAAGGCTCAGTTCCTGGTCAGCGGTCTCGACGGTGCTTCTGCTGCTGTGCTTGGCGCTTCAGCCATTGGTTGGGAGATTTGATATCGTAAAATCTTATTTTCTCTATAACAAAAAAGAGGTTGGTGCAGGACGCTACCAACCTCACTTTTTAATATGATAAGTGTCGTGGCAATGGCCATCGTAAAGACTTATCGGGGGCAAATATAGATATTAATTATATAAAAAGCAAATTTTCAGACACTTTTTTTACATTTTTGCCTGTTTTTTTTGAATTAACAATCCAAAAGCCCGATATTTTGCCACTCCATAAGGCTATCTTCTGCATGGTGATTCCTGGCCGAAGAGGAACTGAGGCTGATAGCCGCCAGCATCGATGACAATCTTCTCGAAGAGGATTGCTGGGTCATCGGGAGTGAGAGTCAGCAGATGAGAGCCCTTAGATGCATCGATAGGCAGAGTGATGACTGACTCAACCACACGACGGGCTACTGTGGGATAGAATACAGAGTATATATTCTCCTTATCCTCATTCAGACGACTATTGAAATTGATGCGCTGGGGCTCGCTGCCATCGAGAGATACGGTATAGGTGAGGCCACCCTTGTTGAGATAGTCGAGGGTAGACTTCACAATGATATGAACCTTCACAGAGTCAATTTTATCCTTTAGCGCGAACTTATACGTCAGACTACCATTGGCTGGCTCTGTATATGGCATGAGGGTAATCGCACTGCGAGTACGTCCCATGTATGGGATTATTGTCCACTGAGCCTTGCCATCGGCCTTTGCCTCGAAATAGTGCTCTGCCTCGATAGCCACATATCCGTTCTTAGCCTCGAAGACATAACCTCCATTGCCCTCAGAAACGGTCTTTACCAGAGGCATGCGATCAGCTGGGAAATTATCATTCCAGCTTCTGTAGCCGATATGCTTCTGAGTCATCATACCATTCCATTTACCCCCTGCAATATCGTGATTATAGGCAGCACAGAGCAATGAATCGCGCACAAACGCCTCACGAACCTTCAGAGCCCAAAGATTAGCATCAGGGTTATTCTCTGCTGCGAGCTTAAGATTCATCGCCTGAGCATAATACATCTGATGGATATTACCCATCGCCTGAACAGGGAAGAGGATAATCTGCTGATAGGCATCGCGATACTCTGGCTTAAGGGTGATATACTGGCGCATAGCCTCTGCCTCAAGGCGCATATAGTCATCGGCCACCCGTTGCCACTCCCCTGTCTCCACATTATAAGTGGTAGCATCGAGCATCTCGGCAGTAGAGCGTCCAGCATACTTACAACAGAGATTCAGGATTCGTGCAGCCTCAGGCGCCTGATCCTTGCCAAAGAGCTCAGTACAGAATCGCAGAGTGTGATCTGTGATGTTATTGGCGCTAAACTCGCGAGGATTCCAAGCCATATCCATAAACATCGTGATGGGATATTCCATCGGCTTGAGGTCGCCTACGTTAAGAATCCACATGCGGTCGAGACCATTATCAGCTGCGAGAGTCAACTGTTCCCACATATTCTGGGTAGGTGTAACATTCAGCCACTTTGAGTTACGAGGAGCGCCAACATAATCCACATGATAGTAGAGCCCCCAGCCACCAGGATGCTTCCTTTCCTGAGCATTCGGCACACGACGAAGGTTACCCCAGTTGTCATCGCAGAGCAATATCAGCACATCGTCAGGCACTCGCATGCCTTTGTCGTAATAGTCGAGCACCTCTTTATACAGAGCCCATACCTGAGGAGTCTTGTTGGCCGGCTTGCCTGTAACCTCTTTAATTATCTTCCGCTGGTTCTCAACGATGGTCTGAAGCAGTTTGGTATCTGCATCCTCACTCATCGCCTCATCGCCATCACCACGCATACCTATAGTAACGATATCGTCAGTGCCCTTCATGCGCTCGATTCCCTCACGGAAGAAACGATCGAGGTTCTCCTTGTTCTTCTGATAGTTCCAAGCCCCCCACTCTTTTCGATGACGGGCATACTCCTGATGATTTCTTGCCATCGGCTCATGGTGGGATGTTCCGATGATAACGCCCATAGCATCGGCTGTCTTCAGGTTCTCAGGGTCGTCGGCATAGAAAGCCCATCCCCACATGGCAGGCCAGAGGAAATTACCTTTCAGTCGGAGGATAAGCTCGAAAACCTTCTCATAGAAACGATGATCGCCATAATTTGTGCCGAAGGTGTTCTTCACCCAAGAGGTGAGACAAGGAGCCTCATCGTTGAGGAAGATACCACGATAGCGCACGTTAGGCTCACCATCAGTATATTCGCCTGGAAGTACATATATATTCTCTTGCTTCACTACAGGCACATCAGCCCAGTAATACCAAGGAGAGACGCCCATCTGCTTTGAGAGTTCATAAATACCAAAGACTGTGCCTCGCTTATCGCTACCTGCAATAACCAACTGGCCATCGATAGTCTTGATGATATATTTCTCAGTCTTGCCCTTCAGGTCACGAAGGATGCCTTTCTTCACCCATTGGTCGATCTGCTTGTTTGTGCCAACGGTACCAATGATGATAGTACCTGCGTCCCCATTGAGGCCATTTTTACCTGTTACCCTCTCAAAATCCTGCTTGAGATTCGCGATAGCCAACTGAACACAACTATGCTCACGACTATCGAAAGAGATACCAGCCTGATTCAGCGAAATGGCATCGGCTGAAGGTTGGAAAACTACGAACTGCTCTGTGGCGCTGACGGTAAGAGTCAGCAAGAGGAAGATTGCAAAGATTGATATTCGTCTCATTTTAGCGGTACTTTTTATGCTGCAAAGTTACAAAATTTTCAGCAAAAACGTAAAGGTTTGCGAACGATTATTTATAAAATAATGTAAAAGAGGGCTTTTCTTCGGCATTTTTTTCTTATCTTTGCAGCCAAAACTACTAAAGCAACGAGTAATATGAAGAAAATCTTACAGACCGTGATGTTGCTCACAATGGTCATCCTTGGCGTGCAGGCTAAGGGTTGGAACGAGCAGCAGTATAAGCAGATAGAGCAAAGCATCCGTGTGCCTCAGTTTGCCGACAAGACATATCTGATCACCAAGTTTGGTGCAAAACCAGATGCAACAGCCGCCCAGAACCAGAAGGCCATCCAGAAGGCCATCGACAAGTGTTCGAAAAAAGGTGGCGGACGCGTCGTCGTACCTGCAGGACTGACGTTTCACACGGCAGCTATCCAGCTGAAGAACGGCGTCAACCTGGAAGTGCAGGAGGGTGCCACACTGGTGTTTGCCTTCGAGCCAGAGCTCTACCCCATCGTTCCCACGCGCTGGGAGGGTTTGGACTGCTGGAATATCAGTCCGCTCATCTATGCTTATCAGGCCAAGGATATAGCCATTACTGGCACTGGTACCATCGATGGTGGTGGAAGCCGTGAGACGTGGTGGCCATGGGTTGGCAACAAGCGCTTCGGCTTTAAAGACGGCATGACTATCACCCAGTGGAACGAGCACAGCCGCCCGCTACTGCTGAAGCAGGCCGAAGATGGTGTCGACATGGACGAGCGCCGCTTTGGTCCTCAGGACGGCCTGCGTCCGCAGATGATCAATTTCAACCAGTGCGAGGGCATTCTTATCGAGAATGTCACGTTGCTGCGCTCACCCTTCTGGGTCATCCATCCCCTGCTGTCTACGGATATCACCGTTCGTGGTGTCCACATCAACAACGACGGTCCTAACGGCGATGGTTGCGACCCTGAGTCGTGCGACAGGGTGCTGATTGAGAACTGCTACTTCAATACGGGCGACGACTGTATCGCTATCAAGTCGGCTCGTAATAACGACGGTCGCGAGGGCGGTCAGGGCCGCTATGCAGGACGTCCTTCCAAGAATATCATCATCCGCAACTGTAAGTTCAACAATGGTCACGGCGGTGTGGTCATCGGCTCTGAGATCAGTGGCGGTTGTCAGAATGTGTTTGCAGAGAATTGCGAGATGGACTCCCCTAGCCTCGACCGCGTGCTGCGCATAAAAACCAACAGCTGTCGCGGTGGTATCATCGAGAACATCAACATGCGTAACATCAAGGTCGGCCAGTGTGGCGAGGCCGTGCTGAAAATCAATACCGACTACGAGCCGCGCGAGGTGTGCTGTCGTGGCTTCTACCCCACCGTGCGCAACGTCACGATGGAGAATGTCACCTGCCAGAAGTCGAAGTATGGCGTGATGATTGTAGGCTATGACGACCCGAAGTTAGCCTATACCGTCAACAATATCACCGTCAAGAACTGCCAGTTCGATGGCGTCTACAACAAGCCCATCCATCAGACTGGTCTCGCTCAGGACATCACCTACGAAAACCTCATGATCAACGGTTCGCTGGTACTTCAGGAGAAGCCCTACAAGCACTATTCCGAATGGCTCACCTACTCTGAGATGAAGCGCGTGCCCAAGTCGTTTATGCTCGACTTTGCCAAGTCGCCCAAATGGAGCTACGTCATGGGTATCGAACTCGAAGGCATGCTCGACACCTATCTGCGCTACGGAGGCGAGGCCATTCGTCGCTATTGTCAGGAATATACAGACACCATGATCTATGCAGATGGTAACATCCGTGGGTTCAACATCCTCGAATACAACCTCGACAACTGCCGCACAGGTCACTTCGTCACCCGCATGTATCAGAAATGGCCCGAGGAGAAGAACCTGAAAGCCATGCAGCTCATCATGAAACAGATGCAGGACCAGCCGCGCACCATTGCCGACAAGGTATTCTGGCATAAGGCCATCTATGCCTATCAGGTATGGCTCGACGGCATCTTCATGGGACTGCCCTTCCGTTGTCTGACTGCTCCAATTACTGAAAAGGCAACGACAGCAAAGGGTAAGAGATCGAAGAAGGCTAAGGTCGATCCCGTCATCGCTATCTACGACGACGCCGTCAACCAGCTGAAGATTACCTATCAGCGCACCCTCGACCCCAAGACCGGATTGAACCGTCACGCCTACGACGAGACGCGCAAGACCTTCTGGGCCGACAAGGAGACGGGACTCTCACAGCACTGCTGGGGACGTGCCCAGGGCTGGTACACGATGGCGCTCATCGAGGTGCTCGACGCACTGCCTGCCGATTATGCCCGCCGTTCTGAGGTCATCGACCTGCTGCAGAAAGACTTCGACGCCATCCTCAAGTGGCAAGACAAGAAGACGGGACTGTGGTATCAGGTCATGGACTCGCCCGATCGCGAAGGCAACTATCTGGAGAGCACCTGCTCGTCTATGTTCACCTACGCCCTGCTGAAGGCCTATCGTAAGGGCTATGTCGGCGAAAAATACCGCGATGCAGGCATCCGTGCCTATAAGAGCATGATCGATAAGTTTATCCAGGTCCATCCTGACAAGACCATCTCGCTCACCAATTGTTGCGAGGTAGCCGGTCTCGGTCCTGCCGCCACACCTGATGTCGAGGCTGCTATGAAGAAGATCAACCCAAAGGGCAAGGTTAAGGAGAACCGCCGGCGCGACGGTAGCTATCAGTATTACCTCTCTGAGCCTATCCGCAGCAACGATGCCAAGGGCGTAGGCCCATTTATCTGGGCTTCGCTCGAAATGGAAATGCTCGGATATACAACGGACAACCTGTAAGAAATAAGAAAAAGATAATCGGGTCCATCATTTTTGGTGAGCCCGATTTTCTTCACTCGTAGTGGTGAGGCCGTCGGGGAAGGCGGTGGTTGTGGCTCCTAACCCTCCGTCTCCCGTCAGCACGTCGCCACTCTGTCGGCAAGACCCTGACACTCTGTCGTTTGGAGACACAAACATTACAATATTACAACATTACATTACAATTTACGTTTTCCGCATTACACCTTCTTTTGGTGGAATAAGGTCTTTTATATTATATATTTATATATAAATAAATAATATAAACCCTTCTTATCAGATCAGAGGAAGTGTAATGCGCATTTTTCGCCCTTTTTCACCCTTTTTTCCCAATCTGTAATGTAATATTGTAATATTGTAATAAACGTCGTGTTTTCGAATCACGCAAACGTTTAAGTGTTAATAATAAATAAGGCGTAGGTGTATCTCGATTTTTATTCGTACCTTTGCAGACAAACAAATAAAGTAACAACTACTAATATGAAGAAATATCTACTCGCATTATGCATTTTCATGCTGTCGCAGGCCGTAATAGCTAATGATTACGACTTGAATGCGCCATTCGGATTCTGCACACTATCATCCCGCACTGACGCCAGCAGCACCTACGACATCACAGGTGGTGGCTGCTACACGTATCCTATTCCTGACACTTTTGAAGGAACGGTGGCTGTGCTCACATCGACGGGAGGCGACATGAAGTCAGCTATTGAGAGTGCCATCAAGAGCAATCAGGTGGTGGTTCTGGACGGATCGGAGGGCGACTTCATGGTGTCGAGTTCGATCAGCGTAACCAGCAACAGGACGATTATCGGTATCAACAACGCACGCCTTTGCACGCAATGGTATGTGACCGACGAGATCAAGAAAGCGCTCGACGATGCCGGTGTGCCCAACATGAGCACGAGCAGCGGCGGTGGTACACTGCCCAACGGAAAATCGGTAACGGAACAGGCGGAGTATAACACGCGAAAGATTATCATCGAGATGACTGGTGACAACAGCGAGAACTATCAGAAATCGGGTATCTTCACGCTGAACAAAACCCAGAACATCATTATCCGCAATCTGAAGCTGGTGGGTCCTGGCTCTATCGACGTGGGTGGCAACGACCTCATCTCGTGTACCGGTGCCAAGCACTGCTGGGTGGACCACTGTGACTTCACTGACGGCATGGATGGCAACTTTGACATCACGAAATCGGCTGACTTCAATACTGTCAGTTGGTGTACCTTCAGCTATACCGACCGCTCGTACATGCACCAGAACACCAACCTCATCGGCAGCAGCGACAGCGAAACAAAGGGTTATCTGAACACCACCTTCGCCTTCAACTGGTGGGGTGACGGCTGCAAGCAGCGTATGCCGATGGCACGTGCGGGCAAGATACACATGCTGAACAACTACTTCAGCTGTACGACGGCCAGCAACTGCATCAACCCACGAAAGAACTCGGAATTCCTGATTGAGGGCAACTACTTTGAGAAGGGAGTGAAGAAATACTACAGCCAGAGCGGTGCCACAGCTGTGACGTGGAAAGCTGACAACTACATCGCTGAGTCGAGCAGTCTGCCATCGTCGGTTGGCACAACGGTCACCGTGCCCTACGAATACACCGTAGCACCCTACAGCGACGTGCCGACAGCTGTCATGGAACATGCCGGTGCTACGCTCTTTGCCGGTACACCCGCAGGCATACGAAACATCGCAAGAGACGCTGAAGAAAGCGGTAATCATGCTATTTACAACCTGAGGGGACAGCGCGTCAGCGACAGCTACAAGGGTATCGTGATTATCAATGGTAAGAAATATATTAAACGCTAATCATAAAAATGAAGAAAACGCTAACATTCATAGCTGCCTCAGTATTCTCGCTGATGGTAATGGCTCAAGATCAGGTGCCAGCATTTCCTGGTGCTGAGGGACACGGACGATACGTTACCGGAGGACGCGCCAGCGACGGCACAACAAAGGTATACCACGTCACCAACCTGAACGACGACAGTAAGGAGGGCTCACTGCGCTGGGCACTCGCTCAATCCGGACCCCGTACGATAGTGTTTGATGTTGGTGGCATCATTGCCCTCAATAGCGACTTAAGTATTCCTGCGAACACGACGATAGCCGGACAGACAGCCCCCTACCCTGGCATCACCTTGCGATACTACACCATTCACAGTATTGGCAACAATGTCATCATCAGATATATCCGTTCACGTCGCGGTGAAGAGAAGTACGTCAATGACGGTGCTGACGCCATTTGGGAGCGCAACAAAACTGGTATCATACTTGATCACTGCTCCTTCTCATGGAGCATCGACGAGATAGCATCGTTCTACGACAACCGCAACTTCACCATGCAGTGGTGTACCATTGGCGAGGCGCTAGCCAACCCGGGCCACACCAAGGGTGAGCACAGCTATGGCGGCATCTGGGGCGGCAAAGATGCTTCCTTCCACCACAACTTCCTCTGCCACATGCAGAACCGTGTCCCCCGCTTCTGTGGCGCACGCTACGGATGGTCAGGCTACGACAAGACCAAGTATGCCAACCCCGTGCAGGCCGAGATTGTCGACTTCCGCAACTGCGTGATGTACAACTGGGGTAACGGTAACGGCTGCTACGGCGGCACAGGTGGCGGCAACATCAATATTGTCAACAACTACTACAAGGCAGGTCCCGGCACCGCCAACAAAACGCGTGTAACCCAGATTTCTGTAGCTACATCGAGCAACGCATCTGGTTCATCCTATATGGGCTATTGCGCACGCTACTACATCAACGGCAACTACGTGACAGCAGCCAGCAATCCTGTCGACTACGACTGGAAGGGTGTGGTTTACGACACCGGTACTTATACGATAGACGGCGAGCGCTATTGTCCAGACGAAAAGCATCTGTATGGCGAGGATGTCACCTATAAACAGAACACCAAAGGTACAGATTGCGTGCGTATCCAACTCGACGAACCGGTTGAGACCGGCGACGTCACCACCCACACTGCAGAGACAGCCTACGAGAAGGTGCTGGCCAATGTCGGAGCTTCTTTGCATCGCGACGCTGTAGATGCCAGATATATGGAAGAGGCTGCAAACGGTACGACAACCTATCAGGGTTCTGCCGAGAAGACCGGCGATGGAAAGGCCGTCACACATCGCCCGGGTATTATCGACTACGTAAGAGACCAAGGTGAATATACATTGGAGAGCACTGCGCGCCCAGCAGACTTCGACGCTGACAATGACGGTATCGCCGACGCTTGGGAGCAGGCTAACGGTGGCGATCTGGACCCCAATGCCTATACCATCGACGCAGACAAGAAATGGTATACTAATCTGGAGGTCTATTTGAACTCGCTGGTAGAAGACATCATGAAGGCAGGCAATGCCGACGGCGAAAGTAATTACACTGAATATTATCCTGAATACAAGAAGACGGCAGGTATCAGCACTGTGCAGACTTCTGCCATCAACAAGACAGAATACTATGACCTGAATGGTTGTAAACTGAGTGAACCTCAGCGGGGCATCAACATCCGCATAGAACACTTGGCTAACGGTCAGAAGGTAAGCTCGAAAGTGATTAAATAATCATTCTACAATCATCGTAAACGATTACGTGGCAATTTAAGGGTTTTTAATCCGATAAATTGTCACGTTTTGCGCTTTTTTTCGTATCTTTGCAACTACTTAAACTAATCACACATACATTAATTAAATAACAACTTAAAACAAAACATTTATGGTAAACAAGTACTTAAGACATTTTGTCTGTCTTATCGTAGCTCTGCTAGGTATGACACAAAGTGTGGCCGCTCAAGACGGCTTTGTCGGTTTTGAGATTACCAACGAGGACATGTCGGGACAATTCGACACATCGAAACTGCCCGCAGGTGTCACCTTCGCCGGTACTCAGAGAAACGACAATCACGGTTATGGCAAAGTGACGATCACTGTTCCCGTCACTGGCTCAGTCAAGTTCTCTATCGGCGGTTGCCAGTATGCCAACCCTGCCACCTGTAAGATTACCAACGCTGCAGGCGACTTATTGGCAGAACCCAATCTGAAAACAGAGAAATGCTATCATCAGGATGGTACAGTTGTCACCTACACCTACACGGGTGAGCCGACAACGCTGACGTTCTCGGACATTGCCTATCTGCCATACTTCAAGGCAGAGGCCGTCGAGACGCCCGTCGTTCTGGACGTTACCGGCACTTGGAGCTTTGCTAACAAAGACGTGATGGATGCTACAATGGCATTATCAGGCACCAGCGAAGCCGGTGAGGTGGAAGCGATGGAGAAGAATGGCCTGAAGATGATCGTTGAAGCCAATGGCGCTTCGTTCCGCAACAATGGTGACAACATCCAGGTAAGAACAGGTGCCGTCTTCAAGGTTCCCGTCAAGAATGCTGGCGACCTGATCACCGTAGTAGGTTATCCCGGCTACTCTAAGTACACCATCGCTGGCGGCGACGAGCTGACCGACGAGAACACCTACAAGGCAAAGATTGCTGACGCTACGGCCGGTTATGTGGCTGTGACCTCATGCGATGGCAACAACTACTACAAGTCGATCTCTGTCGTGCAGTATGCACCGAAAGAGAAGATAACACTCACTGACGAGGCTGTCACTGCTTCCTTCCCATTCAACCAGGGTACAGAAGGACAGAAGGCAGAATTCTCTAATAAGGACTACTTCCTGTCGAGCAAGGTCATCATTGGAAGCAACTGGAGCATTCAGGACAAGACGACGTATGCAGGTGTTGACGAGACGCGTCTGACACCAACCGACCAGCACAACGACAATCTGACTGACGACGACGTCGTACGCTTCCTCATCACCCCGAAGCCCGGCTTCGTCTTCACGCCAACCAAGGTGGGATTCAAGGCTAACCGCTTCGGAACGGACAATGGCCTGATTGATGTATTCTGGCAGAATGCCGACGGTACAACAGTAGAACTGGAAACAGCTATCTCTCCTGAGCGCAACAACTCTAACAAGAACACCGTCAAGGAATATGAGATCACCGGCGCTACACCTGGCGAAGGCGGATGCGGACTGAAGCTCAACCTCTATAAACTGCAGGCTGGCAAGCAGCTGGGTCTGGCAGACATCGTTATTGAGGGTGTGCTCAATGGCACAGAGAAGGATGTTCCCGTACTGGCTTCGTTCAAGGTCAACGGCAACGAATATACTGTCGAGGACGTATTTGGCGAACAGTATGAGGCAACGCTGAAGCTGTCGAAGAAGGAGACAATGGTCAGCAACAGCAATCCGCTGACTGACGTCACTCCCACAAGCGGCGAGGTAGGCGAGATTACCTATGTCGAGAAGGACAAGGCATGCACCGTCACCATCCCAATGACAGCCGGCGATACACAGATGAGCTACGTGTTGAACGTCATCTTCAAGCCCGACTACACACTGGAGTACTTAGGTGTTGACGGTAGCGTGCTGGCTAAACAGACTATCGAGGAAGACGCCACTATTGGTGAGTTTGCTTTCGACATCAATGAAGCACCTGCTACGAAGGAAGGCTACAAGGCTCGCGGCTGGTTCAAGACCAACGTGCTGGGTGAGAAATACACCACAGACTTCGTTGTTACAGCCAACACCAAGCTCTACGCTATCCAGACAGCCATCGAGGAGTCGAGCACTCATAAGAAGTACATCTTCGACTTGGCTGACAAGTTCTTCTACGCTGAGGACCATGAGGCATTCAACCCCGCTGGCGACGGCTTCTACTGGCACGATGCACAGCACGGATGGGCCTTTAAGAACGGTAACACCGTTGATCTGTTGGTTGGTCCGAAGGCTACCATCACCGTCACACTCTGCCAGTATGGCTCCGGCACAGGCATCGTCGTAAAGAAGGGTGACCAGACACTGGGAACCATCGACGGTAAAGCTGATGGCGACGGCGGTACGGCTGTCTACAACTATGAAGGTGCAGCAGGCACGCTGACACTGGAGATGCAGTGCGGTGGTGAGATGTACATTCACGGCGTGAAGGTAGTGAACACTGCTGAGGTGAACTTCGAGAGCGATGGCGACTGGTACTTCGTGAAGGCTGGCGACGCTGGCAGTCTGATGGATGTGCTCGACGTGGTCAACGGCAAGAATGCTGCCAAGGATGCTCCACGCGCCTTCATCTTCCTGCCTAACGGCACCTACGATCTTGACGCTACCGTTAAGACGACTATCAGCGGACACAACATCTCGATCATCGGTGAGTCGATGGACAACACCATCATCGTCACCACACCTGACAAGTCGATAGAAGGACTGGGCAAGGCTGATATGTTCCAGGTAAGCGGTACAAACCTCTATATGCAGGATCTGACACTACAGAACGCACTGGACTACTATGCTGCAGGCTCTGCAGGACGTGCTGCCGTTATTCAGGATGCTGGTAACCGCACCATCGGTAAGAACGTACGCATGCTGTCATATCAGGACACCTACTACAGCTCGAACAGCAGCCAGCAGGCTTATTGGGAGAACTGCGACATCCACGGTACCGTTGACTTCATCTGCGGCGGTGGCGACGTACGCTTCCAGAATACCACTATCTCGCTGGAGCCTCGTCAGAAAGACGGCAAGGGCAGCCGCACCGTTGTGGCTCCTACCACCAACACGCAATTCGGCTATGTGTTCGATGGCTGTACGGTTGTAGACCTTGCTGAAGGTAAGGGCAACTGGAACTTCGGACGTACTTGGCAGAACACGCCAATCACCGTCTATCTGAACACCACACTCGATGCCAACGCTGCCAAGACGCTGATTGCTACCCGCTGGATTGAGAAGGGTATGAACAACAAGGATCCCAAGCTCTTCGGCGAGTACAACACAATGGACGAGACAGGTAAGAACATCACACCTGCCAACAACACCATTAAGTCGCATGGCGGAAACTTCGAGACGATTATCTCTGCCGAGCAGGCCGCTGAGTTCAGCTACGAGAAGATGTTCTCAGAGAATGCTGACAAGCAATGGGACCCCGCAGCTCTCACCAAGCAGGGTGCAGCTGCTACAAACGTAGTGCTCAAGAACAAGATCCTGACATGGGACGCTACCGATGACACAGAGCAATGGGCTATTGTGAAGAATGGCAGTGTTGTTGGCTTCACCAAGACCACATCATACACCGTCGACCAGAAGTATGCTAACTATGGTGTACGTGCCGTTAACAAGATGGGTGGTCTGGGCGAGATTGCAGAAACCAGCAACTACACCATCACGCTGTCACGCGCCGGCTATGCTACCTTCTACGATTCAAAGAAGAGCTATCAGGTGCCCAGCAAGCTGAAGGCTTACGTTGTAAGCGACGGTACTGCCGACAAGCTGACATACACCGAGGTGGGCAGCATTATTCCTGCCGGTACTGCAGTCATGCTGAAGTCTAGCGACAAGGCTGAAGGCAGATACACGCTGACTCCTACCGACGTTCAAGTAAACTTTAGCGGACCAAATCTGCTGAAGGGTAGCGACGTAACAACTACTACTTATGCCGACGAGGCTAGCTGGTTCTACAAGCTCACCTTCGGCAACAGCGATTCACAGCTGGCCGACACATTCGGTTGGTTCTGGGGTGCTGCTAATGGTGGAGCCTTCATGATCGATGCACATCGCGCTTGGCTGGCTATCCCACAGACTGTCAGCAACGCTCCTACCCGTGGCTATGAACTCGGCGAGGGAACAACAGGTATCACCGCTGTAGAAAACGCTCAGAATGCTGATGGACAGTACTACAACCTGCAGGGACAGCGCATTGCCGCTCCTAAGAAGGGTCTGTACATCCATAACAACAAGAAAGTTATCATTAAATAAGCAAACGTTATGAATAAAGCTAAGTTTTTAATAGGCACCATTCTGGCCTCGGTAGCTATCACAGCCGCAACGGCTCTGACAGCATGCGGTGTAGAAGACAACGCATCAAGACCAGTGGACACCGTAGCAGTATACAATCCTGCCGAAATGGAGAGTGACCAGCCTGCCTATGCACCAGGTCAATAAGCTACACCTTATTTATATATAAGAGAGGGACGGACGCAAAATCCGTCCTTTTCTTATGTTAAAATGCGCAATCGTTTACGAAAAAAAACTAATATAATCCTTGGGATTCTGAAAGATTCTTCGTAACTTTGCAACCAAATATATAATTTGTTAAATTAAAAAACTACTAATTTTATGTCTGTTAAATTAAAAAGTATTTCTCAGATGGTCATCTTGGTGCTGTTCCTCTTCATTGCAGGAACCGTATCAGCACAGACTGTTAGCGGAAATGTAGTAGATGAAACAGGTGAGGCTGTCATCGGTGCTACAGTTTTGGAGAAAGGTACCCAGAATGCCACAGTGACGGACTTCGAGGGTAACTTCACGATTAAGATGGGCAGCGGTAAAGTTCTTACCATTTCGTTCATCGGTATGCAATCGCAGGATGTTAACGTTGCAGGAAAGGACAACATCAAGGTTGTTTTGAAAGAAGATGCCAACGTTCTTCAGGATGTGGTTGTAGTAGGTTACGGTACGATGAAGAAGACCGACCTTACAGGTTCTGTATCTTCAGTGAACACAGAACAGCTGAATGCTAAGGGTGCTCCCTCAGTATTAGGTAACCTGCAGGGTGCCAATCCTGGTGTGAACATCACCCAGTCATCTGGCCGTACCAATGGTGGTTACAATATTGAGATTCGCGGTAAGTCATCAATCAATTCAAGCACCTCACCACTCTATGTGGTTGACGGTGTGATGTGTGGTGACATTGACTGGCTCAACCCTCAGGACATTGAGCGTATCGACATTCTGAAGGACGCCTCTTCAACCGCTATCTATGGTTCACGTGCTACTGCTGGTGTTGTTATGGTAACCACCAAAGGCGGTTTGAACGTCAAGAAAGAGCAGAAGCCGACTATCAGTTACGATGGATACTATGGTTGGTCAAAAGTGGCTCGTATGCCAGAACTGATGGATGGCCAGCAGTTCTACAACTATCGTTTCATGAAGTTTCTCACTGCTGGTGGCAATCAGGCAACAAACCCCGTAGCCAACCCCACTTATCAAATCGGTGGTTCTATTCTAGAGCAGTGTCTGCTTCGCGAGGGTGTAGGCAGCGGTAATTACCTAATGAAGACTATGCTGGAAAACAATGCAACCTACGACTGGCCAGACATGGTCACCCAGAACGGTTCCCAGCAAAACCACTTCATATCTGTTAACGGAAGTTCAGAAACCATTAACTATCACTTCGGTGTAGGTTATAATGGAGAGGTTGGTACGTACAAGGGGGATAAGAAGAACCAGTACAACTTTAAGGGTAGTGTTGATGCCAAGATTAGCAAAGTCATCAGTGCAGGTTTTTCACTTAACTTAGCTCACACCAATACAGAATATGCTTCTGACAAAGGTATCCAGCAGGCTTACCGTATGAACCCCTTCTTTATTCCCTATGATGCAGAAGGCAATGTCAACCATAAGCCCGGTAACCAGGTGGCTTTAGGAACGACAGCTTCAGGTTATCAGTTCTCTGACCAGATTAGTGCTCTCGACCTGATGCGTAGCACCCAGAAAAAACGTGAAACATGGCGAGCATTAGGTAATGTATATCTGAAATTTGACATCATAAAGGGACTTGACTTCAAAACAACTTTCTCTCCTAGCTACACATACTATCGCGAAGGCTATTTCGGAGGATATCAGGATGAAAATGGACAACCTTACGATGACTATAACATGTATGTAGCAGAATACAAGAACGAGGGTGATAAGGTAAATGAAGCCTATAGCCGCAACAACCGTTCATTCTCATGGACATGGGACAATATCATCAACTACAATACTACTATTGCTGAAGATCACAGCATCAGCCTGATGGGACTCTACTCCATGGAACACTATGACGGAGAGAATCTAAAGTGGGCAATGCTCAACGTACAGCAAATGACAGATTGGTATAATTTGAACAGCACAGTAGCTGACACTCCTCAACTTGATACCAGCAACTCAGGTACTAGCTATGGCGAGAACAGTATGATTTCTTATGCTTTTCGTGCTAATTATAGCTATAAAGGCAAATACATGCTTACTGCAACCGTCCGCTGGGATGGATCTTCCAAGTTCGATAAAGACCACCGCTGGGGTTCATTCCCGTCTGTAGCTGCCGCTTGGCGCATCAGCGAGGAGAACTTTATGAAGAAAATTGACTGGCTTAGCAATCTGAAACTTCGTCTCTCTTATGGTAAGACTGGTAACAATCAGGGAGCAGGCAATTATGACACTCAGCAAACTGTTGGCTCCGTCTACTATCCCTTTGGCAGCAGCTACTCTCAGGGCTATTATCCCTCAGCTATTGTAAATAAGGTTTTGCAGTGGGAAACATCTACAGAATATAATGCAGGTATTGACTATGGTTTCTTCAATGGTCGTATCAATGGTAGTATTGATGTATATCAGAAAACATCTGACAACCTGCTCCGTTCTGTTGACCTTCCTTTGGAAACGGGTGGCGTCAGCATGAGCACCAACATTGGTTCTGTACGCAATACTGGTATTGAAATATCTCTGAATACTGTCAATATTGAAAATAAAGACTGGCGCTGGGAAACTAGTTTCACCTTCGCACACAACAAAAACAAAGTTCGTAATATTGATGGCATTGTTGACCGTCTTGTTTCAAGCAACATTACAACTGGTAGTTTATTCATTGGCCATAGTATTAACAATACCTATGCTTACGAATGGGGTGGTATTGTCAGCGACCGTAACATGACTGTTCCTGACAATGAGGCTGCTCGTAATGCAGGACTTACTCCTGGTTCAACCATGAAGGAGTACGATTTTTACTACAAAACCTATGGATTGACCGAAGGACAACCTTGGATTGTTGACCAGAACGGTGATGGAAAGATTGACACCGATGATCGTATCATCCGTAGTATGGATCCAACCTGGATTGGTAGCTTTACCTCAAATCTCTCTTGGAAAAACTTCGATTTCTCTTTCTCCATCTACGCCAAGCAGAATTATAAGGTTTACTCTGACTTCCTGGAAAATTACTGGGACCTCAGCGATCGCGGTCGTAACCGTCTGAATGGCGACTGGTATATCCCTGCTGGTACACTGATTAATTGTGACGGAATTAATGCTGACGGCACTTACATCAACCCAGTCTACCAAACTTCCACTCATTACGGTGACATGCCTTTCCCCAACAATGCTGGTTCGAATGGTGGTGTCGGTTCACAGGGCAGTTATTGGAACGTGGCAAAGTGTATCACAGACGCGTCTTTCGTCAAAGTGAAAAATATCACTCTTGGCTACACTTTCCCCAAGAATTTGATCAGTAAGATTGGCTGCAAGCACCTGCGTCTCTACTTCACTGTTACTAACCCGTTTGTATTCACTAAGTACAAAGGCTTTGACCCAGAGTGGGCCAACGCTGCTTTGAAGAACGATGGTCCTAGCACTGTCAACTATCAGGTTGGTGCAAGCATTAAATTCTAATTATTTAAATAGAACAGAAATATGAAAAAGATAACATATATTTCAGTATTTGCTGCACTCATGACAGGATTATTCATGACCAGTTGCAGTAATTTCTTGGAAGCCGAGAACAAGACTACGGGTGGACAGACAGCCGATGATATTTTTGGAAAGGATCCCTCCAAGTTCCTTAATGCGACCTATAATACGCTGAAGTCAGTGGCCTTCAATCCTAGTCTCTATCAACAGGGCACAGACCTTTATGTCAACACTCGTGGCCATGCTGCAGGTGCTTACAATGAGTATTCATTTACACCGGAGGATGGTACGATTACAAATCTATATTCTAATCTCTACAAGACCATCAACTACGCTAATGGTGTTATTTCATACGCAGGTGAAAATTCCGAGTTGAGTCAGGAGGCACGTTTCCTGCGTAATTATGCATATTATCTGCTTACCCAGCAGTTTGGCGGTGTTCCCTACATCACCAATTACATTAATGATGCAAATCGCGAATATCCAAAGTCAACAGCCAGCGATATCTATGCTGCTATAACCGAAGATTTGCTGGATTTGTACAACAACTCATCGTTGGCAGCACAGAACCACGATGGTCGTGCTAGCAAACAGGCTGTAGCCGCATTACTTGCTAAGGTTTACCTTTCTGCAGGTTGGGATTTAGATACAAAATCCGACGACATTGTAAAAGGTAGTTATACTGTCAATAACACAGATCGATTCACACAAGCTGCTGCATGGGCAGAAAAAGCCATCAACGGCATTAGTCTCACCATGTCTTTTGCTGAGAAGTGGAGTCCAAGCAACGAGGGTAATTCTGAAGAAATATGGTCTGTACAATATGATCGTGCAGGATACCCTGGTGACGCTTCTAAAGGCGGTCATTCTATGCAAAACGACTTCGGAGGCTACTACGGCACCTGTACAACCAGTGGTCTAAAGAATGTAGGTTCTGATAACGCTCAGTCAGAAAAAGCCATGTATCTCTTCGATGCAGAAGACCTACGCTATGAAGCCACCTACATGACCACTCTGTATAATGCCACTCTAAGCGGATCTACTGCTGACTGGGGAAATACGGGCTATTTCGCATACTATAACCTCGATGCAAAAACTCTGGCCAACTATCCTATCGCTAAGAAGTATTTCCCCTACTACTACACTGAAGCAGAAGTAGAGGCATGGATAGCCAGCAACACTTCGCAGCTCGTAGTAGATGACAAATATGCCAACGACGTCATTGTGGACTTATTGACCCTGCCAAATGTCATTCGCTACAAAATTAAAGCTGACGGAACATTCGAGAAGAATACTGTTGCTTTATCGGCATACAATACTCAGACCAGCAATGGTGTATGCGTCAAGAAGTTCGATGATCCGGCATCAAGTCAGGTAACTGATCGCAATGATTATCGCGACATCGTTATCTTCCATGTAAGTGATATGTACCTTATTGCCGCAGAGGCTTACTTGATGGCAGGACAGACAGCGCAAGCTCTATCAAAGTTGAATGCCGTTCGCAATCGTGCAGGTTTGGCTTCCCTCAATAGCTTCTCAGCTTACGAACAAAACTACGCTATCAGTGGTAACTTCCAAATTCGCGACATTGATGTTATTCTTGACGAAAGAGCTCGTGAGCTTTATGCTGAGGGACACCGCTGGATGGACCTGCGCCGTACCAAGCAGTTAGTTCGCTATAATCTTGAGTTCAACATGTACGTATCCAACGCTGCAGCTATGCAGGACGTCACAGGAACAAACTATAAACTGCTACGCCCCATTCCTGCTAACGAGATTGAGATGAACACTGCACTTACCAACGAGGATCAGAATCCTGGCTATTAATAAATTGGTTATAACAACTTTAAGAATTAAGAAGATGAAAAAGATTATATTTTCTTTCATTGCAGTCCTGACTTTAGGTCTTGGTCTTACTGCTTGTGGCAGCGATGGTGATGAGAACATCAACTACAGCACAACACCCGAGCAGGCTACTGCAGGAACCTATTCTGGCACATGGACTCGTACCTTGGATGGAAACGACGAGACTTTCAGCGGCACTGTGACGATGGTCTCTGCTGGCAAGACTGGCGTAACAACCATTACATTCTCTTGCCCTGATGCTTCTCTTAATGCTACTTCTGTGGCTAATGTATGGAACTCTAAGTACGACTTCCAGTTTGTGAACCAGACTGTTAGCGCTGACAATGGACTCGGTGCTGCTTTCGCTGGAAGAATTTCTGAAGCAGGCGTGCTTACCACAGGTTTCACCATTACTCAGAGAGTTGGACGTAAGGCATACGAATACAAGTATAGCTTTACTGGTAGCAAATAGACCCATTTTGTCAGGTGGGATTTGTTCCCACCTGACCTTAACATAGAACAATTATTGAGTTAACTCATTTATTTACTAATCATTTAAAACGTTTTAATTATGAAAAAAATTTTACTTAGTGTCGTGGCTCTCGCAGCCACAATGAGCGTAAATGCTCAGGTTTTCAAAGTTAGCGCTGACGGAAATGGTATTACCAGCGATGGTAATGCTATCGCTGCAGGTTACGCCTGGGGCTCGATAGATGGTGCCATTGACATTTCCAATCCTTTTGAAACAGCTCACAAGAAAGTTGATTGCAAAAACAACGACTACAACAAGGTTATTATCGACGGTAATGAGATTGCCACTGGTGACGGAGTTCAGGGACAGGACAACCCCAAAGATGCTGATGGTGGAAACCCAGCTTTGACTCTTCTTCCTGCTGTAGGCGGTGCAGTTATTCAGATTGACGCAAAGAAGGACGGATGGGTCTACATTGTAGCAAAACTGTCAACCAATAAGCAATATGTTGTCTTTGAGGAAGGTGCAGCTATTGGCTATAAAATCGCAATGGAAGTAAAGGATGATCGTTTCTCCGACAACAAGATTCTCCTTGAGCTTAAGGGTGAAGGTGAGTATAACAATATCCCCGAAGGAAGACAGATTCAGTGGGTAGTTCGTGAGGCTCTGGGTGATGCAGAAGCAGCTACTGCAGGTAATGGCCTTGGCGTATTCTACTTCCCCGTTGCCAAGGATTGCAAGTACTATGCTCACGCTACAGGTTCTAAGATTTCATGGAGCGGTATCTATTTCGCAGAGACAGAGGCTACTAATGTAAAGGTTGCTAAGGAAGATAATACAGAGTTTGTACTGATTGGTAGCAGTTCTACTGGCATCAGCACCGTTAAGGCTATCAATAGCAACGAGAGCGCTATCTTCAACGTAGCTGGTCAGCAGGTTAGCAAGGACTATAAGGGTCTCGTTATCAAGAACGGCAAGAAGATGATCCAGAAGTAATTCTGATACATCCTTAAATATCATGGGGGACCGAGTGGTCCCCCATTTTACTACACCATACCAAAACTATGAAGAAAATTTCTACCTTATGTATCTTATGTTGTGTCTGGTTAACAGCAACAGCTGATGATGCCCCATTCAGCATCATCGACAATCTGTTTGATCATACCATCACAACAACCTTAGGACTGAACAGTGCGCCAGGCTTGGAAACAGTCACAGTATTTGCACCCACTGATGACACTGACCACTACAGCAACGGCGTAGTAATGGCAGCCTTCAAAGGAAGCCTCTACTGTATGTGGCAGAGCTCAAAGAAAGACGAGGACTCTGACGACACATGGGTGGCCTATAGCCGTAGTAACGATGATGGACAAACTTGGTCAGAGCCAATGGTACTCTGCCCTACCCTCGCCAACGGCTATTGTGCCTCAGGAGGATGGCTTGCTACAAGCGACAGACTTATCGGATTTATTAATGTCCGCACAAAAGACATTGCCAACAATGGTGGCTATACCCAGTATGTAGAAACCACAGACGGAGAAAACTGGACAGAGCCCCAAGATGTGCTAATGGACGACGGCACACTGCTGAATGGTATCTTCGAACAAGACCCACATAGATTAAGTGACGGAAGGATTATTGGAGCAGCTCACTTCCAACCAGGACTGAAGCTATGCCCTATCTATACCGATGATCCCACAGGGCGAACGGGATGGAAGAAAGGCAACTTCGAATATACCAACAATGGGACGCAGTCGAAGGAACTGGAGCCTAGCTTCTTTCTGCAGCAAGATGGCACGCTGGTGATGGTGATGCGCGACCAAGGCGGCAGTTTCAAAATGTTGGCAGCAACAAGTAAAGACAAAGGAGAAACGTGGACCAAGTCTGTCAAAACCAATATGCCTGACTCTCGGGCTAAGCAATGTGCAGGCAATCTGCCTGACGGAACAGCATTTCTGGTTAACAATCCCATCAATACCAACAAGCCACGTACACCATTGGCTCTGACAATGAGTGCCGACGGCACGACATTCACCAAGTCGTGGTTGCTGCGAGGTGGTGACGATCTGCCAGAACAACGTTACTCAGGCAAAGCAAAGACACTGGGCTATAGCTATCCAAAGGCTATGATCAATGATGGTTGGCTCTACGTCAGCTACTCCACCAATAAGGACGACGTACAGTATTCACGTGTTCCTATAACTCAAATAGCCCTTAACACATCAGGTATCGAGCTGGCTACTACAGACCAGGAAGGCATCACCATAGAAGGACGCATGCTTCACATCAGCAGTGCATCAAATATCTCATTGGTGGAGCTTTACGACTTGTCAGGCAAGAACAGGAAGCATAGCAATGTCTCTGGCAGAAACCTTTCTATCAGTCTTGACGGCAATGCGGCTGGTATCTATGTGGTAAAAGCAATTACCGGAAAGGGGGTTATAACTAAGAAAATTGTATTAAAATAAGAAAAAGGCGTTACAGAATCTCTATTTGTTCGTCTTATACAAGGAAATATTCCAACAAAACAGAATAATCACCCTTTAATGCATTTGTAACCAATTAAACAATAAAACGATAATTAATTCACATTATTTATTCACTAAAACAACTAAAGTTATGAAGAAAACTTTTACTTTAATCGCAGCTATGCTGCTCTCATTCGGTGCTTATGCACAGTCAACAGATGTTGTGGAACTGAGTGCTGCCACTTACGACGCTTCGACAAGTGACAACAACACTTGGAAATTCACAGGTACAGACATCACCATTGTTCCAGACGGAGGACGTGCTGCTGGACCAAAGTATTTCCCAGAAGGTGCAACTGCAGAGACTGCAACATTTGCAGCCCTCAATGTCAAGAAAGACTCTAAGCAGAGCATCAAGTTGCCTACTGGCGTCCAGCTTTATCGCATTCAGATTACTGGCTTCTCACAGGGTGACAACTTTGACTACATCTATGCTTGGGGACAGGAAGTTGGTGGAAAATGGGATTATGAAGATCCTATTGGCAAAGGAATCCAGGACAATGCAACTATCAATACCGCTAAGTATCCTATTGACCCTTGTGGCTATAAAGGGTCTCGTGTGCCTGAGTCAACTCGTGAAATTGGCTACTTCATTCTTGATGAAGATTTTGGAAATGACCCATTTGAAGGCGAATTCAGCTATTTCGTAAGTGGCAACAACCAGGCTGACATGAACTACAAACTCTATCTGAGCCGTGCCGCTGCAGACGCTGCTACTACTGGTATCAACACCGTTAAGGCTGCCGTTGAGAATAACAGTGCTATCTTCAACGTAGCTGGTCAGCAGGTTAGCAAGGACTACAAGGGTCTTGTTATCAAGAATGGTAAGAAGTTTGTGAATAAGTAAATGAAAGCGTGCTTTCATTTCCGAACGAGAACAAACTTGGCGAAAGCCAAGATGATTCAGAAATAATATGGATTACTAACGATAAAATTCAAAATGGTGTGGTCACAGCGGGCTGCACCATTTTGTTAATTGGGAATAATGTCGTATCTTTGCAATCGAGACAAACTCTTAATCGATAATATGAATATCTACTTTAAAATCTGTACTCTGATAATAGTACTCTTTACATGTTGTACTGTCACTTATGCGCAAGATGAGGAACAAGTGGCATTCCCTGGTGCCGAGGGTTTCGGACGCTACACGACTGGCGGACGAGGCGGTAAGGTGTATCATGTAACCACCTTAGAGGATGGCACACAGACAGGAACATTCCGATGGGCTTGCAATCAAAGTGGCAAGCGTACCATTGTATTCGACGTATCAGGTACCATCATGCTGAAATCGGAACTGAAGATCAAAAATGGTAATGTGACCATTGCTGGGCAGAGTGCTCCTGGTGACGGCATCTGTATTGCCAACTATCCGTTTGTCATAGCCTGTAAGAACATCATCATCCGCTATATGCGCTTCCGCTTAGGCAATGAGGCTCTCAAGACAAACCCCACAGCCCATGAAGGCGATGGATTGGGGGGTATGGACTCAGAAAACATCATCATTGACCACTGTTCCGTAAGTTGGTCAATTGACGAATGCCTCAGTGTCTATGGTTCAAAAAACACGACCGTACAATGGTGTATCGTTTCCCAAAGTCTCAACAACGCAGGTCATTCGAAAGGAGCCCATGGATATGGCGGTAACTGGGGCGGTAGCGGAGCATCATATCATCATAACCTGATGGCTCATCACATCTCACGCACTCCACGTCTTGGTCCACGTCCTGGTACACAGACCGATGAACGCATGGATATGCGCAACAATGTCATCTACAACTGGATTGACAACGGAGTATATGGCGGTGAAGGCATGAATGTCAATATCGTCAACAACTACTATAAGCCTGGTAAAGACACCAAAACAGGAGCAAAAGGCATGCGTATTGCAGCCCCTGGCATCCGCACTAGCGAATATACCAAGCATAACAGCGGAAGTCCCAATCAGTGGGATATTATGTGGCATGTATGGGGCAAATACTATGTAGATGGTAATGTAAATTCAAAATATGCTCAGGTAACCAACGACAACTGGACATACGGCATCTATAACCAAATAGACAACAGTAAGGTGGACAACACTTATACTGAAACCACTAAGGACACTCTGCGCATCACGACACCCATTCCTTATGAAGCGGTCACCACACATACAGCAGAAAAAGCCTACGAACAGGTACTGGCCTTTGCAGGAGCTTCGCTACATCGTGATGCATTGGATGTTGTGATAATTAACGACACCCGCGACGGCACTGCAACATATACAGGCAGCGGCTGTAAGAATGGTATCATCAATTCACAGGACGATGCCGGAGGGTGGCCTACCCTCAACCAGACGGAAGCCAAGGCTGACACCGACGGTGACGGTATGCCTGACGAATGGGAAACATCCAACGGGCTCAATCCTAACGAGGCTAGCGATGGTAATACCCTTGGCGAAGGAGGTTACACTCATCTAGAAATTTATCTGAACTCGCTAGTCTCAGACATTACGGAGAATCAGAATGAAGGAGGCATCATGATGAGTGGGCAAGAGACAACAGGTATCATTGTACCCTCCTATCCTACAAATCTACAGACAGACCACCGCATCTATACTCTTGACGGACGCCAGGTAAGCGGTACTCTGCCCAAAGGTGTTTATATTAGGAATCATCAGAAAATTATCATCCCGTCAGTGCAATAAAGAATAAACAAGGGTATTGTTATCAAATATGCTCTATGGAAAAAGTGTTTTTGATTTGTTCTGAAGTTCAAAACACTTTGTTTTGAGGTTAGAAACACTTTGTTTTAAAGCATAAAACATTTTGTTTCGAGGTAGGAAACATTTTGTTTCTGACAAAAAAACAGGAAATAATTTGCCGCTTCAATAATTATTGTTTATCTTTGTATTCGATATGAAGAATAAACAAACTACTATATATATTCCTGTACTCCTCTTTGCTCTGACAATGTCATTATGCCTTTCTGCCCAGAGCCGAAAAATCATCAATCTGAACTATGGATGGGATTTTTCGTATGACGAACAGTTCAGCGATGCACGAAAGGTTGACATACCCCATGATTTCCAGATAGAGCAAGCATGGATAGCACCTGCTGCCGATGAGAAGGCGGACAATACAGATGTTGCTGCCAATCAAAAGAGCCGCTTGTCGGCACGAGGTTTTAAGGAGATGGGCACAGGCTGGTACAGAAGGATCATCAATATAAACGAAGAGCAGTTAAAAGGGCGCAGGGTGTTACTCGATTTCGAGGGCATCATGCTGGTGGGCGATGTCTTTCTTAATGGCAAGCATATTGGAGGAACCGATTACGGCTATATTGGTTTCGATATTGACATTACCAACTATCTACACTCTGGCGATAACGAACTGATGGTAAAGGCCTCCACCATGACAGAAAAGAATTCGCGATGGTATACGGGCGGCGGACTGTTTCGCAACGTGAATCTGATAACGACCTCTGCCAACCTGTATCTTGAGCGTCATCCGCTATATATCACTACCCGCCAGAACCGTTTTGTAACCGTAGGTGTAGAATTTACCAATCGTACAAAACAAAAAGAGGCCAAAGTAGGACTGAAGATTTACGATCCTAACGGTTTGCTGATATACGAAACATCAGAAACAGCCAAACGACAGACAACCTCGAGAACTCAAGAATACCGGATGAAGGAAATAGAGGTGAGCAATCCGCAGCTTTGGGATACTGAGCACCCTAACCTCTACCGGGCTGAGGTCACACTGATGCAGACAGATGGGACCGTCACCGATTCATATTCAGAGGACTTTGGACTTCGTAGCATCGAATTCTGTCCTGAGTTTGGCATGAAACTGAACGGTAAGAAAGTATTGCTGAAGGGATTTGCCAACCATCACACTTTAGGAGCATTGGGAGCAGCTGCCTACCCACGAGCCATTGAGAAACGGCTACTGCTGATGAAGCAATTCGGCATCAACCACGTTCGCACCAGCCATAATCCCTATAGTCGTGATTTCATCAAGCTATGCGATAAGCTTGGTATTCTGGTGGTAGACGAACTTTACGACAAATGGACACAGCAGCATACGGGAGGACGGGTACCCTTTATGAACCACTGGGCACAAGACGTAACGGAATGGGTGAAACGAGACCGCAACTCGCCCAGCGTCGTACTCTGGAGTCTGGGTAACGAACTGCAACAAGACGCTCATCAGCCTTTCAATGATTTTGGGGTAACATGCTACAATATGATGAAGACCGTACTGCATCGATACGACTCTACCCGTCTTGTCACCGTTGCCATGCACCCACGTTATCGCAACTGGGAGACCGACTCGTTACCCTGCGATTTGGCACTCCAGACGGATATTCAAGCCTATAACTACAGGTATATGTATTTCCCTGGCGATGGCAAACGCTATCCTTGGATGACGTTCTATCAGAGCGAGGCTTCAACAACAGCTATGGGACCTAATTACTTTGAGATGGATCTTAATAAAGTGATAGGACTGGCTTATTGGGGAGCTATTGACTATCTGGGAGAGTCGCAAGGATGGCCTGCCAAAGGATGGGCGCAGGGTGTCTTTGACATCTCACTGGCCCCCAAGCCCAAAGCCTATCTCATGAAGAGTCTGTTTACGGAGGAACCCGTGGTAAGAGTTTCTGTATTGGAAAACAAGAGCACAGGAACAGAATGGAACGGCATCATCACAGGAAATGACTTGCAATCAGAAAGCTGGAATCGCCCTGCCCATTCGAAAGTGAATCTCATCGTCTATACGAATGGCGATGAAGCAGAACTCTTGCTGAATGGCAAAAGCATTGGACGTAAGCAGAACCCAACAGATACTAAAAACAGAAACCAAATCATTTGGACCAATGTTGAATACCAACAAGGAATACTCGAAGCCAGAGCATATCGAAACAACAGAGTTGTAGCCCGACATACATTGGAGACCACAGGCAAAGCAGTGAAAATCATCGCAGAGACTGATAATCGGCACTGGAAAGCAGACGGCATGGATCTGCAGCATATTCGTCTGACAGCTGTTGATGCAAAGGGGCGTCAAATAACAACCTGTGACGATGAGTTATCTTTCCAGATGGATGGTGACGCACGCATCATTGCCGTCACAAATGGCGACATCAACAGCAGTGAGTTGAATGTCACTAATCATCGCCAATTATGGCAAGGGGCTGCTATGGTTATTCTGCGTGCTGGTCAAAAGCCCTCAAAGATTATCCTTACCACGCAATCTTCTCATTTCAAACCTGTCATCACAAAGCTAGAAACAGAATGAAACGGCTCATAATTATCAGTATAGTCTGCTGCGGGATCATAAAAGCCCTGGCGCAAAGCAATGAGGTGCTTTACACGGCTCGCCTTGCCAACGACTACCTGATGGCAAAACATAGCGATCCTACACTGCCAACTAACGTCAAGCGTATACGTCCCAGCTCTTTATGGACACGCGCCGTCTACTATGAAGGACTGATGGCACTCTACGCTATTGACCAACAGCAACGCTACATTGACTATGCCTTACGCTGGGCTGATTTCCATCAGTGGACGCCACGTAACGGTGTAGCTACAACGAATGCAGACGATCAATGTTGTTCGCAGACCTATATTGAGCTAAACCAATTGACAGGCAAAGGCACGCTTGAGTATGTCAGAGAGAACCTACAGAAACAAATGGCTAGCCAGCGCACAGACTATTGGACATGGATAGATGCCATACAGATGGCTATGCCCGTATATGTGAAGATGTATGCCATTACAGGCGACAAGCAATATCTCGACTATGCCATGAAGAGCTATCGCTGGACTCGAAACCAATGTGGTGGTGGCTGTCTGAATGTGAAAGAAGGACTCTGGTGGCGCGATGCCAACTATGTGGCACCCTATCAGGAAAAGGATGGTAAGAATTGCTATTGGAGCAGGGGCAATGGCTGGGTATATGCAGCACTGGTTCGCTCGATGAGTCTGCTACCCAAAAAAAGTCGGGAATATCAAACATTACGTAAGGATTTCCTGCTGATGAGCAAGGCTCTGTTGGACTGTCAGCATCAGGATGGATTCTGGCATGCCAGCCTCTTATCGGACGTTGAATACCCTCATCCCGAAATGACAGGAACAGCATTGTTCCTTTATGGTATGGCTTGGGGCATTCAGCACGGATTATTGAATGAAAAAGAATATCGCCTCGCTTGCAACAAAGCATGGCAAGCACTGAAATCGTGCATTCACGAAAATGGTTTTCTCGGATGGAACCAAGGAACAGGTAAAGACCCATCTGCCGGTCAACCTGTTACCTTTACCAGCGTTCCTGACTTTGAAGACTACGGAACAGGGTGTTACCTGTTAGGACTTACTGAATACTACAAACTGCTAACATCCTCATGGCCCACCCCACGACCAGAGGCTAAAGCCGGCACTCGTTGGTGGTGGTTAGGCTCTGCTGTCGACAAAGAAAACCTGGAATGGAATCTCTCCGAATATGCCCGAGCCGGTATAGGAGCAGTAGAGATTACGCCTCTTTATGGTGTTCAAGGCAATGACAAGAACAATATATCATTCCTGTCACCTCAATGGATGGAAGCTTTGAAGACGGTACAGGATATTGCCAAGCCTTTAGGTATCGAGGTAGACATGAACTGTGGTACTGGCTGGCCTTTTGGCGGTCCGCACATTTCTCTGGAACAAGCAGCCTGCAAAGCTGTTTTCAAGGACTCCATCGTCAACGGAAAGAACGTCTATCAGATAGAAATCGGACGAACCAAGCAAAAAGTGAAGCGTGCGGCCCCTGGAGGAGAAGGATGGGTGGTAGACCACTTCGACCGCAAAGCCGTCCGTCATTATCTAGACCGCTTCGAGAAAGCGTTTGCAGAGTCCAGGGTGCCCTACCCTCACACTTTCTTTAATGACAGCTACGAAGTGTATAAGGCCAATTGGACCCCGAAACTGTTTGATGAATTCAAGAAGCGACGCGGCTATGATCTTCGCCATAAACTTCCAGAACTGCTGGGTGTGATAGACGATGGGAACCAAGTGCTTTGCGATTATCGGGAAACACTAAGTGACCTGTTATATGAGAACTTCACGCTTCAATGGGTAGATTGGGCACACAGACATGGTGTCAAGGTACGTAACCAGGCACATGGTTCACCTGCAAACCTGCTCGACCTTTATGCAGCTGTTGACATTCCAGAAATAGAGGGTTTCGGACTATCAGAATTTGGTATCAAGGGATTACGGACAGATTCTGGCATGACAAGAAAGAACTTCAGTGATGTGTCGATGCTTAAATATGCCTCATCAGCCGCACACGTCATGGGCAAGCCATTTACGTCAAGTGAGACATTCACCTGGCTGACAGAACACTTCCGTACGTCACTGTCGCAGATGAAACCTGATCTCGACCTGATGTTTACTTGTGGCGTAAACCACGTCTATTTCCATGGTTCGTGCTATACACCTAAAGATGACCCCTGGCCAGGATGGAAGTTCTATGCTTCTGTTGATATGAGTCCGACGAACTCCATCTGGCGTGATGCTCCATACATGATGAAGTATATAGAGCGTTGTCAGAGTTTCCTTCAGAAGGGACAACCAGACAACGATTTCCTGGTTTATTTACCCATTCGAGATATGTGGCGCCAGAGAGGTCCTCGCAACGATGATGCTAAATGGGAAAGCAAGAACCGACGCGGTGGCGAAGACCTGCTGATGCAGTTTGACATTCATACTATGGATGAGAAAGCGCCGCAATTTATCAAGAGTATTCTGGCTATTGACAGTCTGGGATATGACTGCGACTATATCAGTGACCGTCAACTCTCCAAAGTAAAAGTAGAGAATGGTATGCTGGTAACGGAAGGCGGAACCCGTTACAGGGCGCTGATTATTCCTCAAGGCACCACTATCGACAATAGGCTACAGGCCCTGATTGAACCCCTTGAATCATATACCATCATCGGTGAAGCACCAGAAGAAATGTCCCGCTTTGCGAAACCAGAACCCATGAAAACGAAGTTAGGACTACGAGCAATACGTCGTAAGAGCAATGGCGATTGGCACTATTTCATTGCCAATCTAACGCCACACGATATCAGTAGCGACATTGCACTTGCTGTTCCTTTCAAAAGTGCTACATGGTATAATCCCATGAACGGAGATATCACACCTGCCTACGTTCAAAACGGCAAATTACATATAGCCCTTCGCTCGGGTGAGAGCCGTATACTCCAGACTTCGACTCAACCTGCTCAAGATAATATACCAAAAGCACAACAATCACAACAACTGGTATTGCAGGGGCCATGGAAGCTGACATTCATGGAAGAGAGCCCGCATGTTTTAGGAACCTTCACCATGCCGCAACCCCAGACATGGGAATCGTTTTGTGACTCTGCTGCGGTTACTATGGGGACTGGAGTCTATTCTACTACCTTCCATTTAACTAAGGAACAGGCTAAGCAACATTGGATGATAGAACTTGGCGATGTTCGCGAGTCTGCTCGTGTCTATCTGAACGGGGAGTTTATAGGCTGTGCATGGGCTGTACCTTTTACGCTTGACTGCCGCCATGCACTCCATAAAGGCAATAACGAGCTCCGTATAGAAGTCACCAACCTGCCTGCCAACCGTATTGCCGATATGGATCGCAAGGGTATTAAATGGCGTAAGTTTAATGAGATAAACGTAGTTGACATTAACTACAAAAAAACGACCTATGAAGGATGGAAACCCGTAAAGAGTGGGCTTAACTCTGAAGTTAAACTAGTTTGTATAAGCGACAACGCCCCACTCCAAAAGAGACAATACAAACCTGGCGATGCTGGAGATTTTATCTGTGTTGATGGCAATAACCGCTATACCCGTGCTTTATATGGCAGTCATACAGACTGGCGATTGGAGACCTCCGATTGTCCAATCTTTGCAGTGGTAAAAAAGGGATATCATCGTAATATCCGGTTTGTCATTGAGATTGACGGCAAGAATTATCCAATGGAAGACATAAAACCATGCAAAGCAAGCTATCAGAACGGTCAACGCACCTATTTGCTGGATATAAAGGATGGCGATAAACTGAATATTAAGGTCATCGCTATGCCAGATAGTGAGGCTGCAGTATGGAAGTTTTACTCTAAGGAACTGAAAGGTCGTGCCCGCATAAAAGCATTGGTTTCGGAGATAGCGCACCCCAAGTTAAATCGCAATGGCGATATAGGAGCTGACAAACCGGGCTCACTGGAACCAAAAGATGAGGTACTGCAGATGGTCGAACTAGCACTTGACGACACAACTGCCTATATGAAAGTGGACTTGAATGTGATGTATTCTTTAAACAACGACGAAGGGCGACAACTGTTAGAGACTGCAGAAAAACATTTCAGCACACTATCACAACGAATAAAATTTAACACCCCTGATCCATATATCAACACGCTTGGGAGCGCATTGGTTATAGCTGCCGATGGTGATTGGGACGGAAAGACCTGGTTGCATGGCTGTATCGGTTGGCGTATGCCTCTGGCTGGTTGGCGAGCAGGCTATGTTGGCGATGTGCTGGGTTGGAACGATAGAGCTATCAGTCATTTCAACGCTTACGCCAAAAGTCAGGTAACACAGGTCCCTCCTACTATTAGCCATCCTTCTCAAGATGCTGATTTGAATATGGCAAGAGCCGAAAAGAAATGGGGTACCCAAATGTACTCCAACGGATATATATGTCGCAATCCTGAGCGCAATGATCAAATGCATCATTACGACATGAACCTTAACTATATCGATGAATTGCTATGGCATTTCCAATATGATGCAGATACTGCCTATATGCGAAAGATGTGGCCAGTGCTGACCAGACATTTAGCTTGGGAAAAACGTAACTTCGATCCCGATGGCGATCATCTCTATGATGCCTACTGCTGCATCTGGGCTAGCGATGCACTCTACTATAGTGGTGGAGCGGTCACCCACAGCTCCGCCTATAACTATCGTGGCAACAAACTGGCAGCACGGATTGCAGAAATGATAGGTGAAGACCCACAACCCTATCACCATGAAGCCGAGGCTATACTCAAAGCTATGAACGAGCATCTGTGGTTGAAAGATAAAGGGGTATGGGCTGAATACCAAGATGCACTGGGATTAAAGCGCAAACATGACCATCCCGCTGTTTGGAGTGTTTACACACCGATAGATTGTGGTGCATGTAGTCCGGAACAGGCGTATAGGGCTACACAGTATATTGATAAGCACATACCACATATCGATGTTGAAGAAACGGGGTATCAGACAATAGCAACAAGTGACTGGATGCCCTATTCGTGGAGTATCAATAATGTAGCGGCTGCCGAAGTGATGCACACTGCTCTTGCCTATTATGAGGCAGGACGTGCCAAAGAAGGCTATCAATTGATGAAAGCCAACATCCTAGACCAAATGTATTACGGACAAAGTCCGGCCAACTTTGGACAAATCAGCCAATACGATGCAAACAGGGGTGAATGCTACAGGGATTTCGGTGATTGTATAGGCATCAGTAGCCGCACCCTGATACAAGGTCTTTTCGGCATTATTCCACAGGCTCTCTATGGAAAGTGTATCATCCGCCCAGGGTTTCCTTCAGAATGGGAACATGCCAGTGTGGAAATGCCATATTTGAAATATCATTATTCGCACAAAGGCAACAAGATAAGATTAGAGATTACTCAAAGTTTTAATCAACCACTACAGATTTTAGTGCGTCAAAATACAAAATTGGGAGAATATCATGAAATACAAGGAACTGACGAACATTATCAGGTGATAGAATACGAAATGGAACCGGTTTTACTTTCTCAGATAGAAACAAATTGCACAGACTACGTAGATGCAGAGAAATTAGGTCTGGGAGAGCCAGAGCAAACTAAGCGTTTCCACACTGTTGATCTCAGCAGATATTACAATTCAGAAGTAAGCGATATCTTCAAAAACAAGTATTTGAGTCCTCGTCCAAAAACCACAACGCTCCAGATTCCCATCCAAGGAATCGGAGAGTGGTGTCATCCTTTGAAAACTGTAGATATCAACGATTCTGTATTCCGGAGTATGATTTCCAATGGAATCTTTATGATGGCAGGTGTACCCATGAGAACGCCTAGCCAAGGACGTAACATCATCTATACTAGTCTGTGGGACTACTATCCCGATTCTATCGAAATTCCACTAAAAGGCAAAGCAGAACGTGCCTATCTGTTGATGGCTGGTTCTACCAATCACATGCAGAGTAGAATAGACAATGGTCTAGTAGTCGTGACATACACTGATGGCACAACAGACACTCTTGCACTAAAGAACCCTGATAACTGGTGTCCTATAGAGCAAGACTACTATATTGACAACAAAGCATTCCGTGCAGTTATGCCCAGGCCCTACCGCGTATGTTTCAGTACAGGAGACGTAACTCGCACCCTTGACAATGCTGTGACACTGCAAGGTGAGTATGGACGAGAGATTCCTGGTGGTGCAGGACAAATGCTTGTCATGCCACTGAATTCCAAGAAACGTCTGAAATCACTTATGCTAAAAACTCTTTCTAACGACGTTGTCATCGGATTAATGTCATTAACCCTACAATAGTTGTTAATGACTAAAAAGCGTCTTACTGCATAGGGCGAAGTCCCTCCCAGCGAACATTCCATTTACCATCTTTAGGGAATCCTGGATTCGTTGATTCCTCACAGCCATCCCACCCTGCACACATCATGGCGACAGTAATGAGTAAAGCGCCATTGCCAGGCAGATAAATACGCAGACGATCTGGAGTCTGGAAATTATGTCCATTGGGCAGATAGGTATTTTTCTGAGTGTCGACAAGCAAAGCCTTCAGTGCTGTATCAGGATCACCTAAGCGGACGGCAGCCATAGCAATCATTCCGTAATCCCATCCCCATGTAGTCTGCCAGTTCCAGTTTTGCATCACCCAGTCCAAGGTCCTTTTCATCTTCTCCATATGAAATAAAGAGGTAAAAGGCAGTAGTCCACATGCGCCCAAAACAGCAGGATGATCACTGCGGCATTTTTCAGCAAAGGACTCATTTTTCTTTGATGGAGTATCAAAAGGGTCAAAGGTTTCATAGGCTCTATCTGAACCAATTGGTATTCCTGCAATATATATGTCATCAACCTCTGGTAGAGAAGACTGATTGGCGATAATATCATCCCACTTGACCACTCGCGGCTTACCCTGTCGTTCACGCCATTTTTGGGCTACTTGCAGGCCATAATGCCAATAAGCCAACTCAAAGGGCTGATTATACGAGATATCTTTTGTCATGCATTCCTGCATAGCTGTTGCTCCTTTAAGGACATATCGTTTCTGGTTGATGTCGTATGTAACAAAATCAGCCATAAACTCAGCCGTTGCCTCTACTTGCTCCCCATACTCACGCAATGTTTCAGGTGTTGGGTAAGCACGATACATTTCTTCCGCCAAATAAATATAGTGAGGTTGTTGCCAAATAAGAAACGAACCAGTATTTGAAGGAGCCTCACCTGCCCAAGGGTCGGTCATCTTCATCCAGCGTA